>Ga0194132_10000271_pt1 | contig 108245 bp, 58 predicted proteins | sample TA2KigOf80mmetaG_FD_148612 | JGI IMG/M metagenome (GOLD analysis project Ga0194132, IMG submission 148612) | Freshwater microbial communities from Lake Tanganyika, Tanzania - TA2015054 Kigoma Offshore 80m | ecosystem: Environmental > Aquatic > Freshwater > Lake | place: Tanzania: Lake... | reverse complement strand
GCGGGCGATTGTGGGAATATTGGGAGCGCCTTTCTGGGTCCTGAAGTAACGCCCTCGATCGGAAAGGGCCTCAATCGCCAGTTCGGGGATGATTCACCGCCGGTTCGGACTTCACGGCCAGGACCATGGTCAGGACTCCTGCCTTCGCGGCAGCCAGGAGCCACGCCCGGACCACTCCGGCTCGTTGGCGAAGCAGGCCGTCGGCCCTGCTTCGGGTTTTTCCCCCGTGAATCCCCAGGGATCCCGACCCGATTTTGGGGGAAATCGGCCCCGCCGAGCAACCTTCGTGGCGCGGTTGAATTGAATGGCTGGCTGTCGGGCCGGTCGGCGCGGTTATACCGGCTGGGATGGTGGCAGGGGGGGTTGAGTATGGGCAGTCCTGACAGGCTGGGCGCTTGTTAACCATTTTCTTGCAATGGTTTAGGCCCCAATTATAATCGCCAAATTGACATAAATGCCTAATTCTACGTCCATTAGCGCCATTGTCGCCGCTTGAAGGCAAGCGAGCGGCTGGACGTTATTGGTACGGATTGCGGAATTTCCAGACGAAATCAAAGTCTCCATCTGGGGATTGGAACAGGAACTGAGGGCTGGTAAATGAGCAGCGATCGTTCACGTTTGTGGCTCAGTAATTCCTCCAAGCGACGCGAACGGGTGCGGCAGAAGCAGCGGCGCCAAACGCGCCGCGAACTCCTGATGGAAGCGCTGGAGATTCGCACGGTCATGGCCACGGCGGAAGCGGATCTGCCGTTTGGTAACTGGACACCGGAGGAGATTGCGCGGATCGAGAATAAGCCGATTGTGAACTTGTTGCGCAACGGTGGCTCACCGTTCTTGCCGGGTCAAGGTCCGTTGGAGGTTGCGGGCGAACATGGGCCTCAACCTGCGCGCGATATTGCCAGCAAACTCACGGTTGTTCTGGACTTCAAGTCTCCTGGCGAGCCCACGACGGTCGACATCTTCGGCAATCAAGTTGGCACGTTGGACGTCACCGCATTTGGATTTCCCACCTCGGCCTTCAACACGGTTGCCAATTCGGTCCTTGCGGAAGTGGATCGCGATTACCACGGGATTCCGACGAAGGACAAGCTCTCATCCAGTCCCATTCCGGCGTGTAAAGAGTTGGCGATCGACTTTGTGATTGGCAACATCGGAACGCCGCCGTCGAATGGAGCGACGGAGTATTACTACGTTCAGATTGGTGAGGATTTGAGCGGGGTGGGCGCTCTGGGAGTTGCTGGCCTGGCCGTCGTGCGCAATGCGATCGGGGCGGGGCCGAATTCCGGTGTATCGACGGGCGACGTCGTCGGCTCGATCTTCAGCGATACGATTCAGGGCATGGGAGGGTTGAGCCCCAGCAACGCGTTGAGCTCGGGCAATCTCGTGTTCACGACTTTTGCGTTGGCGGGTACGACATCGCACGAGATTGGCCACACCTTGTCGCTGACGCATATGGCGAAGGCCGGCGCGGTGACTCCCACCGGAGCTCCTCCGATCATGGGAACGGGTGCGATCGACATGCCGAATCAGGACCGCATCGGCGATCGGGAATTCGCATTGTCCGGGTTTGATTCGGAGCGGGGTGGAGCTCCCGTGTTCCATATTCAGCAGCTTGTGGGCGCTTTGGGGCTGCGTGACGTCTTGAATTGTGGCGGCACGAGCGGACCGCAAGGGCCTCCTCCCCGGTTAGCCGGAATCCAGCCCAACGAAGGTTCGTTGTTGGAGCCGGGCCAGCTTTCCGTCCTGAATGTGGCGCCGCGTGAGCTGCGATTGAGTTTCAGCGAAGGGCAGGTCTTCAACCCGACGAACATCCAAGGGATCAAGATTACCCGCACCGGCTTCGATGACATTTTCGACAACGGCAACGACATCGTGATTCAGCCCGGGTTTATCGGCGCGGATGAATCGCCGAACCGGAATGTCGTCGTGTTGCGCTTCGCGGAAACGTTGCCCGACGATACGTATCGCGTCGAGATTTTCGGCGCTGACAATGCTTCGCAAGGAGTCTTGGCGCTGCGGAATTCCAGTGGCGTCGCATTCGCGCCAACCCGTGCCGGCACCGACCGTGACGTGGTGCAGTTCAAACTCGATCTGGGCGCGCAGATCATTGCCGTCGTCCCGCAACCGGTCGATCGGGTTAACGGTGTCTTGACCCAACGGCGAAATCAGATCGAGGTCTATTTCAACAACGACGATTTGTATAACCGGGCGGTGAAGACGGGCGACTTAACGCCGGATCCCGATCCTTCGGTGGTGCGAACCGGGTTCTATCAACTGATCCTGACGAGAGGGACGGTGCGGAACACGGATGATCTCGTGTTCACACCGACATCGGTCGCGTACGATCCGGTCAGCGACATGGCGGTGCTGACGTTTGCCGACGACCTGGAAAAACTTGTGAATCCCGGCACGGGGCAACCGATTGGGCCAGGGTCGTTTCGGCTGCGAGTTGGAACGGACGAGGCGCGTCCCGCCCCGCCGGTGGAGATCACTCCGGTATCGACCGTGGCCACCGACTTTAATTCGTTCGGTCAGGTGACGATCACATTTCGAGCGTCGGCCGATTTTGGACGCGCGTTGGAACTGCATTTCGACAAGCAGGATCTGGGGCCTGGCAGTCCACCGTCGGTATCGGTGAATGGCAATCGAATCTCGCTGGTGCTGAATTCGAATGCGGTGACGCCGACGCTGGCGCAGGAACTCGTTACCTTAGTAAATACCAGTCCGGCCTTGGACGGTATCATGACCGCGTCGATCACTGCCGGTCTGTCGACGACCGACATCGCGACTCCCGCGGTCAATTACTCGCCGTTACGCATCCTGGGGCAAGGTTCGAGTTTTGCGACGGCGACCGAGATCGGCAACCTCGTGACTCCGCAGCGCCAGAACCAGATCTTCTCGGCGGCGATCGATCCACAACCGTTCAATTCCCAGTTGCCTGGGGCTCCGGACGAGCCTGGGCACCGCGAACTGCCGGCGGAGGCGGGTGGCGGACTGGAACAGCACCTCAACCCCAATTTCCCGATGGACGTCGTCGCCGGCGTGCGCACGATTTCCTACAACTTCCGCGCGGACTATGGCGTCGATTCCCAGGGCACGCCGTTGACGAATTCGATTACCGAGCCGCAGAAACAGCGGATTCGGGAAGATCTCGAAATCTGGAGCCGTTACCTCGGCGTGCAGTTTGTCGAAACCAACAACTCCGGCTGGACGTTCGCGACCGGGGATCTGACAGTTTTGAGCACCACAGCGGTCAACGTCCGCAGCCACGCGAATTTCAACATGCGGGTCCGGATCGACCCCAGTTACAGCAACAGCCTGTTGATACTCAACGCCCAGACGAACTGGAACGACCAGCCGTTTGAGGATTACTCCCGTGTTTCGATGCTGGGGATCGCCTACATGCTGGGGTTGGGGGTTGCGGCGGACCTGCCGACCACCACGTTGATGTCGCTGGATCCGGGATTGATCCTGGGAACCGCCGGCGCCGACGGGATTTTGCCAGGCGACTACGACGTGATTCATGGCCAGTTGCTGCATCGCCCGGACAGCAACGATATCGATCTCTATCGCTTCAACGTCGATTTCGGCGCGAATGCCGCGGATAAAGTCGGGCTGTTGACGGCCGAGGTATTTGCCGAGCGGCAGGCGGACGCGAGTGCGCTGGACAGTTACCTGCGGTTGTACCGCGAGATTGACGCGGCGAACGCGTCGGTGACGACCGATTTCAATACGACCAGTGCGGTGTTGCTCAAGTTCACCGCGGTGCGTCCAGGTCGACACGGCAACGACATCACGATGGCCTTTTCCAAGGCGAATCGCGGCGCGGTCCGCCCACCGGTGATTACGGTGGTGGGGAATCACATTGACGTGGAATTGAACGATACTCCCAACCAGCGCACGCGGGCGATCGATCTGATCAATGCGCTGAACAATTCCGGACCGGCAAGCGCGTTGATCCGTGCCAGCCTGGTCAGTGGACTGGGCGCCATCGACATCACATCACCCTCGATCAACTACTCCCCGTTGGCGCTCAGCGGCGGACGCGACATCCGTCGCGAAGTGATCGCCAAGAACGACGACTATTTCAGCAAAGACTCGATGCTGCAGATGAGTCTGCCCGCCGGAACCTACTATCTGGGTGTTTCGGCCAAGGCCAACGATCAATACGATCCGACAATCGAGGACACCGGTTTGGGCGGCCGCACGCAAGGTCCCTATCGGTTGCAGCTCAATTTCCGGCCGGCGGTCGACAACGAGCATACGATTCGCGATCGCGACCGCATTGCCGAAGGCCTGCCGGGCACGGTCCTGGACGGTGACGCCAACGGCACGCCTGGCGGCGTGTTCAATTTCTGGTTCCAGACGCAGAATCTGGAGCGCGTACTCGAAGTTACCGGTGGCGGAGCGTCGCTCGTTGACGGGCAGTTTATCGACGTCACGAACAACATCGGCCTTACCAAGCGGTTTGAATTCAATCTGGCCGGTGGCGTAACGCCGGGCAATATCCCAGTCAATATCACCGCCCCAATGACGCGGAACCAGGTGGCGACGACACTGGCGAACGCGATTGCTGGCGGCGCCGGATTCAACACTCCTGGGATGGCCACCGTTTCCGGTTCGTTGATCACACTGAAGAACGATCGCGCGGTGAGCCTCAGCGCCAATGCGGTCGGTGTCAAAGTGCACGGGAAGACGATTTTTGTCGACAAGGCGGCCGTGATCGGCTCGCAGGCCGACGGCTCGCTGGCGCGCCCCTTCGACAACATCGCCAGCACCGTTGCGGGCGTGCCTGCGGCATTCAAGTTCACCAACCCCGGCGACATCGTCCGCATCGTGGGTAACGGAGGACCGGACGGTAACACGGCGACGCTTAACGATAACTTCGCCTACGAAATCGGCTTCGGCATTCTGCCCGGGCAGACGTTGGTTGACGGTACGACGATGGAAGTTCCGCGTGGCGTCACGGTGATGGTCGACGCCGGCGCGATCTTCAAGATGCGATCGGCCCAGATTGCGGTCGGCAGTTCGAACCTGAATGTCGATCGCTCGCACGGCGCCTTGCAGATCCTCGGCACGCCGCGGCAAAGCGTCTTCTTCACCTCCTGGCTGGACGAAACGATCGGTCGCGACACCTATGCGCCCGCGACGTTCCCTACTCCGGGAAACTGGGGTGGCATCGTCTTTAAGAATGATCTCGACCGCGCGCGCGGCGAGTTCGACCGGGAACGGGACGGCACTTTTATCAACTACGTGAACCATGCCGACATCCGTTACGGCGGCGGCATTGTAAATGTCGATTCGGTCGGTCACGTGGTGCAACCGATCCAGTTGACCGAGGCCCGCCCGACGATCTCATACAACCGCATCACCAGCAGCGCCGACTCGGCGATTTCCGCCGATCCCAACAGTTTTGACGAAACGAATTTTCACTCGGCGAATTACCAGTTGTCGGGTCAATTCACTTCCGACTACGACCGCGTAGGCCCCGACATCCATGGCAACCGCATCGTGAACAATTCGATCAACGGATTGATCGTACGAATCACCACGGCGCCGGGAGATGCCTCGAAGCCGTTGACGCTCGCCGGGCGATTCGATGATACCGACATTGTGCATTACCTGGCGGAATCGTTGATCGTTCAGGGAACGCCTGGCGGCTCGATTCAGGAAACACGCACGTTGCCGCTGAACCTGGTGACGCTGACCACGTCGCAGATCGGGACGCTGGCCGCGGGGACCTACAACTATCGCGTGACGATGGTCGATGCCGACGGCTTTGAAGGACCGGCTTCGTCGGCGACCAGCAATGTGACGCTCGCATCCACCGGATCGATCCGGCTGGGGAACATTCCCGGCGCGGTGGGCGAATTCGTGGCGCGGCGCGTCTATCGCAGTGCGCCGGGGGGCGCCGGCCCTTACACCCTGTTGGCACAAATCAGCCGCTCGGCGTTGACCTACGAGGACGACGGTGGAGCCGCCGGCGGTACCTTGAACACGGCCCTCACTTCGCTGCAGCGGCCGCGGCTTGACGCCCGGCTGGTCATCGATCCGGGTACTGTCGTGAAGCTGGAAGGTGCTCGCATCGAGATCAGTTTCGGCGCGCAGCTGCTCGTCGAGGGCTTAACCGGCGAGGAGATCGTTCTGACCTCCAAGCTCGACGATCGATTCGGGGCCGGCGGCACTTTCGACACCAACAACGACGACAATCAGGGTGCCAACGAACGCCAGCCTAATCCGGCCGACTGGTCCGGAATCTATCTCGGTCACACCAGCACCGGCAATTTCGATCATGCCCTTATCGCCTACGCAGGCGGTATCTCCAAGCTCGAAGGCACCTTCAAGGCGTTTAACGTACTGGAAGTCCATCAGTCCGATCTGCGATTGGCCCATTCGATTATCGAGAAGAACGCCTCGGGAGTAGGCGGGCAGGGACCGGCGAACCGGTTGGGCAGGAGCTCTAACCTGCCTGCGGTCATGTTTGTCCGCGGAGCCCAGCCGATCATCGTCGAAAACGTGTTCCGCGGCAACGACAGCCAGATTCTTGGCTCGAGCCCACAACAGCCGACAATCAATATCAATGCCAATTCTCTGAATGCGACTCGCCTTCCCGACAGCGGTCGAGAACGAGGCGACTTGGATCTGCTGGGCGATTTCCGCGACAATCATGGTCCGCTGATTCGCGGCAATCTGCAGTCGCGGAACGGGATCAACGGCATGCTGATACGCGGTACAACGCTGACCACCGAAGGTATCTGGGATGATACCGACATGGTTCACGTGATGTTCGATGCGATTACCGTTGGCAATCTTCATACCTACGGCGGAATTCGCCTGCAGAGCCGGCCGGACGAAAGCCTGGTCGTGAAGCTCTTCGATGGGATCGGTCCTAACGGCCATAACTTTGTGCGAGCCGCCGGCACCGGATTCACCGCGACCGGTACGCCGCTCGATATGACCGATCGTATCGGCGGTACATTGCACGTGATCGGCCAGCCGGGCTTCCCGGTGGTGCTGACGTCGTTCCACGATGACAGCGTCGGGGCCGGATTGACGCCCGATCATCGTCCCCTAACCGACACCAACAACAATGGGATCGCCTCGATTCCACGTCCCGAGGATTGGCGCGGGTTGTTGATTGAGCAGTACAGCCATGACCGCAACGTGGAAATGGTCCTGGAAACGGAATTGCGCGACGCGGTGCCGCCGGGAACAAATGCGCAGCCTGCCACGGCGCAATTCCTGGGCGACCTGGCCGCCAAGGAGCAGAACGGTGATTCGTATCTGCGGATGGGGTTCCGGATCGAGGGCTTGATCAATGCCCCCGCCGACGTCGACATCTACAGTATGACGGCCGTCGCTGGAACCGAGATCTGGCTCGACATCGACCGCTCGACCTACGCGTTCGACACGGTGGTGGAAGTACTCGACGCCAATGGTAATGTCCTGGCGCGATCCGACGACTCGGCGGCGGAGCAGTCCGATCGCTCCTTGCTCGTCACCGCGAACGGTATTCGGCCCGAATTGGTGAATCCGTTGCGCAAGTCGCCGCTCGGATTCCGCGATTATTGGAGCTACAATCCCCGCGACGCCGGCATGCGAATGGTATTGCCTGGAACCGTGGGCGTTCGTAGCACGTATCATTTCCGCGTTCGCAGCAGCAGCGGTGAACTCGATCTGTCCGACGCCGGACTGACCTCGGGCTATTACCAGTTCCAGATTCGCACCCGCGAGGTCGATGAATTCGCCGGTTCGACGGTCCGATTCGCGGATATCCGTTATGCGACCAACGGTATCGAAATCCATGGTCTGCCGGGTCACTCGCCGCTGCTCGGCGAAGCGGCCGAAAACGAGGAAGTAGCGACGGCTGTCGATCCGGAATCGAACAATAACGTTTTTTCGGCGAACCCCAGCGCTCCCGGCAATCGCCCGCAGTATCTGGGCAATATCCTCACGTCGGACCGCGGAGTGGTCTCCGTGGGTGGTTCGATCAGCGGCACGACCGATGTCGATGTCTATCAGTTCGAAGTCAATTACACCCAACTACAGCAACCGAACAGGCCTGCCCTGCATGCATTCATGACGTTCGACGTGGACTATGCGGACGGATTGAGCCGCCCCGATACGTCGATCGCCATTTTCGACGCGCAGCGTCGGCTGGTATTGATCGGCACCGATTCGAATATCGCGGACGATCGGCCGCGCCCGCTGGAGACCAACGACTTCACCGACCTGTCGCGCGGCACGGTCGGACCGAACGATGCATTTATCGGCACCGTGGCGCTGCCGGTCGGAACCTACTTCGCCGCCGTCTACCATTCCAACCAGATTCCCGCCGCGCTGTTGAATCCGCTCGTGCGTCTGGAGCCGATCGACTCTGTCACGCGCCTGGTCGAAGACCATATCGGCTCCTCGGGTGGTTCGACCGCCGGACTGCCGGTCTATCCGGAGTTCCTCGATCCAACCTTCGCCGGTGTCGCCCCGAACCTCTGGCACGCGACCTCCAAGATTGAACCAGGATCGTCAAACCACCACGGATTGCGCCCCGCGTTTGATTTGAGTCGCGGCACATTGACTGCGGCGAGTACGATCACCGAAATTGAGCCCAACGACTCGATCGGCACGGCCCAGGATATCAATAACTCGAAATTCTGGTCCAAGAATTTCGATCCCAGTATTGGCGATGCGACCGCCAATACTTCCACGACGATTCCGCACGTGACCATCACCGGCACGGGTAACAAGTCCTTCGACTATTACCGGTTCAGCGTCGCCAAGGACAAAGAGCGGGGTATTTTCGATATTGACTACACCTCGCCGGGACTCAACACGCAGATTTTCCTGTACGATGCGGCGGGCAATCCGGTCACGGACGCGATCACCGGTGCCGCATGCGAAAACGATGACAGTGCGACGTCGGCAGGTGATGCCGGTAGCACGTCGATCGATGATTCGTTTATCGACTGTCGTTTCCCGACGGCCGGCAACTACATCCTGGGCATTGCCCGATTCCCGTCGACCGGTAAAGCGGGCGGAATTGTCGGCGACCCGTTGATCAGCGGTGATTTTTACACACTGCAGGTGTCGCTCGAGAGCCATGCCTTCACGACGACGGCCAACAAGAACGATACCGTTTTCTATTTTGGCGACGAAACGAAGAACAGCTACGACTCGAGTGCGAAAGGCGACCTGGTTTCCAACGCCTTCAGTCTGCAGGGCTATTCCAAGGACGACTTGCCGCGTTTGTATTTCAATTACTTCCTTGACGGTGACTCGGACGATCACTTCCGAGTCTGGGTGCGGCACGAATCGGGACCCGACACGCTGCTGGCCACCAACGACGTCAAGGAGGCGTTTGGCAAGAGCAGTGTAGGGATGATCGCCAACAATACCGGTACCTGGCGGCAGCTGCGCGCGGACTTGGGCCAGTTCGCGGGCGAGGACCAGTTGCGGCTGCGGTTTGAGTTTGACGCCGAGGGCACCGCGACGGGCTTCGATCGCGGCGCGTTTATCGACGATATCGTGATCGGTTTCGCGGAGCGGGGCGAAATGGTGGTCGATTCGACGCCCGGCAACGTCGGTTTCATCACGACTCCGGGTCTGCCGTTCGGGGCAAATCCGATTGCCAAAGGCGCCTATCAGCTGGAAATTCGACCCGGCGAGAAATACGGCACGTCGCGGACGGCGACGCTGACAAATACGGTCGGCCTGACATTGACCAAGGACATGGACACCAACGACCGGTCGACGGAGCAGACGACCATTTACGCTCCGCGTGGCAGCGAGATCCAGGACGGACAGACCTTTGTGCTTGGTGATGGCATCAATTTCCTGACCTTCGAGTTCGACAGTGGCGGTGGGCTGTTGGATCCGAATCATATTGCGGTGCCGTTCGCGGCGACCGATACGGACGGTGAAGTTGCCGCGACGATTCGCGACATTATTAATAATCCCGCGATTCAAGGTGTGCTCTCGCTGCAGGCCTCATCGGCGGGCGGACAAGTCTCCGGAGTCGAGGACAACCGGATTTTATTGTTCGGTAATGTGTCCGGTTCGTTGGTCGCCCGGCCCTCGGACATTCTGACGGTCACTAGCACCACGCCGACCGCCAACGCGCTGCGAGACAATATCCTCGGCGCGGGAATTACCGCGGTGGACAGTGCGACGCTGGTCGCGGGTAAGGGAAGCGCGGGGACCTACACCGGCGGTGGTTCGTCGATCGGCCTGGCCCAGGGGATCATACTCAGCACGGGCAAGGCCGCGGTCGCGAAAGGGCCGAATACCGCCGACTCCGCCTCCAATAACTCGTCGCTGCTCGGTGATTCCGACCTCGATGCCAGCTACGGCGTCACGACGGTCGACAGCACGTCGCTGCAATTCGACTTCCAGTTCGCCAACGGTTCCATCGGCGGTGACTTGAATCTGCAGTTGGTGTTCGCGTCGGAGGAGTACAACGAATTGCTCGGGACCGCGGATCCCGACGTTTTCGCGGTCTTTGTGGACGGAATGCGAGTGATCCTGACTCCGGGTCCGGATCCGATCGCACGCGAGACCGTCAATGCTGGTAATCCGATTGGGATCAACGCCGCGAATAGCGAGTTTTACAAGAACAACGATCCTAACGATGGGGGGCGTTGGCTGCGTCAGTTTGGGTTCGACGGTTTCACGGTGGTTTTGAATGCCACGGTCCCGAACCTGCTCGCTGGTCCCCATACCTTGAAAATCGCTATCGCCGACGTTGGAAATCCGGACGGCGACAGCGCATTGTTTATCGGCGCGGGGAGTCTCTCGGCGGTCGCTCCCGCGGTCTCGAACAGTCTGCAGGCCTCGTTCTTCGCTGCCGACGGCGACAGCAATGTATTCCGCGACCAAGGCGCGATGATCATTAACTCCAATTTCATCAGTCATGTGCGCGATTTCGCCATTATCTCCGATGCGGGCTTTCGCGATTCGGAACCCGGCGTGAATTTTGGTTTTGGCAATCCTCATTACGGCGCCGCGATCAAACTGCCGGCATTGAATAATCAGTCAGGAGATCTGGTCGGTCCAGGTGGTGGTTTTGTTCCCGGTGCCTTGATTACCAACAACGTCATCTGGGATGCCGGCTTAGGGGGAATCCACGTCAGTGGCGATCTGAACCCGATCGAAATCACTTCGCGTGTTGATCCGCCAGAGCAGGATCCTGCGGATACTCCCGTGCAGGCCGGCGATCAGTACTGCGACGGCGAGCAGTTCTCGCTGACGTCCTACCGCACCCTGGTCTATTTCGAGTTCGAAGATATTTCGGGCGATGAGAAGCCGGGGACCTGTTTCGGCGCTGGTCCGGGTAGCGGCGTGACGGGTGGCGATGGGTACGTACCGGACCACATACCGATTTTCTTCCGACGAACGAATTCGACGGAGTACCTGGGGCGGACCGTCGGCTACACCGAGAACGAGATGGCCCGGGCCATTGCCGCCGCGATCAACGGCAGTCTGCTGGTGACGAACGGTACGACGTTGAATGCCGGATCGGCGATCGTCGGCCCCAGCCGTCGCAACGGTCGTCCAGCGGTCTTCGTCAACCATATCACCGGCTACGTCCATACGTTCATGACAGCGTCCGATATTCGCCGAGTTCCCCTGGGAATGAACGCCGTGCCGTTCGCCCATCTGGCGAATAACACCCTGTATGGCAACGACGGTTTTGCCGGGACGAATCCGCAAGCATATGCCGAGCCAAATGACTCGCAATTCGATGCGATCGATACGCGACAAGGACCACAGCATCATTCGGTCGCGTACACCGCCACCGGCCGGATTGGTGACAACGCCGACTACCGGATTGACCCTTCCCTGGACGTGGACTTTTTCCGATTCCAGCTCGCCGTGGGAGACCGCGTGACGGTCGATATCGACGCCGCCCAGCGCGGCGGTGGCAGCACACTTAACCCGTACCTGCGGCTGTTCGACAGCATTGGGCAGGAAGTTCTGGCCAGCGACGACGATCCGGCGCCGGGCGAAACCCCCAGCGTCGACTCCTTCTTGAATTACGTGGCCGATCGCGCCGGTACCTATTATGTCGCCGTAAGCGGCCGCGGCACGAACACTTACGATCCGTTCAGCCAAGGTAACCGCCCCGGTTCTTCCAGCACGGGCCCCTACGATATCACGATCGACGTGCGGGCGCCTCGCAATGCGGCGATCTACGTCAACAAACACGGTACCACGATTGCCGCTCCCGAACATGCTTCCCCTCTGGTCGTCGACGGTCAAGCTTTCCAGATCGAAGACATGACCGGGAACGTGGTGACATTCGAGTTCGATACGAATGGTGCCGCGGTCAATCCAGGCGCCGTGTTGATCCCCATTAATAACACCGCCGTACCGGACTCTGGCGGCCACGGTGCCGGATTCATGGCCGACGAAGTCGCGGTCGCCATTCGCAACGCGATCAACGGTTCGCCGCTGGGCAACGGCATCACCCTCTCCAACGGCGAATTCGGTACGGCCAGCCCGCACCGTCGAGTAACCGCCAGGGCATTGGGTGGCGATGACGGTGGGGGCGGCGGTTTTCCGACTCATCCAGATGGCCGCCTTTGCGACTTCGGCTTCGGGCACGATCTTCCCGAAACTTCGTTGTGCGGTACCACGGAGCGGCTGGTAGTGATCCAAAATGTCGCCCGCATCCGCGACATCAATACTGGACTCGCCTTCTATCCGGGCGGCGGCGATAATTTCGACCAGTACCTTCCGGAGACGGGCATACTGGCGTCGGAGCGGTCGGGACCGACATCGCTGAACAACCTGTTCGCGAACCTGCAGGCGGGCTTCGTGGGGATTTCGTCGGAACAATTCAGTCACCCGGCGGCGCAAGTTATCACCGGGTCGGTGTTCCAGTTCAACGGCAGCAACACCAACGTGTCGGCGGCGGGAATTGACTTCAACGTACAGATTCCTGTCGGCGAGCGGATTTTTGTCGATCCGGGCAGTGGTCGTTTCTTCCCTTACCAGGGATCGCGGATCATCGACAGCGCGATCAATCAGCTGGATGACCGGCAGGACTTCGCGAATCGGGTGAAGCGTACCGTGGGCATTACCCCCACGCCGATTCTCGCTCCGACGCAGGATGCCACCGGGCAGTTGCGCGTGGACGATCCGTCGACCGCTTCACCGCAAGGACTTTTCCGCGATCGCGGCGGGTTGGACCGCGCCGACTTTTCAACTCCCACGGTCATTCTGACGACCCCGTTGGATAACGACTCGGAAGGCATCGACAACGACCCCACCGCGACGGTGGTTCAGGTGACCAGCGGATTCTTCAACGAGTTCCGCTTGCAGTTGGAGGATCAGTTCGGTGCGGACAATCCGTTCCCAGGCACCGGCGCCGATGACGATACGGTGCTTACCGGACCGATCCTGGTGGACGAGCTGAATGTGCCCGTGACGTTGCGTGGCCCGGTGGTCACGCTTTTCGAGAACAACCGCCTGCTGCGCGAAGGGCTCGATTATGCCTTCCGTTATGACTCGATCACCAACACGATCAGTCTGGCGCCGCTCGCCGGCATCTGGGGACGTGACAACGTTTACCAGATCATGTTGAACAATCGGGACCGGTTCGTGATCGATGCGGACCATGGCGGCAGCCTCGTCGATGGCGACGCGTTTACGATTACCGATGACAACGGGAATCGTATCGCGTTTGAATACGAGGGCGGCTACAAACTCAACGTGCCGCCGGTCCTGGAACTGGTTGTCCCGGCGATCGGAGCGGGACCTGGTGGTATAAGTGATGGACAGAGATTCAGTGTTAACGACGGCAAACGCAGCGTGACATTTGAATTCGATACCAACGGCTCGTTACCAACCCTGCCGACGCGCGTCGTTTCGATCACGTCGACCAGCAGCGCCACGCAGATCGCCCAGGCGATCGCGTCGACGATCCAGCAGGCGGTGAACGCCGGCGCGTTGGCTGGCCTGCAAACCAAGGCGTTGGCGAGAGGTTTGGTGCATGTCGGTGCTTCGGCCGCCACATCCGTCAGCGTCACCGGCTCCAATCTGACGACCAACCTCACGCAGGTACCGCTGTCGCTGCGAATCCCGGCGGCCGGAGTCGGTCCGGGAGGAGTTACGGACGGGCAGTTCTTCCGCATTACGAACGCAGGCACGACGCGGACATTTGAATTCGACAACGATTCGCTCCTGAACGGCAACAGTATTCCGATCGCATTCAGCGCGCTGACCACGATCGATCAACTGACCACGGCGGTCGTGTCCGCGATTAACTCGGCGGCCGTATTGCAGCTGAATGCCGCGGCGGGGCCGCTAGGCAGCGGAATCATCAATTTCACGAACGGTTCGGCCAGCCACATTGTGGATGTCGCCAATACCGTTTTGACCCGTCGCATGTTCGTCGGCGGTATCAACGATGGTGAGACGTTCACGATTCAGCACGGTGCCGCGCCGCTGGTGAAGTTTGAGTTCGACGACGCCGACGATGACGGACGCTTTACGGATGCGAATAACGACAACGTTCCCGATAACGTGCTGGTCGCGATTCAAAACGGCGATTCGCGCGAGGACATCGCGGACAAGATCGTTCTGGCGATCCGGAATGCGGGATTGGGGTTGTCACCGATACACTTCGGCGGCGGCAACATCCAGGTCGGCGGTACGACGGCGCATGTTGTGGATACCAGGTTCGCGCCCAGCCTGGCGCTCGCCGGCCTGCCCGGCGTCTCGCCGTCGACGACGATCCAACTGCCGATTTCACTGGCAATTGAGGTTCCCCTGGCAGGTGGTCTGGCGATCACCGACGGTTCGACCTTCACGCTCCGCGACGGCACGCAGACGCAGGTGTTCGAATTCGACAGCGATGGCAAAGTGGCGGATACGGACAAGGACTTGGTTCCCGACAACACGGTTATCATATTCTTTCCGACCGATGACCAGGACAGTGTCTCGACGGCGATTGTCGGCGCACTCAATGGCGCGATCGGACAGTTGCAGCCATCGTACATCGGCAACGGCCACGTGATCCTCGGTAACCGCTCGTCAACAAAACTGGATTTGGGCAATACCAATCTGACGTCCACCGTCCGCGTGCACGGGCTGGTCGACGCCGATGGCTTTACGATCGACGACGGCAACAAGACCGTCGGATTCGAGTTCGAGGATCTGGGAATTGGCAACGGCGTAACGGCCGGATCGATCCAGATTTTGTTCCAGGACGGCGATCTGGCCAGCAATGTGGCCGACGCGGTCGTGGGGGCGATCCAGATTTCAGGTCTGGGTTCCGCCACCAACCCGATCAACCCGGCGAATGTCGGCGGCGGCGCGGTGCGCTTGAATGAGACGGGACGCTATCTGACACGTGTGTTGAATTATCCGAACACGAAGCTGGCGACTTACGGGACGGCTGGCGGCTCGGTGGCGATTCCGTTCCGTCCGGACATTTCCTTCAACGATCAGCAGATGGCGATCGCGATTACGGCCGCGATTAACACGCCCGAAGCGCGACAGCGGCTGCAGGGTGTCACGGCACGGCATCGCGGCGGCTCAACCGTGTTTGTCGATTTCGTTGGCGCCAACGGACAGCAGATCGACTTCAGTCGCAGCCCGGCCAATGTGGCCGGCGCCAACAACTTCTTCCTGCGAGCGATCCAGGATGTGGCCGGAAACGACCTGCGATCGAACCAGGCGAATGGTGACACCCAGTTCACGATCCTGATGCCAGGGACGCGGCTCGATTTCGGCGATCTGCCCGATCCGTTCTCCGGGCCGGGACGATACCCGACGGTTGTGCAGAAAGACGCGGCTTTTATTCGCGATGGTGCTCGCCACGCGATTCTCTCGAATGCACCGTTGTATCTGGGCTCGATGGTGGACCAGGACACCAACGGATTGCCGTCTCCGTCCGCCGAGGGCGATAACACCGACATCGAGATCGACGCCACGCTGAGTCCGACGTTGACCGTCTCCGGTTCGGGCAGCTCGCGCACGATTACCGTCGGCGACATTACCACGGCGCTCGACGGTCAGGCATTCACGATTAATGATCTGAATCGGACCGTGACGTTTGAGTTCGACCGCAACGAGGACGTGATCGACACGCGCACGATCATTCGTTTCTCAAGTGCGCCGATTGACGCGACGACATCGTCAAAGGCGGACGTGGCGGCGCGGATTGTCGACGCGATTCACCGGTCGGGACTGGCTGTGGCGGTTGCCGATCTGGGGAATGGGCAAGTGCGGCTTGACGTCAACGACGACGACGGCGTTGTATTCGCGGACCTGTTTAATCGGTTCCTCTATACCCCGATTAATGTCACCGCCTCGGGCGCCGGATTCCTGGACGCCTTCATCGATTACAACCAGGATGGCGATTTTGACGATCCGAATGAACGACTGGTGTTTGGCCACGACGTGAACGGAGACGGCGATTGCGAGGACGCCGCGGATCAGGTGGCTGCCGGAACCACCATCGCGGTCGTGGCCGGGCTCAACCGGCTCTGCACCAAGGCCTCGCCGACGGCGTCGCCGGGCTTCACATTCGCGCGGTTCCGTATTTCCAGTCTGGGCGGATTGCCGGCCAGCGGGTTTGCGGCCGACGGCGAAGTCGAGGACTATCAGATCACGATCACGCCGGGGACACCGCCGGTGGCGGTCGCTGACAGCTATTCCACCAACGAGGATACGCAGCTGAACGTTTCGGCGCCCGGGTTGATTCTCAACGACACCGATGCGGAGAACGACATCTTGTCGGTCTTGCGCGTCAATGGCTCGCCTGCCAACGTGGGAGTGACCATCGATCTGGCTTTCCAGGCGACACTGGTCGTCAATCCCAACGGCAGTTTCACCTACGATCCTCGCCCCTCCACCGTGATGCAGTCTTTACCGGCCGGGGCGACAGCTGAAGAGACCTTCAGCTATCGATTGACGGATGGCGTCTTGCCATCGAATGACACCACCGTGACGATTTCCGTACTGGGCGTGAACGACGCGCCGGTGGCCAAGGACAATCGTTACACGACCAACGAGGACACTGCGTTGGGCGGAAATCTGGTGACCGACGACACGAAGCAGGGCGTCGATTTCGACATCGACACGGGCGATCAGTTCACGGTCACGGCGCTCAATGGGGTCAATTTCGCCGGATCGGTGAACAGCGTATTGCCGTCGGGCGCGAGACTGAGCCTATCGACCGATGGGACGTTCGACTACGATCCTTCCACGGCCTTCGACTTCCTGGCGGCGGGAACCAGCCAGACCGATTCGTTCGTCTACACGATCAGCGACAAGGCCGGCCTGACGGCGTCCGCGACGGTAGTGATGACGGTCCAGGGGATCAACGACGCTCCGGTTGCGGTAACAAATACCTACCTGACCGACGAGGACACCCAGGCGTCCGGGAATGTGATTACCGACGATACGGGAGCCGGCAAGGACTTCGATTTGGACAAGGGAGCCGTGCTGAGCATTCTGGCGGTCAATGGCGACGCGGCGAACGTCGGCAAGCAATTCTCGCTGCCGTCGGGTGCGAATCTGACGTTGAATCTGGATGGCACGTTCAGCTACGATCCGACGACATCCGGCGCGTTGAACGCGTTGGCACTCGGCAAGACCGGGCAGGATACATTTACCTATTCGCTCACCGACGGTATCGGCGGTTCGGTTTCGACGACGACCGTGACGATGACGATCGCAGGACGGAACGACGCGCCGATCGCGCGGAACAACTCCTACACGGTCGACGATAACTCGTTGCTCTCTCGCAATGCGATCCTCGACGATGAGGGGACCCGCACCGGGCCGCTGGGAAGCAAGGACTCCGATCCTGATCAAGGCGACACGCTGGCCGTCAGCGCCGTGGATGGCGGCGCGGCCAACGTCGGCGCGAACCATGTGCTGCCTTCCGGCGCCACGTTGAAAATGAATGGCGACGGATCGTTCACGTACGATCCCAGTACTTCCAAGTCTTTGAACGGCCTGTCGCAGGGACAGACCGGCAAGGACTCGTTTACCTACACGATCCGCGACCCCCACGGCGCGACGTCGACCGCCACGGTTTCGCTGACAATCACCGGCGTCAATGACGCGCCCGTGGCAACCAACGATCTGTTCACGACCAGCGAGGATATCGCGCTTACGACCGATAACCTGATGAGGAACGACAATGGCAACGGCGTCGACAGTGATTCCGATCTGGCCGATACGCTGGTCGTGTCGGCGATCAACGGCATCGCCGGCAACGTCGGCAAGACGATTTCGCTCAAGTCCGGGTCGAGCCTGCGGGTGAATCTGGATGGATCGTTTGTGTACGACCCCACAATTTCCAACCATTGGCAGTCGTTGCCCGCCGGCCAGTCGGGCAAGGATACGTTTACGTATTCGATTTCGGATAACAAGGGTGGCAGCAGCACCGCGACCGTGACCGTGACGGCCAGCGGCGTCAACGACGTGCCGGTAGCGACCGCGAACAACTACGCGACCAATGAGGATACCGCGACTTCCGGCAACGTGATGAGTGATAACACCGGCAAGGGAGTCGACTCCGACGTCGATGCCCAGGATCTGATCAGCGTCAGCGCCGTGGACGGCAATCCGGTCTTCGCCGCGGGAGACACGACGATCACGCTGGCCAGTGGCGCCACCCTGTTGATCAACTCCAGTGGCAACTTTACCTACAATCCGGGAACTTCGGCCTTGCTGCAGGGACTGCGGCAGGGCGAGTCGACGACCGATACGTTCGTCTACACCATCAAGGACCTGCAGAACGCCGCCGCATCGGCGACGGTAACGCTGGCGATCAGTGGATTGAACGACGCCCCGATCGCGCGGAATAACGCCTACTCGATCGACGAGAACAGCGTGCTTTCCCAGAACATGCGGATCGATGCGCCGGCCGACACCGATGCCGACTTCGGTGACACGATGACGGTGATCGATGTGAATGGCGTTCCCGTGCCCTCGACAGGCTTGAAGTTGACTCTGCCGCTGGGCGCCAGCCTGAATGTGGCGCAGAGCGGTGCCTTCACCTACGACCCGCGATCGACGGTCGTATTCGACCAGCTCGCGCCGGGCCAAAGCCGCGGCGACTCGTTCACTTATACGATCCGCGACGCGCTGGGGGCCACTTCCAAGGCGACCGTCGCCATCGACGTGACGGGTGTCAACGACGCGCCGCGATTGACCGACGATTTCTTCACCGTCGAGCAAGGTACGACGACCGTGTTGACCGTGCTTGCGAACGACACCGATGTCGACGGGACGATCAGTGCCTCCACGGTAGCGATCAAGACCACGCCCAGCTCGGGCAAGGCAACCGTGAACGCGAACGGAACGGTCACGTATGTGGCCGACAGCACGACGGTGGGAGACGTCAAGTTGACCTACATCGCCAAGGACAATCTGGGGGCCGAATCGAACCCGGCGACGGTTACGATCACGGTCCGGTCGGCTCCGTCACCCTGGCAGAATCAGGCGAATGCCCTGGACGTCAACGCCAGCGGGTTTGTCGAGCCGATCGATGCCTTGCTGGTGATCAACCGGATTAATCGGGTCGGTTCGGGACCGGTGCCCAGTCCGGCCACGCCTCCCCCCTTCTTTGACGTTGACGGCAATCGGTTCATCGCACCCGCCGACGCGATTTTGGTGATCAATTTCCTGAACTCATTGTCGCTGGGTGGCGAAGGCGAGGGACCGGCGGCGGTCGGAACTACCGACCCCGACGGCATGGAACTTGCTCGACAGATGGAGTCGGCCGGGGTGTTTGTGGCCGACGTGGATCAGCGCTGGACGATGGAACCGGTTGTAACGGCACGGGTTTGGACCGCCGAGGACGCGCAGCGGCGTTCGGTCGACAGTTTGTGGTCGTTACCGGCAATTTTGGAACCAACCACCTCCCGTGCCCAGAGGGTCGAGGGTGCGATTTCGCAACTTGTTCAGGAGCGGACCGAGGATATTTGGCAGCATTTGGCGGGGCGGACGCGCGCCCAGTTGATTGACGATTTGTTCGGTACGGACGGTGAATCCTGGTAAAATGCAAAAACGGCCGTTTTCTAAGGGGGCCAGTTTTGGTTTTTCGATGAAAAATCCGAAGCTGGACCCCAGAAAAAGCGCAAACACCGATTAACTTAACTTTTTCGTAACGCAATCTGTCTCATTACATTCCTAAGGATTGGTTATGACTCAACGGCAACGACATGCAGCATCCCGCAAGCATCAAATGATGCGGGAGCGTCGCCGCCTTTTACGCCAAGTCGCTTACGAGCCGCTCGAGGGCCGTTATCTGATGGCGCTGCTCGATTACGAGCCCCATCCGATATTATTTCCTGGTTCCTCGCCCCTTCCCGATGCGTTTGGCAGGGACGGTAAGGCGAATGCGTTTCAGGCTAGTGCGCGCTGGACGTCGACGGCCACCGATCCCGGTCCGCTGGGTCAGGGTGACCCGACGACAATTACTTGGAGTATTGTCGCCGACGGGTTGAGCATCCCGGGCTCTGCCGGGGAAGCGACTGCCGACAGCAATTTGATCGCGACTTTGGACGGAATCTACGGTACGGCAGGCGGTCCACTTTCCAATCGACCGTGGTTCCCGCATCTCAAGGCGGTGTTCGACCGCTGGAGCGCGGTGTCGGGAATCAATTACGTCTACGAACCGAATGACGACAGCGCGGCGTTCGCCTCATCGTCCGTCGGAATTCTCAGCGTGCGCGGTGACGTGCGCATCGGTGGCCACACTATTGACGGAAATGCCGGCATCCTGGCCTACAACTTCTTCCCGGACAATGGCGACATGGTCTTCGACACCGGGGATAATTTTTACGATGATACTTCGCAAAATTCGCGAGGTCTTCGCAACGTAACGGCGCACGAAGCGGGTCACGGCCTGGGGTTAGAGCACGTCTGTCCAATCAACGAAACGAAACTGCTTGAGCCGTTCTATTCCGCTCGCTTCGACGGTCCGCAAGAGGACGATATTCTTGCGGTCAACCGGCAGTATGGCGACAACTTGGAACCGTCGGACTTGCCCGTGTTGGCGGCGAATCTGGGGAATCTCGGCGCGTCGGGAGTGGTCGTCAATCAGTCGAGCATCGATGACGATGCGGACGTCGATTATTACAAGTTCGTTGTTTCGGCGGGCGGCAAAATCGACGCGATTCTGACGCCGACCGGTTCGACGTATCTCAACGGTCCGCAAAACTCGGATGGGTCGTGTTCGGCGGGTACTTCCTTTGACGCTCTTACACAGAGCGACCTGTCGTTCGATATCCTGGCTCCGGACGGCGTGACGGTGCTGGCTAGCGGTAACACCAACCCGGTCGGTGTCGCCGAGGCATTAACCGACATTTCGATCCCAGCGGCAGGGACCTATTTCATGCGTGTCACCGGCTCGGCTCGAGCCGTGCAGATGTACGACATGAGTGTCGCATTCACGTCGTCGAATTCGCTCAACGTCAACAGTCCGCGCCTGGTCGGCGTTCAGCCGAATCCGCTGGAGTTGCTCGACCCATCCGGTGTGAATCTCCGCAACGTCGCGCCCCGCGAGCTGACGCTGCGCTTTGATGCGACGGCGGATCTTGACCCGACATCGATCCAAGGTGTGCGGCTGACGCGCACGGGCGCCAACGGTCAGTTTGAGGTTGCGCAGGTATCGTCCGATTTCGGTACCAACGGCGCGGTGATTGTTGACGTCAAAGCCGTCAATCTGGGCGCCGACGCCAACGAGTTGAATCTGCGGTTTACGAAGTCGGATCGGGGCATTGCCAGTTCCCTGCCAGGGATCGAGCTGGTTGGCAAGACGATCTTTGTTGACCTGAATACAAACGCCGCGGCGAACACGACGGCGCAAGACCTGGTTACCGCACTCAACGCCGACAGTCGCACGCAATTTCGGGTTATCGCTTCGATTCGTTCGGGCAGCGGCACCACCAATATTACGCCGACGACGGCGGTCAACACGCGGTTGCTCTTGTCAGGCGCGGGTGCGGCCAGCGCCGTGACAAATTTCAACGTGGGTGTACCGCTGGAAGTGCGTTTTACCGCGAACACCGCGGGTGCGGCTGGCAACAATGTCGCGATCAACGTATCCAAGGCCAGTCTGGCGCTGGGGGCTCGGCCGACGATTTCCGTCACGGGGACCACGATCAACGTGACGCTGAACTCCAATGCCTCGTCGCCAACGACGGCACAGCAACTGATCAACGAGATCAACAACCACTCCACGGCCAGGACGCTGGTGACTGCCTCGTTGCAGGTCGGCAGCGGCGGCACCAACATCGCCGTGCCGGCGATCAACTATTCTCCGCTGCGCCTTGGTGGCGCCGACGATGCGGTCATCGTACCCGGCTTTATCGGACTCGGCGAGTCCCAGCGCGAAATCATCATGCGTTTTTCCGAGACGCTGGTCGACGACAAGTACCGGCTGGAGGTTCTCGGCTACGACAATCAGGCCTATTCGATTCAAGGCGTGCGCAGTGTCCCGGGCGATTTGCTCGAGCCGCGTCGGCGCGGGGCGGATCGCGACGTGGTAAATTTTGAGCTGGACCTCGGCGCACAAATCGTCGCGATTGTTCCACAACCGGTTTCGCGCGTCGGTGCTGCACTTTCCCAGGCCCGCAATCAGGTGGTCGTGTACTTCAACGAAGACGACCTGAATACCACATCGGCCCAGAACCCGGCCTTTTACCGGTTGCGAGACACCCAGTCCAATCAAATTACCTACCCCCAGACGGTGGTCTATTCGGCGACGAATAACACTGCCACTCTGACGTTCGCGTCGAACATCCCCAACGGCACCTATCACTTGCAGATCGGAGCCACCAACGAGCCGAACAATCAGTTGTCCACGTCGATCGATGTCGGTTCGCTGTTCACAACCAATACGTTCAATGTCAATGCCTCGGTCGGCGACGATTTGAACGTCGCCAACGATGCCAACGATATCGACTTGTACCGTTTTCATCTTCCCAGCTCCTCGAGCATCACAGCCACATTGACTCCACAGGGTGGTACGCTGGATGGAGTTGTTCGGCTGTTCGATGCCAGCGGCAACCAGGTCGGTGCGACGGTCAACAGCAATGGCTTCGGCGGGGTCGAAGTTCTGTCGCAAGGACCGCTCTCGGCGGGGACGTATTACCTGGGCGTTTCGGCGAGCGGGAACTCCACCTACAACTCGACAACCGGCAACGGTACGGGCGGTACCAGCACCGGCGCGTACGCGCTTTCGATCGCTGCGACGAGTACCTTGAGTCTCGCCAGCGACGCGAATTCCAGTTACGCGACAGCCACCGATCTCGGAAAGCTCGGCGTGGCCGGCCTCACCTTCCAGTCGCAGATCCAGCCCCAGAATATCTCGCTGCCGCCGTTCCCTGGCGGGAACGACGAGCCGGGCCATCGGGAAATCGCGCCGGAGCGGCACGTGAATTCGGTTGGCACGACGCCCTATCTGCCCGACACGATTACGGTGATGGACTATTATTTCGGCAACCTGTACGGCAAAGACCCGCAGGGTAACGATCTGAACAACGCGATTACGCCGAATCAGAAGCAGCGCGCCCGTGAAATCTTTGAGCTGCTGGGCTCGCAACTCGGCCTCCAATTCCGCGAAACGGCAGGCTCCGGCCTGCAGGTCGTGACCGGCGATACTCGCGCGGTCGCGCCCAGCTATCCTCCCGATTCCGTGGCCGGCATTTTTGGTGTGTCACTAGGCAACAACGTCGTGATCATGAACTCGCTCTACAATTGGGGCGACAGTGAATACGGCGGAAACTGGTTCGTCACGGCGCTGCACGAAATCGGCCACGCCATCGGCTTGGAGCATTCGTTCGAACTGTCGTCAATTCAGGGCGCCGGCCTGCGTGGCGAGCCGGTCTATCCGGGTGATCATGACATCGTGCATGCGCAGCGCTTGCACCGGCCGGATAGCACCGACATCGATCTGTACAAATTCACGCTCGACCAGCCGGGGTATCTCGCCGCCGAGACGATCGCCGAGCGGTTGGCTTCGACCAGTTCCCTGAACACGGCCCTTTCGCTCTATCGCGAAACGGCCACAGGGCGGCAATTGCTGGCGAAAAATGACGACTACTTCAGCACCGATTCCTTTATCGGGTTGCAGCTCGACCTGGGCACTTACTATCTGGGTGTGTCGAGTACGGGAAACACCGAATACGATCCGATCGTACCCGACACCGGGTTTGGCGGTCGCACCGACGGACCGTACCAATTGAAATTGACGTTCACCAAGGGGCCAGCCCAGCAGCTGGTTGATATCACCGGGACAGCTTTGGACGGCGACGTGAACGGCACGCCCGGCGGGGTCTTCGACTTCTGGTTCCAGAGCGGCAATACGATTTTCGTCGACAAGGCGAACGACACCACGAACGGACCGGACGGAACGGGGGCGATTAACAATCCGTACGACACGATTTCCTCGGCGTTGGCCGCCGCCGCAGCGCGCGTGCCGGTGCCCGACGCTTTTGCCGATCCGACGATTATCCGTATCGTCGGCAACGGTGGTCTGGACGGCCGGATCGACACGATTGCGGACAATCGTCCCTATCGCCTTGGTTTCAACAACAACGGACTGCCTGCAGTGGACGGCGCGGAAATGCTTGTGCCGCGCAATACCACGGTGATGGTCGACGCGGGTGCGCTGCTGAAGCTGCGCAAGGCGAATATCGACGCGGGTACTTCGGCGCTGAATCAAGACCGCAGCGGTGGCGCGATTCAGGTCCTGGGGATTCCCGGGCTCCCGGTCTATATGCGATCGTTGCGCGACGACTCCGTCGGCGGCGACAGCGATGGTCCCAGCGTCGGTGCTTTCCCTGCCGATTACGGCGGGCTGGTGTTCCGGAATGACTCGGACCGCGAAGGCGCTCAGGTCTATCTGAATTTCGTCAATCAGGCCGATATCAAGGATGGCGGTGGAAAAGTTTTCGTGAACTCGATCGAGGATGTCTATGCTCCGATTCACTTGATCGAGGCCCGGCCCACGATTTCGTTCAACACGATTCGACTCAGTGGCGATGCGGCGATTTCGGCCGATCCGAACAGTTTCGACGATTTGAATGGGCGCATCGGCCCGGACGTGAACGGCAACACGCTGCTGAATAACTCGATCAACGGCCTGTTTGTCCGCATTCGCACCCAGTTGGGTGAGGCGATCGACAAGTTGCGGGTCAGCGGGCGGTTCGACGACGCCGATATCGTGCACGTGATTACGGAGAATCTGCAGATTGAGGGGAATCCCGGCGGGCCGCTGGGAAGCACCGCACGCCTTTCGGGGCGGCTGGCGATCGATCCCGGGTTGATCGTGAAATTAGGTTCGGCGCGGATCGAGAACAATGTCGGTTCGTCGCAGTTGATCGCGGAAGGAACGACCGAGCTGCCGATCCTGTTCACTTCGGTGCAGGATGATCGCTATGGCAGCAGTGGTACATTCGACACCTTGAACGACGCCCGCAACACGACTCCAGCGCCGGGACAGTGGGGTGGTTTCTATTTCGGACCGACGTCGAGCGGCAGCATCGACCATGCGTTGATCGCTCACGCCGGTGGACGCACGCCGATCGAGGGCGGTTTTGACCAGTTCCAGGCGATCGAAGTGCATCAGGCTTCGTTGCGGTTGACGAATAGTATTGTTGAAGACAATGCCAACGGCAAATCGGGCACCGACCGCAATGGGCGAGGCTTGAATTCGTCGGCAGCGATCTTCGTGCGGGGCGCGCAGCCGATCATCGTCAATAACATCATTCGTGACAACATCGCGGCGGCGATCAGCGTCGATGTGAATTCGCCGCAGTCTAAAACCAAGATCGATTACGGTCGCACCACCGGATTGGCCCAGCCGTTCGATACGTTCACGGACAACCACGGTCCGCTGGTTCGCCTTAACAGGCTCCGGCGCAATCTGGTCAATGGCATGGATATCCGAAGTGGTGAATTGACGACGGAGACGATTTGGGACGACACCGACATCGTACATGTCGTCCAGGGCGAAGTGATCTCCGACAATCACCACACGTACAGTGGCTTGCGATTGCAAAGCAGTTCATCGGAAAGTCTGGTGGTGAAACTCTCCGGCGGCAGCGCCGGCTTGACCGCCGGTGGGACGCCTTTGGACATCACCGATCGGATTGGCGGCACGATTCAAGTCATGGGCACGACCGGCCATCCGGTCATTATGACCTCGTTGTCCGATTGCACCGTGGGTGCCGGGTTCACTCCCGAGGGAGAACCGCAAACCAATACGGTCGAAGGTGCAGGCGGTTGTGGCGGCGCCTCGTTCGCCGACATTATCGTTCTGATTGACGAATCGGCCTCGATGGCGGAGGCGCAGCAGTTCTCGGGCCCATTTATTCTGGGCTTGGAACAGTCGCTGCTTGCCGCGGGAGTCGGCGCAACGTCGGCAGGTGGAAATCTCTATGGACTGGTTGGCTTTGGCGGTGACGACGATCACGAAGCGGCTCACCCCCATCCACTTGGACCGGGAAATCGGCTCATGGGAACGGCAACCGAATATGCGGCCGCGGTACCCAGTCTGGTCGATACGGGTTTTGCGGAAGACGGTTTCATGGCTATTGAGTTTGCGCTGGCAAACTACCCTCTGCGGTCCGAAGCGAACAAGTTCTTTATCCTGATCACCAACGAGGATCGTGACGTCGTCGATCCGGCCGCCACGTTTGCGAGGTCGCGGGCTGGGTTGACAGCGGCGAACGTTAAACTGCACGGTATGTTGTCCGCGACGTTGCAGGACGGTGCCGGTGCGGCGGCCGTTGGTATCGACGGTCAAGGCAAAGCGCTACTGCCGGATGGTGCCGGCGGGATCATCGTTTCCACGGGCGGAAGTGTCGTTGCGGCTTTCGGCACGACCCAGCGAGACTACATCGATTTGATTTTTGGCGTGGATCGCACGTCGCTGGTTGGCGACTTTGACTCGATTTCATCGGCTGCGAATATTGCGCAGAGTTTCGCGACTGGTTTGACGACCACGATTACCGCGCAGGCGACCGCCACCAGCTGGCGCAGCATCAAACTTGACCGGTTCGGAAACGATCAAAACGTCGCCTTCGTTCGCGAATTGGAGGATGCCGACACCGCCAAAGGCAAAGTCAACGAGACACCGCTCACCGCCCAACTTCTTGGTAACCTCGCCAAGGACGAGAAGTCGGGCGATGAGAATGTGCGGCTCGGTTTTGAGATCCAGGGCTTTATCAGCGTGGACGACCCAACCGATGTCGACGTCTACAGTTTCAGCGGCATCGCGGGCACCGAAGTCTGGTTTGATATCGACGGCACGGCGCCAGCGCTGGATACGATCGTGGAATTGCTCGACGTCAGCGGCAACACTTTGGCGCGGTCGGACGATTCCGGCAACATTGCCACGTTGTTCTCGAACGGCGTGGTTGCCCGCGGCCTGATCCGCGACGCACATCTGGGTGGCGACTTCTACGGCGTGAATTATCGGGACTCCGGCATGCGCGTGGTTCTGCCGGGTATCGCAGGGACCACCATTACCTATTTTGTGCGTGTGCGCAGCAAAGCCGAAACCGGCGACGTCAACAGCCTCAGTGGTGCGACGCGTGGCGCGTATGAACTCAGCGTGCGCATTAGGCAGGTCGATCATCAACCGGGTTCGACGGTGCAGTTTGCCGACATCCGCTTCGCGACCAACGGTATCGAGGTCTACGGGCAACCGAACAGTTCGCCGCTGGTCAGTGAGGCGGCGGAAGCCAACGTCGCGAATGACAATCGGGCGGGGGCGCAATTCCTCGGCAACTTGATGACCTCCGATCAGGCGAATCTGAACGTATCCGGAGTCATCGACACCCAGTCCAACGGAAACGACGTCGACTTCTACCGTTTTACCGTCGATTACGACCTGATCCAGGCGATCGCTAACGTCAATGGTGGTCCCAAGGCGGTCGCGGCGATTTTCGATATTGACTATGCCGACGGTCTGGCTCGCCCCGACGCGACGCTGGCGGTCTACGACGCTACGGGCCGCCTGATCCTGGTCGCGCGCGATTCGGATATCCTGGACGATCAGCCCGCGCCGTTCCAGGGACTTGATGTGGACGACCTGTCGCGCGCCAGCGCCGGCAAACTTGACCCCTACATCGGCTTAACGGAACTTCCGGCGGGCATCACGCAGGAGACGAACGAAGGCAGCCTGCTCCCGGCGCCGCCAACGCAACCCTGGACGCCGGCGGGAACCCGCACTTACTTCGTTGCGGTTTCTTCCAACGCCCGACTGCCGCAGGCATTGAACGCGACCTTCCAATCGGGTGCCACGTCGCCTTTGACGCGCATTGAACCGATTAATTCGATACGGCGCATTGTCGAAGATCACATCGGGTTCAACGGATATACGACGGGAAGCCTGGTCACGGGCGTGGACCGTCCCATCACGCCGGTCCGGCAGACGATCATCGACATTTCCAGCGCCACCGCGCTTGGCACGGAAGTCCGGCCGTTTACCATGGCCGACGTGCAGTTGTATGTCGCGGCGGGGAACGCGTCGATTCGATCGGTCAACGCCAACACCGGCGCCACGCATTATTCCTGCGGTACGCCCAGCCAGCGGCTTGGTGATATCGCCATGCGGTCGGACGGGCACCTGTTCGGATATATCGATCAACCGGGACAAGACAACTTGGCCGGTTCGCTGACTCTTTACGACACCAGCGATTGCACCGAGGAAGTTCTCAACGATGATGAAATTCCCAATTGGAATGGTACCGACCCATGGACGACAACCACCGACACGGTCGACGCGCTTGCATTCCAGCGCACCGGACCGGGCACATATAACCTCTATTACTCGGTACGCGATGTGGTGCCCCAGCAGGGCCGCGTGTCCAAGCTCTACCGCGCGCAGACGGCGGATCTCACCGATGACGACGTCGGCAAGGTGCCATCGGGGGCACCCAATGGCTGGATCGGCGATATTATTGGTCCGGGCGTCGGTGGCTTGACCACCGGTATGTCATTCATCGGGAATACACTCTACGGCGTCAGTTCGGCGGGGCAGTTTTATCGAATCAGCTTGATAAATGGCGCGGCGACTTTGATCCGGAATTTTCCCACGATTAATTTCCAGGGTTTGGCGCTTGGCCCGCAGAACCTGTACGACGGAACGCTGTCGAGCGTGTTATTCGGCATCACGAATACCGGTCGCGTGTTGGCGTTCAACGAAACGGGCGCCGACTTCCAGGCTTTCGATTTTAATGGCGACGGCACCAACGATGCCACATCGATGAACACCACCATCAACAACGCCACGGGCCTGGCATTTTCGCCGCTGGATATCAACCTCTGGCATCCCACCCGCACCCGCGGCACCGACGCGGGGCACGGGATCAACAACGCCTTCGACAATACGCGCGATCCGGCGAATCTCGGGCGGACGTTCACGGCGGGAACGCAGACGATCTCGCAATCGGAGCTGGAAGGCGGCGTGAGCATGTATTTCGGCTTCGAGGACTACGGCAACAGCTACCTCGGTTACCAGCGTCCGGATACGCAGTACGGCGTGTTCAGCCCCGCCTGGCAGCAGGACCTCGGCACGAACACCGAGATCGCCAATACCTATAATCTCCCGGGCGGAGCCCATGGTTCGCTGATTACGCAGTCGTTCAGCCTCAAGGGCTACGCGCGCACCGACAAACCTACGTTGTATTACACGTACTTTCTGGACACGGAAAACGCGGCAGGCGCGAATCTCAATTCGCGGGCGTTCCGCGACAGCGCTCGGACCTTTGTTTCCCGCGACAATGGCGTCACCTGGGAACAGCTCACGACCAACAACTCCCAGTTGTCGTCGCCGATCACGCCGGCTCAGCCGACAGCCGAGTTGCCCACCTTTATCAGCACCTCGCGTGATCTCTACACGACATCGCCCAATCAGCGTGTGCAGGAACTGTTCGACAGTACCGGCACCTGGCGGCAGGTCCGCGTCGATCTGGCCGATTACTCCGGCGAGCCCAACTTGCGGTTCCGTTTTGACTTCAGCACGGCCGGAACCGCCCTTCGTCGTGGCGTGGCCGAAGGATTGCCCGGCGACACCGCGGGGGTCGGGGCCAACAATGTGGGTCGAGCCCAGAACAATCAGTTCGAGGGCCTGTATATCGATGACATCTTGGTCGGGTTCGCCGAGCGAGGCGAAATCGTTACCGCCGCGCCGACCAACAACGACACTTTCTTCAATGTGCCCACCAATCCGGTTTTTGGCGCTCCCAAACAATCGCTGATGGGCCCCTACGAGTTGGAAATCCGCCGGGCGCAAGATTTTATTCGAGGTGAACCGGGAATCGGCTCGCCGATCTCCGCGATTGCGCCCGACTCGCTGATCTTCACGACGTTCGACACCAACGACCGGCAATCGGATAGCTTTTCGCTCACGGCGCCTCCGGGCAGCCAGATCACCGAGGGACAGACACTCTCGCTCAACGACGGCCTGGTCAACATGGTTTTCGAGTTCAGTACGGACGCCGTCGTCACCGGCACGAATGTGCGCGTGCCGTTCCTGGCGTCGGATCGTGACGACCAGATCGCGGTGAAAATCCGCGACGCGATCAATAATGAATATCAGGCGGGACGACTCGGTATCTCCGCGTCGGTGACCCTGCGCGACACTTCCAGCCCGTCGACCCAAGGCAGCAATCGCGTGCACTTGAACCACGCGACCCAGGCCGATTTCCTCAGCACGCCGTTCAATGTCACTGTGATTATCCCGGTCGATCAGATCCAGGAAGACGGATCGGTCGTCGCCACCGTGGTGCGCGAGGGAGCGACCACGTCGCCGCTGAATGTGTCGCTGACGGCGATTCACAACGGCTCGCAAGTCTCGATTCCCGCGGGTGTCACCATTCCGGTGAATGCGTCGTCCACGACGTTTGTGATCAGCGGAGTCAACGATACGATCGCCGACGGACCGCAGACGGTCGTGATCGAACCACGCGCCGTCGGTTATGCCGGCGTCAGCGACAGTGTCGATGTTCTGGACGACGAGACGGCGACGTTGACGGTGACGTTGGGCGCGGCGTCGATTTCCGAAGGTGCCGGGAATGCCGCCACCACCATGACAATTACCCGTAATACGCTGACCACCGACCTGCTGACGGTCACCCTTCGCTCGCTGGATCCGTCCGAGGCAACCGTGGCCGCGACCGCCGTAATTCCGGTGGGACAGAATTCGGTGACGGTGCCGGTCAATGCGATCAACGATATCATCAAGGACGGCAACCAGACCGTATTGATGGTCGCGGTCGCGCCGGGATTCACCAGCGGCCTGCGTAACTTGACGGTGGTCGATGAGCTGATCGATGTGATTAATCCGGACGAGGTCGTCTGGGTGGATCAGGGACCGTCGCCGTCAATCGACGGGCAGGTGGAAAACCTGACGTCAGCCCAAGTGGAATTAATCAAGGGTGTGCCGACCAAGCTCAACAACCAGGTGAACGGCGCCATCCAGGCCGCGATCGGTGATCCACACGATGCGAAGGTGATTTACGTTGGAACAGCGAATGGTGGTATCTGGAAGACGACCAATTCCACCACGACGTCTGGGGACCCGATCTGGGTACCGCTGACGGACGACGAAAATTCGCTGTCGATCGGCGCCATGACGTTCGCTCGAAGCGGCGCTGACCCCGATCCCAGGAACACGATCGATCCTAATGTGATTCTGGCCGGGATCGGCCGATCGGCGACCGTGCTGGCGACCGGTCTTGGCAAAAATCCTTTCAATTACGAAGGGGGGACGCTGACCGGTCTGTTGCTTTCGATGGACAAAGGCGCGACCTGGGTCGAACTCGGCAACAGTCCCGCGTCGACCGCTCCGAATTATGTCGTGGAAGTCGAACCGAACGACGCGATCGCGACTCCCACCGATCTGGAAATGGCCTCCTGGAGCACGGGTTTCAACAAGGACATCGGCGACCGCGACAGCAATACGTCGACGACGATCCCGCACGTTACGGCTTATGGCGCGATCGATCCGGCCGGTGGGGACTCGTTTGATTACTATTCCGTGAATGTGGCCGTGCCCAATTCCCGCGTGATCTTCGATATCGATCATGGGGAAAATACAGTGGTCGACGTCGAGGACAATAGTTCTCCCACGGCTGGCCAGACACTGGAACTGGCGACCTGGAGCCTTGATTTAAACGCCGCCATCGTCGAGTCCGAAAGGATCCCGCACATCACCGTGATCGGTAACGGGGATGGATCGTACGACTATTACACGTTTACTGTCGAAAGCGCGGGTGACCGCGGCATTTTTGACATCGATAATCCGTTCAGCGTTACGGACACGCGAGTTGCGATTTTCAACGCCGTGACGGGTGACGTGGTCTACAATGTCACGACCGGATTCAAGTGCGACAACAATGACTCGCCGATCACGACGGGTGCTGGCGGAAGCGCGAACGTGCGCGATTCGTTTGTCGAATGTGTCTTCCCGGCGCGGGGCAGGTATGTCGTTGGCGTTGCCGGCGGGGCAGCATCCGCTGTCGATGGCGGATTTACCGGCGCTGCACTGGGTGCCGATGACGCCTACACATTGCATGTGTCGATGGAGCGAGTGGCCAAGGAGTTCTCGCGCACCGAACACGAGATTGAACCCAACGACAGTATCGCAACAGCCCAAGATACCAGTGGATTCGTATTCACGAAGGAATTTCATCCGCTGATCGAGGATGCGGTCGGCAATATCTCCACGACGATCCCACATGCTTCGATCCGCGGGCTGGGAGACGGCTCGTACGATTATTACTCGTTCGTGGTCGAAAGCGCCGGGTATCGTGGCATTATTGATATCGACGAGTCTGTCGGATCGGACACCTTTGTCGCGATCTATGATCCGCTGAACGATCAAGTGGTCACGGACGCGGTGACTGGGCAGCCGTGTGTCAATGACAATACACCGGCGTCCAATATCGAAGGGGCCAGCAGCGATTCGTTCATCGACTGTATTTTCCCGAGCAGCGGGCAGTTTGTGATCGCTGTCGGCGCTTCACCGTCGGTCGCTGCCAATGGTGGGCTTACCGGCCAGCCGTTGGCCAACGGCGATTCGTACCTGCTGCACCTTTCCTTGCAGGAAGTGATACCGCTGCCGCCGCACGATACGCTGGGGACGGCTCGCGATCTGGACGAGAACCCGTTACTGCTGGATTTCGATCCGAATATCGGCGACGCGACAACCAATACGTCGACGACGATTCCTCATACTACCGTTCAAGGCTTTGGCGACGATCTACTGCATTTCTATTCGTTTACGATCTTTAATGCGGCCGATCGTGGCATCTTCGATATTGACTCCACCTCCGCCGACACGATCATTACGATCTTCGATGTCGCCTCCGGGGCTGTGGTGCGCGATCTCAATACGAACATTCCCTGCCGCAACGACAATTCCTCGACCAGCTTCGGCCAGGACGGCAGTACCACCAATCTCAACTCGTTCGTCGACTGCGTATTTCCCGCGCCCGGGCGCTATGCCGTTCTGGTGGCGGGGCCGGCGGATGCCGCCAATCCCAACGGGACGCCGCTGTTGTTTGGCGAGACCTATACCCTGCATGTTTCGCTCGATACGCACATGCAACCCGACATGGCGATGTTCCTTTACGATGCGGACGGCAACGTCGTCGGGGATGCCTTCACGGGGCAGGTCTGCTCCAACGACGACTCGCCGATCAGCTACGGCGATTTCGGCAGTTCCTCTCGGCGTGATCCGTTCATCGATTGTGTCGTCGCAACGCCGGGCGATTACATCGTCGGTATTGGCAAGTACCCCTCGGTCGGCGCGATCGGCGGTGTTACGGGAACCGAGTTGCTTGCCGGTGAGACTTACACGTTGCACGTCTCGGTGGAAAACCATGTTTCCTCGAATGGCCTGCAGCAAGTAAATATTGATCGCGTTGCGATGATTGGATCGGGCCCGAACGCCACCATCGTGGTTTCCGGCAACAATCTCAACTTTACGCCTCCATCGCCGCCCAACCCCGCGCCGTTCAATCACATTCCGGGAATGTTCCGCAGTACCGATGGCGGACTCACCTTCACCAAGATCAGCGGGCCCTCGCAGAGTCTGATCGTCGGTCCGAACAACCTCGATCCGCTCCGCGGCCGTAACTTGCCGGACGGTCGGATTTTCGACCTGGTTCAAGATCCGACCAATGCCAACAGGCTCTATGCCTTGATGGGCGAGGACGAATCGACGACCAACGTTTCCGAGGCCGGCGTCTACCGTTCGGAGGATGGTGGCGCCACCTGGGTCGACGTGTCCGACAACGAGGGGCCGGGCGACATCAATGCCGCCCTGCAAACCGCGCCGAATGCCCGATTGGCGATCACGAAAGATGCGGATCGCCTCGCCGGACATCGACTCTTCCTGGGGATTGTTGATCCGTCGGGTCGATCGTTGAGCTACATGGGCTGGTATGACCCAGACTCTCCATCGGGACCGGCGCCGGAGAATCTGGACGGCTGGACACCGATGGCGATCCTTGATACTCCCTTTGGCGACGACATCTTCATGCGCGGTCGCGGCGACATCTATTTCACGTTGGCGGCGGATCCCACCGATCCCAACATCGTGTATATCGGGGCCGATTCACACATACCGTATGTGCCTCGCTACAACTTGCCCGCTGGCACGAACCCATGTCCACCGCGGACCGCGCCGGAGACCCGCGGCAACGACTTCTGCGCGTTTGACTACGTTGGTCGATTGTTCCGTGGCGATGCGCGGATTCCCGCCGCCAGCCTCAACCCTCGGCAATTCGTGCATATCACCAACTCGAACGTAATCACCTGGGGCGCGACGCCCGCCGGGTTCGTCAATCCGCAGAATCCTGGCGGAACGTTCAATGATTCGGCGCCGCATTCCGGATCGCGATTCATCACGTTCGACGCGCTGAACCATATGATCCAACTGGACGATGGAGGCATCTACCGGCGCACGTTGCCCAAGACAAACACCGGCGATTGGTTCTCGCTGAACGGCAACATGCAGGCGACCCAATTCCACGATATCTCTTACGACTCGATTTCGAACGTCATCATCGGCGGCGCGCTGAATACCGGCACGGTGGAACAAGTCGAGTCGGGTTCCAAGATCTGGCGAACCGTGAAGGTCCACAGCGGTGGGGACACGGCCGTCGACGATACCTCGCTGCCCGATCTGTCGATCCGTTACGAGTCGTCGGAACTGCTGAGTAACCCGGCTCAGATCATCCCGCGCTATATCAACGGCATGGCGTTTACTCGGACGGTCTACGATGCCAATAACAACGTCGTCATTGTCCCCGGTCTGTCGGGCTCATTGCCGTTGCAGTTTGTCGGCGGCGGGTCGAGCATTCTCGAACAGTTCCGAACGCCGATTGAACTGAACGTCGTTGACCAGCGAAAACTGGTCATCGGCGGTGTCAACTTCCTCTACGAGTCAAATGACCGCGGCGATACCGTCAGGCAGATCAACCTCGGCCAGGAAATCCAGCAAATGTCCTTCGGCGGATTCAAGAATGGCGTCGCCAACGACGCCGTGCTGTGGGTCGTGGCCGGACAGAACGTCTTCTTCCGCGAATTTGGCCTCGGCACGTCGCCGCTGCCCAGCCAGGGATTCGCCAACATCCACACCGGTCAGACCGATCGTATCACGGATGTCGTCATCGACCCGGATGATTATGGCGTTGTCTTTGTCATTGACAAAGACAACATTTACATGTCGGAGAACGAGGGCGGATCTTGGATCGAGATCGCCGGAGATCCTGCGCAAGCCGGCGGTCTGTCCAAGATTATCGGCGAGTACAGGCAGTTGCAGTACGTGCGTCGCTCGTCGGGCAACCTGGACATGTTGCTCGTCGGCGGACAGCACGGCGTCGCGAAAATCGATATCGATGTCGCTCGCACGAACCTCGCCAGCGGCAGCCCCAACCCGTTTAATGCTTGGAGCCGTTATGGCGCCGGGTTGCCGAATACGCTGGTCTGGGATTTCGATTACGACGAGGCCGATGATGCGCTGGTGATTGGAATGATGGGGCGCGGTGCCTGGATCACGAGTGGCACGGAGGTGCCGAATCAGGCCAAGTTGACTGTGGAAATCGGTCCTATCAGCGTCTCCGAAGGCGGGGGAGCGGGATTCGCCACGGCGCGAATCAGTCGCACTCAGTCCGACGGCACACCGATCACCGAAGGCGATCAGGTTGTAACAATCACCAGCAGCGATGCGACCGAACTGTTGCTGCAGGGCGCGGGCGGTCCCGCTGCGAGCATTACCGTGACGATTCCGAACGGCCAGTCGTTCATCGATGTGCAGCTCGACGCCGTCGATGACCTGATCACCGATTCGACACAGGCCGTGTTTGTTACGGCGGTGGCTGGCGTGACGTATAAGAGTGTCTCGGACGTGATCGACGTCACCGACGACGATGGTACCAAGTTCCTGTTCCTGGACATTCCGGTGAGTACCTTGCCGGAGAATACCGGTCCCAATGCGGCGACCGGAACGATTACGCTATCAATATCGCAGCCATTTGGGCAACGCGTGTTCCTGTTCAGCAGTGACCCGAGCGAACTCACCGTCGATCCGTTCGTGGATATTCCGGCAAACGCCACGACGGCGACGTTCAATATCAATACGGTGGACGAGACACCCGATGATGGCGTACGTACGGTGACCATCAGCGCAGCGCTATCGGGCTATGTCAGTATCAGTGGCAACGTCCAAACCGGTCTGGTGACCGGTGTGGATGTCGTGACGGTTACCCCGGCGCCGGGCGGAACTGGAGCCGGTGCCGAGGATGTGAATCGGCTTGGCGATCGCAACTTGAAGCGAAGTCAGGGCGCTGTGATTATCGCTTCGAATATCATTCGCAACGCCACGCAGGCCGGCATCCGGGTGGAATCCGGCGCTCGCTCGTCGGGGTCCGACCTGCCGAACCCGGGCTCTGCCGTGAATTTCCCGTCGCTGAACAACGAGCGACTCGTTCCCGGAGCGATAATTTCGAATAACTTGATTTTCAATTTCGGACAGGCCGGTATTGTGTTCGCGGGCGACCCCAACCCGGCCAATGATCCGATTGCCGTGGTTCCGTTCGGAAAGATCATCAATAATACGATTGTCGGCAATCAAAACTCGCAGGGAATCGGCATTCAGGTAGCGAATAATGCCAGCCCGACCTTGACCAACAATATTATTGCCGGTACTGAAACCAGTATCTCGATCGATGGGACTTCGCGGACGACGGTCGTTGGTACGACGCTGTTCAAGGACAATACCAGCAACCCGACCTTGGGAAGCAACCCGATCTTGCTTTCGGCCGCCGACGCATTGTTCCTCGATCCGGCCAAGAACAACTACTACCTGCAGTTCGGCAGCCTGGCGATTGACAGTTCAATCAACACGTTGCCGGATCGGTTTGGTTTCGTCAGTGTGAAAGCGCCTCTTGGCATGCCGGAATCCAACGTCGTGGCGCCGGATCGCGACGTGTTCGGTCAGTTGCGGGTCGACGATCCACTGGCGTCGCCGCCTCCGGGCCTTGGCACCAACATCTTCAAGGATCGTGGCTCGGTGGAACGATCCGACATCGTCGGTCCGTTCGTCTCGTTGATCAATCCGGCGGATAACGATCCGCACAATATCGACATCGATCCGCGGCTCACGATCGTACAGTTGACCGCGGGAATCATCGAACGATTCGAACTGTTGCTCAGTGACGGTCTCGGACCGTTAAGCCCGTTCGAGGGCGTGGGCGTGGATGCGACGACGATCGCCGCCGACGCCGTCACGGTGACGCGCGATGGCCAGTTCCTGCGGAACGGCATCGACTATGTCATGGGCTATAACGCGACCAGTCAGATCCTGCGACTGACGCCGCTCTCGGGCATCTGGCGCGATCGCAGCAGCTATGTGATCAGTCTGAACAACAAGGATCGATTCGTCGTCGCCGCGACCGACGGCAACTCGATCAGCGACGGCACGCAATTCGAGGTTTCGGACGCCTTCGGACGTACGGTCACGTTCGAGTTCGAAACAGGCTACAACCTCACCGTGCCGCAGACGTTTGCTTTGGAAGTTCCGGTCGAGGGAGCGGGGACCGGCGGTATTAGCGATGGCAACCAGTTTGTCGTCAGCGATGGGTCGGCCACGGTTGTGTTTGAATTCGACCGTAACACCAACGTGTCGTTCGGCGCAACGGCGATCCCGTTCCAGACCGGCCAGTCCCAGGACGATATTGCGACGGCGATCACCAACGCGCTGTCGGCCGCAAACCTCGGCCTGAGTCCGCGCAATCTTGGCAATGGACGGGTTCACCTTGGGAGTCGATCGAATCACACCGTAACCGTGCCGCAGAGTTCCGTGCTCAAGCGGACGGGTGTTCCGACCGGGGTCAGCGACGGCGATCGCATTACCATTTCAAATGGCGCGACGGTCGTACGCTATGAATTCGAGGATCTCGGTGTGGGCGACGGCGTTGGCGCCGGTCGCGTCGCGATTCCATTCCGTTACTCGCAGACGAATGAGGAAATCGCCAGGACGTTCGCTTCGCTGATCGCTGGCAATGCCGGTCTGGCGTTGCCGGATACGAGGTATCTAGGCAGCGGTTTGGTCCACCTTGGCGGCACGACTGCCCACACGATCAATACCGTATTTGCGCCGACACTGACGGTGAATGGCCTGCCGGGTGTCACTCCGGCGATCACGATCCAGGTGCCGAACGGCGCCGGAATCACCGACGGTGAGGCGTTCTCGATCATAACGGGTGGCGTGACTGAGACTTTCGAGATGGACAACAATAACAACGTCACCGCGGGAAATATCCGCATCAGCTACACCACAGGGTCGAACCGCGATGTGGTCAGCAATTCGATTATCGCGGTGATTCGCGCCTCCGGGTTGGGGTTGAACCCGACCTATCTCGGAGCGGGGCTGATCCAGTTGAACGAAACTGCGTCGTACGTGGTCGATTCCGCCGGCGCCGTCGGACTGACATTTGCCGGCGTCGAAGGTGGGGCCGTACCTGTGCTCGTGAACGCGTCGTACTCGGCGAATGAGGTCGCGGCGTTGATCCAGAACGCGGTCAGCAACGCTGGCTTTAACGGCGTAACCTCTTCGGCCCGCAGCGGGTCGACGATTTTTGTCGATGGAGCGACCAGCGTCACTGGCATCAACAACTTCCGACTGGGCGCGATTCGCGATCTGGCCGGTAACGCGCTGCAATCGAATCAGGTCGATGGCGAGACCCGCTTTACGATCTTGTTGCCGGGCGCCATTCTCGATTACGGTGACGCGCCGATCAGTTATCGCACGTTATTCGTCGACGATGGAGCTCGGCACGCGGTGTATGTCGACGGCGCGATCTTCCTCGGTTCGGCACTGCCGACCACCGAGGCGAACGGAGTTCCTGGAGCCAGCGCCAATGGAGACGGCGGCGACGACGGCGTGACGTTCGGCGGCCCATTGAATATCCCGTTCAATCCGCTGACACTGCTGACGCCCGTGACAATCAACACTTCCGGCGCCAGTTTCCTTGACGCCTGGATGGATTGGAACGGCGACGGCGATTTCCTCGATCCGTTCGAACAGATTTCCCGCAGCCGAGCGGTGCCCGCCGGGACATTTACTTTCCAGGTTTCGACGCCGATCGATGCCAAAGCCGGACCCACCTACGGTCGGTTCCGCCTCAGCACGACGGGTGGTCTCGCCTCCAGCGGTGTCGCGGTGGGCGGAGAAGTGGAAGACTATTTCATCAACGTCCTGCCGGGAACTCCACCGGTGGCGGTCGATGATAACTATTCCGTGCCTGAGGATGGTACCCTGACGACTACCGCAGTGACCGGTGTCTTGAACGGGGATTTCGACGCCGATGGCGATGCCATTGCCGAAGTCATTCTGCTCTCCAGTCCGGTCAACGCCAAGACGTTTGTTTTCAATAAGACCGACGGTTCGTTCACCTATGTGCCGAACGCCGAATATTTCGGTCCCGATTCGTTCACCTATCGGTTGCGGGATGTGACCGGTTTGGTCTCGAACGAGACCGCCACGGTTTCGATCACGGTGACCGAGGTGAACGACACGCCGGTGGCTGGCAACGATACGGCCGCCACCAAGGAGGATCTGACGGTAACGATCACGGCCACCAAGCTTCTTGCCAACGATGTGCCCGGACCGGTGCAGGAATCGGCGCAGACCTTGACGGTGATCTCCGTCAGCGCCACCAGCGCTAAAGGCGGCTCGGTGCAGCTCAAAGGCACCAACGTGATTTACACGCCGGCGGCCGACTTTACGGGTACCGATACGTTCACTTATGTGATCGAGGACGATGGATTTACCGACGGCGTGCTCGACCCGCAGACTGCGACCGGAACCGTTACCGTCACGGTGTCGGAAGTCAATGATGCGCCGGTGCCTGCAACCGATTTCGTGTCGACCGATGAAGATGTGGTCCTGATTCTCGATCCGGCGACGCTGCTCTCGAACGACAAGCCGGGACCCGCTACCGCGACCGACGAAACCGGGCAGACGCTGACGATCACTTCATTGAGCCCGACAACACCTAACGGTGGTAAGGTCTCGACGACAACGTCGGGCGGCAAGATTACCAAGGTGATCTACACACCGGCGAAGGACTTCAACGGTACCGATACCTTTACTTACACCGTGGCCGACAACGGGACGACGAACGGTGCTGTCAATCCTCGTTCGGCGACCGGTACCGTCACTGTGACGGTAGTGCCGATCAATGATGCCCCGACCGTCTTGGATGATTTTTCTGGCACGGCGGAGGATACGGATCTCCTGATCAACTCGGCGGACCTGCTGACTAACGATTCGGCCGGACCTGCCAACGAGAGTTCCCAGGTTCTGACCGTCTCGGTCAGCGCGACGTCGATCCAGGGAGGCAAGGTATCGATCAGCGGCGGCCAGATCACTTACTCGCCGCCGGCCGACTTCTTCGGTCCCGATACGTTCACTTACACGATTACCGACGACAATACGGCGGGCAACGTCTTCAATTTGTCGGCGACCGGTACGGTTTCCTTGACTGTGTCCGAAGTGAACGATGCGCCGACCGCCGCCGACGACAAAGGGGTATTGGACGAGGACAAGTCGTTGACGTTATCCGCGACGGGGCTGTTGCAGAACGATTCGCGAGGTCCCACCAATGAAAACTCGCAGACGCTCGCGATCGTGTCAGTCAGCGGCAGCAGTGCCCGCGGCGGTAGTGTGCAGTTGACAGGTACGGGGGTGATTTACACTCCAGCCGCCAACTTCAACGGTACCGATACGTTCACCTACACAATTTCGGATAATGGAACGACCAACGGCAAGGCCGATCCCAAGACGTCGAGAGCGACTGTCACGTTGACGGTGAACGCCGTCAACGACGCGCCGATCGCGGGGGTCGATAACGAAACGGCTACGGAAGATACGTCGCGCACCATCAGTCTGGCGAGCCTGCTGACGAACGACGCTCCAGGCCCGATCGCTCCGGTCGGCACCGCCGATCCGGAAACGAGCCAGACGATTACGATCACCAACGTCAGCGCGGCTTCGTCGCAAGGCGGAAAAGTTGTGATCGTGGGTTCGAACGTGATCTATACGCCGGCCAAGGACTTTAATTCGGTCGACACAGGCTTGACCGACAGCTTCACCTACGAACTGACCGATAACGGTAATCCGGCATTATCGTCCGTGGGAACCGTGCGGATCATTGTCAATGAAGTAAACGACGATCCTGTTCCGACCGGAGACGCGCGATCGATGGCCGAGGACACGTTGCTCAGCTTGGACAGCGTGGATCTGACGACGAACGACGCTGCCGGGCCCGCGAACGAATCCAAACAGACTCTGACGGTGATCAGTGTCAGCTCCACCAGCAGCAAGGGTGGGACAGTTTCGTTGTCCGCTGTGGGAGGAAAGATCAGCTTTACTCCGGCAGCCGATTTTGTCGGTACCGACACGTTCACTTATGTGGTCAGGGACAACGGGACGACCAACGCTTCGGCGGACGCCAGAACGGCCGTTGGAACTGTGACGGTGACCGTCACGGAAGTCAACGATGCGCCGGTTGCCGCGGATGACTTGGTGACGGCGGTCGAGGATACCGCTTTGACGATCGCCGCGGGGACCTTGGAGAAGAACGACGCTCCAGGGCCGGTTACCGCAGTCGACGAGCTCACGCAGACTTTGCGAGTGACCGCGGTGCCTGCCACGTCGACGCAAGGCGGCAAGGTGCTGCTGAATACGACAACCAACGTGATTACCTACTCGCCAGTGGCGAACTTCAATGGTATCGATACGTTTGTCTATACCGTGACCGACAATGGCACTACGAACGGCAAGGCAAGTCCGAATAGTTCGACGGCAACGGTGACGATCTCGGTCAGCGAAGTGAACGATCTGCCCGTGGCTACCCTGGACAAGCTCGCTACGCCGGAGGATATCGCCGCGGTGATCAATACGGCCGACCTGGTGGCCAATGATCTGGCGGGACCGGCGAATGAGAATACGCAGACGCTGACCGTTACCGCAGTGGACGCGGTGAGTACATCGGGTGGAACCGTGTCGTTGGTGGGCAGCAAGGTAACGTACACGCCTCCCGCCGATTTCTTCGGGACCGATTCCTTCACCTATACCGTTACCGACGACGGGACGACGAACGGGAACTTTGACGGCAAGGCGACCAAGGGCACGGTCAGCGTCACGGTCACGGCGGTGAACGATCCTCCGATCGCCTTGAACGATAACCGTTCCACAACCGAGGACATCGCTTTGTCGTTCAATGCCTCGACACTGTTGACCAACGATACGACAGGACCGGCGAACGAGTCGTCGCAGACATTGACCTTGAGTTCGGTAAGCTCCTCCAGCAGCAAGGGAGGGACGGTGGCCCTGAAGTCCGGAGTCATCACCTATACCCCGGCGGCCGACTTTGCCGGTACCGATACGTTTACCTATGTTGTGACCGACAATGGTACGACGAACGGCTTCGCCGATCCGAAGAGTTCGGAGGGCACGGTCACTGTCATCGTGACACCGGTCAACGATGCCCCGGTGGCCGTGAACGATTCGGGTACGAGCTACACGATGGACGAAGACACTTCGAAGACATTCAAGTCGGTGTTGAGCAACGATTTTGATGTCGACGGCGACAAAATAACGGCGATCAAGGTCAGTGATCCAGCGACCGGCGCGCTGGTCTTCCGCAACGATGGAACGTTCGACTACACACCGACTCGCGACTTCTTTGGCAACGTCACGTTTGCCTACAAGGTATTTGATGGGGTGCTTTTCTCTAAGGAAGCGACCGTAACGATTACGGTAAATAATGTGAATGAATTGCCCGTGGCGCTCAATGATTCAGCCTCCACGATCCAGGGAACTCCGCTGATCATACCGGTGTTGAACAACGACTTTGACGTGGATGGCGTACTCGATCCCGCGACGGTGACGTACAACACCGGTTCGGGGCCAGCGAGCGGTTCGGTGACCGTCAATGGTGACGGTACGATTACCTATTCGCCAACGACGAAGTTTGTGGGCACGGTATCGTTCCGGTACCTGGTCAAGGACAATGCGGGCAGCAGTTCCAACGAGGCCACGGTCACGGTGGATGTCGCCAAGGCGCCGCCCGCGTGGCAAAATTCCCGCGATCGATTGGATGTCAATAACAGTGGAGCAGTTGAACCGATCGATGCGTTGCTGGTGATCAACAAGATCAATCGGGACGGCGCGGGTCCCCTGCCTCTGCCGGGCAATCCTCCGCCGTTCTACGATGTCGACGGCGATGGCAATATCTTCCCGATCGACGCGTTGTTGGTGATCAACTATCTGAATTCGCTGCCGCCGTCCGGCGAAGGCGAAGCCGCGGGGGCATTCACGGCGTTCGACGTGCTGGCCAACAATATCGATGGAATGGAGTTGCTGGCGGATCCGCGAGCGATGTTTATCGGATCGGAACGATCGGTTCAGGTCGCCGAAACGACACCAGCACTGCCGGCTTCGTTGATCGCCAATTCTGCCGCTGACCGATGGAACCTTCGAGCAGCCGCCGGGCCTGCGTCTCGCCTGGGCGACATTGACGATTTGCTCGACGATTTGGTTCATGATGTTGTCAGGAATCGCAGGGAGGATTCCGTGGATTCCGCGCTCGACCGCTGGTTCGAATAGCGGTTATAGGTCGTGCTGAAACTATGACGCGTGGCCGGTTCCGACGGGACCGGCCACGCGTTTTTCTGTTCAGTTCTCCGCAAGCTTGGGCGATGTCATGGAGGCGGCAGGTACGGCCCTTCCCGAGGCTTGAGGAGCACTGGATCGTGGCTCAACGTGAAATTGAACTGGTCAATCCGTACGACGAGGTGCCGTACAAGAGTTTTCCCTTCGCCCAGACGCATCCCAGTCGGCTGGCGACGATTGGAATGATCAGCGGAATGACGCCGGCAATGCCGGATCGTTGCCGGGTACTGGAACTGGGATGTGCGAGCGGTGGTAATCTGCTGCCGATGGGCGAGCGGTTTCCCGAAAGCCGCTTCGTGGGTCTCGACTTTTCCCTGACAGCGATCCAGCGCGGCCAGCAGCAGTTGGAGGCGACGGGGATATCGAACGTCGAGTTGCGCCATGGTGATATTCTGACGATTGACCGATCCTGGGGTGAATTCGACTACGTGATCGCTCACGGCGTTTTCGCTTGGGTTCCCGAACCGGTTCAAGAGAAGATCTTCGCCGTTTGCCGGGAGTTACTCACGCCGCAAGGGATCGCCTACATCAGTTACAACACGAATCCAGGCTGGCGGATGCGCGGGATGATCCGCGACGTGATGCTCTACCGGGCGCAGTTCTTCACGGAGCCGGCCGACCAGCTTCGCGAAGCGCGGGCCCTGGTGAACTTCCTGGCAAAATCGGTGCCGACGGAAAAGAACCCCTACGGGATTCTGCTCAACGACGAACTCAAACTTCTGCAGAGCAAAGAGGACTACTATCTGCTGCACGAATTCCTGGAGACCGTAAACACTCCGCTCTATTTCCATCAGTTCATCGAAAGGGCACAGCAACAGGGGCTGCAGTATCTGGGTGAGGCCGATTTCAGTGTGATGTCGGTCAACAATTTTCCACCCGAAGTGGCCAACATGCTGAAGACGCTCAGCTCGGACACGGTGCAGCGCGAGCAGTATATGGACTTCGTGCGCAATCGGCTGTTCCGTCAGACGTTGCTTTGCCAGAAGGAAATCAACCTGGAGCGTAATCCCGGACCGGAATGTGTCTTCCCTTTGCACGTCGCGAGCGACGCGGCTCCCGAATCGCCGGTGACCGAGTTCGATCCGCAGACCCGAGTCACTTTCACGCGGCCCGGTTCGACGATGACGACGCGCGAGCCGCTGATGAAGGCCGCCATGGTGCATCTCAAGGAACAATGGCCGCGGGCGATTCCGTTCTCGGAACTGTTGGCTGCCGCTCGATCTCGGATCTACAACGGTCCGGTTATACTGGACACCGACCGCGACGACAAAGAGGCGCGTGCGTTGGCCGAGCCGCTCTTACGGTGCTTTGCCACGACGCACATCGATCTCACCGCATTCCCGCTGACCCCGGTGCTGGAGGTGGCGTCCATGCCGGTTGCTTCGCCCCTCATGCGCGTGCAGGCCAAAGAGTCGCGGATCGTCACGAACCAGTGGCACGGCACGAGCCAGCTCAGTGACCTGCAGCGCCAGCTGATACCGAAATTGGACGGTTCCCGCAGCCATGCCGATCTGGTGGATTTTCTCGTACAGCAGGTGCAAAACGGCGTGATGATGATCCATGAAAAAGGGGTGGCGGTGAAGGACGAGGAGCGAATTCGGCCAATTCTCACGAAAATTGTAGATGAAACGTTGGCCCAGTTGGCCCGGTCCGGGCTGCTTGCGGGCTAGAACCGTCTCGATTCCCGCCGCCGACTGCCGAACCGGCAACCCGCACGTCGCGTAAAGCCGGTATCTCGAGCCCGGCTGGCGTCTTTCGCAAAGTTGATGAGATTCGATACAATTCCTGTTAATCCGTGTGACTCTTTTTAGCCAACAGCTGAGGAAGGAACGATCCATGAAAAAAGTGATTGCCCTGATGGCCGTCGCCGCGTTTACCCTTACGGGCGTCGCGATCGCGGCCGAATTGAAGTCCGGACTGCAAGTAGGAGCATCGGTGGGGGCCTTCAATGTGAAGGATTGCTCGGGACCGAACGAAGGAAAAACGCTTTGCTATCGTTGTCAGTACGGTCAGAGGCCGGTGGTGGCGGTCTTTACGCGACGCCTCTCGGACGACTTGACCGGTCTGGTCAAGAAGATTGATGAAACGGTTGCCAAGAACTCCGACAAGAAGATGGCTGCGTTTGTGGTTTACCTCTCCGACGAACCGGACTCGGTCGAATCGAAGCTTAAAGGAATCGCCAAGACTCTGAACATCGCCAAGACGCCGCTGACCACGTTTGAAACCAACGAAGGTCCGGACGGCTACAAGATTTCCCGTGATGCCGACGTGACGGTGATGATGTGGCACAATGGCAAGGTCGCATCGAGCCGTGGATTCGCAAAAGACAAGATCACGGATAAGGACGTCGAGAAGATCATTTCGGATGCCAATGGTCTTGTGAAGTAAGTTCTCAAAGACAATCGGCTGGCTAAATTTCGCAACGGCCGGCTCGCTTTTGACATTCTGAATCGTCGCACGGAACAAGCCCCCAGCGTCGTACGTTGGGGGCTTTTTCTGTTTCGCGACAAACGACGGTGCAGGCGCGATGGTCACATGTGCTCGATGTGGTGAGGAACTGCTGGGATCGGTGAATCGATGCTGGCGATGCGGGACGGAGTTTGCCATGCACGCCGACCAGGACGGGCTACCCCCGGTGCGCCGGTCGCCGGTTCTATCGGCGGGTCCTCGCACTGCCGATGCAAAGCGTGGTGAGCAGGCGGCCCCAAACGATGCGGCCCTGGTTGGAGTGGCGACACCGGACCGCAGAGGCGGCGAACCACGGCGCGGCTCACCGTTCAACAGTTCCACCACCTGGCAGTCCGGAAGTTATCGCGCCACGACGTCTGCCGCCAGGTCCGCGGAGCGCGCGCCGGTGTATCTGGTGGCTGGCATCGCATCGGCGGCGGTTGCCGCATTCAGCTTTCTGCTGGTGGAATCGCTGCCGGTCGCGGCGATGGCGCTGGCGGCGTTCGCCATAGGCCTGGCGGTATTCGCACTGCATGGCCCGCGACGCTGGATCGCGTCGACAGCAATTCTGCTGGCGATGATCTCTTTCGGTTGGGCTGGGTACGAATTCGCCGTGCAGATCTACATTCTGCGACACGGTGTCTCGCCCTGGCCCAAGGAACCGGAAGGCGACGTGGAATTCGAAATGGAGGAATGAGCGAGCTGCTCCGTCGCCTCGTTCGCGGCGCTACTGCTGCCCTTCCAGGGATTTTTCCAGATACTGGACCTGCGATCGAACGCCTTCCAGGTCCGGATTCAGACGCAGCGCCCGGCGAAAACAATCCAGTGCGGCAAAGGCGTCGGTCAGTTCAAGATAGCAGTGCGCCATGCCCACCGCGGCACCGAAATGGTACGGATTGATCTCCAAGGCCTGATGGCAATCGTTGGCGGAATCGTCGTACCGCTCCAGGTAGTACAATGCGATCGCCCGCTGGTTCCACGCTTCCGCGTACCAGGGCGCTTCCTCGATCAGCGCCGTGGCCAATTGCTCCGCCCTGAGAAAATCACGAGCACCGTTTAATCGCTCAATCACCGCGATCTGCTGCTGCTGCAGATCGCTGCCGTCACGGCACCAGATCTCCCGGATCCCGTTCTCGGCCAACATGCGCACGCCCCGGTCGTTGTCATGCAACGCCTGCCCCATGACGGCGTTCGAGGTGTAACTTGCAATAAATCCCAAGGCCAAGACCGCGGCCCGCCGATTGATGCGCGATCCGTACAGCGCCAATCGTTCCAGCGTGGCGGTCGTGTAATGTTGGGAAACTGACCTCACAAACAGCGCGGAACATTCGTCGTCGAGGTATTGATGATAGAATGTCTGCAGACGCGGCGCACGGTTGAGGTTGGGGTCCACTCGTTCAACTTTCTCGAAATTGAATGATTTAGAAAAACAACAATTTCGAGTCTAATTGGCGCGCCGCGGCAGGGCAATGAGCACAACAGATTCGACGCCAGGATTAGGGGCTTTTTCCGAGAGGCAACGCCATTATGTACCGGTTACTCGACAAGGTTATCGCCGCTTTCCCAGCTTACCATCTCTGGCTATTCGGCGCGGTCGCCTTTGCTTGCCAATCGTCGCTTTGGACACCATTCGAAAACCCAATGCGTGCGGAGGAACCGGCCGGGGCCGCGACCAGGAATTCGGAGTTGCAGCGGAAACTTGAACAGCAACTCTCGCTCAAGTGGCAGGACATTCCCTTGCGCGAGGCGCTCTCAAGGCTGTCCAGCGCGTATCAATGCGCGTTTTTGCTCGACCGGCGAGTCGATCCGGACCAGGCGTTGCAGTTCCAGGTCAGCGATACGGAATTGGGAGACGCGTTGCGGCAGTTAGCGAGCCAGTTGAAGCTAGGAATCTCGGTGCTCTCGAACGCCATTTACATCGGCCCCACATCAACGAGCGAACGACTGGCGACGGTGGTGGCGATGCGGCGTGGCGACTGCTCAAAACTGCCTCCCGCCCTGCGCACGGCGACCATGAGATCATCGCCGATGCGTTGGGAGGAGCTGACAACACCCCGCGATTTGTTGCGCCAATTGGCGACGGAATGCAAACTCGAGATTGCCGACCTGGAGCAACGGATTCCCCACGATTTGTGGCCCGCCGCCGAATTTGGCGCGATGGCCTGGGTGGAGCGCTTCTCGCTGCTGTTGGCCGGCTTTGAACTGACATTCAAGATCGATACGAAAAGTTCCACATTGATTCTGACTCCATTTCCACAGCGCGTCATGATCGTGCGCAATTTCTCCAAACCGACCCTCAGCGACGCTCGGCTTGGAGAACTCTCCCGGCGCTTTCCGCAACTGAATCTCAAACGGGAGAAAGGCGCGCTCCGCGTCGAAGGGCTTGTTGAGGAGATTGAATCGATCGAGCGCGAAATCTCTCTACCGCGTGTCACCAAGGCACCGCAAAAGACGCAGGACGTCTACGACTTGCGGATTCAGGGAAAGGAGCTGGCTCGGGTAGTTCGCGAGATCGCCGAAAGCCAGGGACTGGAGTTGGAGATCGCGGCGGACGTGCCGCCGGAGAAGTTAAGGGCGATCATCGATCTGAATCTGAAAGATGTCACCTTGGAAAGGCTGGTCCAGGAAGTTGCCGGCAGCGCCGGGTTGAAGGCAAAATTGCAGGGCAATCGCATCCAGATCACGCCATGAACTACGCAATCGGTCGGATCTCTTTCAGCCCTTGTTCGGCATCACCAAAGGTCCTGGCCGGCACTCCCATCCGTTGCATCAGCGACAGGTACAGGGAGCAAAGTCGACGCTGATCGTCCGCTTTGCCGGTGTAGTCGATCACACGATTGGTCTCCAGCGACCGCCCCAAACTGCCCAGTAGCAGGACGGGGAGTCGCGTCGAGTCATGCTGGCTTCCGGACCACATATTGGAAATGAACATCAGGCAGCTGTTTTCCAGGACGTTGGATTCGCCCTCAGGCATTGCCGCCAGTTTCTCGCCCAGATAGGCGAACTGGCTTACATAATAGCGCACGATCCGCTCGTACGGTTCCGAATTATCTTCGTGGGAAGCGGGGTGATGGGCGACACGGACATCGAGAAACGGGTAAAACAGCCCGGACAAATCCCGGCACATCAGTAATGTGGCCACCCGTGTGCGATCGGTCTGGAATGCGAACGATACGATATCGGCCATCAATCGCATATGTTCGCGCAGGTCTTCGGGGAGCCCGTTACGGGGACGGGGCATGCTGACGAGCGGCGGATCGCTTGGAGCCGCATTCTCGCCGGCACGTTGCAGCTGCTTTCGCGAGCGTTCGACGCGCCGCTCCACTTGTCGCACGCTCTGGAGGTACTCGTCCAGTTTCTCTTGATCCGCGTGACTCAGTTGGCGGCGCAAAGATCGAGCGTGTTCGGAGACTCGATCGAGAATGCTGGTGGTACGGCGGCTGCCGTGATTTTCGAATAGGCTGTCGAACGCCAGCGACGGATAGACTTCCATCGGAACGGGAGAACTGGAATCTTGCCAGGAGATGTGCGAGCTGTAAGCCATCGAAAAATTGGTTTCGTGGTAGCCGGTGATCGGCTGCTCGCAGCCCAGCACCAGACTGGGTTGAGGCGTGACGTCGGCGAAATGGGCAGCGATCACCTGGTCCATACTGATGCCGCCTCGCAAAACGGCTCCCCGTTGCAGCGATGCGCCCGAAAGGATGTTGCCCGTCTGGCCCGGGTGGATTCCGACGCCGGTTGCCTGTTTGTTAAACAACCCGGAGATGACGTTCAGGTGGGGAGTTAGCGCTTTGAGTGGCGTCAGGCTGGGCCCCAGTTCCATTTCGCCCGTCTCGGCCTGCCGTGCCCACCAATTTTTCGGGCTGATTCCGTTGCCCATGAAAAGTGCCGCGAATCGCCGCGGCGGCACCGCGACGCCGGGCTCCGAAGTCGCGGTCGGATCTCCAACCGCTCTCTCCTGTTGCACTCCCCAGACCGGCAACGATTCCATCCATGGCAATGCCATCGTCACTCCGCTGCCGATCAAGAAAATTCTGCGACTGGCAAGCAACGATTTCGGTCCCATTGTCATCCACCTCATCGAGTTGACTCGATCCTCCATGCCCCGTCGCGACCTCCGCGGCGGAGCCGTTGCGATGGTGACATTCTGTCACAATTCAAACTGTCCTGCCAACGGAACCGTGATCGGGTCCGCCGTTAGATCCACTATTTCGCGCCCCCGTTCTCGACGCGCGTCGTGCGAAACTGGCTGCTCAAGACGATCGTCTCGATCACGTCGAGGAGTCCCTGGTCCTCGGCCGCGAGTTGCTTCCGGACCCGGCTCAACAACTGGGTGTCGGGCGGAACGAGCGGCCGTCCCAGCGCGTAGGTCACGAGCTTCTCCGCAAGATTTCTGTGAAATTCGTCGGCGCGTTCGGTCAACAGATACTGCCGCAGGCCGTCGACGCCTTTGGCCGTCGATCCATCCGGGAGGGCGAAATGGTCTTCGACGGGGCGACCACCGAGATCTCGATCGCGGCGTTCGCCGATCGGGCCGAAGCCTTCGAATGCCAGACCGGCGAAGTCGAATTTATGATGGCAGGACGAGCATTGCGGATCGGCCCGATGTCGAGCCATCAACATCGGCAGGGTGACCTCGGCGTCGTCGCCGAGTGCCGCCTCGTCCTTGGGGAGTTCGGGAACGTTGGGTGGCGGCGCCGGGATCTGCTCGCCAAGTAATCGACGTACCACCCAGTATCCGCGTTTCACGGGGCTTGTCCGCAGTCCGGGCGCGTTCATCGTCAGAAACGCGCCCATCGACAACAGGCCACCACGGCCTGTCGGCGCCGACGCATCACGTTCAGAAACCCGCACCCAGTGCTCAGGGTTTTCTTCGGGAAATGGAATACCGTAGTGGCTGGCCAATGCCCCGTTGACCCAGGTGAAGTCGGCGCGCAACAGCTGGTTCGCAGGCCGGTTATTACGCAACAAGTCGACGAAAAACCGAACCGGTTCCTCGAACATGGCCTCGCGCAGTTCATTCGTGAATTGTGGAAATCGTTCGCGGTCGACCGCCTGATGCTGCTGAAAGCGGCGAAAACCAAGCCAGTTTCCGGCGAACTCCTGCGCGAACCCGCCGATTTTCTCCGATCGGACAAGACGCCGCACCAGTTCGAGCAGCGGCTGTTCGCGAAGCGGCGGATCCGATTGTGCCCACTGCATCAGTTCCTGATCGGGCATCGACGACCAGAGAAAGAAACTCAACCGATTCGCAAGCTCGACCCCCGTCAATTCACGAACGCGCGCATTGGCGTCATCGGCGGAGGCATTCCGAAGGTAGCGATAGCAGAAGTGGGGCGACATCAGCGCGCTTGCCAGAGTCTCTCGAATCGCCTCCTCGTGGGATGCCCCGTCGGCGTCGCGGAATTGGTGGTAGATCCGCCGGAATTCATCGCGCTCGGCGTCAACGAGCGGGCGGCGGAATGCACGTTCCACAAGCTCAAGCAGATCGACGATCTGCCGCTGTTCCGCGGCGGCGGCTTCGGCCTCCAATCTGCGAATCGCGCGGTCCATCTGCTCGAAGTACTGCTCGATTGCCTGTAACGCCTCGTCGCTCGCTTCATGTCGTCGAGCCTTTGCCAGGTACAGCTGGCGGAGGCGAACGATTTTGTCCGGGGAGGCGAGGTCGTGGTCTTCCGAGCGAGCGAAATCAAATTCGGCGTCCAGCATGAATCGAGGCGGCTCCGCCCGTTCGAAAAAGACAAAGTCCTTGTACTGGCGCGAGGGAACCTGAGTGATGAAATCGAGTTCGCGCCAGAGCTGATCGAGCGATTCCCGCTCGTGATCGGAGAGCACCAGTTCCATCAGCGGTTGGTCGTCGCGAAAATAGCCCTGCATCAAATGAAAACCGGCGGTGAGCAACCTGCCTTGGTTCGCCGCATTGGGATCGAAATAGGGACCGCGATCCACAACCACAAACGTATCGGGAATGGTCTCACAGAATGTCTGGCAACTTCGCCTGTACCGCTCGGCATCGACTCCATCCGGGTCGTCGAGAACGCAGTATCGTGCCGCCGACGGCCAGTGTTCCCTGCACGCGGCTTCGAGCTTCACGGCGTCCGTTGCCACCGTGCCGTCGTAGCGGCGGTGGCTGGCCGCCAGTTGGCGGTTGCGCCAAAGTACGAGCGGCTGACTGCCGTCGGAGATGCCGTGGACGGTGAGTTTCCGCACCGGGGAACGCAGTTGCTTGCGAAGTTCCCGGGCCAGTTCGGCCAGTTTCTTGCACTCGGCGACGGGCGTTGTCTCGTCAGCGTCGGTTGGGACCGGCAATTCCTGCCAGGCCGCCTGGAGAGCGCGGACCGGTCCGTCCGGCAACGAGTCGCTCCGCAGCAGGCGCCAGATCTGTTCCAGGTAGCGCGCACTGATCGCGTCCCGCATCGCCTGCGCGGCGAGAGTGTCCGCGTTGATGCCAAGGCGTTCCCGATGCGTGAATCGCCATGCGGCAACGAAGTAGTGCGCGAGATCGACTTCATGCTTGCCGTAGAACTCAACGATTCGCTGCACGCAGTACTTGTCGCGATCGGTGTCGGTCACCATCGAATGCGGCGCAAACCGAAGTCCTCGGGGATAGAAGACCAGGTGCCGAGCGACGTGGCGGGCGGCGACAAGGTACTTTTCCAGCAATGCGGGCGTCATGACCAGCGACTCACCTGTATTGTCGAAACCGGCCTCGCTGGCCGGATCGATTGGAAACTCTCCCGCCGGTCGGATCTCCACGCCTGTCAGGTCGCGAATCACGTTGTCGTATTCGGACTGATTCAGGCGTCGAGCGAGAACGATGCCTGGATCACCGGCGTGACGCTCGGCCTGTTCGTCGGTAGCAAGCTGGAACCAGGAGACGAGCTGCCTGCGTGCCGGATCGGAAGGTTGATTCGCCGCCTCGCTCGGCGGCATCTCGTGATCGCGCACGCGACGAACGACCTCTTTCCAGAGCGAGAACCGGGGGACGAAACGGTCCAGTGCCAGGATCGGCCTCAAGTCCAGTTTGCCTTCCTGCCGATCGGGCCCATGGCAGACTAGACACTGGTCCCTCAGGAAGGGCTGCACCTCGTCCTTGAATTTCCGCGCCAACGCCTCACTGGGGTGATCATCGGATTGCTCCTGCGTTTGGCCGGGGCGCTCCTCATGCGATGTCGCGCCGAGCGGTACCGCCAGCGGCGCGGCGGCCCACAGGCAGAACGGCAAGATGCCGGGCAGTTTCAGCAATAGAAAAAGTAGCCCGAACCGCGGCTTGAAACTGTGCACGGCGATTCTCCCTAACCAGCGCCGCTGCCCGCGGTGACCCGGAGTCGAAGTCGACCACGGCGCCATTCGTCGCGGAATTCGCCCCAGTCACCTGGAAGCTGCCCAGGGAAAGGGCCCGCTGGTGCCGTCAGGATAACCTGTCGGCGGCGGACCCGTCGAGACGCGCGCTAGCGGCGTCCAATCCGCGCCAAAACCGTTTCCAGCGTCTGCCGAAGGACCAAGGCACTTTTGCGGAGTCCCTGGACTTCCTTGGGCCACAACTCGATCTCGCGCGTTGCGACGATTCCTTGCCGACCAACCACCGTGGGTACGGAAAGCGCCACGTCGCGAATCTCATAACAACCAGACAGCACGCTCGAAACGGGCAGAATCCGGCCCTGATCGAGGGCGATCGAGTGGATCACATCCCGGATCGCGATTCCGACAGCGAAACCAGCGCCTCCCTTCTTCTTGATGACCTCGGCCCCCGAGCCTTTCGTGCGCGTGAACAGGTCGCTCGCTACCTGGGGCGTCCACTTCGCAAATTTTTCCAAGGGGAGTCCACCGATCGTTGCGCTTGACCAGATCGGGACCATACTGTCGCCGTGCTCGCCGAGAATCAGTGCCTGGACCTGCGTCGGCGGCGCTTGCAGTTGCTGGGCGATTAACGAGCGAAATCGAATCGTATCGAGTTGCGTGCCCAGGCCAATCACCTGTTGCGGAGGCAACCCGAGTCGATTGGCTGCCACGTAGGTCAGAATGTCGACCGGATTGGAAACGACCAGCACCATCGCGCCGGGCTTAAGCCCCGCTCGAGCGATCTCGTCCAGGATCGAAACAAACAGGTCGGTATTGCGATTGATCAGGTCGAGGCGACTCTCGTCAGGCTTGCGGCGCAGCCCCGCCGTGATGCAGACGATATCGCTGGACGGAACATGCCGGTAGTCGCCGGAACTGATGATCTGATCCGCGACGCTCGGGCCGCCGTGCATGATGTCGAGTGCCTGGCCGCCTGCCAGATCCTGATTGACATCCAGCAGTGCGATCTCTCTTACCACGCCGCCGCATTGCAACGCGAACCCGGCACTCGACCCTACCAGCCCGCCGCCACCGATGATACTGACTTTCATTTGCTGATTTCCTGGAATGTTCCGAGAGGGATAATTGCGGAGTTTGCGGGGTTGGTTACTTCGTAGCCGAAAGAGCCGCCAGCACCCGCTGGGTAATCAGTTGGATCAACTGTTCCTGTTCGTCACCACTGCCAGCTGCTGGCGACGCGGGCTGTGCCTTCGCTCCCATCGGCGGCGGGGCTTCGAACGCTTTGCGGGAGACTCCCGACGACTGCCAGCTTTCCCGGAAAATATCGTTGGCGCAGATGTCGCAGTCTTTGTACTCCGCGGTGTTTCTCGGGTCGCTGAACCCCCATTTGTCTTTCAACGCCAGCAGTTCGCGTTCCTTCGCCTCGCTGAAGTAGTTGACGCGTCCCAGGCTCTTGGCCAGGATCAGCATCCGGCAATAGGCGTCGAGGATCTCCGTCCACCAGTAAGCCCTTTCGACGTTTTCCCCGTAGCTGACCGTCCCATGGTTCGCCAGGACCACGATGTTTGTCTTTTTCACAAACGGAATCACGGTATTCGCGAAGTCCTGGCCGCCTGGCGTCTCGTAGGTCGTAATTGGAACGTCGCCGAGAAACACTTCAACCTCCGGCAGAATGCACTGCGGTATCGGCTCGCGGGCGATCGCGAACGCGCAGGCGTGCGGAGGATGACAATGGACGACGCTTTTCACGTCGGAACGCTGCTTGTAGATCTCCAGGTGCAGCAAGGCTTCGCTCGATCTCTTTTTGCTGCCGGCGAGTTGCTTGCCGGTCATGTCGATCGTGCAGATATCATCGGGTTTCAGAAAGCCTTTGGAATGCATGGTGGGTGTACAGAGAACTTCATTCTCCCCGACACGGACGGTAATATTCCCGTCGTTGGCGGCGGCGAATCCTTTGTCGTAAATGCGTCGGCCAATTTCGCAGATATCGAGTTTGATCTTGTGAAGGTTGGTCATGAGGTCTCCATCGAAGCGGATTATGGTGATTTCGGAAGCGCGACGTCGATCTGATCGAGCAGTGCCGCGCAGTAAGCGTCCACAGGTTTGTCGTGCGGGCGAAATGGCTGTGCCGCTTCGCCGCCTTCGCTGATCGCGATCTTGGAACCAACCCCCGCGCCCAGGTCATCCCAGACGACCAGGGTATCAGCCTGCGGGGGCGAGCTGCTCCCCAGCAGGTCCTGCAAGGTCAAGGGAACCGCCAGCTTCAACCGTGTCCCCACAAAGCTGGGATGGCAACGGTTGAGCGTCAAGGTGCCAATTACTTCGCCGATTCGCATCGCAAAAACTCACGGGTGAAGTGGAGGATCTCCTGCTGCGAGCTGCGGCCGGGGTCGATAACCATCAGATTGGCGTTCCAGTCGCGCCGCGCGGATTGCACCATGCGCGCATCGAATGCCGCAAAGGCCCGAACCGAACTCCAGCGGTTCGCCAGCCCCTGCGCCTCGGCCCAACCTCGCGTCATCAACAGGCCACGCGAAGCGGAATGAGTCAACACGGCGGCGAGTTCCGCCACCGCCTGTTCGACGGGGCAAGCCGTCAATAATTCCAAAGTCGCTTGTCCGCCGAGGCTGGTCGCCAATCGATCGGTTGAGCATGCGGGATCGGTTCGATGGACGTACAAGGTGATCGGTGGAGAAGCGGCTGGTGCGGTGGTTTGGGTGAACCTTAACGGAATGTTGCGTTGCCTTAACTGGTCTCGCACCGCCGGCGTCACAACGGCGCCCGCCGGCAATTCCAATTGACGGACGCCGTCCAGCCTGCCCGCAATCGTCGCGACGGTGACCAGCCGTCCGGTCAAACGCAACGTGCCTCCCGCGAGCTCCGGCGCAGCGGACATGGTGCTCTGCGAGACACTCGTCGGCTCGACGCGTCCCCCCTGCCCTTCACGCAAGCGCGCAACGACAGCCCGAACGATACTTTCGATTTCGTGGGCCGCCATGGTCATTGATTAATCCTTGATTCCAATCACGCTCCATCGCGCCGGCGTCGCTTCCGCGCGCAATGTTTCCCGCAGAAACCGTCCATCACTGGTGATCACGACACGCTCGCCACGACCTGCACCCAGCGTATCGATCGCCAGTACCGGCTCACCATCCGCCGTCTGGCCGTCCGCCAGGCAGGGCTGGACGACCAGCAGCTTGCAACCTTGGATCGATGCATGTTTGATCGTCGCGGTGGCGGTACCAACGACCCAGCCGGTCTGCATGGACTACTCCTCAGGAATTCTTTGCCGGGCGTCCCAGGATGCGCAAGTCGTCGATCATCGAGCAGCGGCGTTCGCGAGTGAACGTGAGCGGTGTGGTGACGCCCTCGCCGGTCGGTCCGGCGATGGAGAACGACAGATATCCTTCGCCGCCCAATCCCAGGGATGCCATGCAGGGGCCGTTCTTTACGAACAGCGTGGTATCCATGATCCGTCCCATCTTGGTCATGTTGCGCACATTATGGGAGTGAATGATGCTGGTGTGCCGGAAGCCATGTTCCGCGTCTTTGGCACGGGCGATCCCTTCGTCGACGTCACGGACGCGCACGAAGGGCACGAACGGCATCATCTGCTCGACGGCAACAAACGAGTTGGCAAGATCGGTTTCCCCGAACAACAACTCGGTATCGGCGGGGACACTCCGGCCGGCCGCCTGAGCCAGTCGAGCGGCATCCTGTCCGAGAAAATCTTTGGAGGGGGCGTCATGCTTGTGATCGCCGTCGCCCACCTGCACGATGGCAGCCCTGGTCAAGGCGTCGACTTCGCGCGCCTGCAGACGCACGGCGCCGGCTTTCTCCATCGCTTGCATCATGCGGTCGAATACCGACGCGACGACGAATACCTCTTTCTCGGCGATGCAGAGCAGGTTGTTGTCGTAGGAGGCGCCCTGGATGATGCAGCGTGCCGCCCGATCGAGGTCCGCCGTTTCGTCCACCACGACCGGCGGGTTTCCGGGGCCGGCTACCACCGCACGCTTTCCGCTGTTCAGGGCGGCTCGCGCGACCGCCGGACCGCCGGTGACACAGATCATCGCGATCCCACGATGCTTGAAGATCTCGGCCGCCGATTCCAGAGTCGGTTCGGCGATGATGCAGATCAGGTTGTCGATGCCGATCTCCTGCGAGAGCGCTTGATTGAAACGCCGCACGCCTTCGGTCGCGACCCGCTTTCCGCTGGGGTGCGGATTGACGACCAGCGTGTTTCCCCCCGCGATCATGCTGATGGCATTGCCGGTCAAGGTTGGCAGCGAATGGGTCACGGGTGTGATCGCTCCGATCACGCCGAAGGGAGCATGCTCGATGACCGCCAGTCCATGATCTCCGCTGAACACTTCGCTGCGAAGAAACTCCACGCCGGGAGTACGCTCCCCCAGGGTCCTGAGTTTCTCGATCTTATGTTTCAGCCGGCCGATTTTGGTTTCCTGCATCTCCATCGTGCCCAATTCCACGCACTGGTCGATGGATATCCTGCGGATGATCTCGATGATCCGCTTGCGGTCTTCGAGTGTCCGTTCTGACAGCTGCTCAAACGCGTCCCGCGCCGCGTTAACCGCCTGGTCGACGCAGGTGAAGACTCCATGCCTGCCATGAAAGCTCGCCGCGGCCGGCCCTCGGGGAACGCGCCGTACCTCGGCCAGCACTTGTGTCACCACGTTGCGAATCAGGTCTTCGTTCAACTGCATTGGAGAGAGTCCTTATTGGGCCGATTCACGGGCATAAAGGCAAAGTTGCTCGACGTGGATCTGGTCAACAATTCCCACGACCACCGTATCAATCGGCAAGTTCTTAGTTTCAGGTGTAAGCCGGGCACTGGAGCCCTGCGTGATCAGTACATAGTCCCCCTCGCCGGCTCCCAGCGTGTCGACGGCGACGAAGGTGCGCCCGGTTGTGGCCAGCGATTTCCGTTGATTGGGCTCAACGCGAAACGGCTCCACGATCAACAGCTTGTAGCCGACCATCGACGCGACCTTTTGCGTCGAAACCAGCGATCCAGTGACTCGGGCGACAAACATGATTTCGGTTCCTCAATTCGAGTCCCGCAGGAGTTGGTGAGCCTGGCGCGCGACAATCAGCTCTTCGTTGGTTGGTACAATCCAGACCTGGGTGCGACTGCTGTCGGCGCTGATGCGGCATTCGCCGCGGGCAGTGGCGTTGACGGCAGGATCGAGCGAGATTCCCAGCTCGTGCAGATTTCCCAGTACCGCGGCACGCACCCTGTCGGCGTTCTCGCCAATACCGCCGGTGAAGACGATCACGTCGGCGCCGCCAAGTTCCGCCAGAACTCCGCCCAGGTGCCGGCGGATTTCCGAAGCGAAGACGTCCAGCGCCAGACGCGCCCGGGAGTTGCCCGCTGCCGCTGCCGATTCCAGATCACGGATGTCACCGCTGACGCCACTCAGCCCCAACAGGCCGCTTCGCTCCGCCAATTCATGCAGCACTTGTTCCAGCGTAAGACCGGTTGCCCGCATGATGATCGGGATCGCGAAAGGATCGAAGTCGCCGACGCGATTGTTGTGCGGCAGCCCCGACTGTGGGCTCATGCCCATGGTCGTGCAGACGCTCTGCCGTCCGCGTATGCCGCAGAGGCTGTTGGAACCGCCGAGATGGCAGGAGATGGTCCGCAAGTCGTCCCGCTGCAGCAGCTCGGAGATGCGATGCGCGATATAGCGGTGGCTGGCGCCGTGAAATCCCCATCGCTTGACATGGAAACGCTCGGCCCATTCAAAGGGAATGGGATAGAACCGCTGTGCGTCGGGAACCGTGGCATGGAATCCGGTCTCGAACGCCGCCACGAGAGGAATCTCCCCAAGCCGCTCCGCCAGCAACCGCATTGCGCGGATGTAAGGCGGGTTGTGGGCCGGGGCGACATCGTTCATGGCTTCCATCGCTTCCAGGAGATCAGGAGTGACCCGCTGCACACCGCTGATGCTTCCGCCGTGCACTGCTTTGAAACCGATCGCCGCCACCTCCCGCGCGTCGCGCAGGCAACCGGCATTCGGATCCGTCAGTTGTTCAAGGCAGATTTGTACCGCCGCCGCATGATCGGGGATCGCCGTCGTCAACGCATGGCGCTGACCGCCGATCTCGACGAAGCAGGCACTTTCGGCGGCGCCGATTCGTTCGATGCCACCCCGCGCAAGCTGTCGCTCGTCCGACATGTCGAACAGCCGGTACTTGAAGCTGGTCGACCCCAGATTGGCTACCAGGATTTTCATCGCGTGATCCCTCACGGCGGAAGTTCAGGACATAAAGGCGTCGACAAGGCCCTCGGCGGGCCGGGGGATAACATGGCTGCCGACCAGCTCACCGACTTGTTGAGCGGCCTGGGAACCCGCTTCCACGGCGGCGCGGACGCTTCCGACGTCGCCGCTGACGATGGTCGTGACCAGCGCACCGCCGATCCCGACGCGCTTGACGATCTGCACGTTGGCCGCCTTTGCCATCGCATCCGTCGCTTCCACCAGTCCCACCAGTCCTTTGGTTTCAATCAATCCAATCGCGCTTTGCATGATAGAGTCTTCTTTCATTGACAAGGGAAAGTTTCTGATTGCACCGAAGACGGCAGCGAAGCCGCTCCTCGGTGTCGCGCCGGGCCAGGCATCGCTGCAAGCCCCGCGCTGGCTGTGGTTACTCGTCGGACGACTTGGCGCGTCCGCCGCCGCGCTTCGCCGGCGGTGGCAGGACGATGTCGAGGTCCTCGTGTGGTCGCGGAATGACCTGCACACTGACGACTTCACCGATGCGGCCTGCCGCCGCCGCGCCCGCGTCCGTCGCCGCTTTCACCGCCGCGACGTCGCCCGTCACGAAGGCCGAAACCAATCCGCTGCCGACCTTGTCCCAGCCCAGAAACTGCACGTTGGCAGCTTTGAGCATGGCGTCGGTAGCCTCCACCAAGGCGATAAACCCCTTGGTTTCAATCATTCCCAACGCTTCCATCGTCTTTGCCATGTTGAACCAACTCCCAAAACAAAGGAAAGAAAAAACGATCGCGCCGCGCGTTAATGCTTCTTCTGACACGCGCAGACATGATCCTGCTTCAATAACTCAACCTTGGTCGCCGAATCCAGGTAACAGGCGTTACCTTCGTCGGTGTCGATATGCACTTCCAGTTTGCTGGTGGCGTCCGCCCGCACCAGCAGGTCCTCGAACACCATCGAGCATTGCGGAGACTCGACGCGCAATTTCATGAAGTCGCCGTTGCGCACCTGATAACGATCGGCGTCGGCAAAATTCATATGCACGTGCCGCGCCGCGCGGATCACACCCTGGGATAACTCCACCACGCCCTTGGGACCGACCAGCACGCATCCCGGTGTCCCCTCGATGCGACCACTGTGGCGGACCGGCGCGTCAATGCCGAGCGAGATCGAATCGGTAAACGCCAATTCGACCTGGCTGGCCGGCCGCGTTGGTCCCAGTACCCGCACCGTCGGCAACATCCGGCGACGCGGACCGACCACCATCACCGTCTCCGCCGCGGCGTAAAAACCGTCCTGAAAAAGCGGTTTCTCCGGGGTCAGTTTGTGGCCCGGTCCAAACAGTATCTCGACGTGCTCGTCCGTCAGGTGACAATGCCGTGCTGAAATGCTCACGACCAGTTCGGACGGCCGCGGCGAACCTGGTGCCGCGCCCGTGCCGGAGCCCGCCGCTCCGACCACAATCTGCCGTACAATCCGCTCGATTGCGGCACGATCGATCGATGCCATCAAGTTGCTGCTCATGGTCCCTTCCCAGGAATTCCGCTCAATTTTCTTCGCTCGTCATCGCCACCAGAACGCGCACACCGGACCCCTCCAGCCGCTTCCGCCAGGCATCCGGAATCTCCCGATCGGCGACCAGGACGTCGATTTCATGGAGATCACACAAATGCGCCAGACTCGTGCGATCAAATTTGGAACTGTCCGTCACCACAATCACCTCGTCCGCCGCACGCATCATCGCCCGCTCGGTTTCCACCAGCAGCAGATTGCTGTTGAAATAGCCCCGTTCGGTAATGCCCGCGACACTGAGCACCGCACGCCGCGCTGTTAATTCGGCTAACATCTGATTTGCATAAGGCCCCACCGAAACGCCGGTCCGGCTGTGCACATAACCGCCGATCATCACCAGGTCCGAACGGTCGCTTCGGGTAAACAGGTTGGCAACAGGGAGGGAGTTGGTGACCACCTGCAGCGGCCGACCAACCAAAAGGCGGGCAAGTTCGTAGGTCGTGCTCCCGCCGTCAAGCAGGAGCGTGTCGTTGTCTTCGATCAGCCGCGCGGCAGCACTCGCGATTTCGCGTTTGCGTTCCCAATGGGCCGCCTGACGTTGATCAAAATGCGACAGTTTCGGACTCGGCCCCGTGTAAAAGACACCCCCATGTGTCCGCTTCGCGGAACCGGCTTCCTCGAGAAAGTCTAGGTCACGCCGAATCGTCGACTCGGAAACCTGTAACTCTCCCGCCAAATCGGGAAGCGCGGCAAATCCCCGCAGCCGGACCAACTCCAGCAACCGATCTCGTCGCTCATCAGCCAGCATGGTAGGTGAAAAACTATCGAATGTGTGGAAATTAACGGTCAATATCAATGATAGTATTGCATAGTAATGATATAATTCAATCATTGATTGGAAGAATTACTGTAATGAATGGAGATGTGTGTGCATATCCGCGCAAGAATGAATGTTGGAATGGCAGATTTCCGACCGGACAGACTGCCGGGGGACACGGCTTCGGCGCCTGCGAAGCCGCTGAAACCGACCTAGGACCACAACCTCGGAGCCCTGCCGGAACCCGAGTTCATCCATCGATTTGTGGACTCTGCGACTTGGCGTCTTTGCGAGAACTCAATCGATTCGGACCTGCCGGCCCTCGACGCGCACGCGTCGATCGGCGATGAGTTGGATCGCTTCGGGCAACGCCTCGCATTCCTGCTCGAAAACCCTCTGGGCGAGGCTGGAGGCTGTATCGCCACAAAGTACGGGAACCGTACGCTGGCAGATAATCGGTCCGTGATCGTATTCATCGTCGACGAAATGCACGGTGCAACCGCTGACTTTGGCCCCGTAATCCAGCACCGCCTGGTGCACATGTTGCCCGTAGAATCCCTTACCGCAGAATGCCGGGATTAGACCGGGATGGATGTTGAGCACACGATTTTGGAAATCGGGGGGAATTTTGACATGCTTGAGAAAGCCGCCCATGACCACCAGTTCCGCATGCTGTTCGCGGCAGGCGCTGAAGATCGCGTCACTGAACGCGGCTTCCGCGGGGAAGTCCCGCGGGGAATGGACGCGTGTGGGGATGCCGGCGTCCCGGGCAAACTGCAAGCCTTTGGCGGACGAGCTACTGGAGATCACCAACCGGATTTCGGCGGTCAATCGGCCGTCGGCGACGCGAGCGAGCAGGTTGCGTAATGTCGTGCCGCCGCCCGAGATCAGTACGGCGATCGGCAGGGGCGGTTGGGAAGCGGTGAGGCGACTCATGCGACGTTCCGCACGAAAAGCGTAATTGACTGTTCGGCGATCTCCCGCTCGGAGCCCTCGACGCCGGCGATGGGAGCCAGCGACAGAGAGTGGGCCAGCGTTTCCTGGCAGATGACATCGCGGAATTGTTCGATGGCGGCGGTGAGTTCCCCGGTCGCTCCGACGATTCCGACCGCGATGCGATCGGTGTAGCGGCAGGCTAGTTCCTTGCGTCGTTCCTGAATCGAGCGAATCAAGTCGGCGGCGATCCCTTCGCGGATCAGGTCCGGAGTGAGGTCGGTACTGAGCACGACGACACAACCTGGACTTTGCGCGGCCGCCCAGCCTGGTCGCGCCTCGAGGCGGACCTGGATATCTTCGCGATCGAGTTCGATCGATTGGCCGGCGACTTCGAGCCGCAGCAGGCCGGTCTGCTGCAGTTCGGTCATGAATCGAGCTGGATCACCCTGGAGCAGCGCCGCTTTGACGGCGGGCAGATGTTTGCCGATGCGTGGTCCCAGGCGTTTGAAGTTTGGCTGAACCTGGTACTGGATGTACTTTTCCGCCTCGCGCGTGTACTCGATTTGCTTGACATTCAGTTCTTCGCGGAGCAATTCGCCATGTGCTTCGAGCCATGCCTGATGTTGCGTGTCGGAGAGAATCACCTCGACGTTGGCCAGCGGCTGCCGGACCTTGAGTTTGTTGTTCATGCGTGCCGAACGGCCCAAGGACGCGATCGAGCGCAACAGTTCCATCCGTTCCGAAAGCAGCCGATCGAATCCGTCGTTGTCCGGGACCGGATAGTCGCATAGGTGCACGCTGGCTTGGGCGCGGCCCGCAAACGTGCCGGCCAGATTTCGCCAGAGCGATTCGGCGAGAAATGGCGTGAAGGGAGCGGTCAGCTTGACCAGCGTCACCAGGCACTCATAGAGCGTCCAGTAGGCGTCACGCTTGCCGCGATCGGATTTGTCGCTCGCCCAGAATCGGTCGCGACTGCGTCGGACATACCAGTTGCTGAGCGCGTCGACGAAGGCGTGGAGGCTGGAACAGGCGCCATAATTGTCGTAGGCATCCATCTGCCTCACGACGTTCCGGCAGGTGCGTCGAAGCTCACCGAGGATCCAACGGTCAAGTTCCGAGCGCTGGGGAACCGGTCGGTAGTCCGGGTGCGCGGCAAGTTCGCTGGCGTTCAGTTGTTCGATGGGACCTGGATGTCCTTCCGCCGGATCGAACCCGTCGATCGCCGCGTAGATCAGAAAGAAGCTGTAGCAATTCCAGAGCCGCAACAGGTACTCGGGGATACTCTCGCGAATCGCCCGCTCGCTGTAGAGGATCGAGTTCCACGGTGCCTGGTTCGCAAAGAAGTACCATCGCAGCGCGTCGGCCCCATAGGCGTCGAAGATTTCGTTGGGGCTGCGGTAATTGCGCAGCTGTTTTGACATTTTGCCGACTTTGCGTACGACCCCCCCTTCCCCGCAGGCCTGTTTCGCTTCGTCCTCGGAGAGGAATCGCTGCCTGCCATCCTTCGATTCCCACCATTCGGCCAGCATCAAGCCCAAGACGATGCAGGTTCCAAACGGATGCGGAAAGGGGCGTGGTTCGGATGCGGGATCCTGTCGCGATTCATCCCCGAACAGCATGGTGCTGATCGCCATCAGGCTGTAGAACCAGCCGCGCGTCTGATCAAGGGCCTCGCTGATGAAGTCGGCGGGGAACAACTTGGAGAATTGCTCGAAGTTGCGGTGCGGGTAGCCCCATTGCGCAAAAGGCATAGCGCCGCTGTCGTACCAGCAGTCGATGACTTCCGGTACGCGGCGCATCCGCGCTCCGCCGGCGAATGGTGAATCGTAGTTGACCGCATCGATGTAAGGCTTATGGACCTTGAGATCGTCCGGCAGGGCGGGATTCTTCGTTTTGGCCTCCGCCCAGACTTCTGTGCCGCGCAGCCCGGGCTTGTTCAGCAATTCGGCGTAACTGCCGATCGCCTCCATCCGTCCGGTTTCCTCGCAGACCCAGATCGGAAGCGGAGTTCCCCAATACCTTTCGCGCGACAGGGCCCAATCGATATTCGACTCCAGGAAGTTACCGAAGCGGCCGTCGCGAATGTGCTCCGGCAGCCACTGCACCCGATGATTATTGTCGAGCATCCGCTGGCGGAATTGGGTCGTGCGGATGAACCAACTCCTGCGCGGATATTGAATGAGCGGGTCGTTATCGGCGCGCCAGCAGAACGGATACGAGTGCACGATCTGGTCCTGCAGCAACAACAGGCCGCGCGTTTTCAACTCGCGGATGATCTCTTTGTCGGCGTCCTTGACCCAGTGTCCCTGGTAATCGGGAGCCTCGGCCGTAAAGGTTCCATCGGCGGCCACCGCGCAAATCAGCGGGGGACCTTCCCCGGGGAGGAACCGAGCCTGTTCGTTTATGAGCAGTTGGAAATCGACTTCACCGAACGCGGGTGCCTCGTGGACGACTCCCGTTCCGTTGTCGATCGTGACAAAATCCGCCGCGCAGACGCGCCAGGCGATGTGTTGAGTTCCCGACCCATCGCTGAGCCTGCTGAGTTGCTCCCCTTGCTCGCGATAATAGTAATCGAATGGAGGCCGATAGCGCTGACCGACAAGCTCCGATCCCCGCATCGTCGATTCAACCGTCCAACTTCGGCGCGCCTTGGTCGCAACCGTCTCCACCAGCGAAGATGCCAGTATCAGCCGTTCGTCGCTGACCGCGTCATGGACGACCGAGTATTCGAGTTCTGGATGAACCGCCGCAAATTGGTTGCTCGGCAATGTCCAGGGAGTTGTTGTCCAGACCAGCAGCGAAGTGCCGGGCTGATCCCGCAGCGGAAATCGTACGTAGATGCTGGGATCCGCGACATCTTTATACCCCAGCCCGACTTCGCCGCTGCTTAGCGCCGTTCCACCCTGAGCCCACCACCAGACGATCTTATGCCCTTGGTACAGCAAGTCGCGCTCGAACAGGTTTTTCAGCGACCACCAGACGCTTTCCACGTAGCTCTGATGGTACGTGACGTAGGCGTCGTCAAGCTGCAGCCAGAAGCCGATCCGCTCTGTCAGTCGCTCCCATTCCTGCATGTACCGCCAGACGCTTTGCTGGCATTTCTGAATAAACGGCTCAACGCCAAACCGCTCGATTTCCTCCTTCGAGTGGATCCCGAGCTCCTTGCAGACCTCGACCTCCACGGGGAGGCCATGCGTGTCCCAACCTGCTTTGCGTTCGCAGAGAAAACCCCGCATCGTGCGATAACGCGGGAAGAGATCCTTAATCGCTCGGGTAAGGCAATGCCCCGGATGCGGCAGCCCGTTGGCTGTCGGTGGTCCTTCGTAGAAGATGAACCTGGGGGCGTCGGCCCGCCGCGACAGCGATTGCTCGTAAATCCTCTGTTCTCTCCAGAATTCGAGGATTGCTTTTTCCAATTCGGGAAAGGACGGGCTGGCCGGAACCGCTGTGAACATTCGATCGAATCCATCTTTGCGCTAAGGGTCGAGCACACAAGCACCCGGCATCAGGCTTCGTCTTCCTTTTCCTCGTCGGCTTCCTCGTCGTCGCCGTCCTCGTCGGCAACATCTTCGGCGACTTTGCGCTTCCCGACTTTCGCGGGGCCTCGCTTTAGGGCTTCGAATTCGTCTTCGTCGTCGGCATCCAGATCGTCATCGGCCGAATCTTCGTCCAGCTCCTCTTCAAAATCGTCGTCGAAGTCATCGTCGAAATCGTCCTCGTCAAACTCCTCGAATTCGTCCGGCACGATGCCTGGTTCTTCGATGAATACGCCGTCGTCGTCGTCGTTGAATCCATCATCATCGGATTCTTTTTCCGATTCGTCGCCGTCGCCATCGTCGGTGGACGCCCGGGGGGCAGTCCGGAGGCTTCTGGCCCCGACCCAGGCAGGCGATGGGCCATCGCCGCGGATCGAGTTCGGAGGATGGCAAGTGGCAACAAGTGCTTCGAATTCCGTAACTCGCATGGAGGCCTCGTCGGGCGTCGCCGTTCACGTCCCGCTCATTGGCAACGTGCCTGATGACTGTGGGAAGCCAGTTTTTGTATGGTCTTGGTGGGCGTCTTGTCAAGGAAGGCAGTTGCGTTGATCGAGCCTGGAATGGCCTCGCGGAACAACAAAAAAGGGCGGAACCAACCGAAGTCGATTCCGCCCAACACGGGGGTGAGAAAGCCCAAGGAATGGTCGAGCGTTGCTTTCCGTGCAGGACCACGGCGCCCCGTTCGACAACTCAATCGTACCTCGAAATCGCCTCGAAGTCCGATAAAAAGCAGAGAATTTATGCGAATTTCCAAGGGGATCGGCGCCTAGGACGGTGGTAACGACTGTAGGCTTTCCGGCGGCAGCGAATTGTCTTTTATCGGCCTAGGCCCGTTGTACCGTTGCCGCTAAACTCCCACCCCCGCAAGGAGTTCAGCTATGGGTTCACCGAACGCCCCGCGTCCGCGGTTGTCGATCGCCTTGATTGTTCGCAACGTTGCTGATTTGTTGGGACCGACCCTGGATTCGATCCGGGACATCGCCGACGAAATTGTGGTCCTCGATACCGGGTCGACCGACGAGACGGCGCGGATCGCGTATGCGCGGGCCACGCGGCTTGTCCGGCGAAGCTGGGACGACGATTTTTCCGCGGCGCGCAATGCTTGTCTGGCGGAGTCGCGCGCGGACTGGGTGCTGTGGCTCGACGCCGGAGAACTGATTTCGGCGGAAGATGCCGCGGAGTTGCGGCGTTTCGTCGATCAGGAAGCGCGTGCCGATCAGGCCTACGCGATGCTGATCCAGATACCTCGTTTTGGCGCGAATATCGCAGGAGAGCAGATCGCGCGGGTACGGTTGATTCCACGGCGCGAGGGCATTCGCTTCCATGGTCGCGTACGCGAAACGATGCATCATTCCCTGTCGGAACTTGGAATGACGATCGTCGGCCTCCCGTGCAGAATCCAGAGAACCGAGCGCGAACACGATCCGCAGATCAAGTTGCGTAAGGCGCGGCGGAACATTGAGCTTGCCGATCTGACGGTCAAGGAACAGGGACCGACGCCCCGCATGCTGAACTGCATTGCCGACGCATTGCAGGTGCTGGGAGACAATGCGCAGTCGCTGCAGTTTTTCCGGCAAGCGTTGCAGGCGTCGGCGCCGGGTTCGCTCGATATGCTGGAAGCCTACTATGGGCTGCTCGCCACGCTCGACAACGATCCGGCGAATCGCCCCGAGCAATTGGCGACCTGTCTGAAGGCGTTGGAATTCTTTCCGCTCGATACGCAATTGTTGTGCGCCATGGGCGGCTACCTGCAATCCCAGGGTCGGCTTGATCTGGCAGTGAGGGCCTACCAGACGGCACACCAGTACGGGCAGGTACAGCCGGAATCATGGCACTTGAACGAAATTCGCGAGATTGCCACCTGTTGCCATGCGTTGGCGCTGCAACTGCAGGAGAACTGCGAAGCGGCCCGGAGCGTACTCGAGGCAGGCGCGCGAGAATGCAGGTCGTCCTTGCGAATCCACAAGCACCTGATCGATCTGTATTTGAAGCTTGGCTTGAAAACCGAAGCGCTTTCCCAAGTCAGGGAATTGCCACCATCCTGGCGAAACCTCGACGCTTATCGCAACGCGGTTCGAGGCGCGTGCCTGGCGCACGATCGAAACTGGGCAACCGCCCGTGGATACCTTGAATCGTCGTATCAGTCCGATCCGCGGGAGCCGCTCTGCCTGCGCTGGCTGACGATGACTCTGGTGGCTCTTGGTGACCACGCTTCCGCCAGGATGATCGCGACCCAATGGCGGTCGATCGAGCCGATGAATCAGGAGCTGCGGGGTTTCGTCCAGCTGTTAAACCTGGACGAACATCTGGCGGTCGATCGCAGTGCGATCCCCTCCGTCGATATCCGGGCGATTCCCCAGGTCGAAGCCACGACTGTCCGCCTTGATCCGGCGGCGTTGGAAGCCACCTCGACGCCGGCTTCCGTTCGCTCGCCTCCCTTGCGCGAACGAATCCGGGCACGATCGTCCGCGAATCAAGCCGACTCGAATCGATCAACGGATTGACTCAAATCCCTTTACCGGGCGTTTTGTAGCGCCAGTGTGCCGTTCATGCGCATGAACGGCTCGTAAGTGCCATTTCGGCCCGAAACCTCGATCGTCCCGGCGCCCACATCCTCGATGGAGACATCATTGGCCGCAGCATCGCCTTGTACCTTCAGTAATCCTTTGACCAACGACACGGAAACATCCCCAGCCAGGAGGGACCGATCTTCCAGTTGTTCCATGCCACTCAATACCGACCTTTGAATTCGCCGATGCACGATGAATCCTCCCAAATTGAACAAATGCAAGTTGCGGGACGAACGTCCCTGTAAAGGGAGTAGCGGCATGCGCGGAGAAAGACCGCCAGAAAATCGGCGGACGCCACTGCCTTTCAGGGCATGGTGCCTGGCTGGCGCGTCGGCGCTGCGGTGGAACTGCTCGCGGTTGCGGCGGGGGCGTCGCCTTTGCGTTCGTCGTATTCCGTGGAAAGCTGAGAGCCTTCATCCGGATTGACATGCTTGGTGAGCAGGCTGCGCGTCTGGTCGAACAGCTTTTCAATTTTCTTCTGTACGGTCTCGATCGATGAACGCTGTCGGGCTTGCTCAAGATTGAGCACTTTATCGACCGAGTCGCGGGTCTCGATCCCGAGGTACTCGTCAAGCAACTTCTTGGCGTCCTGCAGTTTTCCCTCTTCCATGCGTTTCTTGAAGCGGGCTTTGGCGAGCGTGCGGTGTGCCAGAATATCCATGATTCGACTCTGGACGCCTCGGAGCATCCCTTCCACATGCAGGCGTTGATCGTCACTGGTAATCTGCACCACACGCCGCACTTCCCAGCCGGGAATTAGCGGCAAACGGGCCAACAACTGACTGCCGTTGCGCACATACACGAGCCGCAAGGGATTATCGGAAGACGGAATCTCCATCGTGCCTCGCCAATCGGTGCGGCCGATCAATTCCTGCTTGTCGGTAATCGGATCTTTGGCGAATATGTCGTAGCCGGAGAGTGGGTCGGGCCGTTTGGCGGTGGACTGCAAGGCCAGGGTAGTTGAGCCGCCGGTGGCCGGAATTACAACCGCGAATCGTTGGATGCGCTGGCTTGGCTTGCCGGTGACCGGTGCGCGCGTTCCCGTATGTACCTGGGCGGTGATCAGTTCACCGTCGCGGGAAACGACGTGGCAATAGGTCCAAGGGACTTTTTGAATGCCGACTTTGAGATTTGGTTCGCCATTGCGGTCGTTGTGCCGCATGTAGGGCTGCAGGGTCGTCCCGGGTTGGATCAAGATTGGAGACGGTCGTTTTGCACCGGTTTCATCCTCGGGAACCAATCCCGCAGCGCGGATGCGCAGTTCAATTTTCTTGTCCCGTTCCTTGGTCGATTCGATGCGTGCCAACGGACGGAACGTGGCCATAAGCGTGTTGAACGCCGCATGGCCAACCTGCTGGATGTCTGCGACCGTTCGTTCCACGACGTTACCAAATTCACGGGATCTGCAATCGAGTTCCCTGGCCTGGATGCGGAAACCGTCGCCGGTTTCATTCACCGACAGCAGGAAAAGCTTGTCACCGAGCGCGATTTCGCGCGCGTGTTTGATCAGGTCAGCGGCGGGAATCGAGTCGATGCGTTGCAGCAATTCCGTGCGGTATTGCTCGGGAACCATGGTGACCTTGGCGTCCCAGGGCGCGTGGACCAGGGCTTCGCAGCGCAACGAGATTTCCAGGCGCAGTTGTTCTTCCACCGTCGCGTTAATTTCCGTCATTCCTTCGGCGGCGAACCAGACGAAGACCTGGTACGGGGAGTATTCCCAAGGATCCTGCGCAAGGGCACCGCTGCGCGTCAGGATGCTCAAGATCGCGGCCAGCAGGAGAGTACGCGTTGTTCGCGAGCAGAAAGCCGTCATGACTATTCCTCCACCAGCCGAACACCGAGTTCCCATCGTTCGACGTCCGAGTAAAGTTGAACCGACTGGGGGTTGGGTCCCTTGAGCCATTTGCGGTAGGCGTAGTGTTCGGTAATCTGCCAGAGCGGGATCACCGTGGTGTCGTCATAGACGATTCGGTGCAGGTCGCGCAACGCATCGCTGGCCGACTTCCAATCCTTGGCCGCTTCGAGCCGCCGCAATGCCAGGTTCACATAGGGATTGGTTTCGGGAAGAAATCCGCCGGGCCCCAGGAGCCGGATCGCATCCACCGCTGGTTCGCACATCACGATTTCGGCGAACACGAGATCACATTCGTTGTCGGGGTCGGTCAGTTTTTCGGTGGGAAGTTCTTTGAGACTGACTTTGAGTCCGACCTGTTTGAGTTGTTCGACGATCGCGAGACTGGCGATGCGTCCCATTTCATTGGCGGGGTGGCCCAGAACCAGGTCTCCAATTTTCGGAGTGTTGACGGTCGGAGGCGTGCTGGGTGTGGCGTCGGACGGCTGCTGCGGCGACGCGTTCAATTCGGCGGCGACCGCGGCGGCCGCGGAGATTCCCGCCTGATTATCGGCCGCCTTCTTGGCCGCCTCGGCTTTCTGCTTTTCCAGTTGTTCCAATTCCTTTTCGGCGATGCGGAGCAACGAGTATCCTAATCGAGGTTCGTAGTTGCGAGGACGAATCCGCTCGTCGTAGGCATAGGCCAGCGAATCCTGCGTACCGAATCCTGGTGGAAACGGTCCACTGATCACGGTGCTGCCGCGCGGCGGGAACCCCCCCAGCAATTCCTCATACAGGATCGCGTTGCGATCGATCGAGTAGAGTATCGCGCGGCGAAATGTGGAACTGTTGCCGAAGGGTCGGCGAAAATTCGGGATCAGCACATGCAGCGTCGGCAGCGTGTATTGCCCGACGGAAATCGCGTCATCGCCGCGCAACCGCGGAACGTCGGCCGGGAAGATTCGATCCAGCACGTCGATCTCACCCCGTTTCAGTGCGTTCACGGCCTGATCCGATTTGACGAAGACTTTTTCGGCGATTTCCACCGGCTGCTTGGGCTGCCGGAAGCTGTACCGAGGATTAATCATGAAGGAATTCTCGTTCGGGCGCTGGGGGCCGACGACATAGGGACCGTCGGCGGCGGTCCTTCCTTCCACCGAGGCTGTTTGCACCATGGTCTGAAGCAGCGCTTCGGGCAGCACATGCGGCTTGCGGAAGTCGATGCGCACGCGGTAGATGTCATCCACGGAAACCGACTGCACCAGTGCGCCCCAGGCGGGGAGGTACGATTTGTGCGACGGGTTGGCCAGAGACAACAGGCGTTGCGCGATATCGTATCCAGTGATATGCGAGCTTTTGCTGCGCACGCGTGCCGGATCGAGCGCAAGAAACAGTTGTCGGTTGTCGTCGCTGGTTTCCAGCGAACCGAGCGGCGAAATGTAACGGCCCCCTTCCGGGCCGCGATCGGCGTACTCGCACAGCCTGCGCTCCATCAGGCGGCCGGTGCGTCGGGCGGCCCAATCCTCAAACCGGGCCGAATCGTGCACCGTGGCGTACTGGGAGACGCCGACCAGTACCAGCGGGTAGCGAACCACGATTGTCTCGGTCAGCTCGCGCCCTCCCTTCACCTCGGGCCAGATCCGCATCATCTCCTTGGCGGTGGCGATTGCTTCGCGATATCGCATGTTGTCCAGATGATCGCGGGCTTCATCCCGTTTCGTGGACGCCATGCCGTTCAGTACGTCCTGCCAGCGTTTGATCGTCTCGGCCTGCCGATCGCCGTAGCGGATCCGGATCTGGTTCAATGTCTTGCGCGCCGGTCCAAAGTCGCCCTGGGCGACCGTTTGTGACATGATCTGATCAAAAAGCTGTCCGATCGCCGCCCCAACGTCGCGCCGTTCGACGCGGTAATCCGGATTACGCTGGAACAGTTCATCGAGGATCGCCAGCGACTCGCCGTACTTTTTTTCCTGGAAGAACTTCATCGCGTTCTCATACAGGAATTTGTGAATCAGGTCCTCCGCTCCGAACGGCATGCCGTACTCGCGATAGATATACGAGAGATACTCGAAGGCCTCGTTGTACTCTTTGGCGTCGAGCAGTCGTCGAGCCTCTTTCAGCAGCATTTCATGGTGAAACTCGATCGATTCGACGGCCCGCCACTGCAACTCGTACAGCCGGCTGCGGTACTTCAACAGCCGTAGCCGGATCGGAGTATCTTTTTTCGAGGGGATCTTGCCATTGAAGCCGAGCGGCAGGACCTCGATCGCAACTCCTTTGTTGGCGGCGTCCAGCGTGATGCGATCAAACGGTTCGCGATCGAGCAATCGTTTCGGCGTTTCGGGGGCCTTCGCCGGCTCGTCGGCGTCCTGGGCCTGTGCTGCGCAGGAAAGCATCGCGAACGTGAACGACACCGCGATAACGATCGCTGCCGCAAAACAATCGACGCGCGCTACCGGTGACGCGTCCATCAGGCACGACGATTTGCAGACCACGCTTGACCTCCCTGTTGCCGCATTCATTGTCCCGCTCCTGCCGCGCCCTCTCCGCTGCTGGGAATCCTTACCGCCAGCAACGTCCCGTCGCTGGCAGTGACAAGGATTCCGGCGGACGTGACAACCGCACTGCTTAACAGCGGGTCGCCCATTTCCAGCTTGCCGGTCTCGACGCCATCCCGCAGTCCGACTCGCCAGATCACGCCGCCGCGCCCGGTGAGCACCAGTGTCTCGCCGTCGAGCTGCGGGGGACCAGCCAGCTCGCCGTAAGGCATGGGCGATTGCCAGCGTTTTTGTTGCCCGGCGTCGAGGCAAACCAGGCCTTCCTTCGAGCTGACCAACAGCGCGGTTCCACCGACGGTCCAGGGCCCGGCCTGAATGCGTCCCGAAAGGGGAATCTCCGCTCCGACGCTGAGATCGTTCAGCGCGAACGCCTGGACCATATCACTGCCATCCCGTCTTATGGCTCCATAGACCGTATCTCCGGCGACGGCAATCGCGCCCAGCAATTCCGCGGGGAGAGCACCTGCGGCCAATTGGTCGAGGTGGGCCTGGGGCTGGTCTTTCAGCCCGATGCGGAAGATCCGCTTTGTACCGTCGGTAATCAAGAACTGGTTACCGATGGCGACGGGCGTCCGCCAGGCCGCTTTGGTACCCGGTTCCAATGCCGGTTGAAATGGCAGTGCCGCGGCCTTACCCGTTTCCGGACTGAACAGGTGGACCTGTCCGGAATCGAGTGCCATCAGGACCGCGTTTCCCAGCGCGATAGGGACCGTGTTTACGGTGGCATCACCGACGTCCATGCGAATCGTGCGTGCGGAGTTGGATTCCATCTGGGGGTTGTGCAGCAGGATTTGGGCGCGATCTCGTTGATTGGTCAAGACAATCCGACCGTCGGCCAGTGTCGTGGCTTCGCTGAAGGAATAGGCGACTTCGGCTCCATCCACTTCCATGACTTCGCTAGGCTTGTCAACGATGCCGGCCTCGGGCGAAAGTCGGTAGACGTCGCCGAGCGACGTGACGGCGTTGATCTGGTTCCGGCCATTGTCGTAGGCGAGGATCGGCGTCGGCGAAGCGATATCGGTTCGCCAGATCATCGCGCCGTTATCCATCCGCGACGCGGAAACGGTGATGCCCAGCGAGCCGCGCCGTCGCCGCGTATGCACGATCGCGTTGCCAACCTTGAGCAACGGCGCAATAAATGTCTCCGATTCGTTGAGCGACCAGCGGCGATTCAACTGCTCGCGTGCGGTCTGGATGTCAAATGCCGACAGGCGATCGCCGCCGACGAGCACCGACGCGCCGTCGACGACATGGTAGCCCGGAATGGGACTCCGGGCCTGGGCGACCATCGTAGCGTCGGTCCGGATCGGTGATTCTTCGTTCGAAGGATCGATCGAGAGCACTCGCAGTTCCCCGAAATTGGTCAGTACCGTAATCCGGTTCTTGGTATGCACCAGCGGTACCACGACATTTCCCGACAATCGCATCGGTTCCGAGATTGCCCGCTTGAGGCCTCCGCCTCGCTCGTCGGCGCGGAGGATGTGCAGGAGGCAGAAGTCAGCGCCGGCGTTTTCCACGAGGAAAAGATGCTGAAGGGCCATGACCGGCGGAATCGCGATCGTACCGGCGCGGTGGCCGAGGAAGAACACTTCCGTGCAAGTCAGTGTTTCCGGTTTGAGGACATAGACGTTGGAGTGTTCTCCGATCTGATAAACCTGCTCCACGCGTGGATTGCCGCCGATCCCAACGGTCAGCTTCTGCGGAAGCTGCGCGGCGATCGAACATGCGCCGGTTTCCAGGTCGAGTTGGAGGATTCGTCCGGAGTGCTCGGAAACCAGGATCCGGTCCTCGACGACCACGGTTGCGGCAAATGTTCCTTCGATCGAAAATCTCCAGACGACTTCGCCTGTGCTCGCCTTCAATCGCAGGATTTCCTTGCGGCCGACATCGCTGACGATCGCATCCGCGCCGGAGAGCTTGGATACGGGAATCGGCTGAATCAACGAATCGATCCCCACGAAACGCCGCCAGAGCAGTTGACCGGTGCCGGCATCGAAAGCGAAGACCGAACCACGGACGAGCACATACACGATCTGATTTTCGGCGCCGACCACATTCTGTCCCATGCGGCGCGCCGGCACGATGCGCAAGGCATTGATCTTCGTTGCGGAATCTTCGCTCGAAGCCTTACGGGAAACGGCCAGCGATTGAACCGCGGCCCGTTCACGGTTCGTGATTTCCTGCACTTTATCGTTGAGTTTCGCTTCGCGCTCCAGTTCAGGAAACTCCTTGAGCACGCGGGCGCGGATGCCGAATGCCTCCACCGTGTTGCCTTGCTGGACGGCGGCGTCAATCTGCTGGATCGCCGCTTCCAGCGCGATATCTTTTTGTATGGTGCGTTTGGCGAGCGTGATATTCTTGTTGATTTCATCCAGAGTCTTTTGAATGTTCTCCCGCATTTTGGGCGGGATGTAGCTGGGATTATTCACCAGTTCCATCGCCTCTTCGGCGTGGCCGACGAACATCTGGGCGTTGTCCCGGCTGGATGCCGAGCGGGCCTGGAGAGCGAAACCGCCGGCGATTTTTGGCAGCAGCGCCGTCAGTTCGTCTCGTGCCGCTGGAAAGTCTTTTTCCTTTTCAACTTCAGGAATTACCTTCCTCGCTACGTCGAATGCGGAACGCATGTCGCGAGCGCCTTCCGTTGATACTCGCAACTGGGCGGTCGCCTTCTTGACTTTGGCCAGGCTGAGATCATCGCCGTTCGGATTCGCCTTGATGTAGATTTCGTATTCCTTGATTGCCTGCGGGAACATCAGGTTCTTATAGGCCGTTTCACCCCGTTCGAACTGATCCTTGGCGTTCCCCTTGGTGAATTTGGAAATCAGCACCCAACCCATGAAGATCATCAGTAACAGTCCCGGCACGCCGAACAAGATCAGCATCGACGTGGAGAATGTCTCCGATTTCTTCTTGCGGAATCCGACAACGCGTTGCTGTGGTTCGGCGGCGGCGTCCGGAGTCGGCCCCGCGGGCCCGAAGCCACCCGCGGCCATTGGATAGCTCGGCGAAGCAAGTCCGCCGCCGAGTTGTGTTAGTCCGCCATCCAGGGGCATGAGTTCTTCGGACAACGGCGTCAGGCCCGTGGCTGCAGCCTCGAGCGGCTGTGTTTCCCGTGGTATGGCCGGCGGCGGGACGATATGGCCGGTCTTGAACTGCGTTTTGCTCCGCTCCGACTTCTTTGCGGCGGGATCCGCCGTCGCAGGTGGCACAGACGTTTTTGGCGGCGGAGCCTTGCTGGCAGGTTTTGTAGCCGGTTTGACCGGTTCGGCCTGCGCTGCCGGTTCGTCGCCCAACGGGGCTAACCCCAGATCGTCGGAGCGCGCCGCTTGCGAAGGAGTCGCAACGGGCGCCTTGAAATCTCCCAGCAGTTTCTTGGCCTGAAAGGCGGTCAGATGACCGCCATCCACCAGCAACTTCGCTACCGCTTCCGGCGTGACCTTGACTCGGGAGCCGGCGACTTGTTTCCGCAGGCCGCGGATCGCCGCCTGCTCCAGCAAGCCCTGACTCTCGAGATGTTCCAAAAACTTATCTGCCGACATGCTGAATTCCTGAGGAGATTATTCGTTTTCTTCCACGGTCTCGAGCCCGACCTTGCCGAACCCGGCGGTGGCGGCCGAATCGATCGCCATCACCACACGGTAATGCGGCGCTTCACCGTTCGCCTTGACCATCACGGTGATCGTCGCATCGGGGCCGACGATTGAACGAGCCTGACGCAGCTTGGTTACTAATTCCTGCTCGCTGGGCGCCTCTTCCATATCCCCGTCCTCGTTCTCCAGTCGAAACGCGCCTTGATGATCCACGTGGATCGTCAGCGCCACCAGATCGGGATCGGGTGGTTCGGGCTGGGCCATCGAACTGGGCCGATCGTCTTTGGGCTTGGGGAACGCCTGCGACTTCTGCATCGAGAACGAAGCCGTCACCATGAAGAAGATGAGCAGTTGGAAGACAATATCGACCATCGGCGTCATGTCCATTTCCGCCTCTTCCGCAGGGCGATTGAACACAATCGAAGCCCCATCGTCATCGAACTCGTCAGCGGGTGGCCCGGCTTCCACGGGAGGCTCGCTGCTTGGTCGTTTGTCATGCATCGCTTCATCCCCGATAGGGACCGAACGGAAGTCGTTTCAAGCCTAACCCGATTGCTGTACGGCCACGTGGATTTTGTTGAGATCGAGTCCTTGCGTGGCCGCTTTGATGACTCGCGACACCTCGCGGTGCTTCACCTTTTTCTCTGCCTTGATCAAGATCGCGGTCTTCTGTTCCGTGCGCATGGTCGCCTCGACGTACCGCGTAATCTCCTGCTCCTGCAGGGTGGGATCCGCGTTCGGAATGATGTTCTCGGTAACTGGACCGTCGCCTTTGTAAACCATCGCGGTCGGTGCGCTACCGGCCATCACCGTCAATACGACCGCTTCCCTTGTCGGCAGCACGACACCGTTTCGCGCCTGGGGAGTGGTAATCTGGGCTTCTTGGTTGATCCGTGCACAGACGATGAAGAAAATCAACAGCAGAAATGTGCAATCGATCATCGGCGTGATGTCCATTTCGGACTCTTCCAGCGCCGCCGTCTTTAACTCGAATTTAGCGTTGCCGGCATCGGCGTTACCGGCATTGTCTACCAGTGAGGCCATGATCTATCTTCCGTGCCGAGCGCCGGCGGAAAGTCCTTGATGATACATTTCGAAAAACCGGCCCATTCCGTTCGCCACCAGATCCTGCATGCTCCGCATGCGAACATTGGTGGCGGTGAGAACAAACATGAGCGGGATCGAGATCGTCAGTCCCACGCACGTGGTGATCAGAGCGAAACTGATGTCGTGGGCCAGGTCCTCGGCCTTGACCGATTCCGCCACGGCCAGTTTGCCGAACGCCTGCATCATTCCCAGCACCGTCCCGAGCAATCCGAGCATCGGTTCGGTTTTGATGGCGATGTTGATGCCGCTTATGCGTCGTTCGAGATCGGCAAGGACTTCGCGCTGAAAATAGTCCATCACAAGGTCCCTGACCTTTTTCAGTCCGAGCTTGCGATTGACGATCGCCATATATCCGAGTTGCACGACGGCGCGGCGGTCTCCGTCGCAAATTTGCTGTGCCGAATCAAAATCGCCTCGAGCCAGCGGTTCTTCCAGGACATCCAGGAACTGCGACTGGCCGTCGAACGTCTTGAATCGTTTTTGCTGGATGCGCGTAAAGACGACGACCGCGCAGTAAGTTCCGTAAATCGCCACGACGGCTTGGAAAAAGTAAACAGAATTGTTCACGATGTCCATGAAGGTGTTCATTTCCATGGTGCGTACTCGTTGAGGCTCCTGGGTGCTTGTGCGGTTGTCAAAAAAACAGCCCGAAAGCATGCGGACTTTCGGGCCGAAATCTGGATCGACTTACTTGATGAAGTTTCGGTAGTACTGGTTTTCGACGAAATACTCGTAACCGTTTCCTGAATTTCTTACGCCGAAGACGGTACGACGGATCGAACGAACATCCCGATCCTTGCCGGCGTATTCCCGTTCCAGTCGTGCCAGAGAATCCTCGATCTCCTTGTTGTAGATCTGCACGACGATTCGGCCTTTGATGACGACGCCGGCTCGGGACAGCAGCGCTTTGTCCGATTGCTGCAGCGGTCCTTCTTTCCAGCTGAAGTACAAACGCTTTTCCTCTTTGGCCAGGCCGGTTCGGCGCGTCGGCCGCCCGCCGCCGAAGCCGACGGCGTAATCGATGTTTTGTCCATGGGCAGCGCCACCGACGGCGCCAAGTTCAATTTTGAAGAAGTCCAGCTGCTGGGAATAGATCGCCACCGAGCTGGCATTGTATTTGATCTGCCAGCGCTCCCATCGCGGGATCACGTCGGCGTCGCCTGGCCCGCCCGGTCCCACGCCGCGCCCGTCGCCTTGCCCACGCCCGTCGCCGCGCCCTGTGTATTGCCTGGGCTGCAACTGATCGAGCACCGCGACCTGGGTCGTGATCGTCTCGGTGATCTGCTCGAAAACAACCTCGATCACCGGTTCGATCACCTCGATCTCGTCTTCCTTCGGTTCCTCAAGGTTGGTGAATGCCGCGCCCTGGCCCCCACCGCCCGGCTCGGGTTCGGAAATGTCGATTTCCACCACCCTTTTGAACCGCCAATCCTGACTTGTGATCCAGACAATGACCAGCGTCCCAACGACGAAGCCGACGAAAATCAGCAGCGTGATCAGGAAGCCTGAAACTTTATCGTATCGGGAAACGCGCAAATCCCGGAGTGGTTTAGGCCGGGGCGGGTCGGACGACGGTCCCGGCGCTGCCGCGGGGTTGTTTTGCATGGAATCGGTTTCCTTGTTATTGCATCCTAATCGCCGCTGTCTTATTTCCCAGCCATTTTACCGACGTTTTCCATCGAGGCGGAAACTCAGTCGAGGAAGATCGCCGAAGGGTTGACCGCCTTGTACCACTGTTTCCAGGCCTGGGCCGCCACCAGTCGCTGCTGCGGGTTAGGGTCTTTGGCCATGCCGACGCCGTCGAGCTTTCGCGTAATGTGCTTCAATCCCAGGTCCGCGGCGTATGCGATCTTGGGATCAGGATCGGTGAGCGCGTAGATCAAATACGGAATGTTGTCGAAGTCGTCGGTCTTGCCCAGCGTGCGAACCGCCACGATGCGCACCTCGAACTTCTCGACCGACACCAGACGTCGCAAGCGGGCAACCTGGGCCTGCAACTTGGTCGGGTTTTTGAAATCGAGCGCCAGATAATCGACCGAGGCCGCGATTCCCTCGACGTCCGAGTTCTTGGAATCTTCGAGTGCGTTCAGCAGGTCTTCGACCGCATTGGTCTTCGGAACGGCGACAATCTTGCCGTCATCACGCAGTTTGGCTTTGGTCATGTCGCCGTTGAAATTTTTGCCACCAGACAACAGACCCTCGCCCGGCACCAGCTTCTCAATTTTCTTCTTGGTGCTGCGCGTCAGAAACATGATCGCAAAAGCGGTATCACCGCCAATCCCCGCACCACCGGTGCCGTGCCAGGTACCATCTTTGAGTTGGTTCTGCCGCAGGTACTCCACTCCCTCATTGTACCAGCGAGGCTCCGCGACGCCTCCACCTTCGACCGCCTCGCGGAAACTCATGTAGCGCTCCAAAGTGTATAGGTAATAATAATTCCACATGCCCGGGTTGATCTTGTAGACCGCGTCGAAGTAGCGATTGCCGTCCTGCTGGTACCTCTTGAGCAGTTCCCGGTTGACGTTGCGCGCCACGCGTTTGACTGCCGTTTTTTCCTCGGCGTCATCTTTGATCAGGCGCAGGGCGGGCGGTATGTCATCCTCCTTTACCCTCTGCTTTTCGCCCTGTCCCAATCCGACCAGATCGCCGCCAATATACAACGATGCCGTTCCTGCCGCCGAAAGGCCGATCGACACACTGCCCTGGGAATTGCGGTTGAAGGTTCCCGGGTCCATCGGATGGTAGCCGAACCCGCCTTGCGCATCCTGCGTTCGCATGAACCAGTTGACCGCTTTCTCGCCGCATTCGAGCGATACGTCGAAACCGGCCTTTTGTGCCGTCCAGAGCCCGAGCACGGCGTACTGCGTCTGCGACGAATCGCCGTTCGGCATGCCGGGGTATGTCCAGCCTCCGATGACAAGCTGACTTTCCTGCAGCATCTTGACCAACGTCTCAATCTCCGGCTTGTACTGCACCGGGTCGAGTTCCGTCAGGAAGATCAAGGAAACGGCCCTGGCGTAGGTCGGAGCGTGCCCGTCGCGCCCCTGGCCCCCGCCGGGAGTCGCGAATTGACGCGCGACGCCGATTGCGGTCTTTACATGGGGATGGTCGCGATCATCGGCTTTCACGAACGGCAGCGCCAGCAGAGGAATCACTCCAATGCCATGTTCTCCGCTCGTGTCGATCAGTCGCGACAGGCCCGCCATCGCCCGATCGACCATCTCCACGACCTCCGGGCTTTCCGGGCTGTAAGCCTGGAGCCGTTGCCCCAAATCGGACACAAGCAACCCAACTGCCAATACAACTCGCAAGCCGATCGGTATCTGCACCATCATCGGTAAAGTCCTCGATTCCTTTTGTGAATTTGATGCAAATCCCCATGGTCGTCGTTATTGCCCCGGCAGGCGGCCTTATCGATCGGGGGCCCGCAAGGGAAGTGACTGCCATGCAATTGCCGACGGATCCACGATTTCATACCACTCTTTCCATGCCATCGCCGCCGTATGCCGCTGGGACGGAATCGTCATTGATCAGTCGCAAGGCCGGCGGCAGATCCGCCTCACAATGCTGCATCGGCATGCCATGTCTCAGCCCTAAGAGTTCGCTGCCGATATACAGGGACGCCGAGCCGGCCGCCGACAAACCCAGGGCAACGCCACTTTGCATTCGACGGTCCCAACTCCTCGGATCGATCGGGTGATACCCAAAGCCGCCTTGGCTGTCCTGGATCGAATGCAACAGGGCCTCGATTTCCGGCCGGTATTGGGCGGGGTCGAGTTCCGTCAGAAAGATCAGCGAGACTGCTCGCGCGTAGGTTGGAGCATGACCGTCGTTCTGCATGGCGAGCGGGCCGAAAACAATTTGCCGCGCAACGCCGATTGCCGTCTTGACGTGTGGATGTTCAGGTTCGTTAGCCTTGACGAATGGCAACGCGATCAACGGAATCGCCGTTCGGCCACGTTCTCCGTACAGGTCGCGAAGATTCGTCAAACCGGTCATCGCCCGATCGACCATCTCGCAGACTTCGGGGCTCTCGGGGCTATGAGCCATCAAGGGCGAAAGAAAGGACGAGAACAGCAACGCAAAGACGAGTATGCCGCCGCAATCGGCTCGCCATTGGATCATTTGCTATGCCCCTTTGTTCCTTTGTTCCTTGCCACAATCAGCCTCGATTGTTCCAACCTCAATCGGGATCCTCCCAACCGGCGACTCCGATCGGGCGAATCGGACCGTGCGAGGGAAACCGCACCACGGAAACAGAGGAAATTCGAACGCGAAACACAGCGTTGATCGTACTGCTGCCAGGAGCAACTGTCAAGAAACGGTGGCGTCCCAAGTCCTTACCAGTGGCGAGTTTGTCGAAAACTCCCCGGACACCGCGAAGTCGATGCCGCCAAGTTGGGGGTGGGGGTGGTTTTTGCGGTCTCCGTGAGAATCCCGCGATCAGGAATTCGGATGCCCGAATCAGGTCCGACACAGTTTCCGGATACTGCTTTGATTCTGCAGTGAAGGCGGACCCCCAAGTTGCGCGCGCCTTGCGACGTTCGACCCGCGCCCCGATCGCAACGAGACTCTGAAATCGATCGACCGCGGTATCATCACGCGTGGCCACCCAGCCGATGTCGCAGCGGAAAGCCGTAATGGCGGCCTTCTTCAATCCGCAGCAACTCGTCGAACGGGTTCCCATTGGGCAGCCATGTTGCACCTTCCTGATCGGTGCAAAACAACTGTCCGCCTGGATCCACGGTCAGCCCGACTGGGAAACGGATTCCACTGCAGAACGGTTCATGCCGCGTCGCGCCAGACTTCAGCCGTTGAATGGTACCTCTCTGGCCGCGCGGATCGTATTGGCTTCTGCCGTCCGCGCCGATCAGGTAGGGGTTCGTGAAGTCAGCCGTTCCCAGGCCGAAGAAGATCTCGCCTCGCGCGCCGATCGCCACTCCCAAAGCGTCGACATTGTGCGGCAATTCCGCCCAGATCGTCGCGAGAATGGACTCGGATTCCGCGGTGCCATCCCCATCTTCATCCGAGATTCGGACGATCTTACCTTTGGCCGTGACCACAACTCCTTTGCCCCATGGCGAATTCGCTGGCAGGATAGACCAGCGTCGGGCGATGGTCCTGGAATGGCTGCTGCAGATCCCATCGTTATCCGCTGCCGTCGTGCCAGACGGCGATTGGCGGCGCGAGGCGCGAGCCGGGATTCGGCGGCGGAACGACGTGCCCGTTTGCGGCCGCCGCGGCTGGAATCGTTGACGCATCGAGCCACAACTCGAGGCCTTCCGAGACCGGCAGGCGCCGGTCGATCCAAGGCTCGGTTGCGGCCAGTGGAAGACCCTCGCCCCCCACGCAGGCAAGTGCGATTCCAGCGAGGTACAGGGAGCGAAACCAGCCGGTCATGCGAAACACGATGGTTGGAGAACCGGCGCGGAATTGCATGGGCGGAATTTCGTGAAGATCGAAGAAAAAGAGCCCCACTGGCGGTCGGCCAGGGGGCTCGATATTTCTCCGCGTACGAACACGGCACGATCCGGTTACAGCGTGTAGCCGGCTCGGTATTCGTGCTTGATGATGCTGGCGACTTCCGGTGCGTTCGTCGCGACCATGTTCTTGGCATCCCATTCGATCTTCTTGCCGGAGGCCCAGACCGCGAGATTGCCGAGCAGGATCGTTTCCGTGAGCGGACCAGCGTAGTTCGGGAAGTTCGACATCGCCGGTTCACCGCCGCGAATGGCATTGACCCATTCCTGGAAATGGCCAGGCGACTTCTTGAACTCCACATCGGGTTCGTCGCAATCGATGTAGTGAATCTTCTGGTCGGCATAATCGCCTTCCGCGTACATTCGTCCCTTGTCACCGACAATCAGGGCACCGCTGTCGGTCAACTTCTTACCCTTCAACAGGGCCGGATCAACCTTCTTGCCACCGTCGTACCAAATGAACTTGATTGGGCCTCGTTCCTTGTTTGCGGGGAACTCAAAGTGGATGACACTCCAACTCGGGTACGTTTCCTTGTTGTGACCGGAAGTTTCGGCCACGACGCTTGTCGGATCGTGCAACCCCAGTGCGGCGTAAGGCATGTTGAGCGTATGGCAAGCCATGTCGCCCAGAGCGCCGGTGCCGAAGTCCCACCAGCCGCGCCACTTGAACGGGTGGTAGGCGGGATGATATGGACGCTCCGGAGCCGGGCCAAGGAATTCGTTCCAATGGATCGACTTGGGTGTCTCGACTTTCTCCGTGGGTCGGTCGAGTCCTTGCGGCCAGACGGGACGATTGGTCCAGACGTGGACTTCGGTGACTTTTCCGAGCGTTCCGGCCTTGATCGCTGCTGCTGCCTTGCGGAGATAGCTGCTGGCGGTGCCCTGATTTCCCATTTGCGTGGCGACACCCTTTTCCTTGGCGATGTTCCCGAGCGTGCGGGCTTCGAAAATCGAATGGGTCAACGGCTTCTGCGCGAAGCAGTGTTTGCCCATCCGCATTGCCATCGCGGCGGCGACGGCGTGGCAGTGGTCGGGAGTGCTGACGGTGACCGCGTCGATGTTCTTTTCGGTTTCCAGCATTTTGCGGAAATCGAAGTAGGTCTTGGCACCGCGAAAGCGGACCTTGCCTTTTTCCAACGTCGATTCATCGATATCGCAGACGGCCACGATGTTGCCGGACGAGCGAGCGTCGTTGGAATCGCTTTCGCCTTTGCCGCCGATGCCGATGCAGGCGAAATTGATCTGTTCGTTGGCCGATTTGCTCGGCGCGGCCTGTAGGCCGGCGGCGGCAAAATAGCCGGCGCCGATCACGGCCGATGTTTGCATGAATTCGCGACGATTGGACCTTCGAGCCATTTGGGGGAATCCTCCAAAAAGGGTAGGGTGGTCGCGGCGGGCCGGCCCGCCACGACGAAGCAGTAAGTTCACGAGGGCGGTCGCCGACGATTCTGGGCGGCAAAAGTCGGCCTCGACCACTCCTTCGCGGCATCTAAAGTAGCGAACTTTCGCCGCGAATTCAATCATTCGATCGGCCCACGCCACCAAAATTGCAGCCTGGCGCCTGCGAGAATCCTTGCGAGGAGCCTTGTGAGAATCGCCAGGGGATCGTTACGGGAACCGGGCCAGTTCTTCCGCCGTCGGCAGCGACGGCTGGGCGCCAAGGCGAGTGACCGACAGGGCGGCGGCCCGAGCCGCATACCGGATCGAATCCCCGGCCGCCATGCCGCGCGACAAGCCGGCCGCAAAAGCCCCACAAAAGGCGTCGCCCGCCGCGGTCGTGTCGACGGCGCCCACCTTCAACGCTTCGAATCGCTCCAACCCAGCGAGCCCCGCAACCACCCCTCCTTCCTCCGCCAGCGTGACAATGGCCGATCTGCAGCCCAACTGCAACAACCGATCGGCCGCCTGTTGTGCTGCCTGCTGCGTGTTCGAAGCGTCCCGTTTGGCCGCCGCAACCCCCGACAAGACTTCCGCTTCCTGCTGGTTGGGAATGATCCAATCGACCAGGCGAGCGATCTCCGCATCGAGCATTCCCGGCGCCGGAGCCGGATTCAGAAGGGTGACCATCCCGGCGGCCCGAGCCCGGCGCAATCCGGTCAGCACGGCCTCCTGCGGCGATTCAAAACAGCTAAGAAAAATGCCGCCCGATCGAAAAAGTTCGCCGGGCAGGTGGTCCACATCGGACGAAGTCAAATCCAGGTTGGCACCGGAAGCGACGCTGATCTGATTTCGGCCATCGTGATCCACCATGATCAGTGCGATACCTGTGGCGGAGGACGTACGTCGTACTTGGGAAACATCAATTCCCTCGCCGGAAAGGCTCGTCAACGACTGCGTTCCAAAGTCGTCATTGCCAACCGCGCCGACGAACTTCACGGCCGTGCCTAGCCGAGCGGCAGCAACGGCCTGGTTCGCGCCCTTGCCGCCAAATGCCCGATAGAATTCGCCGCCACCCACGGTTTCCCCTGGCTGGGGCAAGGTCCTGCCTCGAACCACGAGGTCGATATTGATCGACCCCAGGACCAACAGGGACACGACCGACGTCCTTAATGGCCGCTGGGCGCGTAGTACGGATTGCGGCCCGCGGCATGATCGGTCGTGTCGAGGATGTCGCCGATTTCCGGAACAGCCGCTCGGATTGCGACTTCAACGCCTTGCCGCAAAGTGACGTTCGCCATGCCACAACCTTGGCAACCGCCGCCCATCTGCAGGAACGCGGTGTTGTCGCGCACGTCAATTAGCCGTACGACTCCACCGTGGGCCGCAACATACGGGTTGACCTGGCTCCGCAAGACCTCTTCGACCCGTGATCGCAGGACCTCGGCCGGCGGCAGGCTCGAACGTAAGTCGCGAGACACCACTTCCTGGCCCGACGCTATGGTCGATCGAATCGCCGCACCGATGGCCTTGCCAAGCGCCGGCCAGTCATCGGATGTCGATTTGCCGATCGTGATCGCGTCGTGGGAAACGAGAACGTTCGAGATCCCCGGAATTGCGAACAAGGCTTCCGCCAGCGGCGAACCCTTCGCGGAGTCCTGGTTGGCAAAGTAATGGGCTTGATTTTCATAGACCGGCCGGTTGACCACGAATTTGCACTTGGTTGCCGAAACCGGCTCGCCCCGGATCTGGATTGTCGCGGGATCAATCATCGAACAATACCTCCCTCATCACGAATCGGAACACACTCGATCAGCCGCCCCGGAACGGGCACAGGAACCCGATCGAGGCGGTTTCGACCGCAGCGAACGAGCTAGAAAATCCCCTGCGGTCACTGCTTTGCCCGTATTCTAGCGTTCCCCGCCGGCTTGGAAACACCCGCTCTCTCTTTCCACGGAAGGCATCCGGGTGGTCGGCGAGATCGGGGGAGGATGGAAGCGCGTTCAATTTTAGGCGGCAAACAGCGGGCGGTTCAGGCCGCACGTCGCAAGACGTGAGTCCTGGCGGGCACCGTGGCAGCGCGTTGCAGCATGGTTCGGATGACGATTTCACCGGCCAGGTCCAGTACCTTGGCGTGTCGGGAACCGGGCAGCGATCCTTGGGAGATCATCGCTGCAATCTGCTCGTTGAGCACCGGAACGGCTCGGGTCCGAATGTAGCCGCGAGCTTCGTTCATTCCTAGCGTCGGCAGGCGAGACCGCACGCGATGCCAGACACTTTCCGCAGCCTGCACCGCTACGATTTCAGCGGTACCTTGAAGATCCGGACTGCCGCTGAGTTTCGCGAGTAACTTGCCGAACATTGTTTCGGGTCCTTTCCGTGCCATCGAATGCCAGAAATTACCCTCCGTGTCGCGCGGCTCTGGCCATGCCGCCGCGGTGCTACTTCCCTTCCATCGAATCAGAATCCAGACGATCTTGATTCCCGGGCCGGTCGTATCAGATGGTGCAGGTACATCGAGTTTTTGGCGTGTCGCAACGGGGACCCCGGTCGGAATGTCGAGGAAATATTGCGCCTCTTCGCGCCGTCGCGCCACTCTAGTCACCGCAGTCCGCCGGAATTCACACATCGGTAATGCCTGCGCCATCCGTCGATCCCTCTTGACCCTTTTTTCTGAAACCCGTACTCTCACTCCAGGTTGATGCGACGGCGCCGTAGCCAAGTGGTAAGGCAGTGGATTGCAAATCCACCATCCCCGGTTCAAATCTGGGCGGCGCCTCTTTTTTCGTTTTCGCAATAGCGCGACCGGGACTTCGCCGTCGCGGCGTTGTAGCCGGTTCCTATCAATCCCCGTTGCCGTTCGGGTTGACAATGTGTCGACGAAGTAGGAAAAATGCGATTCGTTGCACTCCTGACGCTAAGTTTCCTGCCGATATCATCGCTCCCCGCCACCGCAGCGGAGTCGGACGCTCAGGAACGGGCGAGTAAAGTCATCGAGGCAGCCGGCGGCGAATCGCAGTTGTTGGATTTGTTTCGATTCCGCGAGCGTGTCCTGATTACGGATACGCCGGCGCCCCCGGTTGTGAAGGACGAGAAAGAGAATCGCACGTCCGTCGTACGGGTTGGCGGCGACTGGTGGGTCGGCAGCGATAAACGCGACAAAGACAAGGTCCGCGTATTGTGCTGGGCTTGGAGTCTCCGCATCCTGCGAGACTCGAAGTCGATCCTTCAAACGATTCCCGACATCAAAGTGGCCGACCAGCCCGCGTTCGGTCTTCGCGTGACCGGGTCCGTTAAGGATCCGATCGACTTGTACTTCGATCATGAAACGAAGCGCCTGGCAGCGATCGATTATGACGACACGCGTCACATCTTCAGCGATTGGAAGAAGTCCGAAGATGGCCGCCACTATCCATCGCACGTCGCCGGATTCCGCTTCGAAAATCGCGCGGCAGGTACCCTCAAATCCAGGCAGTGGTATCAAACCGACATTCTTGAGCTTACGCTGTTGAAAGAACTGCCCAGCGAATTAAAGCGCTAGCGCCGAACCCGACTTCAAAAGATGGCGTTGGACGGCGTAGGACGAGCGTAGGACGAGCCGCCAGGCCCGTCCAGAAGTGCGAAACGACTTCGATAAAAAGAACAATCATGTTCGATCGAGCGCGAGAGACGGGTCTGGAGACCCGTCCTACCTACTGCCGGGAGCGTTTGAGGATGACGAACAAGCTTCGACGAACGGGGATCGTGCCGCGATTCCTTGCGGTGTGGCTGATGGCGACCAGCGCGTGCGGCGCGCTGACGGCGGCGGATCGGGTTTTTCGCGTCACCGAATACCAGCGTCGAACGATCTACCACTCCCCCGAGACACCCGGCTACACCTGTTGGGTTTACGCTTGGGCGATGCCCGACAACGATCTAATGGTGAGTTTCTACGAGGCCACTGGTCCGACGGACGAGAGTGTACGGGCTCCGCTTGAGGTCCAGAAGAAGTTGAGCTGGCCGCACCTCGCCGATGCGCGTCGTGATATGAGCGGCCTGAGTGCCCGCAACGTCTACTTGCGCTCCTCGGATGGCGGCGCGACCTGGAATTCCGTGAGTGCTGACGCATTCCGCAGCCCGATGAACGGGCTTGTGCTGGGAGGTTTGGGATTGCGCGATGGCGTTATTCTGCGCGCGGTCTATGGTGCGTATCTCCCGTACGATGCGGACGTGCCGCGCACCGGGCTCCTGCAGCGCTCAACCGACGGCGGAAAAACGTGGGGCAGGATGGAGAGCGTTCTGCCCGCGGACCAGTACCTGGTCTACCCCGTGGGTTTGCGACAGTTACGGGACGGTCGCGTCGCGCTTTTGGGAGGAATCGCACGCGGCCCGGCGGACCGCGCTTGGGATGAATACGGTCCATCGATGGAGCCGCTGCTCATGGTCTCGGACGACGGAGGCAAGTCGTGGGGGCAATCGATCCAGGTGATTCCCGAAGAGAATCGAAGGGACTGGTCGTGCGAGGAGTGCGATGCGGTGGAATTGCCCAATGGAGACCTGTTCTGGGTCTTTCGCCGCTGCGATCCTCAGGACCGGGATCGCCCGTTGGCGCAGCGCAGGCACGTGCAATGGCAAGGTCGCATGCGAAAGCAGGACAATTCGTGGGTCCCCGATTCGGTCGGCCCCGCGCCTTTCCCCAACACGGGGCTCCCCAATCTGCTGCTCACCCGCGAAGGCGTGATTGTGCACGTCCCTGCCGGGCACTGGACCGCCGACGAAGGCAAGAACTGGCATCGATTCGACCTGCCGCCCAGGCCGTACTACGCCAAAGGGCTGCAGCTCGCGGATGGCCAGATACTGATCTTAGGGCACCTCGGCAGCGACGACCCTTATGGGACCGTCGATCAACAGATTGTCATGGACCGCTTTCGCCTGGAAGCAAAGTGACGCTCGCCACGGTGCCGAGCGTCAACAAATGCGAGGAGATCGAAACGATGCGAATGGTCTGTAATTCGATGGTGATTATTGTCCTTGGGGCGACATCGGCGCTGTCGCAGGAACGGTCGACGATTTTCAGTTCCACACCGGTGATGATCCAGGAGACGGGCGCGGGGGAAGGTCCGGCGTGGCATCCGGAACTGGGGCTGCTCACCAGCGGCGATGGCGATATTCATCGCCGTGATCGCGATGGAAAGCAGACGGTGTATCTCAAGCAGGCGGGATCGAACGGCCTGATGTTCGATCGACAAGGCAGGCTGGTAGTGTGCGAGCCGGTACGGAGGCGCGTGTCACGAATTGAACCCGATGGAGCAGTGACGGTTCTGGCAGCGACGTATGGCGGCAAGAAATTCAATCAGCCGAACGACCTGACGATTGACCGCCGCCAGCGGATCTATTTCTCCGATCCTCAATACGGAGACCGGAGTGGCATGGAGATGTTGGACGAAAACCGAAAACCGATCGAAGGGGTGTACCGGATCGATCCCGACGGACGCGTGACTCGGATCATCGCACACGAAGTCGATCGTCCCAACGGGCTGGTCGTCACCGACGACGACAAATACCTTTATGTCGCGGACAACAATAACAACACGCAGGGCGGCGCGAGAAAACTGTGGCGATTCGACTTGCGCGCGGATGGCACGGTCGACTTTGCCAGCCAGAAGCTGATCCACGATTGGAAGACGACTCGCGGTCCCGACGGCATGAAACTCGACGCCGAGGGTCGCTTGTACGTAGCGGCCGGGCTGAACAAGCCGCAGCCTCCGTTTGAAACGGCCGAACGGCCCACGGCCGGCATTTACGTCTTTTCCCCAGCGGGAGACTTGTTGGAGTTTGTTCCGATCCCGCGCGATGAAACAACCAACTGCGCCTTCGGTGGCGACGACTTTCGCACGCTTTTTGTCACCGCTGGCGGCAGCCTGTGGAGCCTTCGCGCAAGAACGCCGGGAAAACGGTGAGTGGCAGGGGCTTCCAGCCCCTGCAAAGTGAATTGCTGGGGCAAGATGCCCCAGCCACGCCCAAGATGCCCCAGCAAGAATCACAGCCCCGTTCCTCTAGCCCTTTCTTCCTCCGTTTCCTCCGCGGTAGAGGACTCCCCGCGGCAAACGACCTTCGCGGTAAAGCACCGCCGCGGTTACCCCATGACGCCGCCGAATTCGCGCAGCATTCTCGCGAGCAACTCCATGGGCAGTCCGACGACGTTGGAGGGGCTGCCTTCGAGCAGCTTTACCCATTCCAGGCCGTCCTGGAAACCGAACGCGCCGGCTTTGCCTTCCCAGGCGTTGCTATCGAGGTATTCCTGCAGTTGGGATTCGGAGAGCCCATCCATGCGCAGTCGGCTGACGGCGACGTCGAGTCGCTGGCGGTTATCGGGGCGTCGCCAGAGACAGATTCCGCTGTAGACATGATGGACGCGGCCGCTCAGCCGTTGCAGCATGCTTTGGGCATGTTCGCGATTCTCGGGCTTGCCCAGGATCTGCCCCGCGCACTCGGCGACCGTATCGCATCCGATCACAATTCCGGTCGCAATGCTTGGCGCGACATTCGCTGCCTTCTGTAGCGCCAGTCGCGCGACCAGTTCGGGAGGCGTCTCGCGACTGCATACACCGCATTCGGCCGACGGGTCGGGAGCGATCACTTCGAACGTGTAACCTGCCTCCAGCATCAGTTGTCGCCGACGGGGCGATTGGCTGGCCAGGATCAGCTTGGGAGGGGGCGCGTCCGCATGCGGCGAGTCGATCATCGTGGTGGTCCTTGTAAGGCGACTCGGATTCCGTTCGCGGCTGCCGTAGGATGGATGTTGGGATTCGTGAATCCGTGGGCGTGGCGCGGGCGAAAGCGGTACCAGGTTCGGAGAGGGTGGCGTTCGTCATGGCAATCAACGTGCTGTACGAAGATAATCACTTGCTGGTTGTGAACAAGCCATCGGAGCTGCCGACGATGGGGGCGACTCCCGGCATGCCCAGTTTGCATGCGCTGGCCTGCGATTATGTACGCGTGCGGTACGCCAAGCCAGGGAAGGTCTATCTGGGAGTGGTGATGCGTTTGGACGCCGGCACCAGCGGCGTCGTGGTGTTCGCCCGCACGTCGAAGGCGGCGGCCCGCGTTTCTCAGGCATTGCGCGAGCATCGCTGTGACAAATGGTATTGGGCGGTCCTGGAACGACGTCCCGCGGAGTCCCAAGCCGTTCTCGAGGATTGGCTGGTGAAAGACGAAGAGGCCCAGCGCATGCGCGTGGTCGCGCCGCGTACTTCCGGGGCAAAACAGGCGCGATTGCAGTATCGAGTGGTCCGGGAACTGCGGCGCGGGTTTCTGATTGCGGTCGCGCTCGAAACTGGCCGCAAGCACCAGATTCGCGCTCAATTCTCTTACCGAGGGTGGCCGCTGCTTGGTGATCGCAAATACGGGGCGCGGCACGATTTTTCGAGCACCGGATTTGCATTGCATGCCGCCATGCTGGGCCTGCAGCATCCGGTGAAACAGGAGCCGATGCGGTTCCGGGCCCCCCTGCCCTCGAACTGGATTGCGCGGGGAGTAGGTCCCGACGAGTGGCCGGAGTTTCCCCTGAAGTAGGCGGTTGTTTTTGCCGGCCTTAGGACAGCTCGGCCGGCGAAAATCCCGGGCGGCGAAGCCGATCAGTGGTCCGAGACGTGGTGGGTATCCTGTTCGGTTTCCCGTCCGGTGCCAACGTTCACGCTGGCATGGCATTTCAACCTGGTCTCGCCATGCAGATTGGTCGTGATCTCGAGAGTGGTTGCAATCTTGCGAATGTCTTTGGTGGCCTGGAAAGTCACCGGGATCACATGGACTTTGCTCGCCTTGTCGGGGATCTGAAAGGCGAATCCCGCTTCGTCGCAGTCGATGTTCTTGATCTTGAATGGTTGCTTCCCTTTGACCACCAGTTTACCGGTGGCCGTGCCGTCCGGCGCGACCTCTCCGAGGAAGAACGGTGAGGGGCTTACCGACAGTGCGGGCGCGATGCGCCCCGTTACCGCCAGGGGAATCTTCTCCATTTTTGCGTCATCGGTCACGATCAGCAGTCGATCGCGCAAGTTGCCTTCCGGTGCGTCGGGTTTGAGTTCGACGAGCATATCGTAGACCACGCGTCCGCCCGCGCGTTGCACCTCTTTCAATTCGACTTCGAAATGGGAGTTCGAACTCTGGACATCGCGAATCTGCCAGTCGCCGCGTCCCGCGTAGGTTACTTGGACTTTTTTGCTTGCGGTGGTGCCCAGGTCGACCGCGCCGAAGTCAATTTCACCCGGGCTGAACACCACGTCGCTGCGGATATAGCCGCGAATCTGCAACTGCACCTGCGCGTAGAACGGTTTGTCGATGGTGACGGTGAGCGTGGCGCTGCGCTGGCCCAGGAAGGTTCGTGTATTGAACACCGCCAGAATCGAGCTCTTTTCCCAGGTCTTCAAGTCGTGCTTGGTCACGGTGGGGGTTGTGCACCCGCAACTGGTCTGCACGCCGACAATATGCAAGTCTTCTTCGTACAGGTTTTCCAGTTCAAACGCGAATTCCTGACGCGATCCTTTCGCGACGGAACCGAAGTCATGCTCACTGACCTTGAACATCTTGCGTGCCCATTCCTGCGCCGCAAGCGGAGGCGGGGTCAGCCAGGCGAGGACGATCAGAGGAGCCAGTAACAATTTTCGCGCTGTCACGGAGCCAGTTCCTTATCGATCGGTTCAGCAAGATATCATGACCACCGACCGCTTGGAGAATCGGCGGACACGCTCAAGCCCACGTCATTATCGGTTGATTCGGCGAAATTTGCGCAGAACATCGCCTGAATGAATACTCAAAGTGTAATTTCGGATAAGCTGGGGGGGACAAACAAGGATTTCCGACGGAAAAAACAGTTTTCCTGGCCCAGGATTGGCCGAGCTTCTCCCGAAATCGGTTTTCCCGGATCGGCGGTTCGGCTACGATGGATGCCAATCTGGTCGGCTGACGCTGGCCCCGCCCGGGTGCTCGCGGACGCCGATCGATCGCAAACTTCGGAGCCAACGCATGATCCTACCGTTCTTTACGCCGCGACCTGCGACGCATGGCGACCTGTTTTGCCGTCGCTGCCGGTTGTTTCCTGGATTGATCCTGGTTTTTCTGTTCGCTGCCGGTGGTTTCGACGGCAATCTGAGGGCATCGGCGGTTGGCCAGGAAACAACGGCGGCGGGTGACGACGACGAGCCGGCGGCCCCCAAGCGTCGGCCAGGGAGCCAGACAAAGCAGGGTGCCGAGCAGGGTGCCGAGCAGGGTGCCGAGCAGGGTGCCGAGCAGGGTGCCGACGGGCAGCGGCGTGCGCTCCCTCGACGGCGTGCCGTCGAAGATTTCCCTCGCGATTTGCAGTGGATGAACACCCAGGGCCCGCTGCGGAAGCAGGACCTCAAAGGCAAATTCGTGTTGCTCGACTTTTGGACCTATTGCTGCATCAACTGCATGCATATTCTCCCCGAGCTGAAAAAACTCGAACAGGCATTTCCCAATGAGTTAGTCGTGATCGGGGTGCATTCGGCCAAATTTGATGGCGAAAAAGATTCGCAGAACATTTCGGACGCGATCTTGCGCTATGAAATCGAGCACCCCGTGGTCAACGATTCGGAACGGGAAATTTGGAACAATTTCGCCGTTCAGAGCTGGCCGACGATCGTGCTGCTCGATCCGGAAGGCTATGAACTGGGGCGGCACAGCGGCGAGTTTCGTTTCGAGATGCTGGCTCCGGTGTTCAAGGAGTACATTCCGATTTATCGCGAGCATGGCCTGCTGGATCTTACGCCGATCCGCTTTGACCTGCTGGCGCATCGACAGGAACCGACCCCGTTGCGTTACCCGGGAAAAGTGTTGACGGACGATGCCGGCAAGCGTGTTTTCATCGCCGACAGCAACCACAATCGGATTGTCGTTGCCGGATACGATGGTGCCTTGCAGGCGATTATTGGTTCCGGTGAACTGGGGAGCAACGATGGCTCTTTCGAATCGGCGACATTTCATCACCCGCAGGGGATGGCGCTGCACGGTTCGCAGTTGTATATCGCGGATACGGAGAACCATTTGATTCGCCGCGCCGATCTGAACCAGCGTACGGTGGTTCGCGTGGCAGGGATCGGTGAACAGGCGACGAGTGCCTGGCCGGGGATGGACCGCTATCAGGAAACGGGAGAGATTCCCAGTCGATGGGTGGGGCCGCCCTTAAAGACAGCGCTGAACAGTCCCTGGGACCTTTGGGCGCACGACGATGCGCTTTGGATCGCGATGGCGGGGCCCCATCAGATCTGGCGCATGCCGCTGAACGGGGACGAAATTGGTCCTTTTGCCGGCAACGGCCGCGAGGATATTGTGGACGGCAGGCTGCTCCCGAAGCGTCCCTACGAACTGGGATATTCTTCGTTTGCGCAGCCGAGCGGCCTCACGTCCGATGGCAAGCGGCTGTTCGTCGCCGACAGCGAGGGAAGTTCGATTCGCGCGGTCCCGTTTGACGTTCGAGAGCGGGTGGAGACGGTGGTTGGCACGGCGCATCTGCCGGCGGGACGACTGTTTCATTTCGGGGACGTCGATGGTCCCGCCGAGGAAGCTCAGCTGCAGCACGCCTTGGGGGTCGCCTACTCCCGCGGAAAGATCTACGTGGCCGACACATACAACAACAAGATCCGTGTCGTCGACGCGAAGACCGGCACCACTTCGACGCTTGCGGGAACCGGTAAACCGGGCGGCAGCGACGATGAAGGTACGTTTGACGAGCCGGCGGGGATTGCGGTCGGTGAGGGGATCGTCTGGGTGGCCGATACGAACAATCACCGTATTCGCAAGGTCGACCCGTCCACGGGCGAGGTCCGTTCGTTCGAGATCCCGGGGCTGACGCCCCCGGAACGAAAAGCGGTACGGCGCGAGCCCGATTTTTCGGATGCGAAGCGCATTGCCGCGGCAGCGGTGCGCCTCAAGCCGATCGACGGCCGAATCACGTTGCAGGTGCAACTGGTTTTGCCGCTCGGCTGGAAACTCAACCCGCGCGCAAGGATGGCGTATCATCTCATGGTCGACGGCGAGCAAGGCCCCTTGCAGCGAAGCGCGATGGGCGAAAAGGAACTGGATCGCCCACGCCAGGAATTTGAGGTTACGCTCCCGGTCGATGCGGCGGGAACCGATACGTTGCAAGTCGGATTTCATTTCTACTACTGCGAGGAAAACGATCAGGGGTTGTGCAAAGTCGGCAGCGTCCTGTTCACCCAGCCGATCACGGTGGCGGACGACGGCCAGGAACAGGCCAAAATCACCCATAGCGTCTCCCTGGAGTGACGGTAATGGGTTGATTGGCGCGGTGGGGCGCGATCTTCGGCGGCCCGTTGCCTCCCGATGCGGCGACCCGATGCGGGAGAGTGGGCAGAGTGGGCTCGCCGTTTACAGAAGGCCCAGGTTTTCGCTAAGATAGCGGGCTTCGAGAATCCCAGGCTCCCCTGTCAGGGGGAGCCGGCGCGGAAACCACGCTCAAATCCTGTGCACTGAATGCCTTTATGTTCGAGTCGCTTCAAGATGGAATTCGGTCAGCCCTGAAGACATTGCAGGGCAAGGGGAAGTTGACCGAATCCAACATGCGGGATGGTTTGGCTCTGGTGGAGCGATCGTTGCTCGAGGCGGACGTAAGCTATTCCGTCGTGAAGGACTTCATGGCGGCGGTGACCGAGAAAGCGCTTGGTGAAAAAGTCCTGCTTTCGCTCGATCCTTCCCAACAGATCGTCGGGATCGTGCGCGACGAGTTGTTGCAGATCCTGGGCCCGGTCGACGCGAGCCTGCACCTGAACCGGGATGTGAACGTATTGATGTTGTGCGGCCTGCAGGGGTCGGGTAAGACGACAACCTGCGGCAAACTGGCGCGACTGATCCAGCAACATGGCCGCCAGTGTTTATTAGTCGCGGCCGACCTTCAGCGCCCGGCGGCGGTCGAGCAGTTGTTTGTGATCGGTCGGCAGCTCGGCTTGCCAACCTATTCCGATCCCCGCGCTTTGGACGCTTCGGTCGACCGTTCGAAATTGGATCCGGTGCAGGTCTGCCAGGACGGCGTCAAAATGGCCCATGCGCAGCAGATCCCGGTGGTCATTCTCGACACGGCTGGCCGCTTGGCGATCGACCAGGAATTGATGCAGCAGCTGGTGCGCGTCGAGCAGCGGGTCAAGCCCGATCACGTCTATCTGGTTGTCGACGGAATGACCGGTCAAGACGCCGTGAACAGTGCCAAGGCGTTTAACGACGCGCTGGAACTGGACGGCGTGATCATGACCAAACTGGACGGCGACGCGCGCGGCGGGGCGTTGCTTTCGGTGAAGCATGTCACCGGAGTACCGATCAAGTTCATCGGTACGGGCGAGCATCTCGAGGCGTTGGAACCGTTCCGGGCGGAGGGAATGGTCTCGCGCATTCTGGGAATGGGCGACATCATTGGATTGGTGGATGCGGCCCGCCAGGTGGTCGACGAGAAGCAGCAGCAGGAGATCGAAGCCCGACTGCGGGCCGGACAGTTTACGCTGGACGATTTTCGCTCGCAGTTGATGACGGTGGCCAAACCGGGCCTGATCGCCAAAATGATGGATCTCATGCCCGGGGTCGCTTCGTTGAAAGAAATGATGGCGGGTACTGACGCGGAAAAGGACGTCAAACGGTTGATCGGGATCATCGATTCGATGACTCCGCAGGAACGCCGCAATCCCAACCTGATCGATCCGTCGCGGCGAAACCGGATCGCGAAGGGTGCCGGGGCTCAGGGGTCGGAAGTCACGCTGCTGCTGAAGCAGTACGACATGACGCGCGGGGTCATGGCGTCGATGGCTGGCGAAGGCATGCTGGGGCGGCTGAAGAAGCTGCGGGAACTGCAGACGAGCGGTTTGCTCGACCCCGGGGCAAAGCTGGTCCGGGAGAAACAGGGGACCGGCAAGCGGCTTACGTCGAAGGAAAAGGCCGAATTACGGAAAAAACGCGAGAAAGACCTGCGTCGACGCCGCCGGGAGGACCGGGGCCCAGGCGGCTGACCCCTTTCCGCTGCCCGCATGGTACGCTCGGCTCAAGTTGGCTATCATGAGCCATTACCGTTTTGGTTGAATCATTGAAGTTAGGGAGGAAGGTTCGGTGGCAGTTCGAATTCGTATGAAACGCCTCGGTCGAAAGCACCGGCCGTTTTATCGCGTCTGCGCAATCGATTCTCGGCGCGGACGGGATGGGCGGGTGATCGAAGAACTGGGGCATTACGACCCGCTGGTTCCCGAGGTCGATGCGCGAGCGATCTTGAATGGTGAGCGGATCGCGTATTGGATGGGCGTTGGGGCTCTGCCAAGTGACCGGGTGCGAGTGCTTGTGAAGAAATATGGAAAGAACGGCACGCACGCCCAGGCACAGCAGCACGCGCTGCAGCGTTTATCGGCGAACAAGCCCAAAGCGCCGCCGCCGCAAAAAGTGCCGATGCCGGTAAAGGAAGTGGCGGTTCCGCAGACGGAAGACGGCGCCCCTGCGGAAGCCGCCAGCGGTTGACCTCCCCTTACGAAATAACTGCCGAAATAACGGGCGAAATATCCGCCAGAAATGAAGTCAGGCGGACCGACAGCGGGATGCGATGGCATGCGCTTCGATATTGTGACGTTGTTTCCGGAGATTTTTTCGGGATTCGTCGGCGAGAGTTTACTGAGAAAAGCGATCGACAAACGACGGTTGGAAGTCGTCACACACGATCTGCGGAACTGGTCAAAGGACAAGCACCAGAAGGTGGACGACCGGCCCTATGGAGGCGGACCCGGAATGGTGATCAAAGTGGAACCGGTCGTGGAGTGCATTGAGGAGATACGACGGCTTCACGCGGAACCGGGCGAGTTGATTCTGCTGACCCCCCAGGGCGAACGGCTCACGCAGCCGCTCGTCGAACAGCTGGCGGAATTTCCTCGACTGATTCTGCTCTGCGGACGATATGAAGGCTTTGATCAGCGCGTCGTCGATTTGCTTCAACCGCGGGAATTGTCGATCGGCGATTATGTGCTCAACGGAGGGGAAGTGGCGGCGATGGTGGTCATCGACACGGTGATGCGGCTGATTCCCGGGGTGCTGGGAGACGAACAGAGTGCCCGAAGCGATTCGTTTTCCCAGGAAAACCGTGGTTTGGAGGCGGCCCAATACACGCGGCCTCGCAGTTATCGAGGTTGCGATGTGCCCGAAGTATTGCTCAGCGGAGACCATGCCGAGATCGACGCCTGGAGGCAATCGCAAAGTTATCATAAAACATTGAGCCGACGAGCGGACCTGGTTGGTTCCGAGGGCGATTCGCCGCGGCGACCTGAAACGAACGAAGGAGAGAAGCGTGAGCCAGTTAATTGATAAAGTTGAAGCAGCCAACCTGAAGTCCGATCTGCCGTCGTTTGCGATCGGCGACACCGTGGATGTGCATACCCGGATTCTGGAAGGCGACAAGGAACGCACACAGATTTTCAGCGGCACGGTGATCGCACGAGCCGGCCGCGGAACCCGCACCATGTTTACGGTGCGGCGGATCGTCGCTGGAGAAGGTGTGGAACGCAAATTTCCCCTGCATTCGCCGCGGATCGCTCGCATCGAAGTGAAGCGATCAGGCATCGTGCGGAGAGCGAAATTGTATTACCTGCGCGATCGCGTCGGCAAATCGGTTCGGCTTCGCGAGCGTCGCGCTGCGGCGGCCGACTAGTACTCTGCCAACTCTTCGACTTGGGGTACGACGGACTTCCCGTCCGTCGCAACACACGTCTCGCCACGGACTTGGAAGTCCGTGGCACGGAGTGCCAACCCCAAGACTTGGCTGTTTGCCGCTCGCTTGCCGCCAATTTACTTGTCGTCCGTCGACGCCGGCTACGGTTGCCGGGGACGGATTGCAGGTGCAAGACATTCTGCGCGCGAGGCATGCGTTGGGTATTCTTGCGTCGATTCGAAAATATCGTGGTCGCCTGCGGGAGTACGTAACGGGCATTTGTCGAGCCTTGCGGGGGTCGTCTGGCGAAGCTGGCGACGCTGAAAAGCCCAACATGGGAACCATCGGCGAGCAGCTTGCGGAGCGATATCTGCGGAAGCTTGGCTACCAGATTGTCGAGCGTTCCAATCAGAGCCGCGCGGGGGAAATCGACCTCATTGCGATCGATCGGCGGACCGTCGTATTTGTCGAAGTGAAAACACGGCGCTCGCACGAGCGAGGGCATCCGGCGGACGCGGTCGATCGGGACAAACAACGTCGCCTGGTGCGACTTGCCCTCGCCTGGCTCAAGCGCCAGCGACTGTTGGACGCTCGAGTTCGTTTTGACGTCATCGCGATCACGATGGCAGACGCCGCATCGTCGGCCGACGTGCGGCATTACCAAAGTGCGTTTGAATCCGATCTGCGGTGGCAATTTTTCGCTTGACCGCGGGGAACGGTGGTCATTCCGAAAGCGGAATCGCTCGCAGCATCGAACTGCCTTCCTGTGTGGGAGCCAGCACCCGGTACCGGCGTCCAATCGCCAGCACAGGCCGACGCGCCGGGTCGGAGACGGCAGTGGGGAACTGCGACGTCGACCGCGAGTTGTCGGCGGGCAGGCGATGGGGCAATGCGTCGCAAGACTCCGAAGGCAACGCCGGCGACGTGCGATTCGCGATCGCGGCAAACGGTGGCGATTCGACCGAAGCCGTCGGGTCGGTTTGCTCCGCCTTCAATTCCGTCCGTTTCACGCGCACGTCCCGGGGAGCATCGATGCCAATTTGAACGGTGCGGGCGCTGATCTTGAGGACGGTAATATGGATGTTGTCGCCGATCTGGATCTGTTCCTTCAGTTTCCGGGTGAGGATGAGCATGGTGGGACACTCCTTTGTGCGCTGGGGACGAGAAGCTGTTGACGAGATGGAATCCGAGAATATGCAGGTCGTGTGCCAATCCCGTTAAGAGCTGGAAAATCGTGTTTTCCACGGAATTAGCCGGAATCTGGGTAAACGGTAGCGAAGAAGTGCCACCCGGGCATTGTACGGATTGCAAGAGTACTGCAATTCCTGCAATCGGGCCCACAGTGGAACCGTCCGTCGTGCGGGTTTTTTGAAAAGTGCGAAATCAGGAGCGGGCCGGCGGCCTGCGCAATCAGCGGCGGCCTGGATTCCGGCGGTTCAATTCGTCGCGAATTCTGGCGGCAACTTCGTACTGTTCCGACGCGATCGCTTCCGCCAGTTGTTCCTGAAGCGTTTTGCCAACGTCATGCTTTTGCCGCAGCGTTTCACGCGTTTCGACCAGTCGGGCGACGAGCTCATCATCTTCGTACTGATCGAGTGCTTCGTAGCGTTCGAACACGCTGCGCATTTTCTCCAGGCCTTCGCTGATTTCCTGGATTGCTTCCTCCGCGCCGCTGCGTTCGAGCGCCGCCATCGCTGCCGCCTGAGTGCGGTGGAAAAGTACAAAAGGGCGGTACTGTTCGTGGGTGATCGTCCATTGTTCGTCGGCGGAACGATCACGGCAAAAATCCATCAGACCCAAGGTATGGTCGGCATCTTCAACCGCCTTGGAAAAATTCCCCAACGCCAGCCAGCAGACACGGCGATGATAGTATTGGACGAACTCGCGGTCCGCTTCTGCCGACTGCTCTTCGTTGAGCACAAAGTCGTCGCCCGCGTTCAGGGCCTCATGGATCAAATAGTCGTGATAGGTTTCGAAACCGTTCGGCCAGCTGCCGTCCGGGCGGCCCGTGGTTTCCAATTGCAGGATTCCCAGGTCGATCCGCATCTGGATGACGTCACGTTTGTCGGCGCCTAGTACCAGACGCACGCTGATTCCGGTCGGATCAAACGGCCATTTGCGAAAGTGGTCGTCGAGATGTTCGGATTGGGATCTGCGGCGTGCCATTGCGGAACATCGGTCCAGGGATGTAGGGAACCTCTCCAGCGAATTATAGCAGATGGCCCGCCGGAGCAAATTGCCGCCCCGCCGATAAACAGGCACGAACCGGTCGGAACCGCTTGACTTTCATCGACGTGGGCTTCGTTGGGGCGCCGAATAGTCGTTATGATACTTCCCCGTGGAAGTTCGTCGATTCTTGAGGAGCAACAGCATGTCGGTTTCGGAGCAGGAACGCGAGCAGCAGATGCGGCAGGCCGAGGAGATTCTGGGGGATGAAGCGCAAAAACGAAGCTTTGCCAAGGGACTTTTTTTTGGCGAATACTCGAACGACGAATTGTTGCCGTATCCCGATCGGGACCATGATGAGCTTACCGACCAGCTTGTGGAACGTCTGCGCGACTTTTGTCGCACGGAAGTTGATCCGCAACGGATCGATCGACAGGCGGAGATTCCCGCGACGGTCGTATCGGGCTTGGGGAAACTGGGCATCCTTGGCGCCTGTTTGCCTCGTTCATGCGGTGGAATGGAGCTGTCGCAGGCGTCGTATTGCCGGCTGCTGGAGGTGCTTGGCGCCCATTGCGGCAGCACGGCGCTGTTTGTGAACGCGCATCATTCCATTGGACCGCGCGCGGTGGTGCTGTTCGGAAGCCAGGACCAGAAGCAACGCTGGTTGCCGAAGATGGCGACCGGCGAATGGATCAGTGCATTCGCGCTGACGGAGCCGGAAGCGGGGAGTGACGCCGCCAATGTGCAGACCACGGCGACGCCGGCCGACGACGGCCAGTCGTTCCGGATCAACGGGCAGAAACGCTGGATCACCAACGGCGGGATCGCCGACGTGCTGACCGTGATGGCGCGCACGCCGGTTTCTGGTGGCAAGGAAACCAAGATCACCGCGTTCATTGTCACTCCCGACATGCCGGGCTTCACGGTGCTGGAAAAACGCATGGAGAAATGCGGAGTGCGGGGCACCGCCACCAGTCGACTCGAATTTCGCGACATGCCGGTTCCCCGCGCCAACATTCTGGGGCAGCCGGGGAAGGGCCTGCGCGTGGCGCTGACGGTCCTTGATTTTGGTCGCACGACATTCGGCGCCAGTTGCACGGGTACCGCCAAGCGTTGTCTGGAACTTGCCTGCGCGCATGCCCGGAGCCGTGTACAATTCCAGCATCCGCTGGCTGATTTTGAACTGGTGAAGGAAAAGATTGCCTGGATGGCGGCAGGCGCGTTTGCCATGGAAGCCTGCACCTACCAGACGGCCGCGCTTATCGATTCCGGCGCCGGCGATTTCATGCTCGAAACGGCCATGCTCAAGGTCTTCTCCACCGAAGTCCTTTGGCGGATCATCAACGACACGTTTCAGATTTACGGAGGCAAAGCCTATTTCACTGACGAGCCGCTGGAGCGAATGCTGCGCGATGCGCGGATCAACATGATTGGCGAAGGCGCGAATGATGTCTTGCGCGCATTTACGGCCCTGGTCGGCATGCGGGATGTCGGGAAGGAACTCGAAGGGATCCTGCACGGGATTCAGAACCCGTTGGCCAACTTGATCCCGTTATTCCAATTTGCCGGCAGGAAGCTCGGTTCCCTGGTTACGGCACCGTTGGTGCGGGTGCGAAACGCCGAACTGGAACCGGACGCTTCGTCGCTCGCCTGGCTGGTCCGGGCGCTCGGCATGAACGTCGAGCGGCTTTTGCGCACCTATCAGCTCGAGATTCTGGAACGCCAGTATCAACTCGGACGTGCGGCGGACGCTGCCACCGAGATCTACGTTTCCGCCTGCGTGCTCAATCGAATGGACCAGTTGCTTCGCGATCATCACCTGACCGATGTCGCCCGGAATACGGCGTTGGAAACCGGGCGCTACTATCTGCGGACCGCTCGGCGGCGCATCGAACGCGGGTTCCGCGAAATGTGGTCCAATGACGACCAGCCGACGACATCCCTTGCCAACCGTATTCTCAAATTCGGTCTGGCGGGTTTTTAGCGGCTCTGCACGACAAAACGCGGAGTTTCCAGGAACTGGATTTCATGGTCCGGCGTTGTCCCAGCCGTGGGAAACGTCGGGCAGTTGTCGGCCGCCGGCCGTCCCGTGGACGTTCCCGCGATCGGAGTTGGCGCAACCCCGCGGAAAGCACTGCGCAGGTCCCAGAACATGAGCCCGGCCACCGCCCACGGCCAGACCAGCGATTCGGGAAAGTGCTGTCGGGCCACCAGGATGGTCCAGGGAAGGGCCAGGAAAGCGCCCCAACCGGCGAAATAGGCCCAAGCCTTCCAATGGACCGGCCAGGGAAATCGTGGAGCGGCCGAAAACCAGGTGCGCTGCGCGATCATCGTGAATCCTCCGAGTCGTTGTGCGTTCTGACCCAACCTCCTGTTCGGCAACCGAAGCCACATATTCGAAACGACGGGGTGAATCGACGCAAAAAAACAATAAACGGTGGCGTTCCCCCGATCGTGGAGGGCAACCCAGGTTATGGCAATGACCCGAGTTATCCGATCTTCAGCTGATCTTCCACCCGTCGCAGCGCATCTTCGACGGGGCAGTGATGCTGGTCGAGTCGGATCGTACATTGCTCGGCGACGAGCTGGTCGACTTTACGTTGGGCGGCGAGCACGCTGGTGTGGCTGCGCTGGCCGAAGAACTGGCCTATTTCGCTGAGTGCCGCTCGCGTGTGCTTGCGCGCCAACCACATTGCCAGCATCCGCGGGTGGCTTACCGCCCGCGCTTTGCCACCGGTCTGCAGCGTGCGCGCATCCATGCCGAATACCGTGCAGATCGCCCGCTGAATGTCGGCGAGCCGCACGATCCGTTTGGTGGCTCGGAAAAGGTCGGCCAGACAGGATCGGGCAAATTCGACGTCGATCGGTCGCTCCAGTGCCGTGCTGCCCGCGTGGATCCGATGCAGCGCGCCACTCAGCTGCCGCGCGTCCCCGAGCAGTTCCGTCGCGATCAAGGTCAGGACGTCGGAGCTGAGATTCATTCCGCGGCGTTGGGCAAGCTGGGTGACGATTGCCAGTCGGGTCTCGAACTCCGCCGGCTGAATTCCACAGACCAAGCCACTTGCCATGCGTGTGATGATCTCGGCGCCCAGGCCGAACAGTTCGGCAGGCGGTCGATCCGCGGTAAGGACGATCTGGCTTCCGGATCGCTGCAGCATGTCGAGTGTATGTTGGAATTCGACCAGCGTCGCTTTCTTGCCGACGAGAAACTGCACATCGTCGATCGCCAGCACGTCGGCATCGCGGCATTTGCGACGGAAGCTCGGCAAGCCACTGTCCTGCAATGCCTCGAGAAACTGGCTGGTGAACTGTTCCGACGAAAGATAGACCGCGCGGCGCATTCCTCGGCTTCGCACCGCTTGCACAATCGCCTCGGCAAGGTGGGTCTTTCCACAGCCGGAAGGGCCGAACAGGAACAGGGGTGAAACGATGCCGGGCCGCGCCAGCGCGGATTGCGCGGCGGCGTGCGCGACGCGATTATGATCGCCCAGGACAAACTCTTCTAACGTGGCAAGTCGCCGTCGTCCGCCGGGCACTCCCGCTTGTGGACTGGTCGCCGGTTTGAACGGAAACGTCTGCTGTTTGAGTTGCCCGCGGGGCTCACTGGACTCTAGCGGAGACGACAACGGTAACGCCGGCGATGGCAGGAGCGACACGGGCTGCTTCGGGGCGCCAACCACGAATTGGACTTCGACCGACTCGCCGACGACCGACCGCACGGCGGTTCGGATCTCCGCCGACAGTTTCGCCCGCAGGCGCTCCCGGGAAAATGCGTCCTGGGCGACTACCGACACGGTGCCCTCCGACAGTTCGAAGTGCACGTGGTCGCCGAACCACAGTTCGTATCTTTCTTTTCCGACCTTGTCGATCAACTGCTCGCGCAGTCTCGACACGATCTCCATATCGTCCTTGGCCACGTTCCGACGTATCCCCTGCGCGCACCACATCGTTCGTCCCGCTAACCACCAAGATCCTCGCGAGCATAAAAACACGCGCGTGATGGAGGAAGGATGTGGCACATTCCGTTAAAGGAAAGCTGGCATCGACCGTCCGTCGCATCCAGCCGAAGGTACTTTACGAAACCGATTCCCTTCAAGCCGGCAAGCCGAAAACTCCCCGGCCCACAAGCCGGAATTTTTCGCCCCGCTGGCTGAAGCGGAGCCCGATTTTAGTGATGCTAGCACCTCTGTCAAACCTCCTTACGACCCGCGGCCGAACTTTTTTCGCCGTCGCCTGAATTCGCGAACATTTCTCCGTAAAACTCGGTACGACACACCGGGACATTCCCGGTGTGAATTTTGGCGCGCCGGTGGAAAAGCTGTCGGCCAAACAGCGTGCCAAGTACTGGAATTTTCTGCCGGCGAAATCCGAGACCGCGGCTCGCCTTCGGAACCGCTTACCTTTTCAGGACTTTGATGAAAATCCGGCGCCGTACCCACTTGCGGAACCCCTGCCGCTGTTAGACCTGCAATGCCGGCTGATTCCGTGTGTCGACCGCCAGGGACATCGCCCGGCCACCGTGCCGGGACGCATACGATTGCGCGAAGATGACCATCCATTTTCCCAGGCCCGCAACCGCGCGATTCGGGCGCGATTCCCATATAGATCAGTCCCCATTGATGCGATTCATGTTCCCCCAGTAAGAGACACCCCACAGGGCGATCCTGATAACGCAGCAGGTGCCAGTGCCGATCGCCGCTGACGCCGGTTGGCCGATACCCCAGCAGAATGTCGTCGATTGCTCGAACACCATCGATCTCGGGACAATCGAGCGATCCCTGATACGTTTTCAAAATCATTTCGCGCACGCCGAATTGGCGGTCATCCGCCATCGCGATCAGCCGAACCTCGTCGGGTAACGGGCGGGCAGCTGCCGCTAATTGATCGTTAACAAGAAAGGCGACTTCACCAACGCGAAAATACTGCATTGCCCCCAGAATCGGCTCGGGATCAAGCTGCCCGCCAGGCTCGACCAATCACCTGCAGCACGTTGCATCCACGCGCTACGAGGAATCGCTCGAGCTGTTGGTAAAACATTGTCGCCGCTTCCGCGCCAAGCTCAGCGTCGACGCCCGCGGGATAGACGACTCCGATCTTTCCGGGTGCAGGATATCCATAGATGGCCCCCCGGCAGACCCCCGAATCGGAAACGATGCCACGATCCGTTCCGATCGAAAACAGTTCCAGGAGTCCTCCGTCATCAAGTTCGCCGCTCCGCAGCCGTTGAAGCACCTATTCCTGCAATCCTTCGCTTTCCAGGGCGGAAGCGGATGCGAAAACTCGCCGCAGTGCCGCCAGCCGCCGTGCCGGCGCGACATGCCGTACTTCGAAATCAATCTGGCCAGCCGGATCGGACATGCAGTTGAAGATAACCCAGGTCGCTGGAACTGGCAGCCGGGCACAGCGATTGTCTATAATGATTTTGCGATTGCTCGTTTGCTGCCGCTGTCGTGCAACCATGGAGAACCAGGAGGGCCTTACGATGACCAGGGTAGGACGGATTCTTGTTGTGACAATCGGTTTCGCATTCTTCTCTCCCGAGTCCGTGCGTGGCCAGTCTTTGCTGGAACGGTTGGAAAAGCGGCTGCAGTCGATTGGCGACGAGTTCAAAGAACCGCTCCGCGGTTCGGTGGGCGACGGTGAGCCGGCGGAGGACCTCGGGCGACCGGCGGACGGGCGGCCCGGTGCGTTGGGCTTGGTGGTCACCGACGATCCGGACAGCGATCAGTTGCGCGTCGTTTCGGTTCGTGCCGGCAGTCCGGCGGAAAGAGCGGGATTCGAAGTGGACGACATCATCACTTCGATTGGCGGTCGCGGCATCCGCACTGCCGAAGAGATGGCCGAAGCGCTCTCGGAAGGCGGACACGGCGAA
>Ga0194132_10000269_pt1 | contig 108274 bp, 86 predicted proteins | sample TA2KigOf80mmetaG_FD_148612 | JGI IMG/M metagenome (GOLD analysis project Ga0194132, IMG submission 148612) | Freshwater microbial communities from Lake Tanganyika, Tanzania - TA2015054 Kigoma Offshore 80m | ecosystem: Environmental > Aquatic > Freshwater > Lake | place: Tanzania: Lake... | reverse complement strand
GTCCACTGGGTCCACAGGCCACGCCCGTGTGCGCACCTCGACGGTCGGCCAGGCGGCCGCCCGCGCCGTGTCCGAAGCCTCGCGAGACTCCCGAAGCACCAGCACCCGAACCCAGCGCCTGTGGCCGCGGGTGCCGCCTCGCTCGCGAGATGACAACTCCCCCACCGCCGCGGACACTGCGGTGCCGCGACGCTCTCGGCTTGGAACCCCCCTCGCATGGCGACCACCACCATTCCCGCCCACCTCGTCCGCCGGCTCCGCGAGCTCGGCTGCGACGAGGGCTTCGGCATCGTCGGCGACTTCGCGCTGCGGCTCTTCGGGCGCCTGCACGAGCTCGGCTTCCCGATCCGCGTCACCGCCGACGAGCAGGGCGCCGGCTTCGCCGCCGACGCCTACGCGCGGCACCGCGGGATCGGCCTCTGCGCGGTCACCTACGGCGTCGGCGGACTGAAGGTCGTGAACGCGACCGCGGGCGCCTGGGCGGAGTCCGTGCCGATGCTCGTGGTCAGCGGCTCGCCCGGGCTCGCCGAGCGTCGCGGCGATCCGCTCCTCCATCACAAGGTGAAGACCTTCCGCACGCAGCTCGACGTCTTCGAGGACCTCACCGTCGCCGAGGCGGTCCTCGACGAGCCGGCGACCGCCGCGAAGGAGATCGACCGCGTGATCTCCGCGTGCCTCCTCGAGCAGCGACCCGGCTACCTCGAGATCCCCCGCGACCTGATCGACGTCGAGATCGACTCGGTGGAGGCGCCCCTCGTCGTGCCGCGACCGCCGGTCGCCGAGGACGCCCTGCGCGAGGGGCTCGAGGACGTGCTGCAGCGCGTGCGCGGCGCCCGATCGAAGGTGCTCGTCGCGGGACTGCACGCGGCACGCCGCCGGGTGGGTGCGGACTTCCGCTCGCTCGCGGAGTTCCTCGAGGCGCCGGTCGTCACCGGCGCCCTCGCGAAGGGCTTCTTTCCCGAGCGTCACCCCCTCTCGCGCGGGGTCTACATGGGCGCGGTGAGCCGACCGGAGGTCGTCGATCTCGTCGAGCAGACGGACCTCCTCCTCGCCTTCGGAGTCCTCTACAGCGACCTCACCTCCGGCGCGTTCACCGCGGCGGTCGATCCCTCGCGGATCGTGCACGCGACCGACCGCGACCTCCTCGTCGGGCACCGCACCTATCCCGACGTCCCGCTCTGGGCGTTCCTGCCGCGGCTCCTCGAGGCGCTCCTCACGGCGCGGCGCGGCGCCGCGAGGTCGTGGACCTTCCGCGAGCCCGCGCCCGTCGCGGCGAGCTCGGAGCCGTTGAGCGTCGAGAGCGTGATGCGCCTCGTGGAGGCGTCGCTCGACGAGCGGCACGGCGTCATCTTCGAGCCGGGCGAGTGCCTCTTCTCCTCGGTCGACTTCGCCGCCCCGTCGTGGGCGATGTCGAACCCCTACTACGCCTCGATGGGCTACGGCGCTCCCGCGGCGCTCGGCGCAGGTCGCGCGGATCCGGCGCGTCGACCGGTGGTGCTCTCGGGGGATGGGGCGTTCCTCATGACCGGGCTCGAGGCCGCGAACGCCCGCTTCCACGGGGTGAAGCCGATCATCCTGATCCTCGACAACCACGGCTACGGCACGCAGCGACCGATGCTCGACGGACCGTTCAACGACATCCCCTGCCTGCGGAGCGAGCGCCTGCCGGAGGTCTTCGGCGCCGGCAAGGGCTTCCTCTGCGAGGACGAGGCGTCGCTCGCACGGGCGCTCGCGACGGCGGTCGCGACCGACGACCTCGTGATCATCCGCGCGGTCGTGCCGAAGGGACGCCCGAGTGCTCCGCTCGCGCGCCTCGCCGCGGCACTCAAGAAGGGCGTGTGAGGACGGATCGCTCGACCCGCGGCGCGGGCGTGCCTGGCGACCGCCCGTTCCCCGAGGGTCGAGGAAGCGCCCGAGGTCCGCGTCGCTACGGCGTCCACGGCTCCGCGAGCAGCCGCTCGATCGGAAGGCGCGACGCTTGGCAGTACCCTGCGAAGGGGCGATCGAGCTCGCCGATGAGCCACATGACCGTGGCGAAGGTCCCGAGGTAGATGGCGACGCCGATCATCTTCCGCGCCGTGGGTCGATGGACGCCGCTGAGGAAGCACGCCACGAGGAGCATCCCCGTGACCACGATCCAGAGCACGGTCGGCGCGAGCTCCGACGCCGCCTCCTCGCGCTCGTGGCGCACGTCCTCGAGGTCGTTCCACGCATCGATGAAGTCGCCTGACACCGAGGAGCCGGAGGCCCGAGCGATCGCGTACTGCTCGCGGCGGATCTCGAGCAGATGGGCAAGCGCCTCGTCGGAGAGCTCCGGCACCGGTCGCCCCAGTCCCTCCCAGTCCTTGGTCGCGACCGCCTCGGCGTAGCGGCGGAGGTCGTCGAGCACCTCCGGCCCATCCACGTCCGGATCGACCGCGGCCAGATTCCGCAGCTGCTCGATCAGCGCCGCCTCGCGGTGCACCGACGCCGAAGCCTCGTAGTAGTTCGCGAAGACCTTCCCGAAGCTGAAGGAGAGGAGGAAGATCACGAAGCTGAAGAGACCCTTCGCCGCGAAGTTCCAGATCGTCGTTCGGTCCTCGTCGCTGCAGCCCCGCCCAAGGGTCAACGAGCCGATCCACCACGCGAGGAGGCCCCCCGCGATGAGGATCGCGTTGAGGAAGAGGAGGAGCGTCAACGAGGAGAGCGAGGCGAGGAAGGCGTCGAGCATGGGCGGCTCCGATGAAGACGACGACCCGCGGGCGGGTCGGTGGCGCGCAATTCTAGCAACACGCATGGTCGCGACCGTCGACGCCGTGGCTCGGTCCGACGGTCGCGAGCGGCGCCGCCGCGACCCGGCGCCATCGATGACCGCTCGACCACGCCGCGCGACGCGGCGAGCCTAGCGTCGCCGTCGCCGTCGCCGTCGCGGTCAGCCTCGCGTGCCGGGAGTACGCTATAGACACCGTCCCCCGGAGCTCCCGCCATGCCCTGCCTGCTCGCGATCCTCGGCGTCTTCTTTCCTCGCGTGGTGCTCGCGATCCTCTTCCTCTTCACGAACTACCTCGGCGCCGCCTTCGGGACCTGGGTGTGGCCGCTCCTCGGCTTCTTCCTGCTCCCCTTCACCACGCTCGCCGCCGCGGTCGCGTGGAACGAGCTCGGCGGCGCGACCCCCGCGGGCGTGGTGCTGATCGTGCTCGGGGCGCTTCTTGACCTCGGCGCGGTGGGCGGCGCCGCGAAGTCGCGCCGCGTGGTCCGCGTCCGCGACTGAGGTTCCTTCGGACTTGGGGGGGTCCCGAGCCTCGACGCCTGATCCTTAGCACTCGATCCCCGAACCTGATCCTCGACCTCGGTCCGAGTCGGCTCGCACGGCGTCGCCACGTCGCGCCCCGGACCGACGACCTCAGCGACGCGCCTTCGCGCGACGGACGGTGCGGCGCGATGCCTTTCCGCGGGCGCCCGCGGGCTTCGCCCCTGCCCTGCCCGTACGGCGGCTCTTCTTCCGAGCGCTCGCGCCTCCGCCCCGCGTCGCGGCGGGCGATGCGTCCTCGGTCGCCTCGAGCGAGAGCGGACCCTTCTGCAGGCGGATGCGGCGCTTCGTGCGGCGGCTCGCCTCGAGGCGGGCCTCGGCGTCAAGCCCTGCCCCGCGGCTCTTGCCCGGTCCCCTTCCCTTGCCTCCAACGACCTCGTGGTTCGTCTCGCGCATCCCCCACTCCTCCGCGTCGATCGCCTCGTCGAAGCCCATGAGGACGACGTCGCCGAGGTGGACGTGCACGTTCACGCCGGCGTGACCACTCTTCGAGAGCCCCTTCACCGAGCCGGCGATCCGCGTGGCGAGCTCGATGGCGTTCCTCGCCGCCGCCTCCGGGCGTCCGGCGGCGAGGATCGAGGTCGGGGCGGCGGTCGTGCGGCGGGACTTCTTCATGGCTTGATCCTCGGGAGGTGGGTCGGCGGGTCGCGCCTCGATGCCGGCGGTTGGACCGCGGGTCGACCGCGTCTTGGACCAACCTTGGTCCGGGTCAAGGTCATCGTGCGGCGGGGTGGAACGACTTGAGAGCCGGTCCGGACGACGCCGGGGATCGATCGCGCGGAGGCGTGGCGGACCAGCCGCCTCGCCCGCGTCGCTCACCGAGTCCTGCCCGCCCCTGAACCGCTTCCTCACGACCTGACCGGCACACTCCTCCCGTTCATTCGCCCACGACGTCAACCCACGAGGAGGTCCAAGGATGAAGGTGCCTGCGTTCCTGTCGATCGCCGTCGCGATCTCGTCCGCCGCCCACGCCCAGGTCGAGTTCGGCGGCTCCTATGCCCAGACCTTCGACGGGCTCGGCACCTCCGGGACCGCGATCCTCGCCGGTCGCGGACCCCACGCGATCACCGGCGTGCTCGGCTCGACCGGAGTCCTCGGTTGGTCGGGGGCGAACTTCGCTGGCAGCAGCACCTCCACGGAGTTCAAGGCGCATGACGGCAGCCTCGCGAGCAGCGCGGGGCGCGGCGTGGTCTTCTTCGGATCGACCGGCTCGTCGGAGCGGGCGCTCGGCGCACTTCCGACGAGCAACCAGATCTCCTCCTTCGGCGTGGTCCTTCAGAACGGCACCTCGCGGCCGTTCGCGGAGGTGCGGATCTCCTACGTCGGCGAGCAATGGCGGGCGGGATCGCCCGGCATCCTGAACGTGCTGGAGTTCAGCCTCGGGATCGGCACCACGCTCGAGTCGGCGACGACCGCGGTGAACGCCCTCGACTTCCCCGCACCCTTCCTCGGCGGCGGAGAGGTGCCCCTCAACGGCAATGATCCGACGAACCAGCGGGCGCTCGCCGCGTCGATCCGCGACCTCGCCTGGCGCCCGGGCGAGTCGCTCGTCCTCCGCTGGGACATGACGGAGTTCTCCGGGCAGGACAACGCCCTCGCGATCGACGACCTCGAGGTGATCGGCGTGCCGGGCATCGCCTCGCTCGACCTTGCCGACTACGAGCTCTCCGCGACCCATCTCCTCCCGCCCGTCGCGGCGTCGGAGGCGTCGGCAGTCACCTACAACTGGGACACCGGCACCCTCTTCGTCCTCGGCGACGAGGGCGATGCGCTCGTCGAGGTGACCACCACCGGCGCGGAGGTGAGCCAGATGACGCTCCTCGGCTTCGACGACACCGAGGGCGTCACCTACGTCGGCGATGGTCGGTTCGTGATCGGCGAGGAGCGCATCCAGGACGTGTACCTGCTCACCTACGCGGCGGGCGGCTCGGTCGCCCGCAGTTCTCTTCCGTTCGTCTCGCTCGGCGGCACCGTGGGAAACCAAGGTCTCGAGGGTCTCAGCTACGACCCCGTCGCCGACAACTACGTCACGGTGAAGGAGAAGCTGCCGCAGGAGGTCAACCTCGCGGTCATCGACTGGAGCGTGCCGAGCGGAACCTCCGCGCCGCTCTTCGCCCCGAACCTCGGGGTGCTCGACCTCTCCGACGTGCAGGTGCTCGCCACGGTGCCCACCCTGCGCGGCACTCCCGACGAGGGCAACCTCCTGATCTACAGCCAGGAGTCCGCGGTGCTCCTCGAGGTGACCCGCAAGGGAGCGGTCCTCAGCAGCTTCAGCTTCGCCGGCATCGCGGGCGACGCGGAGGGGGTGACCATCGGGATCGACGGCACCATCTACGTGGTCGGCGAGACGCCCGCGCTCTACGTGCTGACGCCGAAGGAGCCGGCGACCTGCCCGGCGGACCTCAACGACGACGGCGTGGTGAACGGCGCGGACCTCTCGATCCTCCTCGCCGACTGGGGCGGCGCCGGAGCCGGCGACCTCAACGGCGACGGCGTGGTGAACGGCGCGGACCTCTCGATCCTCCTCGCCGCGTGGGGCGACTGCTGACGCCAGGACCGCGGTCGGCGGGGGCGAGGACCTTCATCGCCCCGACGCCACAAGTCCACCCTCCCGTGGATCGACTCAGTCCTCGGTGATCGAGAAGACCAGCGCGTCTCGCTTCAGCCGCCCGTCGAAGCGGTAGGGCGTCTCGTGGTCGGCGCGGACGTCGGGCACCGGCATCTCCTTCGAGACGAGGTGGACCTGATCGCCGAAGACGCCCCGCACCTTCACCCGGCAGCCGTGGATGAGCTCGACGTAGGACGCGCCGTCGTCGGTCTCGAGGTCGAAGAGGTCGCGGTCGGTCTCCTTGGTCTTGACGACCTCGAGGACGAGCGACTTGCGGATCGCGAGGCGGCTGCTCGACACGTTGAGCCCATCCTCGGTCGGATGCCGGACCACGAGCCGGTCGAGCTCGATGCGGGAGTTGGTGAGGTCGAAGCCGTCGTCGCCCGCGTGGCTGGTGCGGACCTCCGAGACCTTCCACTCCTCGGGACCGACGCCGATGAGCTTGAAGCCGTCGATGTCGTCGCCGATGTCGAGCACCCGTCCGGTCGCGGGGCTGTCGTAGACGTCGAGGCGCCCGAGGTAGGCGGTGCTGATCGCCCGCGCGCGGTAGAGCGACGGCATCGCCCCCGGCACCTTCCTGACGCTGATCCCGTCGCTTGCGCCGGCGTGATGGGTCCCGAGGAACCAGATCCCGCCGTTGTCGGAGACCTTCGCGGGTCGATCGTCCGCGCCGCACGCCCGCACGCTGAAGCGCTTGGCGACGAGCCGCGAGCCGGGGTCGAAGATGAGCGCCGCCCGACGGATGCGGCTCTGCGGCACCCGCCCGTTCCGGATCAGGATCGTCGCGCCGTCGGCGACGGTGAGGGTCGCGCCGGCGGCGACGCGGACCTCGGCGGCGATGACCCAGGCGATGCCCTTCCCGAGCCGCATGCTGCGGGTGATGTTCCGGGAGATGACCCGCGTGCGCTGGAGCTTCCGGCGCTCGGTCTTCTTGACTCGGCTCTTCTTGACTCGGCTCTTCTTGACTCGGCTCTTCTGGCGCGGGGTCTTCTCGCTCGACGAGGCGGTCCGTCGCGAGGTCGCCCGGCGAGAGTCGCGGCGGGACGTCTTCGCGCGGGCACTGGATGCGCGGGAGGTCGTTCGTCGGAGGGCGCGTCGGCGGGTCTTCTTGCGTCGCATCGTGCTGCCTTTCATGGGGCTTCCGTGGCGGCGGGCGCCGGCGGTTCCGCCGGCATGACGAGACCGACCGCGTCGGTGAGGATCCACAGCCCGAGCGCGATCAGGATGTACGGGAGCAGCACCTTCGCGAGGCGCTGCATGGTGCCGGCGACGAGGCGGTGCGAGACGAGGAGGTACCCCGCCACGCACCAGACGACCGTCAGCACCGCGAAGCAGGCGAGGTAGAGCGGGACGACCTTGAGGTCCTGCGCGAAGACCGGGACGTAGACGCTGATGTTGTCGCCTCCGTTCGCCGCAGTCACGCCCGCGACCGATCCGACCTGCGCGAGGAAGGACGCGGGCGCCTTCTCGATCCCGTCGCCGGTCTCCTCCGTCGCCTCGGTGCGGCGCCAGCTCGCCCAGAGCCGGTGCACGCCGAGCCCGAGCGGCACGACGCCGAGCAGGGCGATCCACTCGGGCGGCACCACCACCGAGAGCGCCGCCGCGGCGAGGCTCCCGAGGGCAAGCGCCCCGATCCCCACGAACTTCCCGACCACCACCGCCGGGCGGCTCAGCCGCGGGTCGGCGAAGAACGCCATCGTCAGGAAGATGTCGTCGATGTTCGTCGTCGCGTAGAGACCGGCGCCGACGAGGAGGGACTCGAGCATTCGGTGGGTGGTCCGAGGGTCGGCGAGGAAGGGTCAGCGACCGCGGAGGAGCCGTCAGCGATCCAGCAGCTCGATCGCCCGCTCGAGCGGCTCGACCGAGACGCGGAAGTAGCCGTCGATCGGGTCCTCCATCTCGAGGAGCAGGAACATGGCGCTCGCGACGACGATGCTCGCGACGAGGATCGAGAAGACGACCATGCCGGTCCGCGGCGAGTAGATCCCGTAGCAGAGGAACTCGAGCACGAGCCACAGCATCACCACGACCACGAAGATCTGCGGCACCGACGCCGGGCGCACCGTGAAGTACCAGCGCTTCTGCGCGAGGTTGCCCTCGCCGAAGCCCACGCGACCACCGATCATGTCGAGCGCCCGGAACTGCAGGTCCTTCTGGAAGTCGGTGGCGGGCTCGAGCTCGTTGACCATCCGATAGAGCACCTCGACCGCCGGCATCCCCGTGACCGCCGCGAGGTCCGCGACGTCGTACGCCTCGACGCCTTGGATCCGGTCGATGCGGTAGGCGAGCATCTTCTTGAGGGAGTCGCGGACCGCCGTTGTCTCAGGGCCGTAGCTGTCGAGGATCTTGTCGAGGGTGATGTGATCGACCGCCATGCCCGCGACCGACTCGTTGGCGGCGTCGAAGGTGTCCTTCGCGGACGCGGTCACCATGCCGAGGACGATCGCGGTGACCATCGAGACGAGACCGAGCGCCCCGCGGACCGCGGCGCGCGAGGCGTCATCCTGATTGGCGAAGATCGCGAGCGTCTGGAGCCGGAAGCCCACGAGCGAGGCGATCACGGTGAGCACGAGGACGGCGATCGCGACGGCGAACGGGAGCATGCGCGACTCCTGCAGGGGTGCACCCGATCGACGCGGCGGAACGCTCGCCGCGTCGATGGTCGGCGGAGGATACCGGGAACGGGTCGGATCGTGCCTCGACTGCGGCAGGAGGAGTTCACGAGGTCTTGAAGGCGCGATGCCGCGCTGGGGTACTCCGGAACTCCTCCTCGACCGAGCGCAGCGAGATCGGGGAGGCGTGCTCCGAAGCTCCTCCCTGACGGAGCGAAGCGACGTCGGGGAGGCGTGCTCCGAAGCTCCTCCCTGACGGAGCGAAGCGACGTCGGGGAGGCGTGCTCCGAAGCTCCTCCCTGACGGAGCGAAGCGACGTCGGGGAGGCGTGCTCCAGAACTCCTCCCTGACGGAGCGAAGCGACGTCGGGGAGGTGGCTCGCTGGCGAAGCCAGCGAGACGGAGGGGAGGTCCGACCAACGGGTTGCTCGCCTCGCGCAGCGCACGCCCACGCAACCCGTCGGAGTTGGTCCCCTCCGTCGCCTCGCTGCGCGAGGCGACACCTCCCCACGGCAGCGCCGTGGGGAGGAGTTCCCGAGGTCGCGAGCGTGCGATCGCGCGATCCGAAACTCCGGAACTCCGAAACTCCTCCTCGACCGAGCGCCGCGACGTCGGCGAGGCGTGCTCCGGAACTCCTCCCTGACGGAGCGAAGCGACGTCGGGGAGGTGGCTCGCTGGCGAAGCCAGCGAGACGGAGGGGAGGTCCGACCAACGGATTGCTCGCCTCGCGCAGCGCCCGCGCACGCAACCCGTCGGAGTTGGTCCCCTCCGTCGCCTCGCTGCGCGAGGCGACACCTCCCCACGGCAGCGCCGTGGGGAGGAGTTCCCGAGGTCGCGAGCGTGCGATCGCGCGATCGGAAACTCCGGAACTCCGGAACTCCTCCTCGACCGAGCGCCGCGACGTCGGCGAGGCGTGCTCCGGAACTCCTCCCTGACGGAGCGAAGAGACGTCGGCGAGGCGTGCTCCGGAACTCCTCCCTGACGGAGCGAAGCGACGTCGGGGAGGTGGCTCGCTGGCGAAGCCAGCGAGACGGAGGGGAGGTCCGACCAACGGATTGCTCGCCTCGCGCAGCGCTCGCGCACGCAACCCGTCGAAGTTGGTCCCCTCCGTCGCCTCGCTGCGCGAGGCGACACCTCCCCACGGCAGTGCCGTGGGGAGGAGTTCCCGAGGTCGCGAGCGTGCGATCGCGCGATCCGAAACTCCGGAACTCCGGAACTCCTCCTCGACCGAGCGCCGCGAGGTCGGCGAGGCGTGCTCCGAAGCTCCTCCCTGACGGAGCGAAGCGAGATCGGCGAGGCGTGCTCCGGAACTCCTCCCTGACGGAGCGAAGCGACGTCGGCAAGGCGTGCTCCGGAACTCCTCCCTGACGGAGCGAAGCGACGTCGGGGAGGTGGCTCGCTGGCGAAGCCAGCGAGACGGAGGGGAGGTCCGATCAACGGGTTGCTCGCCTCGCGCAGCGCACGCCCACGCAACCCGTCGGAGCTGGTCCCCTCCCCCGCCTCGCTGCGCTCGCGGGAGAGTGCCGGACCATTTCACCTCTCCCGCGAGTCGCCACGCGACGAGCGGGAGAGGTCGGTTCGCGACCGACGGTCGCGAACCGGGTGAGGGTGGTCCGACCCGCGACGACCATCGCGGAACTCCCCTATCGAGACATCGCCCATCGATGCAGCGCCTCGACCCGCTCGTCGTGCGACAATCGCGGCATGCCCCGCACGAACCCCCCCGCGGCGCGACTCGCCGCGACGCTGGCGCTCCTCGCCGTCACCCTCGCCACCGGCGCGGATCCGCCGACGGAGCTCGATCCTGCCCGCGCGGCGATTGCCCGCGCCGAGGCGCTCCGCGGCGAGTGGAGCGGGCTCGTGCGGAACGAGTCGATCGACGCGCGATGGGTGGACGACGCGGTGCTCGAGTTCGCGGTGACCGACGAGTCCGGCGTTGCGGCGACTCGACGACTCGACGCCCGCGCCGCCGTGGCGCAGGCGGTCGCGGCGCCGCGTCTCCCGGGATGGCTCCGACTTGCGCGGGTCTCGCGGAGCCGCGCGGGCGGCAGCGAGTGCATCGTGCAGGTCCACAACCGGCTCGACCGAGCGGTCGACCTCGTCTGGCTCGACCACGCCGGACGACGCAAGCACTTCGGCACGATCGCGCCGGGCAGACTGCGGGTGCAGCCGACCTATGGGGGTCACGCCTGGATCGTCGTCGACCGCGCCGAGGCGCTCGCGGGACGCGACGCGGTGCTCGTCGCGTTCGAGGCTCCCGCCTCCGGTGGTCAGGTCCTCGTCGATCCCGGCGCGATCGCGGAGTTCGCCGGGATTCCCACGGGCGAGCCGCGCCGCGCGACGCCACTCGACGAGCTCGAGCCGCCGCCCTCGCCGCGCTCGCCGGACGGTCGCCGCGAGGCGTTCCTCCGCGAAGGCGACGTCTGGATCCGATCGCTCGCGGGCGGCACCGACCTTCGCCTCTCCGAGGATGCCTCGCAGACCGTCCGCTACGTCGATTCGTTCTGGTGGTCGCCCGATGGTCGCCACGTCGCGACCCTCCGCACCGAGGTCGCGCCGGTGCGGGAGATCCCGATCGTCGAGACCTCGCCGCCCGGCGAGGTGCAGCCGCGGCTCGAGATGCTCCGCTATCCCAAGCCGGGCGATCCGATCGACCGCGTCGAGCCAGTGATCTTCGAGACCTCGACGGGTCGTCGGGTGACGTTCGAGGACGCGCTGTTTCCGGACCCCCTCTCGATCGACCGCCTCGCCTGGAGCAGCACGCGGGGGGTCCTGTCCTTTCTTTATGTCCGCCGCGGGCACCAAGAGGCGAGGCTCATCGAGGTCGATCCGTCGTCGGGCACCGCCCGCGCCGCGATCGAGGAGCGGAGCCCCACCTTCCTCGACACCGTCCACAAGACCTTCCTCAAGCGCCTCCCCGGCGACCGCGCCATCTGGATGAGCGAGCGGACCGGATGGAACCAGCTCCATCTCGTGGACCTCGCCTCGGGCGCCATCACGCCCATCACCCATGGACCGAGCGCGGGCGTCTCCGAGCGCGAGCAGCTCGGCACGTGGGTCGTCCGCGGCGTCGAGCGGATCGACGCGGTGGACGACGGCTCCTCGGACGGATCGATCGCGATCGTCTTCGGCGCGATGGGCATGCGCGAGGGCGAGGACCCCTACCACCTCCACCTCGGTCGCGTGGTCCTCGCCCCCGACGGCACCGCGTCGCCGGTGACGTGGCTCACCGAGGGCGACGGCACGCACGAGTTCGAGTTCTCGCCGGATGGCGCGTTCGTCTCCGTCCGCCACTCCCGGGTGGACCGCGCTCCCATCCACGAGCTCAGGCGCGTCGAGGATGGATCCCTCGTCGCGACCCTCGCGGTGGCGGACGACTCGCGGCTCCGCGCCGCCGGCTGGCGACCGCCCGAGCGGTTCATCGCCATGGGTCGCGACGGCACGACGCCGATTCACGGGGTGATCTTCCTCCCGCGCGACTTCGATCCGACCCTCGCCCATCCGGTCATCGAGCAGATCTACGCCGGTCCGCAGGACTTCCACGTGCCGAAGTCCTTCGCGGCGTGGCATGGCGCCCGCGAGCTCGCCGAGCTCGGCGCGGCCGTCGTCCAGGTCGACGGCATGGGCACGAACTGGCGTTCGAAGTCGTTCCACGACGTCTGCGCCCGCGACCTCGCCGACGCGGGACTCCCCGACCGCGTCGCGTGGATCCGCGCCGCCGCGGCGGATCGCCCGTGGATGGACCTCGCGCGGGTCGGCATCCACGGCGGCAGCGCCGGCGGGCAGAACGCGATGCGGGCGCTCCTCGACCACGGCGACTTCTACTCGGTCGCGGTCGCCGACTGCGGGTGCCACGACAACCGCCTCGACAAGAGGTGGTGGAACGAGGCGTGGATGGGGTTCCCGATCGGACCGCACTACGAGGCGCAGTCGAACGCGACCGACGCCCACCGTCTCCAAGGTCGCCTGCTCCTCATCGTGGGCGGCGAGGACCGGAACGTCGATCCGGCGTCGACCATGCGGGTGGTCGATGCGCTCGTCGCGGCGGACAAGGACTTCGACCTCCTCGTCATTCCCTCCGCGGGACACGGCGCCGCGGAGTCGCCCTACGGCCGCCGCCGCCGCGCCGCGTTCCTCCACGAGCATCTCGGAGGACCGCGACCGATCGAGGCGGAGGCGGGAACGGAGGGCTCCGCCCCGGGCGCGTCGCTGGAGTGATCAGGGCGCGGCGGGCGTCGCCGCCGCACGCGCGTCCTCGGGGCGCATGCCGAAGAGCGCGCGGAACATGATCCGGTAGAGGTCGGTGTTGTCGAGGAGCCCGCGGACCTCCTCGCTGCCGGGGCCCGCGGCACGGACGATGACCGCGTCGCCGCCGTCGTAGGTGGTGCCCCACGCCACCGCGAAGGCGTGCGTCTTGCCCGCCGCATCGGGTCCGCTCACGAACGGAAGGGTCCCGGTGCCGTCGATCCCGTCGAGGATCCCCTTCATGGAGCCCGCGGTCTCGGAGAGCGGGCGACCCTCGACGATGATTCCGGCATCGGGAACGGCGGCGACGAGCTGCGGCGAGCTCGCGTCGCTGTCTGCGGCGACGAGCACGAGCGTCGAGGGGTGCTCCGCGCGGAACGCCTCCGCGACGGCGATCGCCTCGTCCGCCCGGCGAAGGGCGAGCAGCAGTCCAGCGGCGTTGTGGACGTTCGAGAAGTTGTCGGTGCCCTCCTCCTCGACGACGAGGAGGAAGCCCTTGGGATTCCTCGCGAGGATCGAGAGCGCGACCTGCTGCATCTCCGCGACGCGGGGTCTCTCCTCGGGATATGGCACGCGCTGCTTGCGGGCGAGCGACTCCTCCGACGCATCCTCGTAGGTGTCCTCACGGGCAAAGAGCCCGAGGAGCCTCTCCGTCTCCGCCGGCACCGCGAGGAGCTCCTCGCGGGTGAAGACCACGCGGTAGCCGCGCTCGCGGGCGAGCGCGACGAGGTCGGCGCCGTCCTCGCGCACGCCAGGCCCGTGGCGTCCCTCGACGCCCTTGGGAAGGAAGAGCTCCTCGCCGCCGCCGAGGATGACCTGTGCCCCGGACTCGACGAGCTGGCGGGCGATCTCCTGCTTGAGCGCCCGCGAGGGCACCGACGCGAGGAAGCACGCGGTGCCTGGCTCGGAGAGCGAGCCGGAGTTCACGATCCCGGCGCCACGTCCCTCGCGGATCGCCCGCCGCATGATGCTCGCCCGCTCGCCCGCAGGCGTCATCGGCACGACCTCGCCGTCCATGCCGAAGCTGTCCTGATCGACCTTCACCCCGTAGGCGTGGATCGTGCCGCCCGAGTGGCTCGCGGGCGCGAGGCAGTCGCGCACGTGCGGGCGGTAGAGCGCCATCGCGGGCAGGCGATCCCACGCGAGGAACCCATCGGGTCCGACCCAGCGCACGCGGGCGAGCGACCAATGCGCCGGTCCGGTGCCGTCGGGATGGATGAAGATGACGCTCGTCGGCGGATCGACCGACGCGGCGGCGTGCAGGACCGGCGGCGCGAGGAGGAGCGAGGCGATGATGATCAGGGGTCGAGACATGGCGGGAGCGTACTGCCGCGGCGGGCGCCTTCCGTCGTCGGGGGACTTCGAATCGGTGGACGTGGACCCGGTGGACCCAGTGGACCCAGTAGACAACTGGGTGGGCGAAGCGCTGCGGTGACGGGCGGAAGCCTTCCGAAGCACGGGCTTCCGGAGTCGCGGACACCTTCCGTAGCACAGGCTCGCGCGGCGGCAGCCTTCCGTCGTCGTGGGACTTCGGATCGGTGGACGTGGACCCGGTGGACCCAGTGGACCCAGTAGACAACTGGGTGGGCGAAGCGCTGCAGTGACGGGCGGATGCCTTCCGACGCACGGGCTTCCGGAGTCACGAAAGCCTTCCGAAGCACGGCACCCGAACCCAGCGCCTGCGGTCGCAGGCGCGGCGTCCGAAGCCTCGCGGGATTCCGAACGCCCCGCCCCTGCTACCTTGACGCTTCTCGCCCGAAGGAACCTCATGCTCATCGCCCGCCCGCGTCTCACCGTCCGACTGCTCGCCCTCGCCCTGATCGGGCTCGCCGTCGGTGGCTGCTCCTCCTCGGTCACCGCGAAGGGTCCCGGCTCCCTCGTCGAGCAGCAGGTCGCCGAGGCGATGCTCGCGCCGTGGCCGGAGAAGTTCGCGCGGACGGTCGGCGCGGGCGATCCGATGGAGGGCGCCGCGGCGAACTTCGACCCGAGCCGCGGCCAGCTCGCCTTCGTCGTGCAGGGGGCGGACGTCCTCGCCGAGCCGACCTGCGTCGAGATCACCATCACCCCCTGGGACGAGCGCCCCGACGTCGTCCGCACCATCAAGATCTCGGCGTGGCACTGGAACTTCTTCCCACCCGGCACCAAGGGTCCCGACGGCACCGTGCAGCGGCAGGTCGTCGAGCGGCTCGCGCAGACCTTCGGCGCTCCCACGTCCTGACGAACCCACCGCGGCGCCCTCGCCCGGGCGCCGATCCTGGAGAACCCCATGCACCTCGTGACTCGCGCCCTCGGCTCCCTGACGCTCCTCGCCTCGCTGACCTCCGTCGCCGCCGCCGCGCCGCCGACGGTTCCCACGGATCAGGCAGGGATCGACGCGCTCGGCACCTCGCTCGTGAAGGGCGTGATCGCGGCGCTCGACTCGCGGGACGCGGCGAAGCTCGATCCGCTGATCGGTCCGTGGATGCAGGCGATCAGCTTCCGCGGCGCGGTGGACCGCGCGGGACTTCTCGCCGCGATGAAGCCCGGCAAGGGCGGTGCCTCGACGGTGAGCGAGGTGACCTCGACCAACGCCGGGAATGCGATCGTGGTGACCTGCCTCGTCGAGGGCGGCATCGATCCGCAGTCGAGCGACGAGACGCCGCGGCTCGCGGTCTTCCGCCCGACCGACGCCGGCTGGCGGCTCGCCGCATGGGCGTCCCTCGACTCGCCGGAGACGCGGCCCGCGCCCGCGGCGCCCTCCTTCGCCGCCGACGCCGACGCGAGCGCCGAGGGCGAGAAGCTCCTCGGTCGCTTCCTTGGGCTGCAGCACGCGAAGGAGATCCCTGCCTTCGACGCGATGCTCGACGAGGGAATGCAGGCGGCGAACTTCCGCGGCTGCCAGCCGCGCTCGAACATCATCCGCGGCGCGAAGTCCGCGGAGACGACCGAGCCGAAGATGGCGGACGTGCGGGGCACCCGCTGCGGCGACCTCCTCGTCGTGACCTGCACGCTGACGCTCGGGCAGAAGATCGGCTGGACCACCCTGCCCGCCGACCCGGCGCCCTTCCTCGCGGTCTTCGAGATGAGCGGCGACGCCGCGAAGGTGATCGCGACCGCGAACACCAACAAGCCCAAGTAGTCCGAGCCCCCAGGAGTCCGCCTCGCCTCGTGCCGCCGCCCCTGCCCGATGCGCCTCCGCCCGAGGACCCGATCGAGCCGCCGCGCCGATCCGTCCGTGGGATCGCGATTCGGCTCGCGGTCGTCGCGGCGCTCGTGGTCGCGCTCCTGATGCTCGCCCCGGTCGACCGACTGTTCTTCTTCCCGACCGCCGGTCCCACGCCGGTCGAGGAGGGTCCGCCTGGCACGCGGCTCCTCCGCTTCCCGAGCGAGGACGGCACGGTGCTCGCCGCGTGGTTCGTGCCCGCCCAGCCGCCCGCGGAGGAGGTCGCGGTCGAGCCCGGACCGGCGGTGCTTCACCTCCACGGCAACGCCGGGAACATCCTGAGCCACGCCTGGTTCACCGAGGCGCTGCCGCCCGCGGGTTTCCACGTGCTGATCCTCGACTATCGCGGCTACGGCGAGAGCGAAGGCTCGCCCTCGCGCCGCGAGGATCTGCTCGCCGACGCCCGCGCGGCGCTCGGGGCGCTCGCGGCGCAGCCGGAGGTCGATCCCGCGCGGATCGGGATCTACGGGCAGTCGCTCGGCGGCGCGATCGCGGTCGCCCTCGCCGCGGAGTCGCCGGAGGTCCGCGGGCTCGTGCTCGAGTCGCCCTTCGAGGGATGGCGCCGCGTCGCCGCGAACGCCCTCGGCGGCGATCCGCCGGGAGCGCTCGCGAGGCTCATCGCGGCGGTGCTCGTCCGCGACCACCTCGCGCCGCGCGAGCTCATCGCGAAGGTCCGCGCGCCGATCCTCCTCCTCCACGGCGACGCCGACCGCATCGTGCCGCCCTCCCACTCCCGCGGGCTCCGCGACGCCGCCGCGGGCGAGGTCGAGTGGGTCGAGCTCGAAGGCGGCGAGCACAACGACCTCCGCCACTCCCATCCCGAGGTCGACCGCCGGATGATCGAGTTCCTGCGCCGAAGCCTCGGCGAGGACGCGGACTGAGCCTTCGGGCGTGTCCGAGAGGTCGCGGCAGAGGTCGCGTCGAGGTCGTGCCGGGGTCGCGCCGAGGTCGCCGCGGGTGCCGCACCCAACCGAACCTCTTCGAGTTCCGGGAACAGGTCCGACCTCGCCCTCGGAACGAAGTACCTTCAACCTCGTCGAGCCGCCCCCTCGGTCTCGCCCCGGATCCCATCGCGATCGCTCCCATGCCGACCCTCCACCGACTGCTCGCCTTCACGACGATCGCCTTCCTCTCGCTCGCGCTCTCCCCGGCGCTCCTGCACGCGGCGCCGCCGAAGGAGCGGACGCTCGCCGAAGCGCCGCCCGCGGAGCCCTTCGAGGTCATCGATCGCGCGGGCGTGGTCCGGACGCTGCCCGATCGCCCGGACCTCCTCGAGATCCGCCTCGGGTCCCGCGAGGTGATCCGCGCGCGGCAGGTCGCCGCGACGCGGCTCGTCTGGGAGGGCGAGGTGGAGGGACGGCGCGGTTCGCTCGTCCTCCTCGTCACGACGAGCCTCGGTCCGGTGATCTCGATCCAGGACGAGGCTCGCGGCTCGATCGAGGTCTTCCCGCTCGACGCCGATCAGCGCGGGCGGATGCGCATCGTGCGGTCCGACGAGCCGCATCTTCCCTGCGGCGGTGCCGAGCTCCTCGACGGCGGCGCGACGCCGTCGCCGCGCGAGGGCGGCGTCGCGGGCGCGCCCTGCGACTCGGGCGCGCGGACCGACGTCCTCATCCGCTTCACGCCCGCCGCGCAGGCGCAGGCGGGCGGCGAGGTCGCCATCCGCTCGCTCGCCGAGGCCGCCGTCGCGGTCGCGAACCACGTCTACCTGATGAGCGGCGTCCCGACGAGGCTCCACGTCGTCGACCTCGGTCCGAGCGGTCCCTTCACGAACGACGCAGGCTCGGGCGTGGTCGCCTCGCTGCGATCGCCCGACGACGGGATCCTCGACGAGGTGCACGCGGAGCGCGACGCGCTCGGCGCGGACCTCGTCGCCCTGATCACCGGCACCCATCCGAGCTACTGCGGCGTCGCGTACCTCATCAGCGGCGAGGATCCCGCCGCCGGCTTCAGCGTGACGGTGTGGTCCTGCGCGGTGGGGAACATGACCTTCGCGCACGAGCTTGGTCACAACCAAGGCTGCTGCCACGCTCCTGGCGACGGCGGCGGATGCAACAACGGAGGCGTCTTTCCCTACTCGGTCGGCTACCGCTTCGTCGGCGCGAGCGGCACGCAGTGGCGGTCGATCCTCGCGTACAGCCCGGGGATCCGCTGGCCGCGCTTGTCGAGCCCGAACGTGATCCACGACGGGATGCCCTTCGGCGTGCCCGGCGGGCAGGGCGGGCAGGGCGGGCAGGGCGCCGACAACGCCCGCACCGTGCAGGAGACCGCGCCGATCATCGCGAACTTCCGCTGCGAGGTGGTCGCTCCGGTCGATCCGGCGATCCGCCTCGACTCGCTCGAGCGGATCCCGCCGACCGCCGGAGGATCGATCTCCTTCGTGACGCCCTCGGTCCCGCCCGCCGCCGCCGGCACGACGGTCGAGCTCGAGATGATCGCCCTCGCCGACCTCGGCGACGGCAACGAGTCGCTCCGCCTGCGGATCGGCTCGGTCACGCTGCCTCCGGCGATCAGCGGCACCGGCACCGACTGCCGCCTCGCGGTCGGCTGGAACACGCTCTCCGCCGCGGAGTTCAACGCCCAGATCACCGCGGGCGGCTCGCTCGCGATCACGATCGTCGCGAGCAGCTCCGTCGGCGCCGAGTGCGCCGGATCGCTCGTGCGGGTGATCGCCCGCTACGAGGTCGCGCCGGTGCTTGGCGACCTCAACGACGACGGGATCGTGAACGGCGCGGACCTCGCGATCCTCCTCGGCGCATGGGGCGCGTGCAGCGGCTGCGCCGCCGACCTCAACGACGACGGGATCGTGAACGGCACGGACCTCTCGATCCTCCTCGGCGCATGGAGCGCGTGAGTTCGGGAGGTGACGTCGAGGCAGGTCGCGCGACGGGACCAGAGGGTTGCGACGGCACGTGACCGGACTCGGCGAACCAGTCGACTCGGTGCCACGACCGACCTCACGCTCGCCTCGATGCGGCGCTCGGATGCCACGAGCTGCTCCGCGTCCTCGCTCGATGCAGCCGTTCGCTGAAGCCGCCCTCCCGCTCGAAGGACGCGAGTTGCGCGGCGATCTGGCGAGCAAGCAGGGCGCTGGTCACCCGGATGAGGACGATCGAGCCGTTCGCGGCGATCTCCCAGACGGCGACGTCATGGGGCGAGGTCTCATGCCTGACCCGCTTGATCCACGCACCGAAGTCATCGATGGTCGAGGGTCGGCTCTCGATGAGGCGTCCCGCCCTGCCGTCATCTCGCTCCCAAGGCGACCGACCTCGGTGGCGGAGGAAGTCCTCGTAGTCGAGGCGAAGTTCCTCCAGGCTCGCCCTCGCGACGCCCGTCAACTTGAGCTCGCTGCGGGCCGAAGTGCCCGCCGCCTTGCTCCCCTCGGCGATGTTCTGCACTCCGGAGCGTGCCGCCTGGACCATCTGGTCGTGAGTGCGGCTCCCGCGCGGCACGAATCGCTCGCAAAAGCGCACCGTGACGTCGTAGATCAGCCGGGCGACGCGAAACGTGAGCAACCGGCGGTAGCCGCCATGTGGACGCAGGATGTCCTCGGAAGCGCGACGCGACATGCAAGGAGCATCGCGTCGCGCGAGGACGGCGGCTTGCAAGTGGCGGAAGTTCCGGGGCCCGGGGGCTCGCGCGGCGGACGCCTTCCGTCGTCATGGGACTTTGAATCGGTGGACGTGGACCCGGTGGACCCAGTGGACCCGGTGGACAACTGGGTGGGCGAAGCGCTGCAGTGACGCGCGGATGCCTGACGAAGCACGGGCTTCCGGAGTCGCGGACACCTTCCGTCGCACAGGCTCGCGCGGCGGCCGCCTTCCGTCGTCATGGGACTTTGAATCGGTGGACGTGGACCCGGTGGACCCAGTGGACCCGGTGGACAACTGGGTGGGCGAAGCGCTGCACCTGGATGATGGATGCTCCCCGAAGAACGGGCTGCCGGAGTCGCGGACACCTTCCGTAGCACAGCCTCGCGGGGCGGGCGCCTTCCGTCGTCATGGGACTTCGGATCGGTGGACGTGGACCCGGTGGACCCAGTGGACCCGGTGGACAACTGGGTGGGCGAAGCGCTGCGGTGACGGGCGGATGCCTGACGAAGCACGGGCTTCCGGAGTCACGCACGCCTGTCGTAGCGCGGCAACCGAACCCAGCGCCTGCGGCCGCAGGCGCCGTGTCCGGACTCTCGCGAGACGCCCGCACCAACGTCCACCGTCCACACGCCGTCCACCTCCACTGGGTCCACAGGGTCCACTGGGTCCACAGGCCACGCCCGTGTGCGCACCTCGACGGTCGGCCAGGCGGCCGCCCGCGCCGTGTCCGAAGCCTCGCGAGACTCCCGAAGCACCAGCACCCGAACCCAGCGCCTGTGGCCGAACGCGCCGCGTCCGAAGCCACGCACGCCTTCCGTCGCACAGGCTCGCGCGGCGGCCGCCTTCCGTCGTCATGGGACCTTGAATCGGTGGACGTGGACCCGGTGGACCCAGTGGACCCGGTGGACAACTGGGTGGGCGAAGCGCTGCACCACGGATGATGGACGCCTTCCGACGCACGGGCTTCCGGAGTCACGCACGCCTTCCGTAGCACAGGCTCGCGCGGCGGACGCCTTCCGTCGTCGTGGGACTTTGAATCGGTGGACGTGGACCCGGTGGACCCAGTGGACCCGGTGGACAACTGGGTCGGCGAAGCGCTGCACCTGGATGATGGATCCCTTCCGAAGCACGGGCATTGGGAGTCACGCACGCCTTCCGAAGCACGGCAACCGAATCCAGCTCCTGCGGCCGCAGGCGCCGTGTCCGAGCGTCGCCAGCCTGCCGCACCAACGTCCACCGTCCACACGCCGTCCACCTCCACTGGGTCCACAGGGTCCACTGGGTCCACAGGCCACGCCCGTGTGCGCACCTCGACGGTCGGCCAGGCGGCCGCCCGCGCCGTCTCCGAAGCCTCGCGAGACTCCCGAAGCACCAGCCCCCGAACACGCGCCTGCGCCCGCCCGCGCCGTGTCCGACGCCTCGCGAGACTCCCGAAGCACCAGCACCCGAACCCCGCGCCTGCGACCACACGCGATTCTCGATTCGCCTTTCTCCTCCGCCTCGCCTATGCTCCGCCCAACCAGCCGGTGACCTCAGGTCGGGCGATCGACGCTCGACGCGTTCTGGGACTCCGCCGGCGACGCGGTGACCGCATCGGACGCGGCTCCGCGGGTGCCTCGGCAGTTCCGTTCCAACCGGCGTCTCGGTCCTGAAGGACCAGACCCCACCCCCGGTACCTGGACACGTGCAACCGCCCTCGACCGGCATGAGCCGGTCGATGCAATCGGGCGGCGGGATCCGATCCCTGCCGCCGCCCGGAAGGTTCCTCGTTCTCGTGCAGACCACCATCGCTCCCACCGTGCCCGCCGCCTCGGCGACGGGCTTCACCTCCCTTGCACTCCATCCGCGCCTCCTCGAGGCGATCGCCGCCGAGGGCTACCAGGACCCGACGCCGATCCAGGCGAAGGCGATCCCGCCCGCGCTCGAGGGTCATGACATCCTCGGCATCGCCCAGACGGGCACCGGCAAGACCGCGGCGTTCGCGCTGCCGATCCTGCACGCGCTGCTCGCGAGGCTTCCCGCGGACGCCCGCCCGCAGCCCGGTCGGCGGCCGAGCGTCCTCGTCCTCTCCCCCACCCGCGAGCTCGCCGCGCAGATCGGTCAGAGCTTCGCCACCTATGGCCGTCGCACGCCGATCCGGGGCGCCGTCATCTTCGGCGGCGTGGGTCAGGGTCCGCAGGTCGACGCGATCCGCCGCGGCGTCGACGTCCTCGTCGCCACGCCGGGTCGCCTCATCGACCTGATGGAGCAGCGGCTCGTCGACCTCCGCGGGATCGACCAGTTCGTCCTCGACGAGGCGGACCGCATGCTCGACATGGGCTTCATCGAGCCGATCCGCCGGATCGTCGGCGCCCTGCCGGTGAAGCGGCGCACCATGCTCTTCTCCGCGACGATGCCGCGGGAGATCGAGCGGCTCGCCGAGCAGCTCCTCGACTCGCCCACCAAGGTCTCCGTCGCCCCCGCCGCGACCACCGTCGAGCGCATCGCGCAGCGGCTCATCCACGTCCAGAAGGCGTCGAAGCTCGCGCTGCTCCTCCACCTCTTCGACGTCGAGCCGATCGATCGGGCGCTAATCTTCACCCGCACCAAGCACGGCGCCGACCGCCTCGCGAAGCAGCTTCGCGCCGCGTCGATCGGCTCCGAGGCGATCCACGGCAACCGCTCGCAGGGTCAGCGGCTGAAGGCGCTCGAGGCGTTCCGCAGCGGTCGATCGCCGATCCTCGTCGCCACCGACATCGCGGCGCGCGGGCTCGACATCGACGGCATCACCCACGTCTTCAACTTCGACCTCCCGATGGAGCCGGAGGCGTACGTGCACCGCATCGGTCGCACCGCCCGCGCCGGCGCCTCGGGGATCGCGATCTCCTTCTGCGACGAGACGGAGCGAGGCCTGCTGCGGGACATCGAGCGGACGATCCGCCTCGAGATCCCCCGCGGCGAGCTGCCCTCGTCCCTCCCCCGTCCGCCGAAGCCCGCCGAGCCGAGCCGCGAGGAGCGCCCCGAGCGGTCCTCCGGTCGCGGCGGCGGTCCGCGCGGCGGAGGTCGCCGCGGCGGCGGTCGTCCGCCGAAGAACGGTCGACCCGCCGAGGCGAAGCACGACTCGCGTCCGCCCGAGCATCGATCGACGGCGCCGAGCGCGTCGGCGGCGAAGCCGGCGAACCCGCGAGGGGGTCGCCGCACCGCGTGGCGTCCCTTCGACAAGTCGAGGGCGATGCAGGCGCGCTGAGCCGACCGCGCGGGCGTCCTCACGGAGCTCCCTCCACCCGACCGCTCGATCCGGCGGCGCGCAAGCGCCCGCTACGATCGCGCCCGCGCGGAGTCCCTCGCGCGATCATCCCGACCGCTCCGAGCATCCATGGCGACCCTCCTCTCCGCCCGACGACTCGCCCGCGCGCTGCCTCAGCGCACCCTCTTCGAGGGCGTGTGCCTCCACGTCGAGGAGGGAGACCGGATCGGGCTCATCGGACCCAACGGCGGCGGCAAGTCCACGCTCCTTCGGATGATCGCGGGACTCGAGGAGTCCGACGAGGGCGAGATCACCCGCCGCCGCGGGCTTCGCACGGCATGCGTGCCGCAGGAGGACCGCTTCCCCGAGGGCGCCACCGTCCGCGAGGCGGCGCTCGAGGAGGCGCTCGCCCGACCGCTCGGCGAGCGACCAAGGGACCCGCAGGTCGCGGCGGCGTCGGTGCTCACGCGGCTCGGCTTCGCCGACCTCGACCAGCCGACCGCGTCGCTCAGCGGAGGCTGGCGCAAGCGGCTCTCGATCGCGCGGGCGCTCGCGACCGAGCCGGAGCTCCTCCTCCTCGACGAGCCCACCAACCACCTCGACCTCGAGGGCGTGCGGTGGCTGCAGGAGGTCCTCCTCCGCGCGAGCCTCGCGGTGATCGTCGTCACCCATGACCGGCGCTTCCTCGAGGAGGTGGCGGGTCGGGTGATCGAGCTCTCCGCGGCGTATCCCGGCGGCACGCTCGAGGCGAAGGGAAACTACTCCGAGTTCCTGCGCCGCCGCGCGGAGTTCCTCGCCGCCGAGGAGTCCGCGGTGGCGTCGCTCGCGAACGAGGTCCGCCGCGACGACGCCTGGCTCCGCCAGGGCATCCAGGCGCGACGCACCCGCACGCAGAGCTCGATCGACGCCGCCGCCGACCGGCGCCGCGAGCTCGCCGACCGCGAGCATCGGCTCAAGGCGCCGGAGGCGACCGCCGCGATCGAGTTCCAGTCGACCGATCGCCGCACCCGGCGCCTCGTCTCGCTCGAGGGCGTCGGGAAGTCGATGGGCGGGCGGCGGCTCTTCGCCGACCTCGAGCTCGAGCTCTCGCCTCGCGAGCGGCTCGGGCTGCTCGGACCGAACGGCGCGGGGAAGACCACCCTTCTTCGGATCATCGCCGGCGAGCTCGCGCCCGACGAGGGTCGCGTCGAGCGGGCGAGCGGGCTGCGGACGGTCGTCTTCAGCCAGCAGCGCGCGAGCCTCGACCCCACCAAGACCCTGCACGAGGCGCTCTGCCCGGTCGGGGATCACGTCGACTTCCAGGGTCGCGCGATTCACGTCAGCGGCTGGGCGCGGCGCTTCCTCTTCGACGTCAAGCAGCTGCCGACGCCGGTCGGTCGGCTCTCGGGCGGCGAGCAGGCGCGGGTCCTCGTCGCGGACCTCATGCTTCGACCGGCGGACCTGCTGCTGCTCGACGAGCCGACGAACGACCTCGACATCCCCTCGCTCGAGGTGCTCGAGCAGTCGCTCCTCGAGTTCCCCGGCGCGATCGTCCTCGTGACCCACGACCGCTTCATGCTCGAGCGGGTGGCGACGGAGTTCATCGGGATCGATCCGTCGGGGGCGCGCCGCTTCGCGACGATCGCGCAGTGGGCGCGGGCCCGCGACGCGGCGGCGAGCGCCGCGGCGCCTCCATCCTCGACCAACAACTCGACCAACACTTCGACCAACGCCGCGACCGCTCCCCGCGACTCGAGCGAGCCGCGCGGCGGCAAGCGCAAGCTCTCCTACAAGGACCAGCGGGAGTACGACTCGATGGAGGCGACGATCCTCGCGGCGGAGGAGGAGGTCGCGCGGCTCGAGCAGCAGTCCGCCTCGCCCGCCGTGCTTGCCGACCACGCCCAGGCGGGCGAGATCTTCGCCGCGCTCGCGACCGCCCAGCAGCGGGTCCGGACGCTCTACGAGCGCTGGGCGGCGCTCGAGGCGGCCAAGGGCTGAGGCGCGGCGGCCGCCTTCCGTCGTCATGGGACTTCGGATCGGTGGACGTGGACCCGGTGGACAACTGGGTGGGCGAAGCGCTGCACCTGGATGATGGATGCTTCCCGAAGAACGGGCTTCCGGAGTCACACAGGCCTTCCGTCGCACAGCCTCGCGCGGCGGGCGCCTTCCGTCGTCATGGGACTTCGGGTCGGTGGACGTGGACCCGGTGGACCCAGTGGACCCGGTGGACAACTGGGTCGGCGAAGCGCTGCAGTGACGGGCGGATGCCTGACGAAGCACGGGCTTCCGGAGTCACGGACACCTTCCGTCGCACAGGCTCGCGGGGCGGATGCCTTCCGTCGTCATGGGACTTCGGATCGGTGGACGTGGACCCGGTGGACCCAGTGGACCCGGTGGACAACTGGGTGGGCGAAGCGCTGCAGTGACGGGCGGATGCCTGACGAAGCACGGGCATTGGGAGTCACGCAAGCCTTCCGAAGCACGGCACCCGAACCCAGCGCCTGCGGCCGCAGGCGCCGTGTCCGGACTCTCGCGAGACGTGCGCACCAACGTCCACCGTCCACACGCCGTCCACCTCCACTGGGTCCACAGGGTCCACTGGGTCCACAGGCCACGCCCGTATGCGCACCTCGACGGTCGGCCAAGCGGCCGCCCGCGCCGTGTCCAGAGCCTCGCGAGACTCCCGAAGCACCAGCACCCGAACCCAGCGCCTGCGACCGAAGGCGCCGCGTCCGGACTCTCGCGAGACGAGCGCACCAACGTCCACCGTCCACACGCCGTCCACCTCCACTGGGTCCACAGGGTCCACTGGGTCCACAGGCCACGCCCGTATGCGCACCTCGACGGTCGGCCAAGCGGCCGCCCGCGCCGTGTCCAGAGCCTCGCGAGACTCCCGAAGCACCAGCACCCGAACCCAGCGCCTGTGGCCGCGGATGCCGTGTCCGAAGTCACGCACGCCTTCCGTCGCACAGGCTCGCGCGGCGGGCGCCTTCCGTCGTCATGGGACTTTGAATCGGTGGACGTGGACCCGGTGGACCCAGTGGACCCGGTGGACAACTGGGTCGGCGAAGCGCTGCAGTGACGGGCGGTTGCCTGACGCAGCACGGGCTTCCAGAGTCACGCACGCCTGCCGAAGCACGGCAACCGAACCCAGCGCCTGCGGCCGCAGGCGCCGTGTCCGGACTCTCGCGAGACGCCCGCACCAACGTCCACCGTCCACACGCCGTCCACCTCCACTGGGTCCACAGGGTCCACTGGGTCCACAGGCCACGCCCGTGTGCGCACCTCGACGGTCGGCCAGGCGGCCGCCCGCGCCGTGTCCGAAGCCTCGCGAGACTCCCGAAGCACCAGCACCCGAACCCAGCGCCTGCGACCGCAGGCGCCGTGTCGGAAGCCACGCACGCCTTCCGTCGCACAGGCTCGCGCGGCGGCCGCCTTCCGTCGTCATGGGACTTCGGGTCGGTGGACGTGGACCCGGTGGACCCAGTGGACCCGGTGGACAACTGGGTCGGCGAAGCGCTGCAGTGACGGGTGGATGCCTGACGAAGCACGGGCTTCCAGAGTCACGCACGCCTGCCGAAGCACGGCACCCGAACCCCGCGCCTGCGATCGCCCCGCGCCGCCCCAAGGAACTCTCCGGAATCCCCGACACCGCGCCCGCGATTCCCGGTTCAATGGAGCGATGAACCGCCTCCTCGACCGACCGCTCCCCCTCGCGGGCGCCTTCGCGGCGCTCCTCGCCGCCTCCGCCCTCGCGGCGCCGCCCCCCTTTCCCGACGAGTGGTTCTTCGAGGGCACCAACCGCCCCGCGCCTCTCAAGGCGCTCGAGGGGAAGCCATCGCCGGAGCTCGAGGTCGAGAACTGGATCGGATCCGCGACGCGGATCGCCGACCTCCGCGGCAAGGTGGTCGTCGTCGACTTCTGGGCAACCTGGTGCGGTCCCTGCATGCAGGCGATCCCCGAGAACGTCGAGCTCGTCAAGGCGCACGGCGAGGAGGGGCTCGTCTTCCTCGGCATCCACGACTCGAACGCCGGCTGGAACGACGCCCCGCAGGTCGTGAAGGACCGGAAGATCAACTACGCCGTCGCGAAGGACAAGAACGGCGGGCCCTCCGCCCGGGCGTTCGCCGTGCAGTTCTGGCCGACCTACGTCGTCATCGACCGCGCGGGCATCGTCCGCGCCGCGGGGCTCGTGCCCAACCGCGTCGCCGACGTCGTGAAGGCGCTCCTCGCCGAGGACGCTCCCGCCGCGAGCGAGTCGGGCGACGGCGGCGCCGAGCGGTCCCTCGGCGGGACGAGGCGACCTCGCTCGCTCCGGGCGATCGAGGGCGCGAAGGCGCCGGAGATCCGCGCCGCGTCCTGGCTCGGCGATCCTCCGGGCTCGCTCGCGGGGATGCCGGTCGTCGTCCACTTCACCACCACCAACGGCTCGCTCTTCATGCGGGAGCTCGGTCGCCTCGCGTCGATCGCCAAGGACCTCGCCCCGCAGGGCGTCGCGGTGATCGTGGTCTTCGATTCCGGCACCGACGCGACCTCCGCGAGGTCGATGCTCGACGCCGCCGGGATCGTGGCGCCCGCGGCGATCGACGCCGCCTACGACGCCGCCGTGGATGGCGCGGTCGGCGGCGCGGCGGAGGGCGACCCGCCGCCGCGCGGGAGCACCCTGCATGCCTTCGGCGTGCGCTACCTGCCGGCGACGGTGGTGATCGACCGCGCCGGCGTCGTCCGCGCCGCGGGCATCAAGTCCGACGCGGTCGCGCCGCTCGTCGAGACGATGCTCGCCGAGCCGGCGCCGTGAGCCGCCGACCCGCCGCGGTCGCCTCCCTCCCGACCACGACCTTCCTCCTCCCGAGTCCCCGATGAACGCTCCTGCCGTCGCCCGCTCGCCCTTCGTCGATCACGTCCGCGCCGAGGTCGCCCGCACCGTCGTCGGGCAGGAGGCGGTCGTCGAGCGCGTCATGATCGCGCTCCTCACCGGCGGTCACCTCCTCCTCGAGGGCGTGCCCGGCATCGCGAAGACGCTCCTCGTCCAGTCGGTCGCGAAGGCGATCGACCTCCGCTTCGCCCGCGTGCAGTTCACGATCGACCTCCTCCCGAGCGACATCCTCGGCAGCGAGATCCTCGACTCCCGCAGCGGCGAGTTCCGCGTGCACAAGGGTCCGATCTTCACGAACCTCCTGCTCGCCGACGAGATCAACCGCGCGAGCCCGAAGGTGCAGTCGGCGCTCCTCGAGGCGATGCAGGAGCGGCGGGTCTCGATCGGCGACGCGACGCACGACCTGCCCGCGCCCTTCCTCGTGATCGCCACGCAGAATCCCGTCGAGCAGGCGGGCACCTTCGAGCTTCCGGAGGCGCAGCTCGACCGCTTCATGCTGCGGCACCGCCTCGGCTATCCGACCCCGGGCGAGGAGACCGAGGTGGTGAGGCGGAGCCTCGCCCTCGGGCTCAAGCGCCAGGGCGACGGCGCCGTGCCGCGCTCCGCCTTCGACGCGATCGACGACTCGCGCCGCATGAAGGTGGGCGACCTCACCGCGGCGATGGCGGCGGTGCAGGCGGTGCACGTGAGCGAGGTCTTCATGCGGGACTGCGTGGAGCTCGTGACCCTCACCCGCACGCACCCGGAGGTCGAGCTCGGCTGCAGTCCCCGCGCGGCGATCGCCCTCGTCCACGCCTCCCGGGCGCGGGCGTTCGTGCATGGTCGCGAGTACGCGATCCCCGAGGACCTCTTCGCCCTCGCCGAGGACGTCATGCTCCACCGCATGCGCCTGACCTACGAGGCGCTCGCCCAAGGACGGCGCTCCGCGGACGTCCTCCGCGACCTGCTCGCCACGCTCGCCTGATCCCCGCCGACGACCCGTCGACCACCCGCCGACCACCCGCCGTGAGCCCCGCCGCCACGCTCCCCGCCGCGACCTCCGAGGACCTCGGGCTTCCTGCGCCCGAGTCGCTCGCCCGCGGCGACTTCGAGATCGTGATCCGCCGGCTCGCCGACGACCTCGCCTTCGGCAGCGACGCAAGCCGCCTCGTCGGCAGCGGGCTCGAGTACGCGGGGTCGCGCCCCTACGTCCCCGGCGACCCGGTGCGGATGCTCCACTGGCGGCTCACCGCCCGCACGGGTCGACCCTTCGTGCGCGAGCACGAGGCGCTGAAGCGGACCTGCGTCCACCTCGTGGTCGACACCTCCGCCTCGATGGCGACGAGCTCGACCGCCCGCAGCAAGCACGACCTCGCGGTCTGGATCGCCTCCGCGGTGGGGCTCCTGGCGCTGCGGCGCCTGAGCCCGGTCGCGGTGGTGGGCGCGGGCGAGCGCCGCGTGCCGCACCGCCCGAGCCTCTCGCGGAGCGACCTGCTCCAGTCGCTCGAGCCGCTGCGGGCGAGGGCGTTCGAGGAGTCGACCCGCCTCGGCGAGGCGATCCGCGCGGTCGCGGCGCGGGCGGAGCGGGCGAGCGTCATCCTCGTCCTCAGCGACCTCCACGATCCGGACGCGGTCGCCGCGATCCGCCGGGCGAGCCAGCGGCACGACTGCGCGGTGATCCAGCTCGTCGATCCCGCGGAGGCGCGACCGCTGCAGGCGGGCTTCCTGCGCGGACGCGAGCCGGAGACCGGTCGCACCTTCCTCGCGACGAGCCGCACCCGGCTCGGTGATCCGGACTCCGCGCGGCGCGAGCTGCTGACCTCCGGCGCCGACGCGATCGTCCTCGCGACCGACGAGTCGTTCCTGCCGCCGCTTCGGCGGTTCCTCTCCTCGCGGGGGTTCCAGCGGGGCTCGCGCCGATGAGGACTCGCCTCGCGATCCTCGCGGTGCTCGTGCTCGCGTCGGCGATCTCGTCGCCGACCTCCGCGGTCGCCTCGACCCTGCAGCCGCCCGCCGCCCTCCGCTCCGCCCGCGGCGTGATGGGCTCGGTCGAGATCGACCGCGCCTCGCCGCTGCGGGCACGACCCGTCCGCGACGCGACGAGCGGCGTCCTCGTGCGGGTCGTCCCGCTCGAGGACGGTCGGCAGCGGATCGAGTGGCTCGGGCTCCTCGAGGGATCCTTCGACCTCGCGGGGCTCCTCGAGCAGGTCGATGGTCGCCCCGCCGCGGACCTTCCCCCGCTCCTCGTCGAGGTCTACTCGCAGCTGCCGCCCGGGAGCGGCACCGACCTCTTCGGCGGCGCGTCGTGGCGGCTCGATCTCTCCGCCGGGCATCGCGCGATGCTCGCGGCGATCCTCCTCGCGTGGATCGCGGTGCCGGTCGTGGTCGTCGTGCGCCGCCGGCTCCGCCGACCGACCTCGCCGCCGCCGGCGCCAGCGCCTCGCCCGCCGACCCTTGCCGAGCGCCTGCACGACGCCGTGAAGGACGCCGCCGGACGCGAGCTCTCCGCGGCGGAGGAGGGTCGCCTCGAGCTCCTCCTCCTTCGCCTCCTCCGCGAGCACTCGGGAGGCGGCGGATCGATCGCCGAGGCGACCGCGCGGCTCCGCGAGGACCCCGCGACGGCGCGGGTGGTGCGGGCGGTCGAGACCTGGCTGCACGCGCGGGGTCGAGGCGACCGCGAGGCGGCGATCGCGGCGATCGCCGACGCTGCCGCGGCGGAGCGGTCCGCGGCGAGCGAGCCCGCGGCGGGCGGAGGCGTCCGATGACCTTCTCGCATCCGTGGGTGCTCCTGCTGCTCGCGGTGCCGGTCCTCCTCGGCTGGTCGATCGTCGCGCGGCGACCGGGCGTCGTCGCGCCGGTCGACTTCTCGCGTGCCCGCGAGCGTCCGATGCTCCGGGCGCTCCTCGGGGCGTTCGAGGTGGTGCCGCTCCTGCTCCTCGCGGTCGCGGTGGTCCTCCTCGCGGGACCGCAGACCATGCAGCAGCCGCGCCGCGAGCGGTCGCTCACCAACATCCAGATCTGCCTCGACGTCTCGGGCAGCATGGGCGGTCGGAACCATGAGCTCGCCAAGAAGGCGATCGAGGAGTTCACCCTCGCCCGCGAGGGCGATGCGTTCGGGCTCACCTTCTTCGGCGTCGCGCAGGTGCGCTGGCTGCCGCTCACCAAGGACCTGCAGGCGATCCGCGACGCCCTGCCCTTCGCCGATCCCTTCAACCAGCCATCGCACATGGGCGGGACGATGATCGGGGCGGCGCTTCGCTTCTGCGGCAGGAACATGGTCGCGGAGAGCGGGACCGGCGACCGCATGATCGTCCTCGTCTCGGATGGCTACAGCGCGGACCTCGGCGACGGCGTCGCGGAGGAGATCGGCGAGGAGCTCCGCGAGTCGGGGATCGTGGTCTACCACGTGCACATCGACGAGTCGGAGGTGCCCGCGGAGGTCCGCGACCTCGTCGAGGTGACCGGCGGCGAGGCGTTCGCGGCGACCGATGCCTCGAGCCTGCGGGCGATCTTCTCGCACATCGACAAGATGAAGCCCGCCCGCCTCGCGCCGGCGGGCACGGTGCCCCTCGACGAGTTCGGACCCTTCGCGGCGATCGCCCTCGGTCTCCTCGGGCTCAACCTCGTCTCGCTCCTCGGCGTGAGGCACTCGCCATGGTGACCGCCCTCGCTCCCGCCCTCGGGCTTGCCCTCGCGGTCGCCGCGGCGTCGGCGCTCGCGGAGTGGCTGCATGGGCGGCGGGTCGCGCGGATCGCGCGGCTCGCCTTCGGTCCCTCGGGGCGACCGGCGGCGTGGGCGCGGCTCGCGCCGGCGATCCGGGTCCTTGCCATGGGGCTCGCGACCCTCGGGGCGTGGCTTTGCCTCCGGCACGATCCCGTCGAGGTCGCGGTCGAGCCGAGTCCCCGCGCGGCGCAGCAGCTCCTCGTCGTGCTCGACGTCAGCCCGAGCATGAACCTCGCCGACGCCGGACCCGCGACGCCGAGAGACTCGAGGAACTCGAGGAACTCGAGGAACTCAAGGATCATGCGCGGCGTGCGGGCGGGCGAGGTGCTGCGGGGGATCCTCGACCGGCTCGACATGCAGGACACGCGGGTGAGCCTCATCGCCTGCTACAGCGACGCGGTCCCGATGCTCCGCGACTCGACCGACAAGGATCTCGTCTCGGGGCTCATGGACGGGCTTCCCCTCTACACCGCCTTCAAGCCGGGCGAGACCGACCTGCAGGCGGGGATCGACGAGGCGTTCGCGATGGCGAAGGGCTGGGCGCGACGCTCGACGACGTTGGTGGTGATCTCCGACGGCGACCTCTCGAAGCCGGTGAATCCCGGACCGCGTCCCGCCTCGATCGCCGACGCCCTGGTGATCGGCGTGGGCGATCCCAACCGCGCGACCGACATCGCCGGGCACGCCTCGCGGCAGGACGCCTGGACGCTGAAGTCCCTCGCCGCGCGGCTCGACGGTCGCTACCACGACGGCAACGCCCGGCACCTGCCGCGGGAGGTCCTCGACTCGCTCACCATGATCAGCCCGCGCGTCTCCGACGCGCTCGGGCTTCGGGAGATCGGGCTCGCCTCGCTCGCCGCGGGCGCCACGCTCCTCGCCTTCCTCGGTCCCCTGCTCCAGTGGTTCGGCGTGCCTCGACCGGCACGCCCGGTCGCCGCCTCGCCCGACTCGACTCGTCCCGATCACGCACGCCTCACGGAGGTCCCCGCATGAGCCGACTCATCCTCTCCCGCCTCGGCTGGACGCTCTGGGCGCTCGTCCCGGTCGTCCTGATCGCGTACCACTTCGGACCCGGTCAGGCGGCGGACCGCGAGGAGCAGGCGGCGCGAGCCGTCGCGGAGGCGCGAGCGCTCGAGCAGGACGCCCGCCGCGTGCAGGAGCTCGCCTACGCGGCGCACCTCGAGGCGATCGCCGCCCGTGCCGCGGCGTTCGGACGCCCGGATCCCGAGCTTCGCGCGACCGCGCTCGCCGCCGGCGAGCGGGAGGGGTCCACCGCCCGCGACGCCGCGGCGGCGTGGACGAAGGTCGCCGCCTCGCTCGCGACCGCGCAGTCGCTCCTCGAGGGCGCGGGCGCCGCGGACGGGGCGGAGGTCGATCCGCTCGTCGATGCGTCCTCGCTCCGCGAGGTGCGGCTCGCGCATGCCCGGGCGCTCGTCCGCTCGGGCGAGGTCGCCGCGGGCGCGGAGTCGCTCGAGGACCTCCTCCTCGAGCTCGACGAGCGCGACCCCGCCGACGCCTCGCGTGCCCTCGCGGCGCGGGAGGAGCTCGCGACGGCGTACTACTACGGCGCGCGGCTCCTCCGCCTCGCGGGCGCGCCCGCGGAGGAGTGGCGGAAGGTCGCGGTGCTGTCGCGGCAGAACTTCCGCTACCTCGCGGAGGAGCTCGCGGCGCGGGGCGAGGGCGCCGACCGCGTGCGCGAGCTCGAGCTGAACACCGAGCTCGTCCTCAACCTCGAGCAGAGCTCGCTCGAGGAGCTGCAGGCGAAGGCGCGACCGCGGGAGTCGCCGACCGGCGAGTGCCGCGGGCTCGGCAAGGAGCCGCGACCGGGTCGGCGCGGAAGGCGCCCGGGCGAGCAGCCGGACCGGGGCGCCGGCATGAACGGCGAGATCGGGATCGGATGGTGAGCCGCGTCGAGGAGCGCCACGCGACGATGCGACAGCCGACGATGCGACAGACGACGATGCGACAGACGACGATGCGACAGACGACGATGCGACAGACAGGCACCGCGACCATGACCACCATCCCCACTGATCACGCGATGCGCATCCTGCCGCTCCTCGGCGGCGGGCTGGCGATCGTCCTCGCGCTCGCGACCGCCCCCGTCCTGCACGCGCAGGCGTCGGCGACGGTGCCCGCCCAGCGGGTCGTCCCCGGGCAGCGGATCGTGCCCGCCCAGCGGGGCACCGTGATCGTCCCTGCGCAGCGAGGCGTGAGCATCGGGGCGGCGTCGGTTCCGGTGGGAGTTCCGCCGGGCACCGCCCCGGGGGCGATGCCCGCCGGCGAGGCGCCGATCGCCGTCGGGGGCGAGGGCGTGATGCCCGGCGCCCCCGTCGCCGCCGCCGAGGCGCCGCCGCTCCTCCCGGCGGAGATCGAGCTCCTCAAGGCGACCTACGCGGCGCTCGAGGAGCCCGACCGCGAGTCGATGCGGGCGTACTACGCGGACCTCGGGATCGACCTCGAGGTCGCCCTCGGTCTCGCGGAGCGCCGCAGCGCCGCCGCGATGCGCGGGCAGATGGTCGCGATGACGATGCGCGAGCTCAACTTCCAGCGCGCCCCCGAGGCGGTGCTCGCGGCGCGGGCGACCCTCGGCTTCGGGCAGGTCCCCTTCCCCAACGCGGAGACCGCCTCGCCGCAGGACGTCGCCCGCTGGGTGCACCTGCACGCGATGGCGGGCGAGTGGGAGGCGCTCGGGGCGTTCCTCGCGTCGCGTCCGGTCGAGGAGTCGATGCCGATCTACGCGGCGATCCTCCAGGCATCGAACCGCGGCGACTCCGGGCTGCTGCCCGAGGAGGTGCTCCTCCTCGCCGAGGCGTCGCCGAAGGAGTTCGAGGCGTGGCAGGTCGCGGCGCTCGCGGCGATGCTCGAGCAGGCGTCATCCAAGCACGGCGTCGCCACGCTGCTCGATCGCCTCCGCGGCGAGACCCGCTACTTCGGCGACTCCGACGAGGCGCGGCGCCGCCGCACCGTCGAGCTCCTCGCCGCCGCGGGGCTCGTCGCCGAGGCGTACTCCTTCATGACCCCGATCGAGGACGCCCGCGCCCGCGAGGACGCGGCGATGCTCGTCGTCCACGCCCGCCAGCAGCTCGCGCTCGCCGAGGAGTCCGGCGAGAGCCCCGAGGCGGACGCGCTGCGGCTCGCCGCCTTCGCCATCCTCGCCGAGGCGTCGCTCCTCGAGCGGGCGCCGATCGAGCACCGCCTCGCGGCGCTTCGGATCGCGGTCTCCCTCATGAGCCGCCTGCCCAAGTCCCGCACCGCTCCCTGGCTCGCCGAGGTCTTCGCGAGCCCGGCGCTCGGACCGGCGACCCTCGAGCAGGTCGCCCTCGCCGCCGCCGGAATCGGCAACCGCCAGCTCGCCGACGCGGAGCGGGCGAAGGCGATCCTCAACCTCAAGGAGTCGGTGGACGTGCTCCTCGAGCGGGAGGACGTGGACGCCGCGGCGCTCCGCGTCCCGCTCCGCATGGTGACCACCGCCCTCGTCGCGGAGATGGAGGAGGCGACCTCCGCGGAGTCGCAGCAGCAGTTCTTCGCCCCCGAGGCGTCGCAGCTCTACCGGGCGATCCCGAGCGAGCGATGGCTCGCGGCGCTCGAGCCGAGCCTCGCGGCGCGCGCCCGCAAGGCGTCGATCGCGATCGCCGTGGTCGCCGACGAGACCGACCGCGCGATCGAGCTCCTCGACGCGGCGATCGCCCACGCCCCCGCCGACGCCTCCGACTACGCCGATCACTTCCTCGCGGCGTGGACGGGCGAGCTTCGACCGAAGGTCGAGTACGGCGAGGAGATGATGATGTTCTTCTCCTTCTACCGCGACGCCATGCCCTCGGCGCCGCTCACCCGTGGTCGGCAGCGGCGGAACCTCGACCGCCTCGACGGCGTGATGGCGACGCTCCGCGGGGCGGGCGTCGATCCGCGCACGCTTCCCTCGGTGGTCGCGGCGTTCCAGGCGTGCCACGCCCGCACCGAGGTCTACGAGCGGGCGGACGTCGAGCGGGTCTTCGGACCGATCCCCCGGATCCCCGCGACGACCGCGGCGATGCTCGCCGCGACGATGGGCGGGAGCCTCAACGGCGACTGGCGGAGCCGCGAGGCGCAGCGCTCGACCGGCACCAAGCGCTCGGACTCGGAGATCGCCCGCCTCGTCGACCGCGGCTACGGCGTCGCGATCGACCTGATCGACTCCGCCCTCGCCCAGCGACCCGACGCGTGGAGCCTCGCGGCGCTCGCCGCGTCGCTCACCTACGACCGCCTGCAGTTCCAGCAGTCGCTCGCGACGGCGCCGGATCCGGAGTCCGCGGAGTCCTACCGCCGCGCCGCCTTCGCCGCGTTCGCCGACGCCGCCTCCCGCTACGCCGAGGCGCTCGCCCGCGGCGAGACCCGCGACGACCCGATGGTCCACCTCCGCTGGTTCGGCGCCGCCCTCGGCACGGCGGAGCTCAACTTCCTCCGCCCCGAGGACCTTCCGAGGGAGGGCACCCTGCAGGACGACCAGATCGACCTCATCCGCCGCGCGATCCGGTCGCTCGACGCGGAGGCGGTCGATCGGCACCTCGCCGCCTTCGCGGGCGCGGTGCAGCAGGCGGTCGCGCGGGCGAACCCGGAGATCAAGCCGCGGCTCGTGCGGCACGCCCTGCGGGTGATCGGCGACCATCCCGCCGGCGCGACGCTCCGCTCGATGGAGGAGCTCTACCGCGACCTCGTGAAGGACGAGATCAAGCTCCGCCTCGCGATCGACGGGGACGACCGCGTCGGCGTCGGCGAGCCCTTCGGCGTGCTGCTCTCGCTCCGCTTCACCCACTCGGTCGACCGCGAGACCGGCGGCTTCTCGAAGTACCTCCAGAATGGCGTCTACGCGCGGGTCGGCAACCAGTTCCGGGTGGTGAACTACCGCGACGACCTGCAGAAGTCGATCGAGGACGCCTTCGGCGACCGCTTCGACCTCGAGGCGATCGGCTTCTTCGACGCGTTCATGCCGCCCTTCGGCGTCGTCGAGGAGGGCGAGGAGGGGTGGCTCGAGAAGCCGCTCGCGTACCTCGTCCTCTCGCGGCGCGATCCGGCGATCGACGCGATCCCGTCGGTGACCGTCGAGATGCAGTTCACCGACCAGACCGGTCCGGTGACCCTCGCGATCGGAAGCAACGCCCCGATGCTCGCCCTCGGCGCCGAGCGCTCGACCCGTCCCTGCGAGGAGCTGGAGGTCTCGCAGCTCGTCGACGTGCGCGGTCTCGTCGTCGGCGACGGCGAACCGCCGACCCTCGAGGTGCGCCTCCGCGGCAAGGGCGTGCTGCCCGACGTGCGCGACGCGCTCGCCGGCGTCGACGGGGCGCTCGCGGGCTTCGCGGTCGCCGAGGACGGGATCTCGGTCGATCCGCCGATCGTGCTGACGACCGGCGACGCCTTCGCGCGGTCGATGTTCGGTTCCCCGATGCCCGACGCGACGACCGCGTACCCGGAGCCCGACGAGCGCGGCATGGTGCGGCTCCCGATCGAGCAGACCGTGCGGGTCACCTACGCCTCCTCGGGCGGCGCCACGCCCGCGGCGTTCGTCCTTCCCACCATCGCGGAGGGCGTCGGCGGCACGCTCGAGAGCCGCTTCTACGACGAGCTCGACATCATGCCGGTGGGCGGTGCGGAGATCCCGATCGCGACGCGACCGAGCGCCGCGGTCTGGATCGCGGTCGGAAGCGCGGTCGTCGTGCTCCTCGCGGGCGCGGTCGCCGCGGCGCGGCGAGGTCGCGGCGCCCGCGTCGAGGAGGTCCGCTCCTACGCGCCGAGCCGCCTCACCCCGCTCGGCGTGGTGACGTCGCTTCGGCGCCTCGAGACCGAGCGGGGCGGCTCGCTCGGCGAGGGTCGGGCGCGATCCCTCCGCGAGGAGATCGCCCGGCTCGAGCGGGCGTGCTTCGGTCCCGGCGGCGGAGCGCCCGCGGAGGCGGAGCTGCGGGCGGTCGTCGATCGCTGGTCCGGCGGATGACTCGCCCGCGCGCCGTTACATCCGCGTGATCATCCGGCGAGGAGAACGGTCGTATGTTCTCCTCATGCACCTCGAACACCGCCGACGCGCTCGCCCCGGACGACGCCCAAGCCTCCGACTTCTCCCGCTCGCGCTCTCCCTCGCCGCCGCGGCTTCTCCCGCGTCGGCGCAGGTCCTCGCGACGGAGGACCTCGACCCGGCGGTGACCCACGTCCTCGTGCCGCAGCATCGGCTCGTCCCGATCCGACCGGGCACGGGCTCGGAGGTCCGGCTCGAGCAGGTCGATGCGGTGGTCTCGGTCAGCGGTCGCCTCGCGGAGACGACCCTCGAGATGACCGTGCGGAACCACGGCGGGACGCTCGGCGAGGCGATCCTCCTCGTCCCGGTCCCCGCGGGGGCGACGGTGAAGGGCTTCGCCTACGAGGCGGCGCCGGGGCTCGTGCCGCCGCCGCGACCGATGCCCGCGGGCGCCGGAGCCAGCGGAGCCGCCGGCGAGGGCACCATCCTGGTGATGCCGCGCGACGAGGCGCGGCGGCTCTACGACTCGATCGTGCGGGCAAGCCGCGATCCGGGACTCCTCGAGTTCGCCGGCGCGACGCTCCTCCGCTCGAGCGTCTTTCCGATCGCTCCCCGCGCCTCGCAGCGGATCCGCGTCGCGTGGGAGGAGCTCCTGCCCTCCCTCGACGGGCGGCTCGACTACCTGCTTCCCCGCAGCGAGTCGCTCCGCGCCTCGACCCCGTGGACGATCTCCGTCGAGGTCTCCCTCGACGTGCCGATCGCCGCGATCTACTCGCCGAGCCACGGGCTCGTCGAGGTCCGCCGCGAGGCGGCGCGGGACCCTCGCCGCGGTCGGTTCACGATCGATCCGGCGTCCGCCCGGGCGCCGGGACCGTTCCTGATGAGCCTCGTGCCCGCGGCATCCGATGGCGCGGCGCCCGCGGCGAGCATCGCGGCGTATCCCGATCCCACGATCGGCGGCGGCTACTTCCTGCTCCTCGGCGGGCTCGCGGCGGAGCCCTCGAAGGACGCGGTGCTTCCGCGCGAGGTCACCATCGTCCTCGACCGCTCGGGCAGCATGACCGGCGGCAAGCTCGATCAGGCTCGCGCGGCGGCGCTCCAGGTGATCGAGGGGCTCGGCGAGGAGGAGCGCTTCAACCTGATCGACTACTCCAACGGCGTCTCGAGCCTCTTCCCGGCGCCGGTCGCCCCGAGCGCGGAGTCGATCGCCCGCGCGAGGTCCTACCTCGCGGCGCTCCGCCCCTCCGGCGGCACCAACATCTCCGACGCCCTCGTCGAGGCGCTGCGGCAGCCGCACGAGGAGGGCACGCTCCCGATCGTCCTCTTCCTGACCGACGGCGTGCCCACGGTCGGCGAGACCTCCGAGCGGGCGATCCGGGAGGTCGTCGAGCGGGGCAATCCCCACGCGCGGCGGATCTACGCGGTCGGCGTCGGCGCCGACGTGAACGTCCCGCTCCTCGACCGCATCGCCGACCTCACCCGCGCCCGCGTCACCTACGTCGTGCCGGGCGAGGACGTCGAGGTGAAGGTCGCGAGGGTCTTCCGGCAGCTCCGCGGTCCGGTGCTCGCCGACCTCGCGCTCTCCGCCCGCGGCGCCGACGGCGTCGAGTCGCCCGGTCGCGTCCGCGACCTCGCGCCGCGGCGGATCCCCGACCTCTTCGAGGGCGAGCAGGTGGTGGTCCTCGGCGCGTACCTCGGCGAGGAGCCGGCGACCCTGCTCCTCCGCGGACGCGCGGCGGGCGGCGAGGTCGAGTCCGCGGCGGCGTTCGATCCCGCCCACGCGACCGTCCGCCACGCCTACGTCGCGCGGCTCTGGGCGACCCGCCGGATCGCCGAGCTCGTCGACGCGGTGCGCCAGCTCGCCGCGGACGGCCCGCCGCGCCCGGTCGGCGCGCCGCCGGTCCTCGATGATCCGCGGGCGAGGGAGCTCGTCGAGGAGATCGTCCGCCTCAGCGTGCGCTTCGGGATCCTCACCGAGTACACCGCCTTCTTCCTCGACGAGGGAGCGATCGACCGCGGCGGGCAGGACCTCGCCCTCCGCACCGGCGAGGCGCTCGAGCGGCGGGCGGCGGGCGTCCGCACCGGCGGCGAGGCGCTCAACCAGGGCATCAACTGGAACTCGATGAAGTCGCAGCAGCAGCTCCGCTACGACAACTGCTTCCTCGACGCCTCGCTCGAGGAGCGCCGCTTCGCGAACTGCCAGCAGCTCGCGGACGGGGCGTTCTACGAGTCGGGCGGTCGATGGATCGACGGCTCGCTCGTCGCCGAGGGCGGGCGTCCCGGCGCCGAGGCGGACGAGGTGGTCGAGTTCGGTAGCGAACGTCACCTCGCCCTCGCCGCGGAGCTCGCCGCGCTCGGTCGTCAAGGCGCCCTGAGCCTGCCGGGCGACGTCCTCCTTCGACACGGTGATCGCACCATCCTCGTCCGAAACCCGGCGGAGCCCGGCGCGTGAGCGAGTCGTTCCCCGTCCATCCCCTCCTGGAGCCGTGACATGTCAAGCAGCGTCTTCCCCCGCATCTTCTTCCCCAGCATCTTCGCCATCTCGACCTGCGTCCCCGCCTCGCTCCTCGTCGCCGGGAGCTCGCTCGGCGCCGCGGCGCCGCCCGCGGGGGAGTCTCTCCCGCCGGTCGCGCCGCCCGTCGAGTCGCCAGCGCCGACCGCACCGGTCGTCGAGCTCGCGATCTGCCTCGACGTCTCCGGAAGCATGGACGGTCTCCTCGACGGCGCGCGAGCCCGCCTGTGGAGCCTCGTGAGCGACCTCGCGACCGCGACGCCGACGCCGTCGTTGAAGGTCGCGCTCCTCACCTTCGGCTGCGACGCCTACGACCCGACCGCCGGCTGGACGCGGATCGACGCGCCATTCACCGACGACCTCGACCTCGTCTCCGCGCGGCTCTTCGCCCTCTCGACGAACGGCGGCACCGAGCTCGTCGGTCGGGTGGTCGCGCTCGCGGCGCGGGAGCTCGCGTGGACGCCGGGCGAGGGCGTGGTGCGGATGATCGTGGTCGCCGGCAACGAGTCGGCGAACCAGGACCAGGAGGTGCCCTACCCGAGCGCGTGCCGCGAGGCGATCGAGAGGGCGATCCTCGTCAACAGCATCTTCTGCGGCTCGCCCGGGGACCCCATCGCGGCGGAGTGGGCGGACGTCGCCCGCCGCGCGGATGGCCAGTTCGTCGCGATCGACCAGTCCCGCGACGTGGTCGATCCTCCGACGCCGATGGACGAGGAGCTCGCGGGGCTCTCCGCCTCGATCAACGAGACCTACCTCGCCTGCGGCGAGCAGGGCGCGATGCGCTGGCAGAACCAGTCCGCCCAGGACGCGAACGCCCTGCGGCTCGGCTCCGGCGCCGCGGCGAGCCGCGCCTCCGCCAAGGCGTCGGCGCTCTACGACAACCGCGGATGGGACCTCGTCGATGGCTGCGCCGCCGGCACGCTCGACCTCGCGACCATCCCCGACGCCGACCTTCCCGAGGAGATGCGGGGGAAGACCCTCGAGGAGAAGCGGGCGATCGTCGAGGCGAAGGGCAAGGAGCGGGCGGAGATCCGGTCGAGGATCGAGTCGCTGCAGAAGTCGCGGGCGGAGTTCATCGCCGCCGCCCGCCGCGCCGCGGCGGACTCCGGCGCCACGAGCCTCGACGACGCGCTGCGGCAGGCGATCCGGACGCAGGCGACCCGCGCCGGGCTCTCCTGGACGAAGGAAGGTTCGTGAGAGAGGGTCGGAAGCGTCGCGTCGGTGGACATCCGCTCGGTGAACCTCGACGAGGGATGCGTCCGATCGTCCGCTGCGGCGAGCCCGCGTTGAGTCCGCCTCGATGGTCGTGTCCAATGAGTTCTCGACCGAGTCGATCCCGCCAAGTTCGATCCCAGTCATGTCGAGCGCCGCGAGAACCCTCCGCGTGCTGGTCGTCGAGGACGACGAGGCGATCCTCGCCGGTCTCTGCGACGTCCTTCGCTTCGGCGGCTACCTGCCGCTGACCTGCGGTCGCGGGGATCGCGCGGTGACGGAGATCCTCGAGACCTCGCCCGACCTCGTCCTCCTCGACGTGATGCTCCCCGGACGGGACGGCTTCGAGGTGCTCCGCGAGGTGCGGCGGCATCGCCCGACGCTGCCGGTGGTGATGCTCACCGCGCGGGGCGGCGAGGACGACCGCGTGCGCGGGCTCGATCATGGCGCCGACGACTACGTGGTGAAGCCCTTCAGCGCCCGCGAGGTGCTTGCCCGCGTGGCGGCGGTGCTGCGCCGAAGCGCCGAGCGACCGAGCGACCTCCGCGCGATCCGCCTCGCCGGCGGCTCGGTCGACCTCGAGCGTCGCGAGGCGGTCGGCGAGGGTCGACGCGCGACGATCTCCGAGCGCGAGGCGGCGCTCCTTCGCGTGCTCGCGTCGGGTCGGGCGCGGGTGATCGGACGCGACGAGCTCCTGCGGGAGGTGTGGGGCGTCGATCCGCGCGGCGCGAGCTCGCGGGCGGTCGACATGCAGGTGGTGCGGCTCCGCGAGACGCTCGCGACGGTCGGGCTCGCCGGGCTCGTCGAGACCGTGCGCGGCAAGGGCTACCGGCTGCACGGCGACGCGGAGCCGACCCGATGATCCGAAGGCGCCGATGGTGGCTGCTCGCGCTTCTCCTCGCGTCGCTCGCGACGGGGATCGGGCTCTGGTCGATCACCCAGCGGCTCCTCGCCTTCGAGGCGGAGGCGATCCGCGCCGCCGCGGAGTCCGCGCGGACCGAGGTCGTCCGGCTCGCCCTCTGGCGGATGGACGCGTCGATGGCGCCGCGGCTTGCCCGCGAGGCGGCGCGACCGGTGGGCGAGTACGCCTCGTTCTTCGCGCCGCAGACGGTGAACCGCCTGCTGCAGGTCGTGCCGCAGGGGGAGGTGCTCGCGGCGAGCCCGCTGCTTGCCGGATCCCCGGAGTGGATCCGCCTCCACTTCGAGATCGCCTCCGATGGCGCCGTCACGAGCCCGCAGGTGCCGGAAGGTCGCCTCCGCGACCTCGCGGAGGGTCAGTACCTGCCGGGCGGGCTTCCGCCCGCGCGCGACGAGTCGCTCGCGGCGCTCCGCGCGTGCGTCGCCGGCGTGGAGGACTCGCTCGCGGAGGTCGCCTCCGGCGCGGGCGAGGCGCCGTCGCCGGCGCTCGCGCCGGCGTCCTCGAAGGGGTCCGCGACGGGATCCTCGACGGCGGGCGACCCGACGCCGCGCGCCTCGACCGCCCCGGTCGAGGATGGCGCGGGCGAGCCCGCGTGGCGAGACCAATCGATCCGCGAGTCGATCCAGCGCCGAGCCAGCGCCTCCGACTCGCTCGCGAACAGCGCCCTCGAGGTCGCGAGCCCGCGGTCGCGGACCACGCCCCTCGACGCCGACCGTGAGGCGCTCGCGAGGAAGTTGGCCGGCGGCGCCGCGACGACGCTCGACGCATCCTCGCTCGATGCATCGGAGCTCGACGCATCGAGGCTCGGAGCCTTGGGGCTCGACGCGGGGATCGCCGACTCCCCGAGCTCGCCCGGCGCCGCGGCGGAGCCGGAGGTTGCGCTCGAGGTCGGTCCCTTCGTCCCCTCGTGGATCTCCCAGTCGCCGCCGATCCTCGTCTTCGTGCGGGAGGTCCGCGAGGGCGGCTCCTCGCGGGTGCAGGGGTTCCTCGTCGACTGGGCGGTGCTGCGCGGGTCGATGCTCGACGAGATCGAGGGGCTCTTCGACCGCGCCGAGCTGCTGCCGACCGCCTCGCGGGGCTTCTCGCCGACGCGGCTTGCGAGCGTGCCCGCGGAGCTCGAGGCGGGCGCCGCCCTCGCCGTCTCGCCTCCCCCCCGCTCCTCGACGCGGAGCGCGATCCTGCTCGCATGGGCGGCGGGAGGCGTGGCGCTCCTCGCGGCGGTGGCGGCGACCCTCGCGGGGCTCTCCTTCGGCGAGCGGCAGGCTCGCTTCGCCTCGAGCGTCACCCACGAGCTGCGCACGCCGCTCACCACCTTCCAGCTCTACTCCGAGATGCTCCGCGACGGGATGATCCCCGACGAGGCGCGACGCGCCGACTGCCTCGAGGTCCTCTGCCGCGAGTCGCGACGGCTCGGGCACCTCGTCGAGAACGTGCTGAGCCTCGCCCGACTCGAGCGCGGCAGCGCGAGGTCCCGCGACCTGCGGACGCTCGACGAGCCCGCCCTCGACGCGCTCCTCCGCGAGGTCGCCGCGGAGCGCGCCCCGGCCGCGGAGACCTCCGTCCGCACCCGGCTCGACGGCGGCGAGGTCGCCATCGACCAGGACCTCCTCCTCCAGATCCTCGGCAACCTCCTCGAGAACGCGGTGAAGTACGGCGCGAGCCCCGACGGCGTGACCCGCGTCGAGCTCGACGCGTCGCGGGAGGGGGAGATGCTCCTCGTCTCGGTGCGCGACCACGGCGCCGGGATCCCCGCGGCGAGGTCGCGGACGATCTGGCGACCCTTCGAGCGAGGCGCGGCGGAGGACGATCCTCGACCGGGTCTCGGACTCGGTCTCGCGGTCGCCCGCGGGCTCGCGGAGCGCCTCGGCGGCTCGCTGCGGCTCGCGTCCGCCGAGGGCGTCGGCGCGAGGTTCGAGCTCCGCCTGCCCTCGTCGCCTCAGCTCCAGTCGGTCCGCAGCACGTAGAGGAGCGTCAGCAGCCCGAAGAGGAGGAGGATCCCCCCGAGGACCACCGTCGGTCGCGGGTCGTACTGGACGCTGTCGGGGCGCCGGATCCGGGCGGCGGTGCGCCAGAAGCGGAAGGTCGCGATCACCATCGACGCCACGCCGACGATCGCGAGGACCGCGCCGAGCTCCTTGCCGTAGGGGCTGATCCGGACCGCCTCCGAGATCCCCGCCTCGCGCTCGATCGCCTTCGAGATCGAGCGCAGGAAGATGTCGAAGCGCTCGATGAGGAGACCGAAGGCGATGATCGCGATCGAGGTGCGGAGCCACGCGAGGTAGGTGCGCTCGTTCGCGGAGTGGTCGGTGTACTGGGGGATCACGGAAGGGTCTCCGGGCCGGGGTCCCGCCTGGCGATGAAGAGGCGAGGTGGTGGCGAGGAAGTCGCGAGTTGAGGTCAGCTCAGGTCAGGTCGCGGTCATCATCGCCTCGCTCGGGGCGATCGTGCCGCCGGTCCCCCGCCACGCGCGTCGAAGCGAGGCGACCTCGGCGGGACTCCAGAGGTGCTCGACGAACGGCTCGTCGAGCAGGCGGTCGACGAGGGCGGGGCGCGACGCGAGCGCCCGCCGCGCGAGCTGCATCGCCCGCCGCACCCACGGCGCCGCCTGCGCGGTCGCGTTCATGGTCGCGGGGCGGGGCACCACGCGGCGGAGGAAGGTCGAGAGCTCCTGCTGCTTCCGCTCGTCGGAGAGGTCGCTCCGAAGCAGGGCGATCCGCCACGGTCCGCGCTCGATCGCCGCGAAGCCTCGGTCGCGGTCGAAGGTGACCTCGAGCAAGTCAAGACCCAGCGTCGGCGCAAGGTCGTGGCGGAGCCAGTCCCGGATCAGCGTCGAGGGCACCCGAGACTCGAGCGAGTCGGCGGCGAGATGAACCGCCTCGTCGTCGAGCATCCTCGGCTCGTCGAGGCTCGCCGCGAGCCCCGGCGCCCACCACTCCCGACCTCCCGCGAAGAGGCTCGCCGCCACCGCGACCGGCTCGCGCAGCAGGACCACGAAGTCCGCGGCGCATCGAGGCTCGACGATCGCCCGACGGACCACCCAGTCGCCGACGTGGAAGCCGATCGGCACGCCGTCCTCCGCGCGGAGCCCGCGGAAGCGGTCGCGGCGCCTCGGCGAGAGATGCGCTGACGCCAGGGCGTGCGCCTTCACCGCGGCGCGAGAGGAGCCACGGATCGCCCGATGGACCGCGGTGCTGCCGGTGCGATGGGTGGCGTAGGTGACGGTCGGTCGGAGTCCCCGGTGCCGGGCGAGCTCGCAGGCAAGCACCTTCAGCCCGTAGCGTGCCGCGACGCTCGGTCGGTTCGCGAGGAGGAACGCCGCGGTGGAGGTCATCGCGCCATGCCCTCGGGAGTCGCCCTCATCGCGTCGGCGCGACCTCGACCCGGAACCTGCCGCTCTGCGAGAGGAACGTCCGCGGATTGTCGAAGCTGACCTTGCGGATCACCTCCTCAAGGTGCCCGCGGCGGCGCATCTCCTCGCGGCACTTCGGGACCGCCAGCGGATCGCTCGCCCCCCAGTCGCCCGCGGAGTTGATCCAGAGCCGGTCCGTCCCGTGCATCTCGAAGACGTCCGCCGCCCGCTGCGGCGTGCACTTCGTGTCGGGGTAGAGCGTCATCCCCGCCCAGAAGCCCGCGTCGAGGACCTCGCGGACGGTGTGCTCCTCGACGTGGTCGACGAGCACGCGACCGGGATCGAGGCGACCCTGGTTCCGGATCGCCCCCATGATCAGGCGGGTGCCCTTCCGCTTGTCCTCGAGGTGCGGCGTGTGCACGAGGACGAGGAGGTTCCGGTCCGCGGCGAGCTGCAGATGCGCCTCGAGGATCTCGAGCTCGTGGCGGCTGTTCTTGTTGAGACCGATCTCCCCGATCCCGAGGACGTTCGGGCGGTCGAGGAACTGCGGGATCAGGGCGATCACCTCCCGCGCGAAGACCGGATCCTCCGCCTCCTTGGGATTGATGCAGAGCCAGCTGTGGTGAGCGATCCCGTACTGCGCCGCCCGGCGGGGCTCCGTCTCCGTGAGGCAGCGGAAGTAGTCGAAGAAGCCCTGCGGGCTCGAGCGGTCGAAGCCCGCCCAGAACGCGGGCTCGGTGATCGCCACGCATCCCGCGAGCGCCATCCGCTCGTAGTCGTCGGTGGTGCGGCTCACCATGTGGACGTGGGGATCGATGTAGCTCATCGACCGCCCCCGGGGCTCGCGCCGCCGCCGAAGCCCTCCCACGCCCCGCGGGCGCCCTTCATCGGCGCCTTCGCGATCGGCTCGGTCGAGGGATCGCTCAGGAGCTCGAGGATGCGCCGCGCTCGTTCCGCCTGACCATCGACGAGGATCGCGACCGCCGCGCGGAGGCTCCGCAGGCGGGCGTCCTCGCCGCCGCCCGCCGAGGCGGGACGCGCCCGGTCCACGCGGTCGAGGAACGCCGCCACGTCGAGCACCTTCGCGCGGTGCTCGAGGAAGTAGCGGTCGACGACGGACTCGCGCGACAGTGGAAGCGACGGCGTCGCGGAGGAGGACGGCGTGGAGGGAACCATGCCGGGCAGTCTACGGGGTGGTCGCGCGGGCGACGTCGCGCGTCGGGATCGCGCGGCACGCCGTTCAGTGCTCCGCCGACGCCTCGATCGCGACCGCGGCGCCGGCGTCCTCCGGCTCGCGCACGGCATCGACGAGGCGGCGGACCGACTCGGAGGGCGGCGGGAAGAGCGGCGTCAGCCCGAGCGCGACCGCGAAGTTGAGGATCGCCCCGATCACCCCGATCCCCTGCGGGTTCACCCCGCTCGGCAGGACCCCGAAGGTGAAGCGGTCCATGCCGAAGAAGACCGTCCCCACGATGTAGAAGGCGGTGAAGGAGATCCCGACGATCATGCCGCAGGTCGCGGGCACCGTGCCGACGCGCTGGGAGAAGATCCCGAGGACGAGCACCGGGAAGAAGCTCGACGCGGCGAGCCCGAAGGCGAACGCGACGACCTGGCTCACGAAGCCCGGCGGATGGATGCCGAAGACGCCGGCGACGACCACCGCCACGCCGATCGTCGCCCGACCGACGAGGAGACGCTGCTTCTCGCTTGCCTGCGGCTTGAGCACGCGGAAGTAGAGGTCGTGGGCGACGCTGGAGGAGACGACGAGGAGGAGCCCGCTCGCGGTCGAGAGCGCCGCGGCGAGCCCGCCGGCCGCGACGAGGGCGATGATCCAGTTCGCGAGCTCCGCCATCTCCGGAGTCGCGAGCACGATGATGTCCGGGTCTGGACCCGAGAGCCCCCGCGCCCGCAGCTCGACGCGGGCGTCGGCGCCCTCCGCGCCCCCCGCGTCGATCCACCGCTGGTGCGCCTGCTGCATGGAGGCGAACTCCATCGGGTTGATCGTGCCGACGCGGAAGAGCTCGTTGTCCTCGCCCGCGGAGTAGCGGATCACGCCGTCGCCGTCGTCGATCCACGCGATGAGCCCGGTCTTCGACCAGCTCTGGTACCAGTCCGGCAGCGTCTCGGCGGTCCGGCCGTTCAGGCTCTCGATCATGAAGGTGCGGGCGAACGCCGCGGTCGCGGGCGCGGTCAGGTAGAGCGCCGCGATGAAGAGGATCGCCCAGAAGCCGCTCCACCGCGCCCCGCGCACCGTGCGGGTCGTGTAGAAGCGGACGATCACGTGCGGCAGGCCGGCGGTGCCGATCATGAGCCCGAGCGCGACGAGGAGGACGTTCGTCCGGTCCCAGGGTCCGGTGAACGCCTCGGTGTAGCGGGCGAAGCCGAGCTCCTGCGAGACCGCGTCGAGCTTGTCGAGGAGGAAGACCCCCGAGGGCGCGCCGTCCGCGCCGAGGAGCTCGCCGCCGAGCCCGACCTGCGGAAGCGGCGAGCCGGTGAGGCGCAGGCTGATCGCGATCGCGGGGATCAGGAACGCGGTGATGAGCACCCAGTACTGGGCGACCTGCGTCCAGGTGATCCCCTTCATGCCGCCGAGGGTCGAGTACACGAAGACGATGGCGACGCCGATCATCACCCCGACGTCGATGTCGACCTCGAGGAACCGGCTGAAGACGACCCCGACGCCCCGCATCTGCCCCGCGACGTAGGTGAAGCTGACGAAGAGGGCGCAGAAGACCGCGACGAGCCGCGCGACGTTCGACTCGTAGCGGTCGCCCACGAAGTCCGGCACCGTGTAGTGCCCGAACTTGCGGAGGGAGGGCGCGAGGAGGAGCGCGAGCAGCACGTAGCCGCCGGTCCAGCCCATCAGGTAGACGCCGCCCGACTGCCCCATCGTGGAGATGAGCCCCGCCATCGAGATGAAGGACGCGGCGCTCATCCAGTCCGCCGCGGTCGCCATGCCGTTGGCGGCGGCGGGCACGCCGCGACCGGCGACGTAGAAGCCCCGCACGTCCCGCACGCGGGTCCACCAGGCGATCGCGAGGTAGAGCCCGAAGGTGAGCCCGACGATCAGGAAGGTCCAGCCCTGCAGGCTCATCGCCCGAGGCTCCCGGCGGGAGCCGCCGGCTCCGCGCCGCGGATCCGCGCGAGCGCCTCGCGATGCCGGCGGTCGACGCGGTTCATGACGAGGCAGTAGGCGAGGACGAGCAGCACGAAGGAGGCGATGCTCCCCTGCTGCGCGAACCAGAAGCCGAGCGGATAGCCGGTCCCGGGCAGGCGGAATTGGTTGAGCCAGTCCGACCAGAGCACGCCGCAGCCGAGACCGATGAACGCCCAGAGCACGAGCAGCACCGCCACCACCGCGAGGTTCGTGCGCCAGTAGCGGCGGAGGCACGCCCGCTCGGCGTCGGAAGGTCGCGGCGGATCGGTCGCGGGGGCCGTCGCGGGGTCCGTCGGCATGACGACAAGATACGGACCGCGGAGGAACTCATCCGCCACGGTCGCTCCCGCCGGTCACGACATGACCATCACGGGTCGGACGCACGGATGATCCGGACCGCCGGCGGCAGCGCCCAGAACTCGACCGTCACCTCGCGACCGGACCGAAGCGGGTCGATGACCTCGAGCGTCCACGGTCCCGGCTCGTCGCTGCCGAGCGCGACCGCGGCACCCGCGTCGCCGCGCTCGTCGGCATCGACGAGGAAGCCGCCCCGGTCGCGCAGCACCAGGTCGATGTCCACCCCGTCCTCGCCGCCCCGCCGCGGCGAGGCGAGGAGGTAGATCGCGCTCGGCACGCCCTCCGACTCGACGGAGAACTCGACGAGCCCGCGCGGGTCCTCCGGCGACTCCGGATCGACCCTCACCCTCGTCGCGTCGAGCCGGCGGAACCCCGACGCCTCGAGCAGCGACCGGAGCTCGTCGACCTCCAGCCCATCGAGCTCGCCGCGGACGTCGCGGCAGGCGGGCGGCAGCCCGAGCCACGCGACCTGCGCCGCCGTCACCGACTTCTCGAGGCGGTCTCGGGATCGCGCCTCGCCGAGGTCCGCGGCGGCCCCGGACGCCTCGATCGCCTCGGTGATCGCCCACCCTTCGAGGATCGCGCAGCCGAGGAGGTCGGCGGCGCCGTAGCCGTCGAGGACCGCCGCGCGATCGAGCCGCCGCTCCTCGAAGCTCGGGCAGGCGAGATACTCCGCGACGCTTGCGCAGCCGCGGCGGGCGTCCTCCACGAGCTCGCGGAGTCCCTGCGCCGAGCGCTCGAGGACGACCGTCCGGATCGCCGGCGACAGGTCCTCGAGCGGCGGGCGAAGCCGCGCGGCGGTCGTGCAGGTCCAGCCCTCCTCCAGGACGGCGCCGCGCGTGAACGCCGAGGACTCGGAGGTCCCGACCCCCGCGAACTCCCGCATCGCGAGGGTCGCCATGCGGAGGGCGAGCCGCTTCGAGAGCGCGAGGACGATCTCCTCGCGGCGCGCCGCGTCCCCGATGGTGGTCGGCGGCGCTGGAGCCTCGACCGCGTCGAGGAGCGCGTCCACCTCGTCGCGCAGCCGAGTCGAGCCGTGCGTGGCGTTCGCGATCGAATCGATCTCGCGCACGATCGCCTCGAGCACCGCCGCGTCCGAGCCTCCCTCCCGCACCGCGTCGATCGACGCGACCCGCTCGTCGAGCGACCGAGGCGCAGGGATCGCCGCGACGCCGCCCGCGGGGACGATCGACTCGACCCACCGCGCGGGGATCGCGTAGACCCAGTTGAAGTTCGACGCGTCGCCATCGTCGTAGACCGCGTTCGCGACGCCGACGAGCCGACCGTCGAGGTCGGTGACGGGTCCGCCGGATCCGCCTGACCCCATCGCCGCGTCGAGCAGGTAGGAGGTCGCCCCGTCGCGGAAGTCGTACTGATGCGCGGAGACGATGCCGCGGGCAAGCGTCGGCGCCGCCGCGCCGGGGAAGCCGTGGACGAGGACCTCCGTGCCGCGCGGGAGCAGGCGCGACGACGGCGATGGCTCGATGACGCGGGCGTCCTCGCGCGGCGACGTCCACTCGAGCACCGCGAGGTCGACCTCGGGATGCACGAACCGGAGGATCGCCGGCGCCGCCTTCCCGAGGACCGCCGCGCCCTCCTCGTCCTCCACGATCGTCCGCACCACGACCTCGCCGCCGATCGGGAGGTCGAAGACCACGTGCGCTGCCGTCACGATCGTCCGCGGATCGCGGTAGAGAAACCCGGTGCCGTAGCCCTCCTCGAGCTCGAGGTGCACGAGACCGCGGTCGATGCGGGCGGCGATCTCGACCACCGTCATGGCGGCGGGAGGAGCCTCCTCGACTCGCGGCGCCGCCGAGCCGGCAGGATCGGCGAGGAGCAGGACGACTCCGACCACGGCGGTGCGCGGGGACGCGAGAGGCATGCGGGGGCTCCGGAGGGGCGATCGAACGCAAGGACAAGAGCGCCGGTCGCGCGACCGGATCGCGACGCTCATCGATCCGGCGGCGCCGCGGCGGTCTCGCCGAGCGAGACGTCGATGCCGCCCTCGGGAATCCGATCCTCGAGCGACATCGACCAGAGCACGAGCTGCGCGGCGAGGCGGCGCACCGCGGGCGACTCGAGGTCCTCGGGATGCCCGAGGGTCGTGACCGCGATGCGCTGCATCGGGTTGGGAAGCGGAAGCGACTCGCCATCGTTGCCGCGCACGGTAGTCAGCGGCGGCGCGACCTCGCGGACCCATGCGATCGGCTGCCGGGTCGGCTCGTCGGGGCGAGCGCTCTCGACCGCCTCGCCCCAGAGGAGGACGCGGCATCCGCGGGCGAGCGGCTCGACCTGGTAGAGCGGGCTCCGGACGAGGAGCCCCTCCGGCGGGATCGAGATCCCCCGCAGCAGCGGATGCGACGCCGCCTCGCCCGCCGGCGGAAGGATCCGCGTGCGCGAGGACTCGCCGTGGTCGAACCTCCACGGCGTGCCGAGGAGCCTTGCGCCGTAGTCGCGATTCCAGAGCCGCTCGCTCAGCACCGGCAGGTCATCGGGATAGCGGAAGCCGTGGATCGAGCTTCGGATTCCGGTGAGCGGCTTCCCGTCGCGGGTCGGCGCGAGGAACGCCGCGAGGGTCTCCGGATCGAAGCGGCATCCGCTCACGAAGGCGACGAGTCCATCCGCGGTCGCGATTCCCTCTGGATCGGTGAGGCTCGTCTTCGACGCTGGATCCGGCTCGCCCGCCGCGGGATCCTCGGCGAGGTGGACGCTCGTGCGCACGAGGCCCGTGCGCTCGAGGATCGCCGCGAGGAGCGGCATGGTGCGCTCCGCAGCGTTCGCCTCGTCCGCCGCGACGAGGGCGACCCGCGGCGGAGGAGGCGGCGCGGCGGAGTGCGCGGTCGAGGCGAGCGGCACGGCAGGAACGAGCGACGCCAGGATCAGGGCGAGCGCCGCGACCATGCACCCCCGCGCGAGTTCGCCCCCCGCGGTCGTCGTCGTTGCTGCTTCCATCGGCGTCTCCTCGGCGGCGCGTGGTCGTCGAGGGACTCTACCGAGGTCGAGGCGGAGCGATGCGGCGGCGAGACCGCCCTCGTGGCGCGCGACGCCGCCGTGGCGGTCAGGAACGCCACGGCGGCGGCTCAGGAGAAATGAGCGAGCGAAGGTCTCAGCCGCGACGGCGACGCGAGACGAGTCCCGCGACCCCGAGCAGGGCGATCGCTCCCGGCGCCGGGATCACCGTGCCGGAGAAGACCACGTTGTCGATCCGGTTCGAGCCGGTGGGGGCGCTCGCGGCGACCAGCGCCTCGAAGCGGACGATCACGCTCGCCTGATCCGCGACGGACGCGCCGAGGACGAACGTCTCGGTGTAGAGCGCGTTGTAGGTCGAGGTGCTCCAGGTACCCGGAGACCCGCCGCCGCCCGACTGGAGGACGGTGTAGTCGAGGAGGTCGCTGAAGGTCGTGCCGCCATCGAGGCTCAGGCGGAGGCGGAAGCTCGCCGGTCCGGTCGAGCTGCGGGCCTGATCCCACGAGAGCGACACGCCCTGGAAGCCGAGGGTCGAGAAGGTCGCCTGGTAGTAGTCGCCGATCCCCCAGTTGTTGCTGCTGAAGGAGTACTGCGAGCCGTTGCCCGCGGGCGAGGTGTAGGTCGCGGCGGCGTTCGAGTGCACCGAGATGAACTGGCTTCCGAGGAAGTTCGCGCCGGAGTCGGCGACGCCGGCTCCGTTCGGACCCGGAGGCAGGTAGGAGGTGCCGGTCGGCACGTTGCCGGCCCCCGTGGGGAACGCGGTTGGGAACGACCAGCCGACGATCACGTCGGCGGACGCCATCGACGAGGCGAGCACCACGACACCGGCGGCGACCGCCGAGCGGACGAAGGTCTTCATGCTTTCTCCTAAAGCGCAGGGATGAGGCGCAGGGATGAGGCGCAGGGATGGGAACGCAAGGGACGAGGGAACGGTCCGAGGGCGAGGGAAGCGCCCATGAATCTCCCCCCGAAGGTGCCTCCGGACCGGAGACGGTCAAGCGCGGCACCGGAGAAAATGCCGAAACACCTCGGCGTCCACGTCAGGTCGCCCCAGCGAAGAGTCGGGCTAGATCTGCCCGGAGATCGGCCCGGACGCCCGACGGCGGGAGGTCATCCGAAGCTCGGTCTGCGCCTCCGCGAGCCGTCGAAGGAGCCGCGGGAGCGAGCCCCCCTCGACCGCCGCGAGCTCGTGGAGGGAGCGGGCCGCCTCCTCGCCCCAGCCATGCCGGCGCTCGAGCAGGCGTCGCGCCGCCGGGTCCAGGTCGAGGACCGCCCCGCGGAATCGGCTCGCGGCATCGACCGCGGCGAGCCATGGCGCCAGCACCAGCCGAGGGTCATCGATCCCAAGCGATGCATGCCGCGCACTGGCGCGATGCCCCCGCAAGCCCTCGACGACCGGGGCGATCGCGCGATCGAGCCCGAGCGAGACGACGCCCATCAGCGATCGCCCGCGCCCGACCGGCGCGGTCGGCTCGTAGCCGTCGAGGATCGACGCGAGCGACCGCCACGCGAGGTCAAGGAGCGCACGGACCTCCCCCGCCGTGCGGGCGAGCAGCGGACCTCCGAGCGACTGCTCGAGTCGGGCGATCACCACCGGAAGCAGCCGGCGTCCGAGCCGCTGCCGGATCCGCCCCGCGCGGCGGATCGCGGTCTCGACCGAGTCGAGCGATGACTCGTTCGGCGCGAGCGAGGGAATCGCCTCGGCGGCGACGCGCAGGAGCCATGCCTCCGCGGCGAGCAGCGTCTCGATCTCGACCACGCCTCGGCGGGCAGGCATGCGGTCCCGCGACTCCTCCACGAGCCGCACCGCGTCGAGGGGCATCCACGCCTCGGCGTGCCCGCGCCCGACGACCTCCGCGGTCGGGATGACCCGCGCCGCGTCGGGAAGCTCGAAGGTCGCGAACCAGCGACGGGGAAGCACGATCGCGCGGAGCCGGTCGCGCCGCAGCCGCCGCGCGAGCTTCGCCGTCGCGATCGGATCTCGCCCGTGCCGCGCCGCGACCACCGCCGGAGGAATCAGCTGGTCCGCCGCGCGGAGGAGGACGCGGGCGAACGCCCGGGCGTCGAGGCGGCGGGGCGCCCTGCCCTCCCAGCGCCCGGCGCGGCGGAGGATCTTCCGCACGCCCTCGCGCGAGCGGGAGAACTCCTCCGCGATGAGACCCGCCGCGCGGGTCGGCGCGACGAGCCGTGCCCGCAGCGCGTCGAAGCGGGCGAGGACGCGGCTCCGCTCGGCGGCGTCGCTTCGCCGCGGCGCCCGCGGCGTTCGCCGCCCGCTCGCCGCGAGCCGCAGCGCCGCGCGGGCGCAGCCGACCCGCACCGAGCCATCCGCGAAGCGCATAGGGTAGGTGGCGAGACCCTCGTCGCGCCAGCGATGGAGCGTCCGCTCGCTGACGCCCGCCTCGCGCGCCGCGGCGGCGAGGTCGATGCCGCCCCCGGGTCGATCCTCCGCCGGAAGATCGAGCCCGCGGGCGATCGCGGCGATCAGACCCGCGAGGTCATGGCGGAGCGCCTCGCCGGCAAGGAGGACCCCGCCCTGCTCCGGGCGGTAGCCGCTGATGCGGTAGACGACGAAGTCGAGGGGATAGCTCGCGCCCGGATCGAGCTCGCCGAGGAGGCGCTCCGCCGCGTCGAGCAGGCGCCGCCGCGCCGCGGGCGGCGCGTAGGAGAACTCGCGGGCAAGACCGGCGACCTCGGCGAGCCGGAAGCGCCGCGACATGGCTCAGGCGTGGCGCCAGCCCTCGAGGAACTCGAGCGGGCGGACCCTCGGGAGCAGCTCGTGCCCGTGGGCGAGGCGGAAGAAGGTCTCGAGGCCGGCACGCTCCTCCTCGCCGAGCTCGTAGCGGAGCATGCTGGTCAGGTAGAGCTCCGCGTCGAACTTCGGCCAGCCCCGGGCGATCGCGTGCCGGTGGACGATCGCGCTCGTCCGCAGCCGGTTGTGCCGCCGCTGGCGGTCGAGGACCGCGGCGGCGGTGCGCACGCGACGGAGGACGTCCTCGCCGAGATCGCGCCGGCACATCCAGGTCGCGAAGACGAAGGGACGTCCCGTCGTCTCGAACCACGCCTCGCCGAGGTCGAGCTGGTGCGGGTACTCGCGATGCGGGGGGGCGCTCGTGATCACCTTGTCGCCGATCAGGAGCATGCTCTCCGGTCTCGCCGCGGGCGCGGCGTCGCGGGTCTCGAGGGGGATCATGCGCGGTCGAAGCCCGTGCCGCTCGCGGAGGAGGACCTGGAGCAGGATCACCGAGGTGTGGCTGTCGCAGTCGGCATGGACCTCCGCGACGCGGCTGATCGGCACGCGGCTGTAGAGCCGCACCGTCATGGTCGCGCCGCGGCAGCCGAGCATCCCGACCGGGACGATCCGGAGCGGCTCGGGGGACTTCTGGTAGTCGACCACCGAGCAGAGCGCCATCTCGACGCGACGCGAGAGCAGCATGTCGAGGAGCCGGCTCGGCACCGCGTGCTCGAGCTCGAGGGACCCGAGCGGCTCGAGACCGTCGATCAGGGGAAGGGTGTTGAGGTAGCTCACCACGCCGACCCGCAGGCGGGCCGCGGCGGCGGGCGGGGCCGAGGCGGTCGCGATCGACTCGGTCGAGGTCATGGCTCGATGGTACGGGTCGCGCGGGCTCCGCGACCCGCGTCGCCCGCGAGGATCGCGTCGATCATCAGCCCGGGTCCGAACGCCACGAGCTCCGCGGGCATCTGCACGCCCGCCGCGAGCGCCCGCTCGAGGACGAAGAGGATCGTCGCGGAGGACATGTTGCCGTGGTCGCGGAGGACGCCGCGGGCGAGTTCGATGCCGCGCGGATCGAGCGAGCCGGCGAGGGGCGAGCCCTCGATCGCCGACGCGACCGCGTCGAGGATCCCCGGACCTCCGGGATGCGGCAGGATCGTCCGAGGTCGCGGGCGCCGCGCGGCAAGGAACCCCCCGAGCGAGCGGCGGATCGCGACCGGCACCTCGCGGGAGAGCGTCATCGCGAAGCCCTCGTCGGTGATCCGCCAGGTCATCTCCTCGCGGTGCTCGGGCAGCGACGCGCTGCGGCCGCGACCGAGGGCGAGTCCCCTGCCCTCCCCGGATTCCGCGCCGCCGCGCACCACCACCGCCGCGGCGCCGTCGGCGAAGAGCGCCGACGCGACGAGGTTCTGCGGCTCGACCGAGGCGCGAAGATGGAGCGAGCAGAGCTCGACGCAGAGCCCAAGCACCACCGCCTCCGGGTCGTCTCCCGCGATCGCCCGTGCGGCGCGGAGCGCCGCGACGCCGCCGAAGCAGCCCATGAAGCCAAGCTGCAGCGGTCGCACCTCGCGGCGAAGCCCGACGCGACCGCCGATCAGCGACGCCCCGATGCCGGGCGCGGAGAAGCCGGTGCAGGTCGCGACCACGAGGTCGGTCACCGCCGCCCCACCGACTCCCGCCGCGGCGAGCGCCCGCGCCGCCGCGTCCGCCGCGAGTCCCGGGGCGTGCGCCTCGAAGCGGTCCATCCGCCGCGCCGTCGAGAGCCCGGGCAGGTCGTGCGGATCATCGACGATCGCGCGGTGCTCGACGCCGCTCCGCTCGACGAGGCGCCTCCACCGATCGAGCTCGGCGCCGCGGAGCCGCCACAGGTCGCCCTGCACCGCCGCGAGGTCCTGCTGCCTCCAGCGAGTCGCGGGCACCGCGGTCCCGATGCCGACGATGCGCGGCGAGGCTCGGCGACGCGCGGCGCGGACCGCACCGGTCGCGGCGGCGCTGGAGGAGGCTTCGACCGACGTCTGGCTCATCCTCGTCCGACCCCGGCGGCGACGAGCCGACCAAGCGCCGGCATCCGCGCGGCGACCCGCGCCGCGGCGCCGAGCCAGCGAGGTCGCGCCGCGAGCGCCGCGATCGCGCGGCAGGCGAGGCGGCGTCGATCGACGCGCCGCCGATGGATCGAGGCGTAGGTCGCGGCGGCGGCGGCGTTCCATCCGCCGTGCGCCCCGACCGCGTCGAGGAGCGCCTCCGCGGACTCGAGCGCCCACGCCATCCCCTCGCCGGTGAAGGGCTCGTGGTAGCCGGCGGCGTCGCCCACGAGCGCGATGCCGCCCCGCGCGACGATCCGCGGTCGCCACGGCATCGGTCCCGCCGCGAGGATCGGTCCGACGCGGAGGTCGCCTCCGGCGCGATCGCCGAGGATCCGGCGCACGAACGCCCGCGGATCGCGTGTCGGCGACGCCGGCGCGACGAGCGCCGCCGCGTGCACGCGGCTCGAGGAGCCACGCTCCCTCACGAGCCCGAGGTAGCCGCCCTCGTCGGCGAGCATCTCGATGCGGTCGGACGCGAGCTCGAGCCGCGCCGCGAGATCCTCGCCCTCGAGCGCCGCGGCGAAGCCGAACTTGCGCCCGGCGGCGCGATCGTCCGCGAGCCCCGCGGCGCGGGCGAGCCCGCTCCCCACGCCGTCCGCCGCGACGACGAGGGGCGCGCGGAGCTCGAAGGAGGACCGATCGCCCTCCACGCGGAGCCGCGCGGCGCCCTCGCGCCCATCGTCGAGTAGCCGCGCCGACGCCGGACGGATGGGGATCGCGCCGGCGGCGACGGCGACCTCGAAGAGGCGGTCGTCGAGGCGGTCGCGCCGCACGAGCCATCCTCCCGACGAGGCAGGCGGCGAGCCCTCCTCGTCCGTGATCGAGAGGTCGATCGGTCCGGCGTGACCGATCGTGCGGAGGCGGAAGGCGGAGGTGGTGCCCTCGGCGAGCGAGGTCACCTCGTCGAGGAGCCCGTGACGGCGAAGGAGCGGCGCGACCCGCGCCGCAAGGCACCGACCGCAGCACTTGTCGCGACCCCGCGCGGCGCGCTCGATGATCGCGGTGCGGAAGCCCCGCCTCGCGAGACCGAGCGCCGCGAGCGAGCCCGCCGGGCCCGCGCCGACCACCACCGCGTCGAACTCACCGGCGTCGGCGGGGCGGATCATGCCGCCGAGGATAGGGGACGAGCCGCGTTCAGGAGACCGCCGCGCGCGCCGCGGCGATCGGGAAGGTCTCGACGACCGGCGTCTCCTCGCTCGTCGATCCCGCGGCGCCGACCACGTGGACCCGCGGCAGGCGCGGGTTCATCCGGCAGAGGAGCTCGTGCGGCAGGCAGCCCGCCCGCGCCGCGACGGCGGGGAGGAAGTTCGAACGCGCGCGGTCGGCGCCGACCACCTCGACGCTCCAGCCGACGAAGGACTCCGGCGCCGCGGCGGCGCCGAGGTCGGTGAGGTCCACCGTGATCTGGTCCATGCTGACCGCGCCGATCACCGGCACGGTCGCGGTCGCGAGAAGCCTCGGATCGGGGCCCGACACCGCGACCTCGGCGCGACCGCCGGCGGTCGTCGGAAAGCCGTCGGCGTAGCCCACCGGCACGAGCCCGACCGTGGTCGGTCGCCGCGCGATCCAGGTCGAGCCGTAGCCGACGCCGCTTCCCTCGGGGATGCGCTTCGCGTGCACCACCTCGCTCGACCAGGTCACCGCGCCGCGGAGGAGCGCGGACTCCTCGAGCCGCTCGCCCTCGGGAAGGTCCTCGGCGCCGTAGCCCGCCCAGGCGAGCCCGAACCGCACCATCCCCCGATGGAACCGGCGACCGCGGAGCAGCGAGTGCGTGCTCGACACGTGGACGAGGCAGGTCTCCGGCAGCTCGATCCCCGCGATGAGCCGGTCGAACGACGCGAGCTGCGCGGCGGTGCCCGCCGGGTCGCGCTTCGAGTCGGAGAAGTGGGTCATCACGCCCGCGAGGCGAAGCGAGCGGCGTCGAAGCACCGAGTGCAGGAGCTCCCCCGCCGACTCGAGGTCCACGCCGCCCCGGCGAAGTCCCACGTCGACCTCGACGTGGACCGGCACCCGCACGCCGAGGCGCTCCCCGCTGCGGGCGAGCGAGCGGAGCTGCGACTCGTCGTGGATCGTCGCGTGGAGCGCGCCCGCGAGGAGCGGACGGTAGAGCTCGTCGCCCCGCGAGAGCTCGCGGATCGGCATGAGGACGAGGATCGGGACGCCGAGGTTCTCCTCGGCAAGCGCGACCGCCTGCTGCGGCGAGTAGACCGCGAGGAGGTGCGATGCCGGGGCAAGCCGTCGGGCGATCCGCGCCGCCCCGAGGCCATACGCGTCCGCCTTCACGATCGGGCACAGGCGGCACGATCCGCCGACGAGGCGGCGGATGGCGGCGATGTTCGCGTCGATGGCGGCGAGGTCGATTCGGATGACGCTGGTGGGGCGCATCGAGCTTGGCGGAAAGGTACCCGTTTGTATCGGCGGTCGCCTGCACCTACCATGACCGCGTCGGAAGCACTTCGACGATCGGGGAGCGGCAGGGTCCGACCCTGCTGGAGGAACCCTGTTCCTCCCCGAGACTCCCCTTGCACCCATGACCGAACCCCGCGACCGCGACGACATCTTCGATACCTCCCGCACCTTCGCCGAGCTCGGGCTCGCCGCGCCGATCGCCCGCGCGGTCGCCGAGCTTGGCTTCGTGCATCCCACCCGCATCCAGTCGCAGCTGATCCCCGTCGCCCTGCGAGGTCGCGACGTCCTCGGTCAGGCGAAGACCGGGACCGGCAAGACCGCCGCGTTCGGGCTGCCGATCCTCCACCGCCTCGCGCAGGAGCCGGAGGCGCCCTTCGCGGCGCTCGTCCTCGTGCCGACCCGCGAGCTTGCGATCCAGGTGACCCGCGAGATCCGCGAGTGGGCGAAGCACACCCCGCTCGCCGCGGTCGCGATCTACGGCGGGCAGCCGATCCGCACGCAGGCGCAGAAGCTCGAGAAGAAGCCGGCGATCCTCGTCGGCACGCCGGGGCGGGTGATGGACATGCACGGTCGCGGGCTCCTGCCCTACGACCACGTGCGGATCGCCGTCCTCGACGAGGTCGACCGGATGCTCGACATCGGCTTCCGGGACGACATCCGGAAGATCCTCGGCGCCCTGAAGCGCGGTCCGCAGACGATCTTCGTCTCGGCGACGATCTCGGCGGAGATCGAGAAGCTCGCCCGGTCCTACATGAAGGACCCGGAGAAGATCGTCACCGCCGCGGCGAGCCTCACCGTCAACCAGGTCACCCAGAGCTACCTGCCGGTCGAGCCGTGGGACAAGCGCCGGCTGCTGCTCCACCTGCTCAAGAAGGAGACCCCCCCGCTCGCGGTCGTCTTCTGCCGCACCAAGCGGACCGTGGACACGGTGGCGAAGTACCTCTCGGACAAGGGCATCGAAGCCCACGCCATCCACGGCGACATGTTCCAGAACCGCCGCAACAAGGTGATGGACGAGCTGCGCGCCGGGAATCTCTCGGTGCTCGTCGCGAGCGACCTCGCCTCCCGCGGGCTCGACGTCGAGGACATCTCGCACGTCATCAACTACGACCTGCCGGAGGACCCGGAGGTCTACGTCCACCGCATCGGCCGCACCGCCCGCGCCGGACGATCGGGCGTGGCGTGGAGCTTCGTCTGCCCGGATCAGGGCGAGCTGCTGACGGCGATCGAGATGCTCGCGAACGTGGAGATCCCGCGGCTCGAGTACCAGGACTTCCAGCCGGGTCCGGTCCCCGACGACGTGCGGGCGCAGCGCGAGCTCGACGACAAGCGCCGCGAGCAGCGGGCGGTGCAGCAGAACCGCTTCGCGACGACGGTGCCGGTGGTGGAGGCGGCGGCGGCGGATCCGAGCCGCTACCCCGGAGGAATCGTGCCGATCGCGCCGCCGGAGAAGCGGCTCGGCGGTCGGACCAAGACCCGACGACGCTGACCGTCCGCGACCGCGGCGGCGCCGCCGGCGGGGTCGCCGGGGTGCCTCGCGAGGTCGAGTCGTCCAGTCGTCGAGGCGTCGAGGCGTCGAGGGAGTGTCCCAGTCGGGAGAGTCCCGGTCAGGCATGGTTCGAGAGCGTGGCGGCGGGTGCACGGCGCCCGCCACCGCCACGATGGTTCGAGGGCGTCCCTCCCGCGGAGATCGTCCGTCGAGGAGGAACCCGAGTCAGTCACGGAGCGCCGAGGCGGTCGACGAGACCCGCCCTGCTCCGGACGTTCGAGGGGATCCGCGTGCACGGGTCGGTGGTGCGAGTCCACGAGGAAGTCGAAGGCGCCCTCCGCGAGGGTCGCGCGGTCGTCGCGCTCGAGACCGCCGTGCTCACCCACGGGCTTCCACGGACCGCTTGGAAGGATGCCGCGTTCGAGTCGTGGCTCGCCTCGACCCATCCCTCGCTCGTTGGTCGCGGAGGCTGGGACGCCTCGGCGCCGCTCCACCTCGAGGTGGTCCGCGCGATGTCCGGGGCGGTGCGCCGCGGTGGCGCGGTGCCCGCGGTGGTGGGCATGCTCGGGGGGGTCCTTCACGTCGGGCTCGACGACCGCTCGCTCGAGGCGCTTGCCGCCTCGCCCTCGCCCGCGAAGCTCTCGGCTCGCGACCTTGCGCCAGCCTCGACCGCGCGGGTCGATGGCGGCACCACCGTCGCCGGCACCCTCGCGGCATGCCGGCTGACCAGCCGCCCGATCCGGGCGATGGCGACCGGCGGGATCGGCGGCGTGCACCGTGGCTGGAGCGAGTCCGGCGACGTCTCCGCGGACCTGCGGCTCCTCGCGGAGGTGCCGGTCTGCCTCGTTGCCTCCGGAGCGAAGTCGATCCTCGACCTTCCCGCGACGCTCGAGATGCTCGACACGCTCTCGGTGCCGGTCGTCGGTCACCGCACCGACGGGCTTCCGCGGTTCACCGCGCCGCCCGATCCGGCGCGGCGGCTTCCGTGGCGCCATGACTCGGTCGCCGAGGTCGTGGCGACCTGCCGCCGCCATTGGATCGACTTCCGCCGCTCGAGCGCCGTGCTCCTCGCGAATCCCGTCCCGCCCGCGATGGCGCTCGACGACGGCGCCTTCGAGGAGCTCGTCGAGCGCGAGGTCGCGGCGAGCCGCGCGGCGGGTCACGCGGGGGCGGCGGTCACGCCGGATCTTCTTCGACGCCTCGCCGAGCGGTCCGGCGGTCGGACGCTTCGCGCGAACGTCGCGCTTCTCCTCTCGAACGCCTCCCTCGCCGCCGAGGTCGCCTCGGCGATCGCCGCCCTGAACCTTCCAGAGTCATGACGCAGGTCCCGCCCCCCGCCATCGTGCCGCCCGCCGCGACGCCCGCGGTCGAGGAGCTCTTCGCCATGGAGTCCACGCCAGACGATCCCCATCCCGCGACCGATCCCGGCTCGGGCGAGGCGCCACCACGCCGCCGTCGACGCCGCCGCAGGCGCGGTGGCGGTGATGGAGGAGCTGGAGGCCAGGCGGCAGGCGGCGCTCCCGTCGAGGGAGCACCTGCCGCACCCGACGCGCACGATGACGAGTCGCCGGGGTTGCCGGAGTCCTCGAAGTCTGCAGAGTCCTCGGAGTCATCCGATGCCGACCTGACCGAGGAGCCAACCGCTGGCTCCCCCGCCGCGCCGGCCGGTCCGGAGGGCGCGCCTGGCGAGGGCATGGGACGCCGTCGACGCCGGCGGCGCCGGCGACGCGGTCTCGGCGGCGCGCTCCCGGGAGCGCCGGGCGCTCCCGGCGAGCCGGGCGCGACTCCCGCCCCGCCGCCCGGCGGGCGACCGATGGAGGAGCCGGTCGAGATCTCGATCCGCGAGGGCATCGTCGACCTCGGCGTCTTCGGCGGTCAGGAGCCCCGCCTTCGGCAGTTCTCGAACGGGATCGTGGCGTCGAACGACGATCCATGGATCCCCGGGGCGATCGCCGCGGAGGCGAAGCTCCGTCCCTGCCATCGGATCCGCGGCGAGTTCGCCCGGCGGGGGAGCTCGCCCCGCGCCGTGCTTCGCAGCGTCATCGACGTCGAGGGCATCCCGCTCGCCGAGCACGTCGGTCGTCCGGCGTTCGCCGACCTCGTGCCGCTCGACCCGCAGCCTCGGATGGCGCTCGAGTTCCCTGGCTGTCCTCCCGCGAACCGCCTCATCGACCTCTTCTGCCCGATCGGCTTCGGCACCCGCGGGCTCGTCGTGGCGCCGCCCAAGGCGGGCAAGACGATCCTCCTGAAGGACATGGCGGCGGGGATCAAGCGGAACCATCCGCAGGTCGAGCTGATCGCGCTCCTCATCGACGAGCGACCGGAGGAGGTGACCGACTTCCGCCGCAACGTGCCCGCACAAGTGCTCGCCTCGAGCAACGACCAGGACCTCGAGATGCACCTCCGCCTCGGCATCGAGGCGATCGAGCGGGCGAAGCGCCTGCTCGAGGCTGGTCGCGACGTGGTGGTGCTCCTCGACTCGCTCACCCGCCTCGGTCGGGCGTTCAACAACAGCCGCCGCTACGGCTCGGGCGGTCGGACGATGTCCGGCGGTCTCGACTCGCGGGCGCTCGAGGTTCCCAAGCAGCTCTTCGGCGCCGCCCGCAAGGCGGAGCAGGGCGGCTCGCTGACCATCATCGCGAGCTGCCTGGTGGACACCGGCTCCCGCGCCGACCAGATCATCTTCGAGGAGTTCAAGGGCACCGGGAACATGGAGCTGATCCTCGACCGCTCGATCTCGGAGAAGCGGGTCTACCCGGCGATCAACCTCGCCGCCTCGGGGACCCGCAAGGAGCACCTGCTCCTCTCCGAGCGGGAGCTGAAGACGATCACCGCCCTCCGCCGCCGCCTGCTGAGCCTGCCGCCCGCGGTCCAGATCGAGCAGCTCCTCGCGGCGCTCAAGCGGTTCGACACGAACGAGCGCCTCGTCGCGGGCTGACGACCCCGCGACCGCGTGACCGCGTGGTCAATCGGGGCGGGATTTGGTACACCCCCCGCCATGGCGAGCGAATCGCGGCAGAACATCACGGCGGGCATCTTCGTGCTGGCGGGCATCGCCCTCGCGACCGTGACCCTCATCACGATCCAGCGGCTGACGATCGCCCCCCGCACCGCCTACCAGGTCGATTTCGGGGTGACCGAGGGCGTCGGCGGGCTTGCCCCCGGCGCAGACGTCCGGGTCGGCGGGCTCACCCGCGGCGACATCTCGAGGATCGAGGCGATCGGCGAGGACGGGAAGCCGATCACCGGTCCCGGTCAGCGGCTCGCCTCGCTCCGCGTGCACATCGAGGTCGATGACACGATCCAGATCTACTCGGACGCGGTGGTGATCCGGATGCTGCCCCTGCTCGGGAGCTCCGGCTACCTCAACTTCGTGAAGCTCGGCGGGGGCGAGGGCGCGACGCTCCTCGCCAAGGATGCGTTGATCAAGGCGACGTCGAGCCCCGGGATGCTCGCGACGATCGTCGGCGGCGACAACGCCCAGAAGCTCGGCACGGTGGTCGACAACGTCGAGCGGCTCTCCGAGCTGCTCGGCGAGCAGGTGCCGAAGGACTACGACGAGCTCGTGCGTCCGTCGCTGCAGGACGTCCGGACGGTGATCGCCGACGCGCGGGCGCAGTGGCCGACCTGGAGCGGCAACGTCTCCACCACGCTCTCCAACGCCGAGAAGTCCTCGGAGGCGCTGCTCGCGGGGCTCACCGATGCGCGGACGCTCATCGACGACGCGCGGCGGCCGGTGCAGGATCTCTCCGACATGGTGCAGCGCAACGCACCCAAGGTGAACGACATCATCGACCGGGCGGACAAGATCAGCGTCGACGCGGACCTGCTGATCACCGACCTCAACTCGAAGGCGATGCCGAAGCTGCTCTCGCTGCTCGACGACGCCGACGACGCGGTGAAGCAGATCTCCTCGACGCTCGACGTGCTGAAGCCCGAGATCCTCCGGCAGCTTCCGCAGCTCCGCACGATGCTGTCGGACCTCCGCGTGGCGTCGGCGGAGCTGAAGCTCGCGACGATCGAGGTGCGGCGCAATCCCTGGCGGCTCCTCTACCGTCCCTCCTCGGACATCATCGCGAACGAGAACCTCTTCGACGCCGCCCGCAGCTTCGCGCTTGCCGCGGCGGACCTCCGGGTCGCCGGCGAGTCGCTCAACCAGATCGTCGCGGCGGATCCGCAGGCGCTCGCCGCGGATCCGGCGCTCGCGGAGAGCCTCCGGCAGAACCTCTCCGACCAGCTGAAGCGGTACCAGCAGGCACAGGTGGACCTCTTCCGGATCATCCTCGGCGACCGCTGAGTCCCCACGCCGGCGAGTCTCCGTCCGAACCTCCGTCCATGGCCGAGCCCGCCGCACGCAACCACGTCCGCACCGGTCTCCTCGTCGTGCTCGCGGCGGCGGCGGCGTTCCTCCTCGCGTTCCTGCTCCCCCGACTTCCCTGGACCGCCATGAACCGCTACCGGTTCGAGGTGAACCTCGCGACCGGCGTCGGGGCGCTCGGACCGGGCTCGAAGGTGATCGTCGCGGGCATCGAGGAGGGCACGGTCCTCTCGACGTCGCCCGTCTCGCGGCGAGACGCGAGCGATCCCGCGGCGCCGCCGATCGAGTTCGTCGCGGTCGAGATCGAGGTGCGATCGTCGCTCTCGCTCTACGAGGGCGCGACGGCGCGGCTCGTCTCGCCGCCGATCGGCGCGGGCACGGACGTGGAGATCATCGACGCGTTCGAGGCTGGACGTCCCGCGCTTGGGGACGACGCCCGCCTCGCCTGGACGCCGGGTCCCGGGATTGCGGCGTCGCTCCTCGGCGAGGCGCGCTGGAAGCGGCTCGATGCCTCGATCGGACGGCTGGAGCGGTTCGGCTCGCTGGTGCCGACCTGGCGGGACGAGATCCGGGCGGAGTTCGAGGGAATCCGCGGGGAAATGGTGGGTCTGCAGGGCTCGGTCGAGCCCGATCTCGAGCGGTGGCGCGGCTCGTGGGAGACCCTTCGGGAAGTCCCGACGCGGGCGAGGGCGGACTTCGATCGCCTCCGCGAGTCGGGCACCGCGATCCAGAGCGACTGGGCGACGATGCAGCAGCGCTTCGAGGGGATGTCCTCGAACCTCAAGGGCACCATTCCCGCGGCAGGCGGCAATTTCGAGCAGTGGTCCATCCTCGACCGCTTCTCCGGTCTCGAGGGGCTGGAGGAAGCGATCGACTCGATCCGTGGAACCTGGAGCGGGCTGGTGAGCTCGTGGGACCGCATCACCGTGGCGGTCGGCGAGCCTTGGGACTGGGCGACGCTCGACCTGCGGCTCTTCCTCGCGAACTTCTCGATCGCCTCCTCGCAGTTCGACCGCCTCTTCGAGGAGGTGCTCCGGCATCCCGTGAAGACCATCTTCATGGTGCTCGGCGTCGAGCTCGGGCTGATCCCCGATCAGGACCGCCTCGAGCAACTGAAGTCCGACGCGGTCGTGCGGAACTTCGTGCGTGCGGTCGAGGACCTTCGGGCGGCGCAGCAGTCGCTCGCCGACTGGATCGCGATCCGCCCAACCGTGCCCGATGCCCCGGAGATTCCCGACGAGATCCGCAAGGCGATCGAGTCGGCGGAGGCACGCATGATGGAGGCGGCGGACATCGCCTTCCGTCACCGCATGATGGATCGCTGACCGCCGTGGCGGAGCCCCCGTCGCCGACGGCGTCCCCGAGTTCCGCCGACGAGCCCGCCGGAGGATCGACGCGCGTCGTCCGCATCGACGACGCCGCCGATCCACGGCTCGATCCCTTCCGCGACGTCCGGGACCGCGTGCTGCGCGGGGATTCCGGCCTGTTCATGGCGGAGTCCGCGCGGGTGGTGCGTCGCCTGCTTCGGAGCGGGCATCGCGTGCGGAGCGTCCTCGTCACGCCGGGCGGGCGGGCGGCGCTCGCCGACGACCTCGACGCCCGCGGCGGATCGCTCGAGGTGCTGGAGGTCCCGGAGGGGATGGAGGTCGCCGTCGCGGGCGCCCGCTTCCACGGCGGCGCGCTCGCGCTCGGCGAGCGACCGCGCCGACCCCCGAGCGTCGAGGAGGTGCTCGCCCGCGCGGGATCGGCGCCACCCGAAGGTCCGCGGCGGATCGTGCTCGGCGAGGGCATCACCCACGCCGACAACATCGGCTCGCTCTTCCGCTCGATCGCCTGCCTCGGCGGGCACGGGGCGATCCTCGATGGCGCCTGCGCCGACCCGCTGCTGCGGCAGTCGATCCGCTTCTCGATGGGACGGGTCTTCTCGACGCCGTGGACGAGCACCGATCGACTCACCGACGCGATCGCGACCGTGCGTCGAGCGGGGTTCGTGATCGCGGCGGCGGAGTTGTCGCCGCGGTCGCGTGCGCCGCGGGAGCTTCCCCGCGACCGCGACGTGGCGATCCTGCTCGGCGCCGAGGGCGCTGGGCTCTCCCCCGGCAGCCTCGCCGCCGCCGACCTGGTGGTGGAGATCCCCTCGCCGGCGCCGCGCGATGGCGACGATCCGGCGTCGCTCAACGTGGCGGTCGCTGCGGCGATCCTGCTATACGAGCTCGGCCGCTGACGCCGCCTCCCGCTCGCGGGCGGTGAGCTCGGACTCGTCGAGGCGCTCGATCCTCGCCCCGAGCCGGTTCAGCGACTCCTCCATGCGGTGGTAGCCGCGGTCGAGGTGGTAGACGCGGTGCACCACCGTCTCGCCCGCCGCGGCGAGTCCCGCGAGGACGAGGCACGCCGAGGCGCGAAGGTCGCCCGCCATCACCGGCGCGCCGACGAGGGGCGGACCGCCCGCGACGACCACGACGGAGCCCTGCCGGAAGAGGTTCGCGCCCATGCGGGTGAGCTCCGCCACGTGCATGAACCGCTCGGGGTAGATCTTCTCGGTGATGACGCTGTTGCCCTGCGCCATCGCGAGCAGCGCCATGAACTGCGCCTGGAGGTCGGTGGGGAAGCCGGGATGAGGCTGCGTCGTGATCACGGTCGGACGCAGCGAACGCTCGGAGGTGACCCGCACGCTGCAGCGACCGGGATCCGCCTTCGGATCGAGCGGCTCGACGGTGACGCCGACGTGCTGCAGCCGGTCGATCGCCGCGAGGAGCGAGTCGTAGGGGAAGTCGTCGAGGATGATCTCGCCGTTGGTCATCGCCGCGGCGATCGCGTAGGTGCCCGCGACGATGCGGTCGGGGATGACCTCGTGGTCGGCGCCGCCGAGCGACTCGACGCCCTCGATCACGATGCGGGGTCCGCCGGCGCCCCGGATCCGGGCGCCCATCGCGTTGAGGAGCCGGGCGAGGTCCACGATCTCCGGCTCGCACGCGGCGCACTCGATGATGGTGGTGCCCTCCGCGAGGGTCGCCGCCGACATGACGTTCGCGGTGCCGAGCACGGTCGATCCGAAGGGTCCCCCGAGGAAGACGGTGGTCCCGCGGAGCCGCGCCGCGGTGGCGACGATGTCGCCGCCCTCGAGACGGACCTTCGCGCCGAGCGCCTCGAGCCCGCGGAGGTGCAGGTCGACCGGTCTCGCGCCGAACGCGCAGCCGCCGGGCATCGCGACCACCGCCCGGCGGCGACGGGCGAGCATCGGACCAAGCACGCAGATGCTCGCCCGCATGGTGCGGACGATCTCATAGCGGGCGTGGCTCTGGTCCTCGTCCACCGAGCGGAGATCCACCACGTCGCCGTCCCGCCGACCCTCGACGCCGAGCTCCCCGAGGAGCTGCATCATGTTCCGGAGGTCCACGAGCTCCGGCACGTTGCGGAGCCGCACCGGCTCGTCGGTGAGGAGGGCGGCCGCCATCAGGGGCAGCGCGGCGTTCTTCGAGCCATCGACGCGGAGACGGCCGGAGAGGCGGCGGCCGCCCTGGATCCTGAAGGTCTGCATGGAGCGACGGGTCCGTCCGAGAAGGTCTGGCGTGGGGAGCGGCAGGGAACATCGGATCGGCGCCCGCGTCCGCTGCAGAACCCGCGCCTCCCGCGCACGCCTCCCGCGCGATCGAGGTTCGGGACGGACCAGTCCGCCGACCTCAAGCGATGCTACCGCGGGACCGATCTCCCGTCGGGGCGCCCCGCGCCCCGGAGTCGCGCCCTCGCCGGCGCGAAGGAGAAGGACCCATGCGCACGACCGTCGCCGCCCTCGCCGTCGCCCTCGCCGCCTCGTCGCTCGCCTCGGCGCAGAGCAGTCCTCCGCCGTCGATCACCGTGAGCGGCGTGGTCCGCGACTTCAAGGAGCGGACGGTCGCGGGCGGTCACCCGGACTTCGAGCGGGCGCCCGACAAGGGGTTCGGTCTCTACTGCGGCAACATCGCCCTGACGCTCGACTCCGACCGCAAGCCGGTCTTCGTCGGCGGCGGTCGCCGCGTCTACATCCAGTGGAAGACCGCGAACTCGACCCACTTCATCCCGCCCCACATGTTCCGCCAGAACCTCGGCGACATCGCAGGGTTCTGGGGTCCCTACGACAGCGGCGGCGTGACCTCCGCCGACTCGTTTTCCCAGTGGTTCCGCGACGTGCCCGGCGTGAACCTCTCCCGGGCGCTCGACATCGAGCTGACCCGCCAGGCGAGCGGGCTCTACGTCTTCGACAGCGCGACCGTCGCTCCCTACTCGACGAACGGCGGCTTCTTCCCGATCGACAACGAGCTCTTCGGAAACTCCGCCGGCGAGCCGCAGCACAACTACCACTTCACCCTCGAGATTCGGGCGGAGTTCGTCTACGACGCCGGCTCCGGGCAGGTCTTCACCTTCACCGGCGACGACGACGTCTACGTCTTCATCAACGAGCAGCTGGTGGTCGACCTCGGCGGCGTCCACGGCGTGACCACCCAGAGCGTGCTCATCGACCGCCTCGGGCTCGCCGACGGCGAGACCTACCGGCTCGACTTCTTCTTCGCCGAGCGGCACCGGACCCAGTCGAACTTCCGGATCACGACCAACATGATCCTCGAGAACGTCGCGCCGCAGACGATCTCGGCGGCGTACGACTGACCCCTTCCGCCGGCGCGGGACGCTCTACACTGCGGGCGTGAACGACGCCCTCTCGACCGCGACCGACGAACCGATCCTCGCCGACTGCTCGATCCACCTCGTGGGTCCAAGCGAGCCGGTGACGGGTCGGGTCGTCGGGTCCGCCTCGTGCATGAAGGGGAAGTCCGCGAGCTTCGTGCGGCACGTCTCGATCGACGTCTCGGGGACGCCGCTCGAGGGTCGCTTCCGCGCCGGGCAGTCCTTCGGCGTGGTGCCGCCGGGCGTCGACGAGAAGGGACGCCCCCACAAGCTCCGCCTCTACTCGCTCGCGAGCCCATCCTTCGGCGAGGACGGCGCTGGACGGGTGATCTCGACGACCCCGAAGCGGCTCATCGCGGAGCGCAGCCCGCAACGGACGGGCGATGATCCGTCGGACCATCGCCTCTTCGTCGGCGTGTGCAGCAACCATCTCTGCGACCTGCGACCGGGCGACGAGGTGCGCCTCACCGGTCCGAGCGGGAAGCGATTCCTCCTTCCCGCCGATCCCTCGCGTCACGACTATCTCTTCCTCTCGACGGGGACGGGCATCGCGCCCTTCCGGGGCATGGCGCTCGAGCTGCTCCGGCATCCGAGCGGTCCATGCCGCAGCCGGGTCGAGCTGCTGATGGGATCGCCCTACGCGAGCGACCTCCTCTACGACGACCTGCTTCGCGGGCTCGCCCGCGAGCACCCGAACTTCGCCTACCACCCGGTCATCAGCCGCGAGCGGCGCGAGGACGGCGGTCCGGGCGAGTACGTGCACCAGTTCCTCGAGCGCCGCCTCGACCGCTTCCGCGAGATGCTCGAAAGTCCCCGCACGCTCATCTACGTGTGCGGACTGGCGGGCATGCAGACGGGTCTCTTCCGGCTGCTCGGCAGGATCGGGCTCGCCGACCGCTACCTGCGGATCGCGGAGGAGATCGCCGGCGTCGATCCGGCGCAGTGGACCGACGAGCAGATCCATCGCCGGGTGCGGCACGGACCGCGCTGCATGATGGAGGTCTACTGACCGCTCGGACCGCCACGGACGCGGCTCGTCCGACGCGGTTTCCGACTCCCCGAATCCCCTTCGATCCCGACACGCACGCGACGCCCGCACGGGGCGGGCGTCGCGGGGAATGACCGAGTTCTCGCGTCGAGCGTCAGCGGGCGAAGTGGGCGAACGCGCGGTTCGCCTCCGCCATGCGGTGGGTCTGCTCGCGGACCGCCATCGCCTTGCCCTCGCCTCGGGCGGCGTCCCACAACTCGCGGGCGAGTCGGGCGGCGAGCGGCTTGCCCTTCTCCTCGCGGGCGGCGGTGATGATCCAGCGGAAGGTGAGCGACTGCTGCCGTCGGCGGTTCAGCTGCATCGGCACCTGGTAGTTCGCGCCGCCGACCCGCTTGGAGCGGACCTCGACCTGCGGGCGGACGTTCTCGAGCGCCCGGTGGAAGACCTCGAGCGAGGTCGGGGGGGCGCCCTCTGCCTTCTCGCGGTCGAGGCGACCCTGGATGAGGTCGAGCGCGTCGTACATGATCCGATGCGCGGTCGCCTTCTGCCCGCGGACCATCAGGCAGTTGGTGAACTTCGAGACGATGACGTCGTTGAACCGCGGATCGGGACGGAGCTGCTCGTCGGAGCGGGTGATGCGACCAGCCATGCGGGGACTCCTCTGGGGGCTTCCGCATCCAGTGCTCGCACTGGATCCGGCGTTCACCGCGACCGGGAGATGGGCATTCCCGGGAATCAGGCCGCGGTTACGTGCCCGATGAGACGGACGAAGGCGGGCGGGGACGATCCCCGACCGCACGGATCACGAGATCACTTCTTGGCGGCCTTCGCCGCCTTCATCTTCACGCCGTACTTCGAACGACCCTGGCGGCGACCCTCGACGCCGAGGCAGTCGAGCGCCCCGCGGACCACGTGGTAGCGCACGCCGGGGAGGTCGCGGACGCGACCGCCGCGGACGAGCACGATCGAGTGCTCCTGGAGGTTGTGACCGACGCCGCCGATGTAGGCGGTGACCTCGCGACCGTTCGAGAGCCGCACGCGGCAGACCTTGCGGAGCGCCGAGTTCGGCTTCTTCGGGGTCACCGTGCGGACCTGCAGGCACACGCCCCGCTTCTGCGGGCACGCGGCGAGGTCCTTGACCTTGCTCTTCGAGGGGGGATCGACGCGGGGACGGCGGACGAGTTGGTTGATCGTGGGCATGAACGACGACCTTGTGGGGAATCGGGAAAGGTATCGCCCCGGGTGCCTCGTCGCAAGGGTTGGGTCTGCCGGGAGATCGGAATCCCGTCGAGCGGGGCGATCAGTCCCCGGCGAACCGCCGGCTCGCCTCGACCGCCAGGCGGTCGCAGCGGGTGTTCTCGGGGTGATTCGCGTGCCCCTGGACCCAGACGGGGCGGATCGCGTGGGTGGTCCGCAGTCCGTCGAGGGTCTTCCAGAGGTCCACGTTCTTGACCGGTCCCGAGGTCGTCCGCCAGCCCTTCCGCTTCCAGCCATCAAGCCACTCGGAGAGCCCCCTCGTCACGTACTGGCTGTCCGCGTGGAGGACGACCTCGCTCGGCGAGGGAAGCGCCTGCAGACCGGCGATGACCGCCATCAGCTCCATCCGGTTGTTGGTGGTCCGTGCCTCCCCGCCGGAGTGCTCGAACTCCTCCCCGGTTCCCTCCGAGACCGCGCGGAGGATGAACGCCCAGCCCCCCGGACCGGGGTTCCCGGTGCAGGCGCCATCGGTGAAGAGCTCGTACTGAGGGCGGATCGGCATGCTCGCGGCGGGCTCCGGCGCTCCCGGATGCTACCGAACGAGGGACCCGCTCCCGGCGACCTGCGAGACGCCTCAAACCCTTGACTCTTCAGGGGCGTCCCCGTACCTTGCCCGGTTCGCTTCGACCCCGAGGAACTCGCCTCCGACCTCGCCTCCCGAGGACTCTCGCCCCCTTGCCCGCCGCGTCGTCGTGGTCGGTCGCGGGAACGGGCGTCCTCCCCCGCACGAGCCGTACCCATGGGCATCCCAGCATTCCGACAGACTCACGGTCGCTCCCGCCGTCGGCGGGCGCACCAGGCGCTGAAGCCGCTTCATTCGGTCTCCTGCCCCAACTGCGGGCAGGTGAAGCAGCCGCACCGCTCCTGCCCGCACTGCGGCTACGTCCGCCCCGGGCTGCAGGTACGTCGTCCGTCCGGCGAGACCTCCGAAGGCTGATTCCATGCGCATCGGCGTGGACGTCATGGGCGGCGACCACGCGCCTGGCGAGATCCTGAAGGGATCGTTCGCGGCGCTGGATCGGCTGTCGCCGGGCGACCGCCTGGTGCTGGCGGGAGACGAGTCCGTCATCCGCGAGGCGATCGTTGAGCGTGGTCTCTCCGATCCGAGGCTCGAGGTCGTCCCGACGACTCAGGTCATCGAGATGGATGCCCCGCCGGTCGACAGCGTCCGGCAGAGTCCCGACTCCTCGATCGTCGTGCTCGCCCGGATGGCGGGACCGAAGGACCGCCAGCTCGACGCGTGGCTCTCCGCCGGCAACACCGGCGCCTGCGTCACCGCGAGCCAGTTCCACATGAAGCGGCTTCCCGGCGTGAGCCGTCCGGGGATCGCCGTGACCGTGCCGACCTTCCACGGCCCGATCGTGCTGATCGACGTGGGCGCGAACATCGAGCCGAAGCCGCATCACCTCGCGCAGTACGGCGTGATGGGGCGAGTCTTCGCGCAGAAGCTCCTCGGGATCGCCGAGCCGAGGGTCGCCCTGATGAACGTGGGCGGCGAGGAGCAGAAGGGCACCGCGGAGATGAAGCGGGCCCGCGACCTGCTGCGGTCGGCGCCGGGCACCAACTTCATCGGGTACGTCGAGGGTCGGGGGGTCTTCGACGGCGAGGCGGACGTGGTGATCACCGACGGCGTGGTCGGCAACGTCATGCTGAAGCTCGCCGAGGGTCTCTCCGCCGGCATCTTCAAGGCGATCGCCGCCGAGGTGATGGTGATCGACCCGGGTCTCGCCCTCCGCCTCGAGCCGGTGGTGCGGAGCATCTACGCGAAGCACGACTACCACGAGTACGGCGGCGCCCCGCTGCTCGGCGTGAACGGGTACGCGATCATCGCCCACGGCTCGAGCGTCGCCCGGACCATCACCAACGCGATCCTCCGAGCGAGGCAGTTCGCGGAGACGGGTCTCAACGACGCCATCGTCGCGGCGCTCGCGACGATGGAAGAAGTCCCCGCATGAAGCCCCTCGAGCCCTGCGGCGTCCGGCTCGCGGGCACGGGGTCCGCGGTTCCCCCGCAGGTGCTCCACAACCGCGACCTCGAGCGGATGATGGACACCTCCGACGAGTGGATCGCCCAGCGGACCGGGATCCGCGAGCGGCGCATCTGCGACCCCACCAAGGAGGGCACCTTCACGCTCGGTCGCGACGCCCTCGTGCGGGCGCTCGAGGCGTCGGGCATGGCGGGCAAGGACCTCGACCTGGTCATCTGCGGCACCTGCACCGGGGAGATGCCCTGCCCCTCCACGGCCTGCCGCATCGCGTCGGAGGTCGGCGCGACGCCGGCGGCGGCGTTCGACCTGACCGCGGCGTGCTGCGGCTTCGTCTACTCGATGAACGTCGCCGACAGCCTCATCCGCTCCGGGCGCTTCCGCGCGGTGGGCGTGATCGGCGTCGACGCGATGAGCACCGCGATCGACTACGACGACCGCAGCGTCAGCATCCTCTTCGGCGACGCGGCGGGCGCGGCGGTCCTCGTGCGCGATCCCGATCCGACCCGCGGCTGCATCTACCAGCGGATGCACGCCGACGGCGCCGGATGGTCCAACCTCTACATCCCGCGGCGACCGCAGGAGGTGCCGGAGGAGGACCGCGACAACCCGATCAAGCTCGGCTGCCTGCGGATGAACGGCCGCGAGGTCTTCCGCTTCGCGGTCACCAAGTTCCGCGAGACGGTGGAGGACGCCCTCGCCGGGACCGGGCTCGGCGTCGACCAGATCGCCCAGTTCGTCTGCCACCAGTCGAACCAGCGGATCATCGAGGCCGCCCGCGAGAAGATCGGAATCCCGCCCGAGAAGATGCCGGTGAACATCGACCGCTTCGGGAACAGCTCCGCCGGCAGCGCCGGGCTCCTGCTCGACCAACTGCGTCGGGACGGCAAGTTCGGCGTCGGCGACCACGTCGTCCTGGTCGCCTTCGGCGGCGGGCTCACCTGGGCGAGCGGCGTCTGGAGGATCTGACGACATGAGCGACGCGACGGCGGAGGTGGTGATCCTCGGACCGGGGCAAGGTGCGCAGCAGGTCGGCATGGGTCGCGGGTGGCGCGACCGCTCGCCCGCCGCGGCGGAGGTCTTCGCGACCGCCGACCGCGTGCTCGCCGGAGCTCCGGCGTTCGGCGGCACGAGCCTCTCCGCGCTCTGCTTCGAGGGACCGGCGGACCGCCTGAACCGCACCGACGTCAGCCAGCCGGCGCTCTACGCCTGCGGCGTGGCGAGCTGGCGGGCGCTCGTCGCAGAGCGGGGCCCGCTGCGGATCCGCGCGGCGGCGGGGCTCTCGCTCGGCGAGTACACCGTGCTCCACCTCGCGGGGGCGTTCTCCTTCGAGGACGGGCTCCGGCTCGTCGCCACGCGGGGTCGCCTGATGCAGGAGGCGGCGGAGCGGTCCCGCGGCGGGATGGTCGCCCTGATCGGCGCCGACGAGGCACAGGCGGAGCAGGTCTGCGCGGGCGCCCGCGGCGGCGGCGTCCTCGTCTGCGCGAACTTCAACGCCCCGGGTCAGATCGTCCTCTCCGGCGACCTCGCTGCCTGCGGTCGGGCGGTGGAGGTGGCGGGCTCGATGGGGTTGCGGGCGACCGCCCTGCAGGTCGCCGGGGCGTTCCACAGCCCCCTCATGCAGCCGGCCGCGGACGGTCTCGCCGAGGCGCTCGCGAAGGTGGAGGTCCATCCGCTCCGCGCCGAGACGTGGTCGAACGTCACCGCCCTTGCCCATCTTCCGAACGACCCGGAACTCCTTCGTCGACGTCTGGTCGAGCAACTGGTCAGACCCGTACGATGGAGCCAGAGTATGGTGGACCTGATCGCCCGCGTGCGGTCAGGAGGAACGGCGGCGTCGTTCCTCGAGTTGGCCCCCGGCACGGTGCTGCGCGGGCTCATGCGTCGGATCGATCGTTCGTGCGAGGTGAACTCCCATGACCAGCCTCCTCAACCTGCGGCGACTCCTGCATCCTGACGCCCTCGCGCTCGCGCTCGTCGCGGGCGCCGGGGCGACGCTCGTCGGCTGCGGCGAGGAGCCACCGCCGCCTCCTCCGGTCGTGCGGGCACCGCCTCCCGATCCGGGTCCGCCGCCCCCGCCGCCGGTCACCCCGATCGAGCAGCTGATGGCGCAGCTCGGCATCGACCCGCGGGTGCGCCTGCCCGAGGCGCAGGCGCCCTCCACCGACGCCGAGCGCATCGCGGTGCTTCGATTCTGCGACGCGTTCGTCCGCGGCAAGGACGCGGATGCGCGGCGGATGATGTCGCTTCCCGACCAGCTGCAGCTCGACGCGATCGTCGCGAGCGGCGACTTCGCCAAGACGATCGGCGGCGTGACCCGCGTCGACGTCCGCACCGGCAAGAGCCCCGACGGGGACGAGTGCATGCTCGCGGTCTTCCACGTCGGCATGGACTTCCAGCCGCAGCTCTGGCTGATGGACGTGAAGGGCGAGGACGCGAACTTCGAGTCGCTGCCGACGCCGCCGGACATCATGAACCGCCTGAGCGGCGCGGACTGGATCGCCGCGTGGTTCAAGGTGAACAAGGACGAGCTCGCCCGCGCCGAGGAGCCGGACGAGCTCATCGTGATCCCGCAGACCGACTTCTCCGAGAAGGCGGACCTCACCGAGGGCTCGGGCGATGGACCCGGGTTCACGCCGGGCGGGCCTGGCCCGGGCGCCCCGGGCGTCCCCGGACGGCGCATGCCCGGCGCTCCGGTGGCTCCTCCCCGCGGACCGCTTGGTCGCTGAGTCGTTTGGTCTCGTCTGTACAATCCCGCCCCCCCGACCGCCCGCCGGATCCGGCGGGCGTTTTCTTGACCGAGACTTCCGCCGGAGCACCGCCATCGACCGCCGCGTCGCCATCGTCACCGGAGCCAGCCGCGGCATCGGTCGCGCCATCTCGGAGCGGCTTGCCCGGGACGGGCGCCACGTGGTCGCGGTGAGCCGCTCCGCCGCGGAGCTCGACTCGCTCGTCGCCTCGATCCGCGCCGCCGGCGGCTCCGCCGAGGCGCGCCCCTGCGACGTCGGCGACGGCAAGGCGCTCGGCGAGCTCATCGAGGCGGTCGCCGAGGCGCACGGGCGGATCGACATCCTCGTCAACAACGCCGGCATCACCCGCGACGGGTTGATCCTGAGGATGAGCGACGAGGACTTCGACCTCGTGCTCTCGGTGAACCTCCGGGCGGCGTTCGTGACCTGCCGCGCCGCGGCGAGGGCGATGATGCGGGGCAAGTTCGGGCGGATCGTCAACCTCGGGTCGGTCTCCGGGCTCATGGGGAACCCCGGGCAGGCGAACTACTCCGCCGCCAAGGCGGGACTCGTCGGGCTGACCAAGACCATCGCCAAGGAGCTCGGGGGCAAGGGGATCACCGCCAACGTGGTCGCCCCGGGCTTCATCGAGACGGACATGACCGCGACGCTGCCCCCGCAGGTCCGCGAGCAGATGCTGCCCCAGATCCCCCTCCGCCGCTTCGGCACCCCGGAGGACATCGCCGCCGTCGTGGCGTTCGCCACCTCCGACGAGGCGGGATACATGACCGCCCAGGTCCTCGTCGTGGATGGCGGGCTCGCCGCCTGATTCCGACCGCCGCCGGGGTCCGCCCGCGGAAGGCTTCCGCTATATTCCTCACCTCATTCGGGTCCGGTCGACCGGACTCCTAGGAGAGCCCAACCGTGACCGAATCCGAAATCGAGCAGAAGGTGATCGACATCGTCGCCGAGCAGATGGGCGTCGACAAGAGCGAGATCACCCGCGAGACCAGCTTCCAGACCGACCTCAACGCCGACAGCCTCGACATCGTCGAGCTGGTGATGGAGTTCGAGGACGAGTTCGAGACGAACATCCCGGACGACCAGGCCGAGAAGATCCAGAACATCGGCCAGGCGATCGACTTCATCAAGGCGAACATGAACAAGTGACGCCGCCCCTCGCGGCGTCGGTGCTTCCGTGCCGCCGCTGCGACCCGCGGAGGGAGATTCGCTCCCGGACGTCGTTCCATCCGCGGCAGGCGCGATCGGCTCCTGCGGGGCTCCGCTTCGAATGACCCGAACGATCCAGCTGCGGCGAGTGGTGGTCACCGGCATGGGGGCCATCACCGATCTCGGGCACAACGTGCCCGATACCTGGAAGGCGCTCGTCGCAGGGCGTTCCGGGATCGCCACGATCGGATCCTTCGAGCAGTCCGAGGACTGGCCGGTCCGCTTCGCCGGCGAGGTCAAGGACTGGGACATCACCGCCCTGATCGATCACCGCGAGGCGAAGCGGATGGACCGCTTCTGCCACCTCGGGATGTGGGCGGCGGAGGAGGCGGCGAAGGACTGCGGAATCGACTTCGCCAGCGGCGACCACACCCGTCGCGGCGTGGTGATCGGCTCGGGGATCGGCGGCATCCTCACCATCGAGGAGGGCTACCGAAAGCTCCTCGAGACCGGTCCCCGCAAGATCAGTCCGTTCGTGGTCCCGAAGCTGATGGTGAACGCCTGCGCGGGCAACGTCTCGATCCGGCATCACCTCAAGGGCGCGAACTCCGCCACCGCCACCGCCTGCGCGACCGGCGGGCACGCGATCGGCACCGCCTTCCACCTGATCCAGCGGGGTCTCGCCGAGGTCATGTTCGCCGGCGGCTCCGAGGCGGCGGTCAGTCCGCTCTGCATCGGCTCCTTCGCGGCGATGAAGGCGCTCTCGAACCGCAACGACGCCCCCGACAAGGCGTCGCGTCCGTTCGACCGCGACCGCGACGGCTTCGTCCTCGCGGAGGGCGCGGCGGTCCTCATCCTCGAGGAGCTCGAGCACGCCAAGCGACGAGGGGCGCGGATCTACGCCGAGCTCCTCGCGTTCGGCAGCTCGGGCGACGCGTTCCATATCGCGGCGCCGGACGAAGAGGGCTCCGGCGCCCAGTCCGCGATGCGGGCGGCGCTCGCCGAGGCGGAGATCGCGGCGGACCAGATCGACTACATCAATGCCCACGGCACCTCGACCCCGCTCGGCGACGCGGCGGAGGTCCGGGCGGTGAAGGCGCTCTTCGGCGACCACGCCAAGCGGCTCGTGATGAGCTCCACCAAGTCGATGACCGGACACTGCCTCGGCGCGGCGGGCGGCATCGAGAGCGTGGCGACGGTGCTCGCGCTCCACGACGGGGTGATCCCGCCGACGATCAACCTCGATTCGCCCGACGAGGGCTTCGACCTCGACTTCGCGGCGAACCACGCCCAGCCACGCCGGCTGCGCCACGCGATCAACAACTCCTTCGGCTTCGGCGGGCACAACGTGAGCCTGCTCTTCGGCGCCTACAAGGGCGACTAGGTTGCGTCTGGACAGAACCCAGCCGCCGGATCCCGCCCTCGCCGCCGGCGGGGCGTGAGGTCTTATCGGGAGCGGGTCGCCGAACCGGCTCCGTCACGACCGCTTCCGACGACCGATCTTGCCACGGGAAGATGGTTGGTGACGGCGATGCTGGTCACTACCCTCCATCGGCGTCGCCGCGCCGCCGACGACCCTCAACCCGATTCCCCGTGTAGGGAGGAAAAGCTGATGCGACCCACCCTGATCCAGCGTCTGGCGATGGCGATCTCGCTCGCCGCGTCCCTCGTGCTGCCCGCGACCGTGCTCGCGCAGGCGAACTGCGACGTCGCCGACTTCAACCAGGACGGCGAGGTGAACGGCGCCGACCTCACGATCCTCCTCGGCTACTGGGGACCTTGCCCGGTGCCATCGATCGCGACGGTCACCGGCGTGGTCCGATTCGAAGGCGGGGTCGCGGTCGCGAACGCCTCCGTCACCTCCGACCTCGGCGGCAGCACCACCAGCGGCGCCGACGGCTCGTTCGCCCTGCAGGTGCCGCTCGCGCCGGGGGCGACCCGCGCGACGATCTTCGCGGTGACGAGCGTCTCGGGGTTCAACTTCCAGGGCTTCCGCATGGCGGATGGGCTGCTCGCGGGCACGACGACGGCGATCGGCACGATCAGCGTGTCCGCCGAGGGTGCCCGCTCCTGCCCCGACGCCCTCGCATGGCTCCCCGGCATCGGCAGCCCCGGCATCACCGGCGGCACCAACATCCGCGTCGGCGCGATGGCGATGTGGAACGACGGGAGCGGTCAGAAGCTCTTCGTCGGCGGAACGTTCACCCATGCAGGCTCGACCGCGGCGAGCTCGATCGCTCGATGGAACGCGACGACCGGCGGCTCGACGCCGGCGTGGACCGCCCTTGGCAGCGGCATCAACGGCACCGTGTGGGCGCTCGAGGTCTTCAACGACGGCACCGGTTCCGCCCTCTACGCCGCCGGTGCCTTCACTCAGGCAGGCGGCGCCCCGGCGAGCCGGATCGCGAAGTGGAACGGCTCGACCTGGAGCCCGCTCGGCAGCGGGCTCGACGGCACGGTGCACGCCCTCGAGGTCTTCGACGACGGGACCGGTCCCAAGCTCTACGCGGGCGGCGAGTTCACCACTGCCGGCGGCGTCAACGCCAAGTACATCGCGGCGTGGAACGGCACGACGTGGTCGGCGGTGGGCGGCGGGACGAACAACACCGTCTACGCCCTCGAGGTCGGCAGCTTCGCCCCCGCGCCCGGGGGCAATTGCATCTTCTCCTCCTGCGGGTCGACCGGCAGCTGCACGACGGTGCACTCGACCCCCGGCTGCAGCGACGCGACCTGCTGCTGCATCGTGTGCATCTACGACCCCAACTGCTGCAGCGTCTCCTGGGACGCCGCCTGCGTCAGCCTCGCCCAGCGCCGCTGCGGCGGACCGCGCCTCTTCGTCGGCGGGGCGTTCACCTCGGCGGGCGGCTCGGCGGACAACCGCCGCATCGCGAGCTGGAACGGCACGAGCTGGTCGGGCTTCGGAGGCGGCGTCAACAACACGGTCTACTCGATCGCCCTCTTCGACGATGGTTCGGGCGTGGGTCCCTGCCTCTTCGTCGGCGGCGACTTCACCTCCGCGGGCAACCTCACCAAGGTGAACCGCATCGCCCGTTGGGACACCCAGAACTGGTCGACGCTCGGCAGCGGGCTCTCGAGCACCTGCGAGGCGCTCCTCGTCCACGACGACGGCAGCGGCAAGGCGCTCTACGCGGCGGGATCCTTCGGGACCGCGGGCGACGTGGCGGCGCCGCGGGTCGCGCGATGGAACGGCGCGGCGTGGAGCGGACTCGGCGTCGGGCTCTCCGAGGGCACCTCCTACGCCCTGCAGACCTACGCGGTCGATCCGATCGCCGTCCCCTCGCTCGTGGTCGGCGGCACCTTCACCAACTCGGGGAAGAGCGTCCAGAGCCGCATCGCCCGCTGGGGCTGCCCGACGCCCTGAACGATCCGGATCGCATCGAGCCGTGACGCATCCCGACGCGCCTCGAGCGTCGATGCATCGAGCTACCTCGATCCCTTCCAGACGAACTCGACCGGCGCGTCGATCTCGGGATGCAGGCTCTTGTGCACCGGGCAGGCGTGGGCAGCCGCCTCGAGAGATCCGCGATGCGGATGATCCGGCGGCAGCGGCAGCTCGATCCGCGTGACGAGCCTCGCGATGCGTCGGGGCGCCGCGGTGGACATCACCTTCTCGACGGTCGCGCGGGCACCGGAGAGGTCGATCGCGTGCCGCTCCGCGTGGATCCCCATGATCGTCAGCATGCAGGTCCCAAGCGCCGTGGCGACGAGGTCGGTCGGCGAGAACGCCTCGCCGCGACCGTGATTGTCGACCGGCGCGTCGGTGACGAGCGTGGACTTCGAGGGACCATGCTCCGCGGTGCAGCGGAGTCGACCGTCGTAGCGGACCGAGATCTGGACCATGCCGTCTCTCCAAGGCGTGCCCCCGCGATCCGGGTCGGTCGCCGGAGGGGAGCGGCACGGTAGCGACCACCGACCGCGCGGGCTTCGGTCAAGGACAGGCCCCGCGTCCACCCGCCTCTACGATGCGGGCTCGGTCGTCGCGACCGGTCGCCAAGCCCCTTCCCGATGCCGACCCTGTTCACGAGTCCCCCGTCGGCGCGACCCGCCGCGTCTCAATCGTGGCTCGCCGCCGCGTCGCTGGTCGCTTGGGTGCTCCTCCTCGCAGGCTGTGATCGCGGTCCCGCCACCCCGTCGCCGGCGGCGTCGGCTTCGGCGCCGGTCGAGGTCGAGGTCGCGTTGGCGGTCGAGGAGCCGGTGCGGCGGACCGTCGCCACGACCGGCACGCTCGAGGCGGACGAGGACGTGATCGTCGCGACGAAGGTCGCGGGTCGGCTCTCGGAGGTCTTCGTCGACCTCGGCGACGAGATCGCCGTCGGCGGACTGCTCGCGGCGATCGATCCGATCGACGCCATGCTCGCCCGCGACGAGCGGCGGCTCGCCCTCGACGAGGCGCTCGCGCGGCTCGGGCTCGACGAGGCGGCGCTCGACGCGGGTCCCGATCCGGCGTCCTTTCCGGAGGTGCAGCGGACCCGCCGTCAGGCGGACAACGCGAAGGCGCGGCTCGACCGGGCGCGATCGCTCCTCGAGGGCACCGCGGTGATCAGCCAGCAGAGCTTCGCCGACCTCGAGACCGCCTACGAGGTGGCGGAGGAGGACCATCGCCTCGCGCTCCTCGCCGCGGACGCCGCGATCGCCGAGACCCGCACCCTCCGCGCCCAGCTCCGCTCCGCCGAGCAGCGGCTCCTCGACACCCGCATCACCGCGCCGACCGGGCTCGCGCCGGCGCGGGAGATCCCCGACGCGCCGCCCATCCCGCGCGAGCGGCTCTGGTCGGTCGCCGACCGCCTCGTCGGCTCGGGCGCCTACGTCACGGCGGGCACGCCGCTCTTCCGGCTCATCGACCTCGATCCCCTCAAGCTCCGCGTGCAGGTCCCCGAGCACCGCCTCGGCGAGATGCGCCTCGGCGCCGCGGCGGAGGTCTTCGGCGAGTCCTCCGCCGAGCCGGTCGAGGGACGCGTCTCGCGGCTCGCGCCCGCGGTCGATCCCCGGACTCGCACCTTCGAGGTCGAGATCCTCATCCCGAATCCGGCTCGCTCGCTGCGGGCAGGCGGCTTCGCCCGCGCGGTCATCGAGACGAGCCGCGGCGACCGCGCGATCCTCGTCCCCGCCGATGCGGTGGTGGTGTACGCGGGCGTCGAGAAGGTCGTCGCGGTCGAGCAGGGCGTCGCCGCGGAGAAGCAGGTCGAGACCGGCGCCCGATTCGGGGACCGGGTGGAGGTCCTCCGCGGCCTCGCCGCGGGCGCGATGGTCGCGAGGCGACCGCCCGCCACGCTCGTGAACGGCACGCCCGTCTCGCCGCGCGCGGCGAAGGGCGACGCGCCGTGAGCGGGCGCGTCCTCGCCTTGAGTTCCCCGCGGGGAGACCGCTGATGCAGGGTCTCGCCGAGCTCAGCATCCGCCGACCGATCCTGATGTCGATGGTGCTCGTCGCGCTCCTCGTGGTGGGCGTGATCGCGTTCCTCGACCTCGGCATCGACCGCCTGCCCTCGGTGGACATCCCGACGGTGCGGGTGCGGGCGACGCTCCCCGGCGCGTCGCCGGAGGAGATGGAGGCGCAGGTCGCCGACGTCCTCGAGGACGCGGTGAACACCGTCGACGGCATCGAGGAGCTGCGGGCGATCTGCGGACCGGGCACCTGCTTCGTGCTCGCCCAGTTCGAGCTCGGTCGCGACATCGACGTGGCGGCGCAGGACGTCCGCGACCGCGTCGCCACCGTGCTCCGGCGACTGCCGGTCGGGATCGATCCGCCGACGGTCTCCAAGGTCGACAACGACAGCGATCCCGTCCTGACCTTCGCGGTCTCCGGACCGCGACCGCTGCGCGAGCTCGGCGAGCTCGCCGACCGCGTGGTGCGCCCCGCGATCGAGAGCGCGAGCGGCGTCGGCGAGATCCGCATCGTCGGCGGACCCGAGCGGGCGATGAACGTCTTCCTCCGCGCCGACCGCCTCGACGCCTACGCGATCCCGGTCGCGCGGGTCCGCGCCGCCATCGCCGCCCAGAACGCCGACGTCCCCGGCGGCAACGTCACCGGACCGATCCGCGAGCGGACGCTCCGCACGCTCGGTCGCCTCGAGGACGCGCGGGAGTTCGCCGAACTCGTCGTCGAGACCCGCGACGGCGTGCCGATCCGGCTGCGGGACCTCGGACGGGTCGAGGACGGCACGCTCGAGGAGCGCACCCTCGCCCGGCTCGACGGCGTGCCGGCGGTGGTCGTCGAGGTGATCCGGCAGTCCGGCGCGAACACCGTCGCGGTGATCGAGTCGGCGAAGGCGCGGATGCGGGAGCTCGAGGCGGCGCTGCCGGCGGACGTCTCGCTCGTGGTGATCCGCGACCAGTCCGCCTACATCACGACCGCGCTCCGCGAGATCGAGGTCCACCTCGTCGTCGGGGCGATCCTCGCGAGCCTCGTCGTCCTGGTGTTCATGCGGGACTGGCGCTCGACGCTGATCGCGGCGGTCGCGATCCCCTGCTCGATCGTCCCCACCTTCGCGGCGATGTGGGCGCTCGGCTTCACCCTCAACAGCGTCACCATGCTCGCGCTCGTCCTGATGGTCGGGATCGTGATCGACGACGGGATCGTGGTCGTCGAGAACATCTGGCGATTCGTCGAGGAGAAGGCGATGACCCCGATGCAGGCGGCGCTCGCGGCGACGCGGGAGATCGGTCCCGCCGTCACCGCCACGACGCTGAGCCTCGTGGTGATCTTCGTGCCGGTCTCCTTCATGTCGAGCATCGCGGGGAGGTTCCTCTACCAGTTCGGCGTGACCGCCTCGGTGGCGGTGCTCGCGTCGCTCGTCGTCTCCTTCACGCTCACGCCGCTGATGGCGTCGCGCCTGCTGCGGCGACCCGCCGTCGCGACCTCGTCGGCGCCGCGGTCGCGCTCCGGCGCCTACCAGCTCGTCGAGGCGCCCTACCTCTGGCTGCTCGGCGTCGCGATGCGCTGGCGCTGGTCGGTGGTGGTCGTCGCCTCGCTCGTGGGGATCTCGACGATCCCGCTCTTCTCGCGGATCGGCCGCGAGTTCGTGCCCACGAACGTCGACGAGGCGGAGTTCACCGTCGGGCTCGACGCGCCGGAGGGGACGAGCCTCGCCTCGATGGACGCGGCGGCGCGGGACGCGGAGGCGGCGCTCGCGACGCTCCCCGGCGTCCGCAACGTGCTCATGACCGTCGGCGGCGGGTTCATCGGGCGACCAAGCTCCGCGAGCGCCACGGTCCTCCTCGAGCCGCACGCCGAGCGGATTCCCTCCCTCTCCCGCGTCCTTCGCGACCTCCTCCGCGGCGATCCGCTCGCCTCCTTCCGCGGGTGGCGACCGCAGTCCGAGGCGATGCTCGAGGCGGAGCGGCGCCTCAAGAGCCGCCCCGAGCTCCGCGTCTCCGCCCGGAGCTTCCCCGCGTTCAACATCGGGACCGGTCCCTTCGACGTCGACTTCCGCCTCAAGGGCGCGGAGCTTCCCGTGCTGCTCTCCCTCGCGGAGTCGCTCCGCACGCGGGCGATCGAGCGGGGCGGGTTCCTCGGTCTCGACGTCTCGATGCGGCTCAACCGCCCCGAGCTCCTCGTCGAGATCGACCGCGAGCGGGCGGGCGACCTCGGCGTCGATGCCCGCGACCTCGGCACGGCGCTCCGGCTCATGGTCGGCGGCGACGAGGAGGTCTCCCGCTTCCGCGATCCCACCACCAACGAGCAGTACCGCGTGACGCTGCGGCTCGAGGAGGCGGACCGCTCGGATCCCTCGCTGATCGACCGCCTGAAGGTGGCGACCGCCGACGGCTCGCTCGTCGAGCTCTCCTCGGTCGCGTCGCTCCGTCCGGCGGTCGCGCCCTCGCGGGTCGAGCGGGTCGACCGCGGGCGGGTGGTCTCGGTGCGCGGCGGCGTCGCCGCGGGCTCCTCGCTCGGCGCGCAGCTCGAGATCCTCGAGGAGGAGGTCGCGGCGCTCGGGCTTCCGCCCGGCTACTCGACGGAGGTCGCCGGGCGGAGCCGCGAGCTCTCCCGGACCTTCAAGGAGTTCTACTGGGCGTTCGCGCTCTCGATCGTCTTCATGTACATGATCCTCGCGGCGCAGCTCGAGAACCTCGTCCACCCCTTCACGATCCTGCTCTCGATCCCGCTCGCGATCCCCTTCGCGCTCCTCTCGCTGCTCGCGACCGGCGGCTCGCTCGACCTCTACTCGGCGCTGGGGATCCTCGTCCTCGTCGGGGTCGTCAAGAAGAACGCGATCCTCCAGATCGACCACATGAACCAGCTCCGCGAGTCGGGCATGGAGCGGCTCGCGGCGATCATGACCGCGAACCGCGACCGCCTGCGCCCGATCCTGATGACCACGCTCTCGCTCGTCGCCGGCATGCTGCCGCTCGCGATCGGCACCGGTCCGGGCGCGGAGGAGCGGCGGGCGGTCGCGGTGGTGGTGATCGGCGGGCAGACCCTCTGCCTCCTCCTCACCCTGATCGTGACGCCGGTCGCCTACTCGCTCCTCGACGACCTTGGTCTCCGCCTGCGGCGCCGCCTGCCGGCTCCCGCGGCGGCGTGAGCGCACCCTCGCGCCCGACGATCCCGCCGCGACCACGCCCTGCCTCCAGTCGCTACATTTCCCGACCCTTCGGAATCTGCATGCCCGCCCGCCCCTCCAGCCCCGCCGACTCGCCCCTCCGCTACGTCCGCATGGCGACCGCGAAGCTCCACGCGGTCACCGTGACCGAGGCGAACCTCCACTACGTGGGGTCGATCACGATCGACGAGGCGCTCCTCGACGCGGCGGGGCTCGCGCCCTACCAGATGGTGCAGATCACCAACCAGTCCAACGGCGCGTTCTGGCAGACCTATGCGATCCCCGGTCGGCGCGGCAGCGGCGTGATCTGCCTGAACGGCACGCCCGCCCGGCACTTCCAGCCCGGCGACAAGGCGTACATCATCGCGGAGGGATTCGTCGAGCCGGCGCGGGTGCGGGAGCACGTGCTCGTCGTCGTCTTCGTCGACGAGAAGAACCGCCCCACCCGCATCGAGCAGCAGTCGGCGTCCGGCACCCGCGGGCGGAACGTCGCGCGACCCCGCGGTCGCCGCCGCGCTACCTGAGCCAGCCGCGCATCGCGAAGACGTAGATCGAGATCGCCATCCCCATGGCGACGCCGAAGATGATCTGCCCGAGCGTCACGGGCCAGGGCTGCCCGAGGACGTTCATCCCGAGGAGACCTCCCGCGACCGCCGGGATGAGCCCGAGGAAGCTCACCACCGCGAGGAACCGCATGAAGCTGTTCATCTGATAGGACTTCACGTTGAGGTGGAGGTCCATCAGGGACTGCAGGTCGTCGCGGAGGTCGGAGAACTGCCGCTGCAGCTGGGTGACCTGCTCGTCGAAGGAGTGGAGCGACGCGGCGATCTCCGCCGTCGCGCCGGGGATCGCGATCCGTCCCTCCGCGAGGTGCCGGACGATCGCGCCGAGGCGGAAGAGCTCCGCCGCGGTCGCGGCGATCTCGCGCCGCAGGCGGAACACCTGCGCGAGGAACCGGGTGCTCCCATCGGAGAGCGGGACCTGCTGGAGCAGCTCCTCCTCGTCGCCGAACCGCGAGACCGCCAGCTGGAAGCGGTCGCGGGCGAGCTCGAGGATGCGGAGCATGGTCTGCCCGCCGAAGGGTCTTCGACCGACCGCCCCGTGGCTCGACGACCCGAGGAGCATCGCGGGCACGTCCGCCTCCGAGGTGGTCGCCGTCAGGATCCCCGCCTCCGGCAGCACGCCGACGATCCGCGACCACGACGCCTCGGGGAAGCCCTCCGTCGCGACCCGCGGGATGGTGATCACCAGGAAGACCGCCTTCGGCGTGCGCTGCACCCGCGCCCCGACCGCCGGATCGAAGAGCGTCCTCAGGTCCGCGCTGGTCAGCCCGAGCGACTCCGCGATCGGCGCCATCCGCTCGTGGCTGGTGCCCATCGCGTGGAACCACTGCTCGGTCGGTCGTCGCCCCCACCCGACCACGTCCTCCCAGCCCGCCGCGGTCGCCTCCTCGGAGCCCTCGCCGGGGACCCGCATGACCCGCACGAGGGACGCTCCGCCCACGAGCCGCTGCGCCGCCCGCGGCACCACCATCGCCATGCCCGCCCGGGCGCCGAAGACGACCGCGCGACCGACGAGGAGGATGCGGAGGGCCAGCGTCCCGCGGAGCGCGTCGTCGACCTGCGGAAGCAGCGTGAGGAGCGCGCCGCCGATGACGACGAGGTCGACGAGGCGCCACGGGCTCGTGACGAACCGCCAGCGGTCGGTCGCGATCGCGAGGCGCAGGAGGTAGTCCGCCGCGAAGACGCCGACGATCACCCACTCGACCGCGTCGAACCACTCCTCGACCCCCGGCGAGACGTCGAAGCAGAGCGGTGCGCAGGCGGTCCCGAGGGCGACGAGGGCGAGGAAGCCCATGACGCCCTCGGTGAGGAGCCGCGTCGAGGCGCTGATCAACCGCTTCATGGGGGCGAGTCTATCGCCCGATGCTGGCGCCCGCGCCGCCGCGTGGTGCCACGTGGCGCGACGTGGCGCCCCATCGCGTCACGTGGCGAGGAGCCTGCCGGTCCACGCCGCCGCGATCGGAAGGAGCGTCGAGGCGAGGAGGTCGAGGGCGAACCGCCCGAACCGCCGCCTCGACCACAGCCGCGCGAGGTCCACCGCGACCGTCGAGAACGTGGTCAGCCCGCCGCAGAGTCCGGCGCCGATCCCGATCGCCGCCGAGGCGGGGATCCTGCCCTCGAGGGCAAGCTCGGCGGAGACGCCGAGCACGAAGGACCCCGCGACGTTCACCGCGAGCGTGCCGAAGGGGAACTCCTCGACGAGCCCGAGCCGCTCGTTCGCCCGCGTGTGGACGAACGCCCCGACGTGCCGCCGACCGAGCGTCCCGATCGCTCCTCCGAAGGCGACCATGAGGAGGTCGATCATGACGCGGCGTCCTTGCGACGCCCCGGCGGCGACGCGAGATCGACGAGCCGAGCTCCGATCCACGCGAGCACGCCGCCGACGACGAGCGAGCCGAGGACGTAGAGGACGCCCGCGAGGTGCTCCTCCTCGACGGCGAAGCGGACGTACTCGAGGCTGAGCGCGGAGAAGGTGCTGAAGGCGCCGCAGAAGCCGACGCCGAGGAGGTCGCGCATCCACGCGAGCCGACCGCCGCTCCGCTCCGCCGCGCGGATCACGGCGCCGAGCGCGAGTGCCCCGAGGAGGTTCACGGCGAGCGTGCCGAGGGGAAGCCCCGGCGGGGTCGGCGCCGGGAGCATCCTCTCGACTCCGTCGCGGGCAAGCGCGCCCGCGGCGCCGCCGACGACGAGGAGCAGCCATTCGTGGCGCAGGACTGGATGGGTTCGGTACGGCGGCATTCGACGAGGAGACCAAGGTACCGCACGGGATGCGTCGCGGTCGGAGCAGCACGCCTCCCCCGCATCGCTTCGCTCGCGGGAGAGTGCCCGAACACTCCCCCTGCGCCCCAAGGACCTTCGGGACGAGCCGGGCTCTGGTGCTCCGAACCACGCGGCTCGCCCCGCTACATTCCGACGCATGCATCTCCTCGCGGCGCTCGCCGAGACCAGCGAGACCGCCGCCCACCACGTGCTGCCTGGCGGACTCGACCTCTCCGCGATCTCCGACCCCTGGCTGCAGGGGCTCGCGCTGGCGCTCGGCACGCTGATCCTCGAGGACACCACCGCGATCGCCGCGGGACTGCTCGCCCATGACGGCACGATCCCCCTCCTCGTCGCGATGCTCGGGACCGGGATCGGGATCTTCGTCGGCGACCTCGGGCTCTACGGACTCGGAGCGCTCGCCGCCCGCGGCGCGAGCGGCACCGCGTGGATCCGGCGCCGCCTCCCGGTGACCTCCCTCGAGCGCATGCGCGCCTGGTTCGGAAGCGGCGGCTGGCGGGCGATCGCGATCGCTCGGGTCGTGAGCGGGCTCCGCCTGCCGGTCTACCTCGGCGCGGGCTTCGTCGGGGTCGGCTTCGGACGATTCGCGGCGTGGACCGCGCTCGCCGTCGCGCTCTGGACGCCGATCGTCGTGGGCGGCACCGCGCTCGTCGGCGGATCGCTCATCCGCGCGTTCGAGCGCCGCTTCGGCAGCGGCTGGCACAACCTCGTGATCGCGCTCGTCCTCGCGATCGTACTGCTCCATCTCCTGCGGGTCGCGTGGCGGCGACGCCGGTCGATCCGCCTCGCCGCGGTCCGCGCGACCCGCTTCGAGTTCGCGCCGACCTGGGTGACCTATCTCGGTCTTCTTCCCTTCCTTGCCCGCATGTCGCTCCGCCACGGCTTCGCCCGCACGCTGACCGCGGTGAATCCATGCTGGCCCGACGGCGGCGTGATCGGCGAGAGCAAGTCGGTCGGGCTCCGCCTCTTCCCCGAGGATGCGGTCGCGCCCGTCCTTCGGCTCGATCCGCCCGCGGCGAGCGAGCAGCCGGACCACTCCGCGGCGCACGACGCGTTCATCGACGACGCCCTCGCCCGCCTCGCCGCGACCGGATGGACCGACTCGTGGAGGAACCCGGTGGTCGCGAAGCCGGATGCCGGGCAGCGCGGCGTCGCGGTGAAGGTCGTCCGCGACGAGGATCGCCTGCGGGCGATCCTGCGGGAGGTCCGCACGCCGTGGATCCTCCAGCGCTTCGAGCCTGGCGCGTGCGAGGTCGGTCTCTTCCTGATCCGCGACGCGGCGGGCGTCATGCGCCTCTTCTCGATATGCGAGAAGCGCTTCCCCCACGCGGTCGGCGATGGCACCTCGACGCTCGAGGAGCTCATCCGCCGCGACCCGCGGCTGCGCCTGCAGGAGACGGTGTTCCTTCGGCGCCTCGCCTCGCGCCTCACCGAGGTCATCCCCGCGGGCGAGCGGGTGCGGCTCGCGAACGCCGGGAACCACGTGCAGGGATGCCTCTTCGTCGACGGCGAGCGACTGCGCACGCCCGAGCTCGAGGCGTGGGTCATGCGGATCGGCGCGGACGCCCGCGGATTCCACTACGGTCGCCTCGACGTGCGCTTTCCCGACGAGGTCGCCTGCCTCCGCGGCGAGGGCGGTCGGATCCTCGACGTGAACGGCGTGGTCAGCGAGTCGACCAACATGTACGACCCCTCGTGGGGCGCGCTGCGGGCGTGGCGGCTCATGAGGGCGCACTGGGGCGAGGCGTTCCGGATCGGCGCCGCGAACCGCCGCGCGGGGATCGCGGGCATGACGCTCCGCGAGGTGCTCCGCCGCCGCCGGGTCTGGCGCGAGTCCGCCCCGCTCGATGCGCTCGCGGATTGACCGGTCGCCGCGCGAGACCCGCCTCGCTCGCCTCCTCGCTACCCTGCCTCGATGCTCGTCCTTCGCCGGAGGCTCGTCGACCTGCACTCGCGTCGGATCGCGCCGGCGGAGGTCCGGGTCGAGGGCGGCGCGATCCGGTCGATCACCCACCTCGGCGAGCGCGCCTCGGTCGACCCGGGCTTCCTGCTTCCTGGGTTCGTCGATGCGCACGTCCACGTCGAGAGCAGCATGCTCGCCCCGCGCGAGTTCGCCCGCGCCGCGGCCCGTCACGGCACCGTCGCGACGGTGAGCGATCCCCACGAGATCGCGAACGTCCTCGGCGAGCCGGGGATCGAGTTCATGCTCGGCGAGGGCGCCCGGGCGTGCCTGCCGATCGCCTTCGGAGTGCCGAGCTGCGTGCCCGCGACGCCCTTCGAGACGGCGGGCGCCACCCTCGACTCGCAGGCGGTCGCGCGGCTTCTCGCCGATCCACGCCTCACCTACCTCTCCGAGATGATGAACTACCCCGGCGTCCTCGCGGGCGACCCCGAGGTGCTTGCGAAGATCGCCGCGGCGAGGCGCGTCGGGAAGCCCGTCGACGGTCACGCCCCCGGCGTCATGGGCGAGGATGCCCGGCGCTACGCCGCCGCCGGGATCACTACCGTCCACGAGTGCTTCACGCTCGCCGAGGCGCTCGACCAGATCGCCGCGGGCATGAAGGTCCTCATGCGCGAGGGAAGCGCCGCCCGAAACCTCGACGACCTCCTTCCCCTCTTCGCGACCCATCCGGCGTGGCTGATGTTCTCGACCGACGACTCCCACCCGGAGGACCTGCTCCGCGGTCACGTCGACCGCCTCGTCGCCCGCGCGGTCGATCGCGGCTGCGACCTCTTCGACGTGCTCCGCGCGGCATGCGTGCATCCGGTGGAGCACTATCGCCTTCCGGTCGGGCTGCTCCGCGAGGGCGACCGCGCCGACTTCATCGTGGTCGATGACCTCCGGAGCTTCCGCGTCCGGGAGACCTTCGTGGCGGGCACGCCGGTCGCGCGGGATGGATGCTCGCTCGTCGGGTTCGCGCCGCCCGCCTCGCGACCGAACCGGATCCGCGACGCCCGGATCGCGCCAGCGTCGCTCGCGGTGGCGGCGCCCGCCGTCGATCGCGCGACCGCGCGGGTCCGGGCGATCCTCGTCGAGGACGGGCAGCTCGTGACCGGCTCGACCGAGGTCGCCCTCGCCGTGCGCGACGGCGTCGTCGAGCCGGATCCCGCGAAGGACTGCATCCTGCTCGCCGTCTGCAACCGCTACCTCGATCGGCCGCCGGCGGTCGCCTTCGTCCGCGGTCTGGGGATCCGCGAGGGCGCGATCGCCGCGAGCGTCTCGCACGACTCGCACCACGTGGTCGCCGCGGGCGCGGATCGAGCGTCGCTCGCCCGGGCGATCGACGCGGTCTTCGCGGCGCGGGGCGGGCTCGCGGTCCTCCACCGCGGCGGACTCGACGTGCTGCCGCTCCCGATCGCGGGGCTCATGAGCGACCGTCCGATCGAGGAGGTCGGTCCCGCCTCCGAGCGGCTGACCGCCCTCGCGAGGTCGCTCGGCTCGCCGCTTCGCTCGCCGCTCATGATGCTCTCCTTCCTCTCGCTCCTCGTGATCCCCTCGCTCAAGCTCGGCGACCGCGGTCTCTTCGACTGCCGCTCGCAGCGGTTCGTCCCCGTGGTGCTGTCCGCATAGGCGGCGCCCGGTTCCCGAACTCCACCGGAGGCTTGCCTCGTGTCGCCCGAAGACTTCGTCGAGGAGCTCGCCCGCCACCGCGCGTCGGCGATCCTCCGCTGCCCGAGCGACGCGGACGCCCGCGTCGCGATGGACGCCGCGATCCGCGGCGGATTCCGGATCTGCGAGTTCACGCTGACGATCCCGAACGCGTGCGGGCTCATCCGCGAGTTCGCGGGGCGATCGGACCTCGTGATCGGCGCGGGCACCGTCCTCACCCGCGAGGACGCCCGCGCCGCGGTCGCCGCGGGGGCGCGGTTCCTCGTCTCGCCGGTCGTCGACCGCGAGGTGATCGAGGAGGCGCACCGCCTCGGGGTCGCGTCGATCCCGGGCGCCGCGACGCCGACCGAGATGCTCCACGCGCATCGCCTCGGCGCGCCGCTCCAGAAGCTCTTCCCGGCGCAGCCTCCGTCGTGGATCGCCCAGGTCCTCGGTCCGCTCCCCTTCCTGCGGATCGTGCCGACCGCGGGGATCACCCTCGCGAACGTCCGCGAGAACCTCGCCGCCGGCGCGCACGCCGTGGGCTTCGTGAACTCGCTCTTCGATCCCTCCGACGTCGCCGCCCGCCGCGCCGACGCGATCGAGTCGCGGGCGCGGGCGATGCTCGAGGAAGTCGGGCGATGAGCGACGCGACCTCCCCGGCGATGCGTCCGACCTCCCCGCGATCGCCCTCGCCGATCCTCGCGTGGCTCGCGCTGCCAGGGTTCATCCTCTTCTCCTTCGTCGCGGCGAGCTCCGGCGCGATCTGGCCGGTCGACGGCTGGTACTTCTCGATCGAGCGACCCTCGTGGACGCCGCCGCCGTGGCTCTTCGGTCCGGTGTGGTCGCTCCTCTACCTGATGATCGGGGTCAGCGCGTGGCGGGTCTGGAGGAGCGGTGGCTTCGGGCGCGACCGGACCACGCTCTGGATCTTCCTCGCGCAGTGGGCGCTCAACTTCGCGTGGACCGGGCTGTTCTTCGGGCTCCGCCGACCCGACGTCGCGCTCGTCGAGATCACGGTGCTCGTCGCGATGATCGCCCTCTGCGCGTGGCGATTCCGGCGGCACGACCTCGCCGCGGCGGTCCTGCTCCTTCCCTACCTCGCATGGGTCTCCTTCGCGACCGTCCTCAACGGCGCGTTCTGGTGGCTGAACCGCGGGTGAGGCGGAGCGCGATCTTGAGAGATTCCTCCCCACGGCTCCGCCGTGGGGTTGGTGGACTGCGAGCGCAGCGAGCAGGACGGAGGGGACCAACTCCGACGGGTTGCGGGCGCTGCGATGCGGGAGCGCTCCAAGCCGCCCGTTGATCGGACCTCCCCTCCGTCTCGCTGGCTTCGCCAGCGAGCCACCTCCCCGACGTCGCTTCGCTCCGTCAGGGAGGAGTTCCGGAGCACGCCTCGCCCCGACCTCGCGGCGCTCGGTCGAGGAGGAGTTCCGGAGTGTCGAAACGCGCGATCCCGACGTGATGCGCTCGGGAACTCCTCCCCACGGCTCCGCCGTGGGGAGGTGTCGCCTCGCGCAGCGAGGCGACGGAGGGGACCAACTCCAACGGGTTGCGGGCGAGAGCGCTTCGCGAGGCGAGCAACCCGTTCATCGGACCTCCCCTCCGTCTCGCTGGCTTCGCCAGCGAGCCACCTCCCCGACCTCGCTTCGCTCCGTCAGGGAGGAGTTCCGGAACACGCCTCCCCGACCTCGCGGCGATCGTTCGAGGAGGAGTTCAAGAGTTCCGGAACGCGCGATCTCGACGTGGAGCGATCCGGAACTCCTCCCCACGGCTCCCCGTCCCGCGGCTCACGCCCCCGCGGTCGGCATCCCGAAGCCCGGTCGGTAGGCGCGGCGCACGATGGTGCGGCTCGCCTCCTCGTGGTTCGTGAAGCGGAGGTTCGGCTTGTCCCAGACGAGCTCCTGGTTGGGGAACCGCGCCGCCTTCGCGCAGAGCAGACCCGCCTCCGCCATCGCGGCGCCCGCGAGGAAGGGCGTCTGCACGAACGCGTCGGGTCGGCCCATCACCGCGTCCGCCCAGCAGTGCCAGTGATTCCGCGGGAACCGCTCCTCGAGCCCGTCGAGCTGCGTCCAGTCGTACGCCTTGCCGTCGCGCCAGACCTCGAGCTCGCCCTCCGGCGCGACGTTGAGCACGCCGTCCTCGCAGACGACGAGCGTTCCGGTCGAACCGAAGCTCCCGGGCGGCAGCCCCAGCGCCGCCCGCGAGGGCGCCTGCGCCTTGTCGCAGTAGTGGACGGGGAAGGTGGCGTTGGCGAAGTGCTCGCCGCCGGGATAGGCGAGCGTCGACTGCACCTGGAGCGCGTGATAGAAGCCGGAGGGATGGTGCGTCTGGGAGAGCACCGAGATCGGAGATCGCAGGTCGTACGCGAAGGTCGGCACGTCGAGGAGGTGCGTGCACCAGTCGCCGAGCTGCCCGGTGCCGTAGTCCCAGCTCGAGCGCCAGCGGAGACCGACCAGACCTTCGCGGCAGGGCGCGTCCTGCGCGCAGCCGAGCCAGAGCGGCCAGTCGATGTTCGCCGGCGGCGGGCTCGGCTCGGGGAGCGGACCGTAGTAGAAGTAGCCGTTGCCCTCGTCGGGAGGACCCGCGATCCAGACGTGCGCCTCGACCGCCTTGCCGAGCAGGTGCTTCCGCAGGATGTCCACCGCATGCTGGCGACCGATGTTCCCCATCCGCTGGTTGCCGACCTGCGTGATGAGTCCCGGGTTCGCCGCGACCGCCTGCTCGATCAGCGCGACCTCCTCGAGTTGCTGCACGAGCGGCTTCTGCCCGTAGCAGTGCTTGCCCGACCGCAGCGCCGCGAGCATCACCGTCGCGTGGTTGTGGTCCGGCGTGCAGACGAGGACCGCGTCGAACCGGTCGCCGTGGCTCGAGAACGCCTCGCGGAAGTCGCGGCAGGTGAACGCCTCCGGCAGCTCCGCCGCGACCGCCGCGAGGGCGTCGGAGTCGACGTCGCAGAGCCCGGTGAAGGCGACGTCCGGGTGCGACCGCAGCTGCTGCCGGTCGTAGGGGGCGATGCTTCCGCCGACGCCGACCTGCAGGATCTGCAGCTTCTCGAGCCGCGACCGTCGCCGCCTCGGCGCGGCGAGGGCACCGAGCGCGGTCGTCGTCGAGCCGAGGAGCGACGCCGCCGCGAGCGTTCCCGCGGCGGTGGCGACGGAGCGGAGGAGGACGCGGCGGGAGACGCTCATGGCAGGGCTCCTGAGGCTGGATCGGACGCGGCGATGCTAACGCCCCGCGAGGCGGCGGACCGAGCCCGGCACGTCCATTGCGTCACGATCCTGCGACCTCGCTGATGCGACCTTCGGGCAGGACGAGCGGCGGATGCTCCGCGTCCCGACGCGGCGTCCCGCCCCGCCTCCGACGATCCCGATGCCCGACGTCGCGCGGGCGACGCGAGAAGGAATGCCGTGCGGGGTCGATCACGACCTGAGTCGGAACGAACAAGGTCGGAACGGACAAGGTCGGAACGACGCGATCTCCGCTCGGCGAACAGACCGGCGCATCGTGTGGGAGGGGGACCCTTGCAGGCATGCCGAGGATGACGGACCATCCCCACCCGCGCCCTCGCGAGCTCCCCTTCCCTCGACCCCACGTGACCGTCCCGCCATCGACTGAACCCATCCGCGTCCTCCTCGTCGATGATCAGGCGATCGTCGGCGAGGTCGTCCGCCGCGCGATCGCCACGGTCGGCGGCGCGGCGATCGAGCTCCGCGTGGTCGAGAGACCCGAGGAGGCGGTCTCGACCGCGCTCGCCTTCGCGCCGACGGTGATCCTGCAGGACCTCGTGATGCCGCAGATGAGCGGCTGCGAGCTCCTCGAGCGCTACCGCGCCGAGCCGGCGCTCGCCGAGGTCCCGGTCGTGATGCTCACGAGCGCGGAGGACGCCTCGACGAAGGCGGAGGCGTTCGAGCGTGGCGCAAGCGACCACCTCGTGAAGTTTCCCGACCCGGTCGAGCTCGTCGCGCGGATCCGGCACCACGCCCGCGGTCGCCTCCGCGCGCTCGCCCGCAAGGCGACGGTGCCTGCCGCCGAGCGCGACGGCGATGGCGATCGCCGGCGCAATCCCCTTCGCTTCGGTCCGCTGCGCGAGGCGGAGTGCGACCTCGCCGTCATCGGCGGCGGCTTCTCGGGACTCATGACCGTCGCGAACCTGCTCGTCGAGGCGCCCTCGCTTCGGGCGTCGGTCTTCGAGCGCCGCCCGCGACCTGGTCCCGGCGTCGCCTACGGCGCGTGCGACGAGGAGCACCTCCTGAACGTTCCCGCCGGACGCATGGGCGCGACTCCCGACCGACCCCTCGGCTATCACGAGTGGCTCGAGCGGCGCTCGCCGGGGCGGCACGGCACCGGCGACTTCACGCCGCGGGCGCTCTACGCGCGATACCTCCTCGAGACCGTGCAGGAGGCGGTGACGAGGGCGTCGCAGGGAGGCTCGCCCCCGCCCTCCTTCGTCGCCGACGCCGTCGTCCACCTCGAGCCGAGGGGCGCCGGACTCGAGCTCCTGCTCGCCTCCGGTCGCGTCGTCGAGGCGCGGGGGGCAGTGCTTGCCCTCGGGCTTCCGCAGGCCCGCGCGCCATGGCGCGGCGCCGAGGACCGCGCGAGCGAGCCGATCCCGCGGCGTCTCCTCCTCGAGGATCCCTGGGAGCCGGAGGTGCTCGCGGGCGTGCCGAAGGACCGCGAGGTCCTCCTCGTCGGCAGCGGACTCACCGCGATCGACATGGTGCTCGCCCTGCGCCGGCTCGGGCACCGCGCCCGCATCGTCATCGCCTCGCGGAACGGGCGCTTCCCGCTCCCGCACGCGGCGGCGCATGGTCCGCCGCCCGCGCTCGACGGCGATCTCCTCGCGAAGGGACCGCGCGAGGCGTTCCGGGCGATCCGGGCGCTCGTGCGGTCGATCACCACGGCGCACGGGCACGGCGCGGGTCGCGCGAGCGGTCATGGCGGCGATCACGATCATCCTCCCGAGTGGCAGCCCGCGATCGACGCGGTACGACCGCACGCGGCGCGGGCGTGGCGCCAGTGGTCTCCGGCGCAGCGCCGCTTCTTCATCCGGCGGCTCCGACCCTTCTGGGAGATTCACCGCCACCGCGTGCCGCCAAACCTGCTGGCGAGGCTCGAGGAGGAACTGCGTGCGGGCACGATCGAGCTTCTCGCCGCGAGCGTCGCCTCGATCGCGGCGCCAGCCGCGGAGTCGCTGCGGATCGGTCTCCGCATCGAGCGAGGCGGTGATGAGGCTCGCGGGGCGATCCGCACCATCGAGGTCGCCCGGGCGATCAACTGCGCCGGTCCCTCGATGAGCGTCGAGGAGACGGTGGATCCGCTGCTCGGCTCGCTCCTCCGCGCTGGTCTCGCGAGCGTCGATCCGCTCGGGCTCGGTCTGCGCGTCGACGACGACGGTCGCCTCATCGGTCGGGACGGCACCATCTCGACCCGCGTGCGCCTGATCGGCGCCCTTCGCCGCGGCGACCTCTGGGAGACGACCGCCGTCCCCGAGCTCCGCGTGCAGGCGGCCGCGGCCGCGAAGTCCTTCGCGGCGGAGCTCGCCGGCCGGACCACCGCGGGGGCTTAATTCGAGCGCGAGACTCGCCCCGCACAGCGAACTCGCACGCAACCCGTAGGAGTACCTCCCCTCCGTCGCCTCGCCGCGCGAGGCGACACCTCCCCACGGCGGAGCCGTGGGGAGGAGTTCCGGAGCGCTCCACGTCGAGATCCCGCGTTCCGACACTCCGGAACTCCTCCTCGACCGAGCGCCGCGACGTCGGGGAGGCGTGTTCCGGAACTCCTCCTCGACCGAGCGCCGCGACGTCGGGGAGGCGTGTTCCGGAACTCCTCCTCGACCGAGCGCCGCGACGTCGGGGAGGCGTGTTCCGGAACTCCTCCTCGACCGAGCGCCGCGACGTCGGGGAGGCGTGTTCCGGAACTCCTCCTCGACCGAGCGCCGCGACGTCGGGGAGGCGTGTTCCGGAACTCCTCCTCGACCGAGCGCCGCGACGTCGGGGAGGCGTGTTCCGGAACTCCTCCTCGACCGAGCGCCGCGACGTAGGGGAGGCGTGTTCCGGAACTCCTCCTCGACGGAGCGAAGCGACGTCGGGGAGGTGGCTCGCTGGCGAAGCCAGCGAGACGGAGGGGAGGTCCGATGTACGGGTTGCTTACCTCGCGCAGCGCACGCGCACGCAACCCGTAGGAGTTGGTCCCCTCCGTCCTGTTCGCTTCGCTCGCAGTCCACCAACCCCGCGGCTCCGCCGTGGGGAGGAGTTCCCCTGCCGCGATCGGCTTCCGCGACACTGCCCGCATGGCGCCCGAACTGCCCCTACCCGAGCCGCCGCCCGCCCGCGTCGCCCGCGCGGAGTTCATGCGCCGCTTCGGTCGCCCACCGAGCTCCACCGCCTTCGCGCCCGGTCGGGTGAACCTGATCGGCGAGCACGTCGACTACGCGGGTGGGCTCGTCCTTCCGATCGCGATCGATCGCGGCACCGCCGTGGCGGTCGGTCCGACTCCACCCGGTCGCGACTCCAGGATCATCTCGCTCGATCAAGGCGAGGTCTCGATCGATCCGCTGCTCGCTCCTCTCCCGCTCGTCGCGCTCGCCGAGCGTTGGGCGAACTACCCGCTCGGCATGCTCGCGCTCCTCCGCGAGGAAGTCCTCGCTCCTCCGCCACTCGACCTCGTCGCCGCGACCGACCTCCCGATCGGCGGCGGGCTCTCCTCGAGCGCGGCGCTCACCGTCGCCACGGCGGTCGCGGCGCTTGGGTCGATGGGACCGCACGCGGACCCTCTCGACCGCATGCGCCTCGCGAGGCTTGCCCGCCGAGTCGAGCACCGCTTCGCCGGCGTGCCGTGCGGACTGATGGATCCGGCGGTCGTCTCGCTTGCCCGCGAGGGACACGCGCTTCTTCTCGACTGCCGGCTCGACCGCGACGAGGACTCCTTCCGTCACGTCCCGCTGCCGAAGGAGCTCGCGGTCCTCATCCTCGACTCGGGCGTCCGCCACCGGCTCGACGAGGGCGGCTATGCCTCTCGACAGCAGGCGGTGCGCGAGGCGGCGGCGATGCTCGGCGTGCCGACGCTGCGCGAGCTTCTCGATGCGGAAGGCGGCGATCTCGCCGCCGCGCATGGCCGCCTCGACTCGTCGCCTCTCGATGCGATCGTCCGCCGCCGCGCCCGCCACGTCCTCTCCGAGATCGACCGCGTGCGCCGCGCGGCGGCGATCCTCGACGCGCTGTGCGAGTCTCGATCCGCTGACGTGACGTCCACGTCCCATCGGCTCGCAGTGCTCGGGCGGATCCTCGTCGACGGTCACGCCTCGCTTCGCGACGACTTCGGCGTCTCGACGCCCGAGCTCGACCTCCTCGTCGAGGCAAGCATGGACGCCGGCGCGCTCGGCGCCCGACTCACCGGCGCAGGCTTCGGCGGCTGCGTGGTCGCGCTGGCGGAGCGAACCCAGGCGCAATCGCTTGCGGAACAGGTCGTCGACCGCTTCTCCGATCAGTTCGGCGTAGTCGCCACGTGGCACTCGACGACTCCGCGCGGTGGCGCCCACGCCATGCCGGCTTCATGATGTTGTCCTCCCTCCGGTGTAGCTGCCCGTCGTGAAGGCGGAGTCCGCGCGTCGAGGGCACCGGACCTCGGCGCAAGCCGTCGATGCGGTCTCGTGTCGATCGGCCGTCCCCCGCCACGACCTTCCTAGGCGATCCGCATTCCCCGAGTCCGAGCGTCCGCACGCCACGGTGATTGCTGCGACCCTGCTTGACCCGTCTTCTCGATGAGAAGAACCGGTTCCGACGCAGGACACCGCACCGCTTGTCGACCCGCCGTGACGCCCTGCCCCGCCTCGACACGTGCGTCGTGATCGTTCCCATGACGCACCATCGCGACCAAGGGGGAGACCTCCATGGTCGCGACGCTCTACGATGATCCCATGCCGGGAACTCTGAACCTCGATCGTCTTCTCTCGGTGCCGGGCACCGAGACCTACTCCGGACCTCGTACGACGATCTACCGGCGTTGGTCCGAGGACGACCATGTAGCCGCCGACCTGCTTCACGAGCCCTACTCCAATCCGTTGCCTCGCGCCCCTCGACTGATCATCACGGGACTGCACCTGACCAACGCGGATCGCGAGTGCCTCGGCGTGCTCGGAAGCCCGGATCCAAACTCGAGTCCATGGCATCCCAGCCCGGCGCGGACGCCCGAAGTGAGCCAGATCTATCTGTGGTCACGCATCGTCGCGATCCGCTGCCGGCACCTGCGTTTCGGTGATTCTCGACGACTCTCGACCCATCGATTTGCTGAGGAGCTTGCGGCGATGTGTCGATCGAAGTCGAGCCGCCATCGGGATGACTTCGCCACACTGCCCCGGCAATGGCTTCAACATCTCTCTCTTGACCCAGATCAGGTCAAGGCGGCGATCACGCTCGTGCCGGATCTGCTCCGGCTCAATGCCTCTGCCCAGTTCCTGAGGCGATCGGAAGAGGCTTGGGAGCGCCTTGCGCCGGCGCTGCGAGGCTAGTCCCGCGCCGCGCTCACGCCTCCTTGGCAACGCCGATCATCCGGAGAAACTCCTCGACGGAGACGACCGGGATCTCGTACTCGCGGGCCTTTCTTGCCTTGCCAGACTGGCTCGCTCGATCGGCCGCAACCAAGAGGTTGCAGCGCTTCTTGGTCACCGACGACACTGGCTGCAGTCCGCGCGACGCCGCCAGCCGCTCGAGTGCCTCACGAGCAATCTCTTGGCCGTCCTCGTCGATCGCGCTGCCGGTGAAGCACACCCGAGTCCCCGTCGCAAGATCCAATGACGTTGGAGGCAAGCGCTCCAGCACCGCCGGAATCTCGCTCGCGTCGATGCCAAGCGACCGTGCGACCGACTCAAGCAGCGTCCGCTCCAGGGGCGTCACCACCCCGTCCGCGACAGCCGCCGTACGAAGCGACTCAAAGTACGCCATGTGCATGGACTTCACCTGCCGCGGCTGAAGCCCCACCCGCAGACGACACTCTTCGAGCTCATGGTGCTCATCCTCGCTGAGCGTGAGGTCGGCCAACGTGTGATCGAGGAGCTCGAAGTACTCGACGCACGCCTCATCGCTCGAAGGGATGCATGCCGATCGGATCCAGCGCCGCAGCGGTCGGTCGATCGGAGTCCCGAACGCGTCACGTCGTAGGGTTCGGCATGCCTCTCGTCGGGCAACTCCCTCGACCTTGCAAGGATCGCTGATCTCCCACTCGTCGAGGCTCCGCAGGATCGCCGCTGCAGCCCGCGCATCGCTGAGGGCCCGATGATGATCATTGAGCTCAAAGCCCAGTTCGCGGACGGCATGCCCCAACTTCAATCCAGTGAGTCGAAGCGTGCAGAGTCCGCTACCCCACTGAACCAGACGTCCGAGACGCTGGAACTCCTGCTGAAGCATCCGCACATCGAACCGCAAGTTGTGGGCGACCACGGTCGACTCATGCAGGCGCGCCACGACCACCGGAGCGATCTCGGCGAAGGTCGGCGCGAGCACGCTCATCTCCGCGGTGATCCCGTGGAGCTGCACGGATCCAACATCGCGCTCCGGATTGACGAGCGTCTCGAACTCCTCGATCACCTCGCCGCTGTTGGAGTCCAGCGTGACGATCGCAAGCTCGATGATTCGATCGTAACGACCCAGACCGGTCGTCTCGCAGTCGATCACCGAGAGCGGCATCCCCGTCATCGTCGTGTCCTCCATCGGTCCTGCCCGCAGTGTAGTGATCGCAGCCGCAGCCTTGCGATCGGCAGCGAGCGGAGATGGCTACCCGTGATGGAAGACCCCCGAGGGAACCCCTCCGTTGGACCTCATGCAAAGCCACACCGCTGCCACAGTCAGTCGAACCCCACTCCGGCAACCTCAGCCTCTCCCCTTCTCCACCCACCCCTCCGCGAGGCGAAAGCAGCGGTGGATCCTGCGGTTTCGGAAGTCCTCCGGCACCGAGCGGTGGCTGATCTCGTGGCAGCCGAAGCCGGTCGGCACCGCGTCCGGCGTCATCTCGAAGCTTCGCGAGTTGGTCGAGAAGAAGACCTCGCCCTTGGGCGCCACGAATCGCGCGATCCACGCGAGGAGCTGCGGGTGATCGCGGTCGATCGAGAACGACTCCGCCTTCATCCGCTTCGAGTTCGAAAAGGTCGGCGGGTCGCAGACGACGAGGTCGTAGCGGTCCTTCGATGACTCGGGACCCGCCTCGAGCCACTGCAGGCAGTCGGCGTGCACCGCGCGATGATCGCCGTCGAGCGTGAACCCGTTCAACGCCAGGTTCCGCGCGTACCAGTCGAGATAGGTCCGCGACATGTCGACGGTCGTCGTCGCGAGGGCGCCCCCCGCCCGCGCATGCACGCTGAAGGCGCCGGTGTACGCGAAGAGGTTCAGCACCCGCTTGCCCCTCGACCGCTGCTGGACCGAGAGCCGCGTGGGTCGGTGATCGAGGAAGAGCCCCACGTCGAGATAGTCCGTGAGGTTCACCTCGAACCTGAGCCCGTGCTCGGCGACCACCTTGGTGCGCCCGGCCTCGCCGACACGCTCGTACTGCTCGCGCCCGCCGTCGTCGGCGACCTGCCGCCCGCGATGCTTGACGAACAGTCGCTCGCGCGGAATGTCGAGCCCGGCGAGGATCTCCGCCTCGCTGTCACGGCGGTGGTCGAGCTCCTGCTGCGGGGTGTCGTCCTTCTTCCGCTTGAAGAGCCACGCGACCGCGTCGCCGGCGCGAGCAAGATCGACCGGCTCGCCGGTCGCCGGATCGACGTCGGCGTACCAGTCGACGATCGCCGGGTACTCCGGCACGTCGCGCTCGTAGAGGCGGAAGCAGGAGATCCCCTGCCGCCGCCCCCACTTCGCGAGATGCTTCATCCGATTCGCAAGACGCTCGCCGAGCATGGGGCGGAAGCGTAGCGGGAGGGAGGCGCCCTCTCCGCCCGCCGCGCCCTTGAGCCACGCCCATCGGTGAAGGCACCCGTAGACTCCGCTCGGCATGACCGCCGATCCCATCGACTCCTTCGCGCCCGCATCGCTTGCGGACGACCTCCGCGCCGCGATCGAGTCCGTGCTGGGCGGGGACGACCTCCAGTTCGACACGACGGGCCCAGGGGCGGCGAGGGTGCAGGCGCATGAACGCGGCCGCGAAGTCCTGGTCGATGTCGCCTGGCGCGAGCAGTCGTCAGGGTCGGGCGGAAGCGGGCGCGGCGCTTCGGTCCCGCCGCGGTCCTCGATCGTTCGCCAAACGATCCTCTTCTTCGATCGTCCCGACCATGGGCTGCCCGAGTTTGAACTCGTCCCCCGCCGAACGCTCGGCGACCGCATCAGCGCGGCCGCCCTGCGGCTGCTCGGCGTGCCGACCCTCGAGATCGACGATCACCCCGAGTTCGCCTCCCGCTTCACGATCGTCACCGCGAACGCCGGATCGGTGCGAGCTCTGCTGACGCGATCCACGCTCGACGCCTTCGCCCTCGTCGGCGATCTGCGGGTGAAGGTCGCCCGCGACGGCATCGTGGCGCATCGGGCGATCGGCTCGTCGTGGTCCGATGGCCGCGATCGCGACGAACGCCTCGACGAGGACGGACGCCGCCAGTTCGTCGAGGACGCGCTCGCCGCCTGCCGAGGCTTCGTCGACGACCCGCAAGCGGCGCGTAGGGCCGCCGAAGCGGTCAAGGGCTCCTACGCGGCCGAAGCGAAGGACACCTTCGGGCGTCAGGGCGGCCTGCTTGGACGGGCGATCCGCCGGCTGCTCATCACGCGCGACATGGCCGACTCGATCCGCGAGCAGTTGCCGCCGCGGGTCGACGTGCCCGGGCCGATCGCACGCCGCGCGTGGCGCGGCACGACCTTCCCGATGCTCGTCCTCGGCGGACTCGCCGCTGGATTCATCGCGATGGGTGCGGCGCTTCTCACGCAGTCGGCCCCGGGAGGCGACGACCGGATCGTGGGCGCGATCTTCGGAGCCCTCGGACTCGTCGCCGCGGTGATCGACGTGTTCGTCGCGCGCCATCGCTGGCGGCGGCAGCGGCTCGTGCAGCGTGGCGTCGTCGTCGAAGGCGTCGTCACGAAGGTCGAACGCACCAACACCACCGTCAACAACGATCGGATCCATCGCGTGCACTTCGCGGTCGATCGCGACGCCGAACCGGTCGCGGTCAAGGTCGGCTCGTCGGAGGCCGCCGTCGCGCGCCGCCTGCAGAAGCGCGGCCTTCGGACCTGGGTGCTGCAGGATCCCGACGTGCCCGCCCGCGGGTTGTGGATCGAAGGCTGGGTGAGCGGCGACGAACGTTGAGGAACCGTGACGGTCGGTGGGGGTCGGCTCAAGAGATGATGCAGCGCTTGTTCACGACCCGCGCGGATCTACACGACCTTCCACCGTTGGCACCGCGAGCACATCCGGCGCGAGCCACTCTCACGACGACCGGCATGGCGGCCAGCCGAGCCTCCATCGCCTCGGCGACCAGACGGGGCCGTGACGGATCATTCATGGCGTGATTGATAATCATTCACGACGTGAATGGATTGCACAGAGCCCGAATTCGTCGGGGAATCCGGCGTTTCCGGACGCCACCGCCTGCGGCCGCTGCCAACCGCGCCAGCCTCGAGACCTCGCCCGCTACTCAGCCGACCATGAGGCGAAGCAGGTCGGGCGCGGTGTGGCTGATTGCCCACGCGGCGAGCGCACCGGCGACGATCGCGGCGATCGCCACGACGGCGATCTCGCCCGCAAGCACGCGACGGATGGTCCATGGACTTGCGCCGATCGCCTGCATGACGAGGATCTCGCCGCGACGCGCCCGCAGCGAGAGGGCGATCACGAGCGAGGCGAGCAGCACCGTCGTCGCGACGAGGACCGCGGTCACCGCGTCGAAGAGCCGCTTCACGCGGGCGACCGTCGCGAGGAGCTCGTCGATCACCTCGGCGGGTCGCACCGCCTGCCGCGTCGCCGGCGCATCGAGGCGACCCTCCTCGATCACGCTCGTCCGGGCGTCCTGCGGGAAGACCAGGATCGCGCTCACCGGCATCGACGACTCCTCGCCGTGCAGGTGGAAGCCCGCGAGGTTCCCGTCGGTGACCTCGAAGTACTCGCGGATCCCCTCGTCGACCACGATCCGCTCGCCGTCGCGACCGAGGATCGCCGCCTCCGGAAGGCGAACGGGATCCGCGTGCCCGTGCAGCAGGCCGCCAAGGATCCACGCGGTTCGCAGGTCGGCGAAGACCGCGTCGTCGTCGGAGGTGCCGCTCGGGGCAAGCACGCCGCGGACGAGCATCCGGAGCGGCGGCGCCGTGGCGAGGTCGTACGCCTCGCGGGGATCGGAGAAGAGCGAGTCGCCCGGCGCGAGGTCGAGCTCGCGGGCGACGGTCGCGCCGAGCACGCAGTCGCCGAGGCGAAGCGGCAGCGAGCCCGCGGCGGGTCGAAGCCCGCGGCGCTCGAAGTAGTCGAGCCGCGTGCCGACGATCGGACGCCCCCGCGCGGTGAAGCCGAGGGAGAGCGGCACCGCGACGAGCTCCGGGCGACCGTCGAGGGCGAGCACCTCGCCGAACTCGATCGGCGGGAGGTCGCGGCGCTGGAAGTGAAGCGCGGCAAGGACGAGCTCGATCGGGCTGCCGGCGCGACCGACGACGAGCGGCGTCGCGTTGGCGCGGGCGCGGAGCTCGGTGCTCCAGCGGTCAAGGAGCAGCCGTCCGCCGATCGGCAGCAGGAACGCGACCGCGAGGCACGCGACGAGGATCGCCGTCTGCGGCAGCTCGTGCAGGAGGCGCCGGACGACGAGGAGCGTGGGACCCCTCATGCGGCACCTCCCGCCGCGCCCGCCCCGAGCAGCGTCCGCATCTCGATCACCCGGTCGAAGCGACCAAGGAGCGAGTGGTCGTGGGTCACCATGAAGAGCGCCTGCCCCCGCGAGCGCACCGCGTCGAGGAGAAGGTCCATCGCCGCGCCTGCCGTGTCCGGATCGAGGCTGCCGGTCGGCTCGTCGGCGGCGAGGAGCACCGGCTCCGCGACGAGCGCCCGGCAGAGCGCGACCCGCTGCCGCTCGCCGTGGCTCAGGCGGCGCGGCTTCCGCCGAAGCATCGCCTCGATCCCCATCGAGCGGGCGAGCAAGCGGGCGCGATCGGTCGCGGCGGCGAGGTCGCCGAGCGAGCGGTCGAGGTGATGCGGGAGCAGGATGTTCTCGAGGGCGCTCAGCGACTCGAGGAGCCGCAGGTCCTGGAAGACGAGCCCGACGTGGCGGAGGCGCCACGCGCGGAGCGCCGCGTCGGGGAGGGCATGGAGCGCCGCGCCCGCGACCTCGACGGTGCCCGCGTCGGGGCGGCGGATGCCGACGAGGATCTCGAGGAGCGTGGTCTTCCCGCAGCCGCTCGGACCGATGCAGGCGACCGCCTCGCCGCGGGCGATCTCGAGCCGCGCGACCGACATCGCGAAGGTCCCGCCGCGATGGCGGAAGCGGACGTCGCGGAGGAGGGCGAGGGGGGAGGTCATGGAGTCGGTCGAGGCGGAGTCAGCGAGTCATCGGCGGTGGGTCGTGCAAGGCAGGCGGGCGGGCGCGTGTCGTCGCAGTCGGTCCCCTCCGCCTCGCTTCGCTCGGCACCTCCCCTGCGTCGCTTCGCTCCGCCGGGGAGGAGTCGCGCTGCGCCGACGCGCCCCGACACGACGAGTCCGTCGACGAGGTCATGGACGAGGTCATGGGCGAGGTGATTGACGAGGTGATTGACGAGGTGATGGACGAGGTCGTCGACGAAGTCATGGGCATGCGACGCCTCGTGCGGCGAGGCGACGGAGGGGACGCTCCTCCCCGCGGCGGCGAAGCCGACGGGGGGAGGTGTCGCCGAGCAACGCGAGGCGACGGAGGGGACGCTCCTCCCCGCGGCGGCGAAGCCGACGGGGGGAGGTGTCGCCGAGCAACGCGAGGCGACGGAGGGGACCACCTTCAACGGGTTGCCCATCACACCTCGAACTCCCCGTTCTCGTCGACCTCCGGCAGGCCGGGCGCCTCCGGCGGCGGCTCGTCGACGCGGCGCTGCGAGAGGAGCTCGTCGCCCGCGATGCGCCAGCCGCGGTCGGTCGCGACGACGAGGAACCTCCCGTCGTACTCGTTCGTGCGGAAGTGCCCGTGCCCCCAGTGATAGACCGCGCCATCGACCTGCCAGCGGCAGCGCACGGTGAAGCCGACCCGCTCGCGCGACGAGGCGTCCGCGACCGCGACCGCCGCCGGATCGCGCGGCGGCTCGACGAGTCCGACCGACTCGATCGCGACCTCGAGCGGCCGCACCTCGATCACCCGCCCCACGGCGCCGCCCTCCTCCTCCATCACGAGGCTCCGCCGCACCGTGCGGTAGAGCCGCGGCAGCAGCGGACCATCCACGCTCCGCGCGAGCGCGTCGTAGACCTCCTCCTCGGAGTCGAAGTCGAACGCGCGGTAGAGATCCCGCTGCAGCGGCGTGAAGATCGCGACCGCCTGCTCGGGCGTCGGCAGCGGCGACTCCTCGCGCCCGATCACGATCCGACCGGCGTCGCGCAGCAGGAACGCGACCGACCCGCACGCCGCGAGGGCGAGGACCGCGCCGACCATGCCGCGCCCACCGCCGCGACGAAGCGATGCCGCGGCGAGGAGGACGCCGAGCGCCCCCGCCGCGACCGGCACCACCGCGAGCGTGCGGAGCTCGGGCGGCGGAGGCGCCGCCGGC
>Ga0194132_10000267_pt1 | contig 108527 bp, 106 predicted proteins | sample TA2KigOf80mmetaG_FD_148612 | JGI IMG/M metagenome (GOLD analysis project Ga0194132, IMG submission 148612) | Freshwater microbial communities from Lake Tanganyika, Tanzania - TA2015054 Kigoma Offshore 80m | ecosystem: Environmental > Aquatic > Freshwater > Lake | place: Tanzania: Lake... | reverse complement strand
GGCCACTGCGCCGCTTCGGCACAATGGAGGCATGCGTATTGACTCAATCTGCCGAACCGCCGTATACGTGACCCGTTCGTACGGTGGTGTGGGAGGGGGGAGCCGTGAGGCTTCTCCCTATCCCGATTGCCGAAAGCCCCTCCTGCAACCGGGACGTGTTCGGGCACGCTCCGGCAAGCCGCGGCGCGCAGGACTACGCGGCGCTGCTCGCGGAGCTGGAAACCTGCGGTTTCCTGCGGTGACGAAATACTTCGTGAACTTGAGAAAACAAGGATAACTCTCGCGGCATTTTTTCATCCGGGGCGGAGGCACCACCGTTAACGGGAGGGGCCAATGCGCAGGCATCACGGATTCACGCTGTTCGAAGTCGTCGTCGGGCTGGTCATCGTAGGGATGCTGCTGGGCGGCGTGTTGAAGGGCCAGGAGCTGATCGCGAGCGCCCGCGTGCGCCATCTGATCGCGCAGCAAGACGGCATCAGGGCGGGGATCCTCGGCTTCCTGGATCGTTACCGCGCCTATCCCGGCGACTACAGTCAGGCGCGAGCGAATATCCCCCGCTGTGGCGCGTGCGCCGAGGGCAATAACAACGGCCTGATCAGAAGCGTCGCTGGCGGGGATACGATCGATGAGCACATCGCGGCGTGGGAGCACTTGTCGCGCGCGGGTTTCATCAGCGTCACCTACACCTATGCGGTGAGCCCCGAAGTCGAATCATCGGCGCCAGCCAATATTTACTCCCGATATTTGCGGATCATCTACGATAGCACCTACGGCGACGGCATATCGCAGGCGCGCCACAACCTGAAGACCGGCAACCAGATTCCTTCCAACATGCTGGCGGAAGTGGACCGCAAGATCGATGACGGCGTCGCCACGAGCGGCATGTTCCAGTATTCGGCATACGATGGCGGTGGCCTCGGCGGCGTGGCGCCGGTCGGCGTCGGCGCCTGCTATAGCGCGGGCGCGCTCAACAAGTGGCAGTCCGATACGCCCACGGCCAACTGCGGCGGCGCCGTGCTGTTCTGATTATTTGCTTTCTTCCTGCTTGCTGATGAGCGAGATCACGCCTTCGAGGTCGAGGGCCTCGCCCTTGATCGGGGCGGTGACCTCGTGGCACTCGAGGATCTCGCAGTGGTGGTAGATCTGGTTGATCTTGCGCTCGGCTTCGGCCCGCTCGCGCGCGAGCACCTGCAGGCTCTCCACCACCATGCCGCCGCGGGTCCTGATCTTGAAGCTGTACTTGATCATTCCGGCCGTCATCGCCCGCGGTAACTGCGTGCTCAGGACTCGTCTTTGCGGAAGTCGCTGCGGTAGCGCTTGAACTTCTGCACGTAATGGTCCGAGGCGGAGTTGATTCTCCGGATCTCCTCCTCGGAGAGCTGCCGCACCACCTTGCCCGGAGATCCGATCACGAGCGATCCGTCCGGGATTTCCTTGCCCTCGGCCACGAGGCTGTTCGCTCCGATGAGGCAGTTTTTCCCGATCCTCGCCCCGTTCAGGATCACGCTCTTGATCCCGATCAGGCTGCCGTCGCCCACGGTGCAGCCGTGCAGCATCGCCATGTGGCCCACGCTCACGTTTTTTCCCAGCGTGATCGGGTAGCCCGGGTCCACGTGCAGCACGCACCCGTCCTGGAGCTGCGAGTTCTCGCCGATGGTGATGACGTCGTTGTCGGCGCGCACCACGCAGTTGAACCAGATGCTGGCGTTGTTCTCCAGCACCACCGAGCCGATGACGGTGGCGTTGTGGGCGATGTAGTAGTCGCCCTTGCAGTTTATCCGGCGGTCTTCAAACGCGTACTTCATGGCTCGGAGCGATTTGTTTCCGTGCCCGGATTATAACGCGCCAGACCGCGGGATCAGGCGTCGTGCCCGTGTGACAGCTCTTCGACGCGACGCTGCGTCCCGCGCCGCAGGCCCAGCGCGAAGGCGATCTCCGCCGCGAGGAAGATCGGCGCCACGAATATCTGCAGGAAATTGTCCGCGAGCGCGGGTTTTCGCCCCTCGAAGACGTGCCCTACGAGCTGCAGCGCCCAGCCGCCGACGAAAGTGGCGATGAAAACCGCAAGCCCGGTCTTCCATTCCATGCGCGCGACGATGTCCGCGGCATGGAGCACCGGCGCGATGAACGCGGTCATCGCGACCGCGAACGGCACGTCGAGCGCGTAGTAATAGGCGAGCACCAGAGCGGAAAAAACCATCGCGCCGGTGAGCTCGAATTCTCCGACCGGCAGCCGCAGCCACGCGGTTGCGATGAGGAGCGAGAAGATGATCAGCGGTACGCCGACGAAATGCGTCGCCCGGTTCCACCGGTTGCGGTGGTAGGCGGCGTAAAACGCCATCTGCTGCTCGAGCGTCTTCATCCTCGGGGGCCTCGCGCCCCGGCGAGCCGATCGCCGCTACAGCACCGGCACGATCAGCAGCGCCACGATGTTGATGATCTTGATCAGGGGATTCACGGCCGGGCCGGCGGTGTCCTTGTACGGATCGCCCACCGTGTCGCCGGTCACCGCCGCCTTGTGGGCGTCGGAGCCCTTGCCCCCGTGGTTTCCGTCCTCGATGTATTTCTTGGAGTTGTCCCAAGCCCCGCCGCCCGTGGTCATGGAGATCGCCACGAAGAGGCCGGTCACGATGGTGCCCACCAGCACGCCGCCGAGCGCCTTCACGCCCGCGCCCGGACCCATCAGCACGTTCAGGGTGAGCGCCACGACGATGGGCACCAGCACGGGCAGCAGCGAGGGAACGATCATCTCCTTGATCGCCGCGCGCGTGAGCATGTCCACGGCGCGGGAATAGTCGGGCTTCGCGGTGCCTTCCATGATGCCCTTGATTTCCTTGAACTGCCGGCGCACCTCCACCACGACCGAGCCTGCGGCGCGCCCGACCGCTTCCATGGCCATGGCGCCGAACAGATAGGGAACGAGCCCGCCGATGAACAGCCCGATCAGCACCGCCGGATCCGCAAGGTCGAAGTCCACATCCTTGCCCACGGCTTCCAGCGCATGGGTGTAGTCGGCGAAGAGCACGAGCGCGGCGAGCCCCGCCGAACCGATGGCATAGCCCTTTGTCACGGCCTTGGTCGTGTTGCCCACCGCGTCGAGCAGATCGGTGATCTCGCGCACCGACTTCGGAAGCGCGGACATCTCGGCGATGCCGCCCGCGTTGTCGGTGATCGGGCCGTAGGCGTCGAGCGCGACGATGATGCCGGTCATCGATAGCATCGCGGTGGCGGCGATCGCGAGCCCGTAGAGCCCGGCCATCGTGTAGGCGGCGTAGATGCTCGCGCACACCGCGATCACGGGCCAGGCGGTCGCCTTCATGGAAACCCCCAGTCCGGCGATGATGTTGGTGGCGTGCCCCGTGGTGGAGGAGGCGGCGATGTGGCGCACCGGCGCGAATTCGGTCCCGGTGTAATACTCGGTGATGACCATCATGAGGGCGGTCAGCACCAGACCCACCAGCGCCGCGCCGAGCAGCTTCAGCGGCGTCAGATCCGGATACTGTTCGCTGATGCCGCCCATCAACCAGTAGGTCACGAACACGAAGCCGATCGCGGCGAAGATGCCGGACATGAACACCCCGCGGTAGAGCGCGCTCATGATCTTGCCGCGGTCGTCCGACCTCACGAAGTAGCAGCCGAGGATGGAGGCGAGGATGGACACGCCGCCCAGCGCGAGCGGGTAGGCGACCGCGAGCGGCGCCACGCCGGGCTTGGACAGCAGCAGCGCGCCCAACAGCATGGTGGCGATGATCGTCACCGCGTAGGTTTCGAACAGGTCCGCGGCCATGCCGGCGCAATCGCCGACGTTGTCGCCCACGTTATCCGCGATCACGGCCGGATTGCGCGGATCATCCTCGGGGATGCCGGCCTCGACCTTTCCCACCAGATCGGCGCCGACGTCCGCGCCCTTGGTGAAGATGCCCCCGCCAAGGCGCGCGAAGATCGAGATCAGCGAGCCTCCGAAGGCGAGCCCGATAAGGGGCTCGAGGATCTTCTTCATCGGAGCGCCATGCACCGCGGACTCGACGAGCACCCAGAAGAAACCGGTCACGCCGAGCAGCCCCAGCCCGACCACCAGCATCCCGGTGATCGCGCCGCCGCGAAAGGCGATGTCGAGCGCCGGACCGAGCCCGTTGCGCGCGGCTTCCGCCGTGCGCACATTCGCGCGCACCGATACGTTCATGCCGATGTAGCCTGCGAGCGCGGACAGGATGGCGCCGATGGCGAACCCGACTGCGGTCGCCCAGGAGCCGAGGCCCAATCCGATCACCAGGAACAGGATCACTCCGACGATGCCGATCGTCTTGTACTGGCGGTTGAGATAGGCGATCGCGCCCTGCTGGATCGCCGCCGCGATGTCGCGCATGCGCTCGTTGCCCGCGGGTTGCGCCAGGATCCACCGGATCGAGGCGATGCCGTAGACGAGCGCGACGACCGCGCAGACCAGGGCGAACATGAGACCGTATGACATGATGACTCCCTTAGATTGTGCCGGGCCTCTTGCGCGGCCCGAAGCCGTGGTTAGCGTTTTTGTCCGGTGTCCGGCGCCTGTCCGCCCTCGAAGCGCGTGCCGGGCTTGGACCCAAACATGGGTTCAAGGAAGACCCCTTAGATTTTGAATGGGGTATTCAGTTTCTTCGGGACCGCCGCGTTCCGGAGCTTCACGTAGGCCGGCAGCCCGTTCTTGTACGGGGGGTAGTCCTCGCCCTGCACCAGCGGCTCCAGGTACTGGCGGCATTTGGCCGTGATGTGGAAGCCGTCCTCGGTGATGTAGTCGCGCGGCATGACCTTTTCCTTGTTGGCGACATCCTTGAGGTCGGCGACTCCGATGGCCCACTTGTACGGCTTCTGCGATTTGCGCACGATGACCGGCATTACCCCGCTGCGCCCCCTCACCGCGAGCTCGACGGCGGCCTTGCCCACGGCGTAGGATTGCGCGGCGTCGGTCCTGGAGGCGATGTGGCGCGCCGAACGCTGCAGGTAGTCGGCGACCGCCCAATGGTACTTCTGCTTGAGCTTGTCCTTGACGAGCTGCGCGACGAGCGGCGCGACCCCGCCCAGTTGCGCGTGGCCGAATGCATCCCGCAGGCCCGACTCCGAGACGAACTTGCCGTCGGGCCAGCGCAGCCCTTCGGACACGCCCACCGCGCAATAGCCGTGCCTGCGGACCATGTCCTCGACCCTGGCGAGGAACTTGTCCTGGTCAAACGCGATTTCGGGAAATAGCAGCACGTGGGGGGCTTCGCTTTCCGCGTCCGCCGCCAGCCCGCACGCGGCCGTGATCCATCCCGCGTGACGCCCCATCACTTCCAGTATGAAGACCCGCGTCGAGGTGCGCGCCATGGAAGCCACGTCGTATCCGGCTTCACGCATGCTGGTGGCTACGTACTTCGCCACCGAGCCGAACCCCGGGCAGCAATCGGTTACCGCGAGATCGTTGTCCACCGTCTTCGGGATGCCCACACAGACCAGCGGATAGCCCAGTTTCTGCGCGACTTCCGAGACCTTGTGCGAGGTGTCCGCCGAATCGTTGCCCCCGTTGTAGAGGAAATAACCGATGTTGTGCGCCTTGAATACCTCGATCAGCCTTTCGTACTGGGCGCGATTTTCCTCCAGCCCCTTCAGCTTGTAGCGGCACGAGCCGAAGGCTCCGCCGGGAGTGTGCCGCAGCGCACGGATCGCCGCGGGCGTGTCCTTCGAGGTGTCGATGAGGTCCTCGGTCAGCGCGCCGATGATGCCGTCGCGCCCCGCGTACACTTTCCCGATCTTGCCGCGGTGCTTGCGCGCGGTTTCGATCACGGCGCACGCGGTGGCATTGATCGTGGCGGTGACGCCCCCGGATTGCGCGTAGAACGCGTTCTGCTTGGCCATGGTGTCAGAAGGAAGTCGCGAAGGACAAAAAGGGCAGGGAAAAAAACTCGCGAGAGCTTCGAAACGGCGATTTTACCATTCACCATTCGCGGCATCACGCGTGCTTCGCGGTGAGGGCGGCAAAGAGCTTGTCGCGGATGTGCTCGACCGAGCCTTTGCCGTAGATGTTGACGTAGAGCGGCGCGTTCGGGTCCTCGCTCCCTGCCCACCGGATGTAATAGTCGATCAGCGGCCTGGTCTGGGTCTGGTAGCTCGCGATGCGCCTCCTGACCGTTTCCTCCGTGTCGTCCGGGCGCTGCACCAGGTCCTCGCCCGTGACGTCGTCCTTGCCCGGCACCCTGGGCGGTTTGTAGGTGACGTGGTAGGTCCGTCCGGAGGCCGGGTGCACGCGCCGTCCGCTCATCCGCCGCAGAATCTCGTCGTCGCTCACCTCGATCTCGATCACGAAATCGATGTGGATGCCGGCCTTTTTGAGGGCCTCCGCCTGGGGGATCGTGCGCGGAAAGCCGTCGATGATGAACCCATCGGCGCAGTCGGGCTGGCCGATGCGCTGCTTTACGACCTCGATGACGACCTCGTCGGGCACGAGCTCTCCGCGGTCCACGTACTTTCTGGCTTTCAGCCCTAGGGGGGTGCCGGCCTTCATCGCCGCGCGCAGCATGTCGCCGGTCGAGATCTGCGGAATCCGGAATTTTTCGATCAGGAAACGGGCCTGGGTTCCCTTGCCGGCGCCGGGCATGCCCAAAAGGATGATTTTCATTCTGTCCTCACCGGAAGCGGCTGCGGACGCGCTCGAGGTCGGCCGGTGTGTCCACCCCGGGATGCGGCGCCCTTCGAGTGACGGCCACGTGCACGCGGTAGCCGTGCGCCAGCGCGCGCAGCTGCTCGAGCGCCTCGAAGCGCTCGATGGCGGCGGCGGGCAATGCGGTAAAGCGCTTCAGGAACGCCGCGCGGTAGGCGTAGATCCCGAGATGGCGGTACACGGGGAGACCGGCGGGCACGGCGCGGATCCCGCGGGCATACGCGTCGCGGGCATAGGGTATGGGCGCCCGGCTGAAATAAAGCGCGTAGCCGTCGTCATCGAGCGCGACTTTGACTACGTTCGGATTGGCGATCTCGGCCGCGTCGCGGATCGGATGGCACGCGGTCGCCATGTGCGCCCCGCGATGGCGCGCGAGTCCCGCCGCGACCGCACGGATGAGCGCGGGCGCGATGAGCGGCTCGTCGCCCTGCACATTGACGATGATGCGGGCCGCCGGGTAGCGTCGCTTGCGCGCCACCTCGGCGACGCGGTCGGTGCCCGATGCGTGTGCCGTGCGCGTGATCACCGCCTCGAGCCCGTGGCGTGCGGCTGCGTGCGCGATTTCCGCGTGATCGGTGGCGATCAGCACTTCGGCGGCGCCGCTGGCCTGCGCCTGCTCCGCCACGCGCACGACCATCGGCTTGCCGGCGATGTCGGCGAGCGGCTTTCCGGGAAAACGCGAGGACGCGTAGCGCGCGGGAATGATCACGACGAACTTCATGGAAGCAGGAGCCAGCCGGCAGGATTGAGGATTGAGGATTGGGGATTGAGAGGCACTACGGTCTGGTGGAGGCAGCGGGCACTCAGTCCTCAATCCTCGGTCCTCGATCCCAGTTCCTAGACTTCCTCCTCTGGAGGAAGCTTGCGGGCCTCGTCCTCGAGCATCACCGGTATGCCGTCCTTGACCGGATATCCGAGCCGGCACGGCTTGCAGATGAGCTCCCCTTCCGCCTTCCTGTACAGCAGCGGCCCCTTGCACAGGGGGCAGACCAGGATGTCGAGCAGCTTGCTGTCCATATCAAGACCCGTGTTCCGCAGTCTGGCAACAGCCAGTCGTTGCCCGTGCTTGAGCCATTACGGCCGTGCCTCCAGCTTGCGCAAAATGAGGTCTCCCAAGCGTGGATCGGGCACCGCGTCCACCGCGAGCATCCAATGCGTTTCGGCGTTGAACCGCATGCATTTTACCGCATCCTTTTCCGTCATTACGACGGCATCTGCTCCCGAGAACGCGAGTTCGGAAGACGTGTAGCGGTGATGATCGGGGAAAGCATGCGCGGTGAAGTCGAGCCCGAGTGCATGCAGGTGCCGGAAAAAGCGCTGCGGATGGCCGATCCCGGCCACCGCGTGCACGCGTTTGCCGCGGAAATGCCCGACCCTGGCGCTGTGCTCGGGGTTCAGCAGGTTGCGGAACTCGTCTCCCTCGAGGCGCATCGCGAAGCGCGGCACGCCACCCGGCGCGGATTCCGGCAGGCCCGGAGCGGCCTGCGCACCCTCGTCGTTGAGCACTACCGCGTCGCACGCGTCCAGCCGCGAGGCCGGTTCCCGCAGGGGGCCTGCGGGCAGCAGCCAGCCGTTGCCGAGGCCCCGCACGGCGTCCACGACGCAGAGCTCGGTGTTTCGTGCGAGCGCATAGTGTTGCAGCCCGTCGTCGCTCACCACGACGTTGCAAGCGGGATGTGCCGCAAGCAGCGCGCGCACAGCGGCTGCGCGATCCGCCCCGGTCCATACCTCGCACGCGCAGCGGCGCGCCAGCAGCACCGGCTCGTCTCCGCATGCGTGCGCATCGCTGTCGGGCACGACCCGCTGCGGCTCCGCGCGCGTCCCGCCATACCCGCGGCTCACGATGCCGGGCGTGAACCCGTGTTGCCGCAGGAATCCCGCCACCCAGGCCACGAGCGGGGTCTTGCCCGCTCCGCCCACGGTAATGTTGCCCACGACGATGACCGGAGCGGAAAGGCGGGCGGCGCGAAGGACGCCCGACCGGTATGCGCCCCGGCGCGCGAGGACCACCAGGCCGAACAGCAGGCTCAGGGGATAGAGAGCCGCGGAGACCGGGGTGACGCGCTCCCAGTGCCGTTCGATCCAGGCCATCAAGCGGGAAATGGTAAATGGTGAATCGTAAATGGGTAGGAAGCGAAGGCGCGTCTGGCTGCGCCCTCGCCAATTCCTGTTTCCCATCCCTGTTTACTTCGTCGCGGCCTGGGTGGTGAAGGTGATGCGGCCGTAGCCCACGATGCGTGCGGCTTCCATGATGTGGATCACCGACTGGTGCGGCGCCTTGGCGTCGGCGCTGATCACCACCACCGGTTCCTTCATGTTCGCTCCCGCGCGGCGCAGCTGCGCGCCCAGCGCTTCCACGCCGTCGAAGGGCGTCGGATTCCGGTTGATCGAGTAACGCCCGTTGGCGTCCACCGCCACGTCGATCTGGTCCTGCCGCTCCTGCTGGCGCTCGGCTTCGGCGGTGGGCAGGTTGATCTTCAGCTCGGCGTAGCGCGAGTAGGTCGTCGACACCATCAGGAAGATCAGGATCACGAGCAGAACGTCGATCAACGGGATGAAGTTGATCTCCGGCTCTTCGCGGAACGCGCGCGGGCGGAATCTCATGCCTGCCGCTCGCCGTGCACGATCTCAATCAGCTTGATCGCCTGCATTTCCATGTCCACCAGCATCTCGTCCACCCTGGCGCGGAAATGCCGGTAGAAGATCATGCTCGGCACCGCCACGACCAGGCCGAAGGCCGTGTTGTAGAGCGCGATCGAGATGCCGTGCGCAAGCTGCAGCGGGTTCGTGCCCTGCGGGGTCTGGGCCCCGAAGATCTCGATCATGCCGATCACCGTGCCGAAGAGCCCGAGCAGCGGTGCAATCGCGGCGATGGTGCCGAGGGACGTGAGAAAACGCTCGAGCTCGAGCGCAACCGTGTGACCCGCCTCCGAGATGGAATCCTTCATGACCTCGGGGCTGCTTTTCGAGTTTTTGAGCCCCGCGGCGAACACCCGGCCGAGGGGCGAGTGGGCCAGCAGCCGGTCCAGCATCGGCGGCGTGATCCCGTTTTGCCGGTACTCCTGGATTACCTGCACGAGCAGATTCCTCGGCATTACAACGCCCTGGCGTAGCGACCACAGGCGCTCGCCGATGATGGCAAGCGCGATGACGGAGGCCACGATGAGCGTCCAGATGGGCCAACCTGCCGCTTCGATGAGTGCGAACACGCGTGCGACTCCGTGAAAAATCCGCGCTAACTTTATCCGGCCGATGAAATTTGAGCAAGCAGAAACTCAGGGACTTGATGAGAAGGATTCGTTAAGCACCTCGCGCGAATCATTTTTTCCGGTTGTCCACAAAGTCTGTGGATAATCCTGTGCACAGCCTGTAGGCAACATGCCTAAGTAAACTCTCTGTATGGCATTTTCTTGGAGCGGCTAAATTTTGCGCGGAGAAAATGCGATATGGAATCAAAGCGTTGTCCGGAAACCCGCGCCAGTGCTTGATCTGCGGGCAGGGTGCCGCAACGGGCGCGTCTACGTTGTGGACGACTCGCGACCCGCAGACCGGCCCCACGCTTGACTTGGCAGGGAAATCGCCGCGGCCGCGGACTGGAAAGCAGCTCCCGGGACGCTTGTTAGAATGCGCCGATGCCCGAATCCACGACAGACCGGCCCGCGCCGCCGGTCATCTCGGTAAGCGAGTTCAACCGCCTGGCGCGGAACGTGGTCGAGCAGGGCCTCCCGCTGCTGTGGGTGGCCGGCGAGGTCTCGAATCTCAAGCGCTACGATTCCGGCCACTGCTATTTCACGCTCAAGGACGCGCAGGCGCAGGTCGAATGCGTGCTGTTCCGCCACCGGCTCCAGGTGCTGGGCTGGGCGCCGCAGGATGGCATGCAAGTGGAAGTGCGCGCCCTGCCCACGCTGTATGAAGCGCGCGGCCGGTTCCAGCTCAACGTGGAGACCGTGCGCCGGGCGGGTTTCGGCGCGCTCTACGAGGCATTTGCCCGGCTGAAAGCCCGTCTGGAGCGCGAGGGGTTGTTCGACCCCGCGCGCAAGCGCCCCTTGCCTCGATTTGCCCGGGCGGTCGGGGTGGTGACCTCGCCGCGCGCGGCGGCGTTGCGCGACGTGCTCACGACGCTGCGGCGCCGCATGCCGCGGATTGCCGTGATCGTGTACCCTGCGCCGGTGCAGGGAGACGGCGCCGCGCAGCGCATCGCGGAGACGATCGTCACGGCCGGGGCGCGCCGCGAATGCGAAGTACTCATCGTGTGCCGGGGCGGCGGCAGCATCGAGGACCTGTGGGCGTTCAACGAAGAGATCGTGGCGCGCGCGATTCTTGCCTGCCCGATCCCGGTCATCACCGGCATCGGCCACGAGACCGATTTCACCATCGCCGATTTCGTCGCCGACGCACGCGCTCCGACTCCGACTGGCGCCGCCGTGCTCGCGAGCGCGAGCCGCGAGGACCTGATCAAGACGCTGCTCCATCTCGGCCAGCGGCTGATGCGCGCGGCCGCGCGCGCCCTGGAAGACCGGATGCAGCGGCTCGATTTCCTCTCGCGCAGGCTCACGCATCCGGGCGAGCGGATCGGGGCCGGGCTCGCGCAACTGCGGCACCTCGCAACGCGCCTGGTGGGCGCCTGGCGGCGCGGGCTCGGCGAGCACGGGTGGCAGATACGCGAGACGGCGCTGCGGCTTGCCGGTTGCGGTCCGGACCTGCCGGCACGCGAGCGTCGGGCCGCCGAGCTCGCGCGGCGGCTGCGCGAGGCGGCGCGACGCCGCGTGTCGGCTGGCCGCGAGCGGATCGCTGCAGTCGCGGCGCATCTCGATCACCTGAACCCGCGCCTGGTGCTCGAGCGCGGCTATAGCATCACGCACGATTCCGATGGCAGAATCGTGCAGGATGCGACGCGACTCGTGCCCGGTGAGGAGGTGAGGCTCACTTTTGCGCGCGGCTGGGCCGATGCGCGGGTGCGGCGCAAGGGGGTGTGAGCCGTAAGCAGTGGGCGGAAAGGGCAATGTCGACCTGCCGTCTGCTCACCGTTCACCGCTTACCGCTTACCGCTCACCGCTTACCGATTCTGTATGGAAGACCTGGATTTCACGCGGCCCGCGAAGAGCCCGGTCTACGACGTGGCCATTGCCCGCGATTTCTTCGGAGCCGCCGGAACGGCCGCGAGCGCCGCGCAGGGCGAGACCGTGTTCGTGGAACACCAGCAGGACAGCAGGATGTTTTTCCTGCTCGAAGGCGAGGTGAGCCTCACCCGCGGCAGGAAACTCCTCGACATCGTGAAACAGGGCGAGATCTTCGGCGAGATGGCCACGGTTACCGGACATCCCCGTACCGCTTCCGCGGTTGCGCGCACGCCGTGCTCGTTGCTTAGCCTGGACGCGCGGCAGTTCCACGGCGCGATCAGAAAGGCGCCGGAGTTTGCGCTCATGCTCATGAGCATCATGGTCAACCGGCTGCGCCTGACCGTGGCGATGCTGACCGTGACCAAGAGCCTGCCGGACGGGTCCGGACGCGGCGAGAGCAGGGTCTTCGACCAGAAACTGCTGGGCGATCTCTGTCGCGCCCTGCCCGAGCGCTGCTCGGTCTACCACCCCGTGCGAAAGGTCATCATGAAGGAGGGCGAGGCGGGCGTATTCATGTATGTGGTCGTGGAAGGCCGGGCCGCGATCACCATACAGGGCAGGACCGTCGAGCGGGTCGGACCGGGGGGCGTGTTCGGCGAAATGGCGCTGGTGGACCAGTCCCAGCGCGCGGCCAGCGCAGTGGCCGAGACCGATTGCTCGTTGCTCGCGATCAATCGCAACGACTTCCTCGCGCTCGTGAAGACGAAACCCGAGTTCGGGATGTATCTTCTCAAGGCCGTGGCCGAGAGGCTGCGGTATTTGACCTCGTTTCAGAAATAGGTACGGGTGCCGAGAAACTGGTGACGAGATACGGGTGTCGCGTGATCCGTTGATCGTCACGCTTCCCCGGCAACGACCAGCGCTTCGAGCTCGTGCCTCAGGTATTCCAGCACCATCTGCGGGAGATCGTCGGCCAGGCAGTCGAACTCGGTCACGCCGTCCATCGCCCGCAGCCAGGTGAGCTGGCGCTTGGCGAGTTGGCGCGTGGCGGCGATGCCCTCCTCGCGCAGCGCGTCGGCCCCGAGCCTGCCCTCGAGGTGCTCCCATGCCTGGCGGTAGCCGACGCAGCGCATCGAGGGCATGCCGGCCTCGAGCCCGTACTCCTCGCGCAAGCCCTTCAGCTCCGCCACGAGCCCGGCGTCGAGCATTGCCTGAAAACGGCGCGCGATACGCTCGTGCAGCACCTCGCGGTCGCCCGGAACGAGCGCGATCTTGAACGCGGTGTACGGGAAGTAGACGTAACGCGGCTTTCTGAGCAGTTCCGACATCGGCTTGTTGGTGATGGAGTACACTTCCATCGCCCGCTGGATACGTTGCGCGTCGTTGGGATCGAGGCGCGCCGCGGTCTCGGGATCGACGCGGCCCAGCTTGGCGTGCACGGCCGGCCAGCCCTCCTGCTCGGCCATCGTGTCGATCACGAGCCGGATCACGGGGTCGGCCTCGGGCAGCTCGCTCAGGCCCTCGATCAGGGCCTTGAAGTAGAGCATGGTGCCGCCGACCAGCAACGGGATCCGCTCGCGCTCGGTGATCTCGCGCATGAGCGTGAGCGCATCGTCGCGGAAGCGCGCCGCGGAATAGCTCTCGTGCGGCTCGATGATATCGAGCAGGTGATGCGGCGCGCGGCTGAGCACTTCGGGTCCCGGTTTTCCAGTGCCCACGTTCATCCCCTTGTAGAGCTGCGCGGAGTCCACGCTGATGATCTCGCAGGGCAGCTGCTTCACGAGCTCGACGGCGAGCGCGGTCTTGCCGCTCGCCGTCGGTCCCATGATCAAAATTGCGGGAGGTGCTTTCGACTGACGCTTGGCGGCCGGCGGACGGTGAGGGGGCAGTACGGGCGCGATCACGGGTGCCGGGCGCTGGGTGGCCGGTAACGGGCGCTCTGCCGCAGCGGCGGACTTGCGGGAGGTACGTGCGGCCTTCGTCTTCCTCGATGCCGGGGCCGCGCGACGCGAAGCTTTCTTTTTCGAGGTCTTGGTCTTTTTCTTACGCATTACCATCCATCATAACGCGCGCTCATCTGCCGCGCATGAACAGCCGGTCGAGCTCGGAGAGCGTGACCTGGTGCCAGGTCGGGCGGCCGTGATTGCACTGACCGGAGCGCTCGGTTGCTTCCATCTCGCGCAGCAGGGCGTTCATCTCCGGGATCGTGAGCTTGCGGTGGGCGCGCACCGCTGCATGGCAGGCCATCGTCGCCAGCAGCGCATCGCGCCGTTCCACGAGCACGCGGCTCGCGCCGTAGTCCCGGATTTCCTCCAGCACGTCGCGGGCGAGCGCGCGCGCGTCGGCGTCCGGCAGCAGCGCCGGCACGGCGCGTACCGTGAGCGAAGTCGGCGAGGCGGCGGCGATGTCCAGACCGATCGTGCGCAGCACCTCGCCGTGCTCCTCGACCGTGGCGACCTCGAGCGCCTCCGCGGCGAAGCTCATGGGCACGAGCAGCGGCTGCATCGGGATCTCGCGCCGGTCGAGCGCCTGCTTGAGCTGCTCGTACATGATGCGCTCGTGCGCGGCATGCATGTCCACGATGACCAGCCCGTGCCGGTTCTGTGCGAGCACGTACACGCCCCCGAGTTGCGCGAGCGCGTATCCGAGCGGATATTCCGGCTCGCCCGCCGCGGTCTCGGGTGACGCGGCAACGGCCCTCCCGAACAGGACTTCGTAGTGGGCGGGGGGCTCGGCGATGCCGAGGGCCATCGCGCGCTGCTGTCCGAACGCCCCGGCATGCGTTCTTGCGGGCACCGCGCCCGACCCGGGTTCCTCCGCCGCCGCGGTCCCCGCGACGGACCGGGCGAGCGCCTTGTTCAGCGCGTGAAAGATGAACTGGTGCACTGCGCGCGCATCGCGGAAGCGGACCTCGGTCTTCGTCGGGTGCACGTTGACGTCGACCAGCGCCGGGTCGAGCTCGAGAAACAGCACGAAAGCCGGGTGGCGCTCGTGGTGCAGCACGTCCTGGTACGCCTGCCGCACGGCGTGCAGGGCAAGCCGGTCGCGCACGAAGCGCCCGTTGACGAAGAAGTACTGGGCCTCGCGCGTTGCACGCGCGTGCGCCGGCGATCCGACCGCGCCGTGCAGGCGCAGGCCCGCGCTCGATTCGTCGAGCGCGAGCGCGCCCGCGCGGAATTCCCCGCCGAGCAGCGCGCCGATGCGCTCGGCGAGCGCCTGCGCCTTGAGCTGCCACCGCGCGCGCCCGTCGTGCTGCAGCGTGAGCGCAACCTGGGGGCGCGAGAGTGCGATGCGCCGGAATGCTTCCTCGCAGTGCCCGTATTCCGTGGCCTCGGACTTGAGGAACTTGCGGCGCGCCGGGGTGTTGAAATAGAGCTCGTGGACTTCGATGCTGGTGCCTCCGGCGAGCGCGGCGGGGGCGGGCCGGGTGCGCTCGGCGGCGCTCGCGCCGAGGGACCAGGCGTGCTTGTCGCCTGCGCGGCGGCTGGTCAGGGTCAGCCTGGATACGGCTGCGATGCTGGCGAGCGCCTCGCCGCGGAAGCCCAAGCTGCCGACGCGCTCGAGGTCTTCGAGCGAGCCGATCTTGCTCGTGGCGTGGCGCGCGAGCGCGAGCGCAAGCTCCTCGCGGGCGATGCCTGCGCCGTCGTCCGTGACCTTGATGAGCCGCGTTCCTCCGCCCGCGAGCTGGACCGCGACGTTGCGCGCGCCGGCATCGAGGCTGTTCTCGAGCAGCTCCTTCAGGGCAGATGCGGGGCGGTCAACGACTTCGCCGGCGGCGATCTGGCTCACCAGCAGTTCGGGCAGGACCCGGATGGCGGGCATGCCCGCATTATAAAGAAGTGACGAGATAAAGGTGACGTATAAGGATGACGAATGCGAAGCTGGCGGTTGACGGGACCGCCGTCAGTCGGCAGCAACTGCAAACTGCCCACTGCAAACCGGACACCTTTCTGTCACGCGTACGTCGTCACTCGCCGGAGGCGCCATGTTTCCGGCCAGAACTGCAATGGCCGCACAGCATAGCATCGGGCCGCGGGACGCGGGCAGCGGGTTCGGGCGCCTGCGTTACAATGCCGCCTGCGCGCGCCATCCGCTGGCGGCCCGCGCCCCCCAGCCACGCCGCGCGAGCTCGCCGCGGCACCAACAAGGAGCATGCATGGACGCAATTCCCAATCACACCAAGAACCGCCTCGCCGCCGGCGAGCTCGCGCTCGGCATGGGCATGAGGCAGGCGCGCACGGTGGACATCGCCACCATCGCGAAGAACTGCGGTTTCGACTGGCTTTTCATAGATATGGAGCACGGCACGCTGGACGTGGACCGCGCGGCCCAGATCGCCTTTGCTTCGCTCGCGGTGGGCATCACTCCCATCGTGCGGGTGCCCGGGCCCGAGCATTACCATGCCACGCGCCTGCTCGACGCCGGCGCGCAGGGGATCGTCGTGCCGCACGTGGACACGGCGGACCAGGCGCAGCGCGTCGTGCACGCCTGCCGTTACCCGCCGCTCGGGCACCGCTCGGTTGCCGGGCCCCAGCCGCAGCTCGGCTTCAAGAGCGTGCCGGTGGCCGACGCGACGCGGCTCGTCAACGAGCAGGTGCTCATCATCGTGATGCTCGAAACGCCCAATGCCATCGCCAATGCGGAGGAGATCGCGAAGGTCGAGGGCGTGGACGTGCTGCTGATCGGAACCAACGACCTGTGCGCGGAAATGGGCATCGCCGGGCAGTTCGCAAGCACCCAGGTGGAAGAGGCCTACCGCAAAATCATCGCCGCGTGCCGCAAGCACGGCAAGCATCCCGGGATGGGCGGGGTGTACGATCCGCCGCTGATGCAGAAGTACATCGGGTTCGGCATGCGCTTCATCCTCAGCGGATCGGACCTGTCCTTCATCATGGCGGGCGCGCGCGAGCGTGCTGCCTTCCTTCGCGGGGTCAAGCGCTGAATTCAAGGAGGTGACGAAGGATGGTGACGATAAATGGTGACGAAGAAGATTAGGCCGGTTCAGGACGTCACCCGTATCTCGTCACCTTTGCCTCGTTACTGATCCCATGCGATGAGCCATGACGTTCCAATTTCCGCCCCGCGGCTGCGAGCGCCTGCCGGCGCGTGCGACACCCACATGCACGTCTACGAGCCCGGGTACCCGGTGCGGACACAGGGGAGCTTTCCGGCGCGTTCCGCGACGCTGGCCGACTATCTTCGCGTGAAGCAGCGTCTCGGGCTTGCGCGCACGGTGGTCGTGCAGGCGGGCGCCTACGGCACCGACAACCGCTGCGCGCTTGATGCGATGGCACGCCTGGGCCGCGATGCTCGCGGCGTCGCGATCGTGGATCCAGGGGCGCCCGAGGCGGAAATCGAGCGCCTCTCGAAGCTCGGCATGCGCGGCATCCGCTACCACATGGTGCGCAGCCCGACGCTATCATGGGAAAGCCTGCCGGAAATGGCCGCGCGGGTTGCGGCCTTCGGCTGGCATGCGCAGGTGCAATGCGAGCCGCACGAGATCGCGGAGCGCGAGAAGATGCTCGCGGGGCTGCCGTGCGACCTGGTGATCGACCACGTAGCGAGAATGCACCCGCCGCTTGCTCACGGCGATGCGGGCTGGCGCGTGCTGCGCGCGCTCGTGGATCGCGGGCGTTGCTGGGTGAAGCTTTCCGCTCCGTACCATGGCTCGCGCAGCGGCCCGCCGGATTACGCGGACGTCGGAGCGCTGGCGAAGGAGCTCGTGCGCGCCGCGCCCGAGCGCATGCTGTGGGCGACCAACTGGCCGCATCCGTCTGTCGCGGAAAATCCGCCGGACGACGCCGGACTGCTCGACCTGCTCGCCGAGTGGGCCCCGGACGAAGCGGCAACGCACAAGATCCTCGTATTCAATCCCGCGAGGTTGTACGGATTTCCGGTATAGGGGGCATGCAATGGCTGCCGTGAATGCATCGACACGAATCGGCTTCATCGGGCTCGGAGTGATGGGCAAGGCGATGGCGCGCAATATCGCAAGAGCGGGCTACAAGCTCACCGTCCACAACCGCAGCCGCCCCGCGGTCGAGGAACTGGTCGCGGAGGGGGCCGCCGATGGCGGCTCGTCGGCGAAGGTCGCCGCGGCGACCGACGTCGTGTGCCTGTGCCTGCCGGATACACCGGACGTGGAAGCCGTCCTGTCCGGAGAGAACGGGGTCGTGAAGTCGCTGCGCGCGGGTATGATCGTGATCGACTTCAGCACGATTTCGGCGACCTCGACCGCGGCTTTCGCCGCGTCCATCGCGAAGCAGGGCGCGTCGCTGCTCGATTCCCCGGTAAGCGGCGGGCCGCAGGGCGCGATCGACGGCACGCTTACGTGCATGGTCGGGGGAGACGCGGCGGCGTTCGAGCGCGCGCAGCCGATTTTCTCCGCGGTAGGCAGGACGATCACGTACCTCGGGTCGAGCGGCGCGGGCCAGACCTGCAAGGCGTGCAACCAGCTGGTCGTCGCCGGCACGATGGTGGCGGTAGCGGAAGCCCTCGCGCTCGCGCGCAAGGCGGGGCTCAATCCCTACACCGTGCGCGAGGCGCTGCTCGGCGGCTCGGCGCAGAGCTTCGTGCTCCAGAACCACGCCAAGCGCCTGCTCGACAACGCGCTCAAGCCCGGGTTCCGCGCCGGGCTCATGTTGAAGGATCTCAAGCTCGCGCTCGGGGTCGGGCGCGACCTCGCGGCATTCATGCCCGCGACCGCGCTGACGACCCAGCTCTACCACGCGCTGAGCGCTACGGGGCGCGACGGGCTCGACGCGGCCGCCCTCGGCCTGCTGATCGAGGAACTCTCCGGGCTCAAGCGCGGGGCGTAGAGCGCGCGGCCGGCAACCTGCGCGCGGAATCGCGATGCATCGCGCTCGATGCCGTCACAGTCTGGCCGGTATGACATGGCGGGGTTGATGCAAGTCGAAAGTCCGCTTTTCTTATCCTTTATAATTCGTCCCGGCTGTGCCGTCCGCACGCCATGCCGGGCCCGAGGCAGGCAAGCGCCAGGAAGCCCGCTACCTCGACGGAAATGCGCGCCAATGCGATAACAAAGGGGAATTCATGCCTCAGGTCATAGGGGTGCCAAAAGAGACAGCGGCGGGTGAGCGACGCGTCGCTACCGTGCCGGAAGTCGTCGAAAAGCTCGTCAAGCTGGGCTTCAAGGTTGCCGTGCAGTCCGGCGCAGGTGATGCGGCGAATTTCAGCGACGACGCCTATCGCGCCGCGGGCGCCGAGATCATCGACGATGCGGGCAAGCTGTGGGCCGCCTCGGACATCGTCTTCAAGGTGCGCGGACCCGGCGCGGAAGAAGTCGGTTTGATGCGCGAGGGCGGCACGCTGGTCAGCTTCATCTGGCCGGCGCAGAACCCGGATCTCCTGCAGCAGCTGGCGGCGAAAAAGGCGACCGTGCTGGCGATGGACAGCGTGCCGCGCATTTCGCGCGCGCAAAAACTCGACGCGCTCTCGTCGATGGCCAACATTGCAGGCTACCGGGCGGTCATCGAGGCGGCGCACCACTTCGGACGTTTCTTCACGGGCCAGATCACGGCCGCGGGCAAGGTGCCGCCGGCGAAGGTATTCGTGATCGGCGCCGGTGTTGCGGGCCTGGCCGCGATCGGGGTGGCGTCGAGCCTCGGCGCCATCGTGCGTGCCAACGACACGCGGCCCGAGGTGGCTGACCAGGTGAAATCGATGGGCGGCAAATTCGTCAGCGTCGATTACGAGGAAGAGGGCACGGGCGTCGGCGGCTACGCCAAGGTCATGAGCGAGGGCTTCCAGACGGCCCAGCGCGAGACCTTTGCCAGACAGGCGAAAGAGGTCGACATCATCGTCACCACCGCGTTGATCCCGGGCAAACCGGCCCCCAAGCTGATCACCGCCGAGATGGTGCAGTCGATGAAGCCGGGCAGCGTAATCGTCGATCTCGCCTCCGAGCAGGGCGGCAACTGCGAGCTGACCTCTGCTGGCGAGGTCGTCGTCAGGCATGGCGTTACCATCATCGGCTACACCGACCTGCCCAGCCGCCTGTCCAGGCAGTCGAGCACGCTGTACGCGACCAACCTGTTGCGCGTGACCGAGGAGCTGTGCAAGAACAAGGATGGGCTCATCCACGTCAACATGGACGACGAGGTGATCCGCGGAACCACGGTGGTGAAGGAGGGCAACATCACCTGGCCGCCGCCGGCTCCGAAGATTTCAGCCGCACCGCCGGCAGCGGCCAAGCCGCCGGCCGCTGCGCCCGCGTTTGGGAAGGGTCACGGCCACGGCGGCGCCGGTGCGCCGGCCTCGGCCGCCAGCGCGGCGGTCCTGTTTTTCGCGGGCGCGATCGCGTTCTGGTTCATCGGCGCCTACGCGCCGCCGGCATTTCTCGCCAAATTCACCGTATTCGTGCTGGCTTGCTTCGTCGGTTACATGGTGGTGTGGAACGTCACGCCCGCGCTGCACACGCCGCTGATGAGCGTCACCAATGCGATCAGCAGCATCATCGCCATTGGCGCGCTGGTGCAGGTGGCGCCACCGCTTGCGCCCGCAGCGGGCGCAGACCGGCCCGAGGCCTGGATACTGGGGCTGGCGGTCGTTGGAATCGCGCTCACCTCGATCAACATGTTCGGCGGATTCGCCGTCACCCAGCGCATGCTGGAAATGTTCCGCAAATAGGGCACACGATCCATGTCCGCAACTCTGGCGAGCATCTCCTATATCGGGGCGGCGATCCTTTTCATCCTCAGCCTCGGCGGCCTCTCCCATCCGGAGACCTCGCGGCGCGGCAACGTGTACGGCATCATCGGCATGGCCATCGCGGTGCTGGCGACGGTCTTCGGCCCGCAAGTCACGGCGGCCGGCTACGCGTGGATCGTCGGCGCCATGGTGGTGGGCGGCAGCATCGGGCTGTATGCCGCGCGCGTCGTCAAGATGACGCAGATGCCCGAGCTGGTCGCGCTGATGCACAGCCTGGTCGGTCTCGCGGCGATGCTGGTCGGCTTCGCCAATTACATCGATCCGGCGGCGGCGGGGGTGTTCCAGGGCACGGAGAAGACCATCCACGAACTGGAGATCTATATCGGCATCCTGATTGGTGCCGTGACCTTCTCCGGTTCGGTGATCGCCTTCGGCAAGCTCTCCGGCAAGATCGGCGGCAGGCCCGTGCTGATTCCGGGGCGCCACTGGGTCAACTTGGCCGGCCTGCTGGTCGTGATCTGGTTCGGCGGCAGCTTCATCCAGGCTCACTCGGTCGCCGAGGGCATGACGCCGCTCGCGGTGATGTCGGTGATCGCGCTGCTGTTCGGCATCCACATGGTGATGGCGATCGGCGGGGCCGACATGCCGGTCGTGGTGTCGATGCTGAACAGCTACTCCGGCTGGGCGGCGGCGGCCACGGGCTTCATGCTCAATAATGATCTGCTGATCGTCACCGGCGCCCTGGTCGGGTCGAGCGGCGCCATCCTCTCCTACATCATGTGCCGGGCGATGAACCGCCGCTTCATCGCGGTGATCGCGGGCGGATTCGGTACCGAGGGCGGCGCGCCCGCGGCGGCTGGCGGCGGTGCGCAACCGGCGGGCGAAGTCGTGCCGATCCTTGCACCGGAGACGGCAGAATTGTTGCGCGAGGCGAAGAGCGTGATCATCGTGCCGGGCTATGGCATGGCCGTGGCCCAGGCGCAGCATACGGTCTGCGAGATCGCCGAGCACCTGCGGGAGAAGGGCGTCAACGTGCGCTTCGGCATCCACCCGGTCGCCGGCCGCATGCCGGGCCACATGAACGTGCTGCTGGCCGAGGCGAAAGTGCCTTACGACATCGTGTTCGAAATGGACGAACTCAACGAGGACTTCCCGGATACCGATGTCGCGATGGTCATCGGCGCCAACGACATCGTGAACCCGGCGGCCCAGGACGACCCCGCCAGTCCGATCGCCGGCATGCCGGTGCTGGAAGTCTGGAAGGCCAAGACCTCGATCGTGATGAAGCGCAGCATGGCCTCCGGCTACGCGGGTGTGGACAATCCGCTTTTCTACAAGGAGAACAACCGCATGCTGTTCGGCGACGCCAAGAAGATGCTGGAGGAAGTGCTGGTGGCGCTGATCGCCTGAGCGGGGGGATTCAGCCGAGCGCGCGGCGCGGCCGCGCGCAAGAAAAAGGGCGGCCGGACCGCCCTTTTTTTGTTGCTGGTGCGCTCTCGCTCAGTCGAGCTGGATCTTCACCTGCTTCAATACGCCCTTCCAGCGCGCGTCCTCCGACTCGAGCAGCTTGCGGAACGCCTCCGGCGGCCCGAGCTCGATGTCGAGGGTGAGCGAAGCGAAACGCTCTTTGACGTCGGGCGCGGAGAGCGCCTTGTTGACCTCGCGATTGAGCAGCGCAACGCGGTCCTTGGGCGTGCCCGCGGGCGCCAGCACCCCGTACCACTGGAAGGTGAAGAAATCCTTGACCCCGGCTTCCTGGAAGGTTGGCACGTTGGGCAGCAGCGGGTGGCGCTTGGGGCTCGTGATGCCGAGAAACTTGAGCCGGCCGGTCTTGACGTGGGGCATCGCGGCGGGCACCGCGTTGAACACCAGCGGGATCTGTCCCGCCGACGCATCGGCCAGCGAAGGGCCGCCGCCCTTGTAGGGGACATGGTTCAACGTGAGCCCGGTTTTCAGGCGCAGCCACTCGTAGGCCATGTGCGGGCCGCTCGCGATGCCGCTCGTGCCCATGGCGAGCTTCTCGGTCTTCTCCCGCGGCATGGCGAGCAGGTCCTTGAGCGTGTTCCCGGCGAAGGTCGGATGCGCGAGCAGCGCCTGCGGCGAGGTGGACACCAGGCTGATCGGCGCGAAGTCCTTGATCGCGTCGTAGCGTTGCTTCGCATAGACCAGCGAGTTGATGGTGTGCGGCGCGTCCGCGAGGATGATCGTATGGCCGTCTGCCGGGGCCTTGGCCGCGAGCTCGGTGCCGATCAACCCGGTCGCGCCCGGTCGGTTGTCGATGACGATGGTCTGGCCCAGCGATTCGTGGAGTTTCTGGCCGATCGCGCGCGCGGTGAGGTCCGAGCCCCCACCGGGCGGATAGGGCACGATGAAGCGCACCGGGCGGTTGGGGAAGCGTTCGGCTCCCTGGACGGGCAGGGCGGCAAGTGAGGCGATGCCCAGTGCGGTCAGCAGGCACAACTGGCGTCTCATTTCGTCTCCTTGATTGCAGCTTGATCGTGGCGTGGCAGGCGCGGCGGCGTGGTTCGCGATTCACTCGAGCCGGAGGCCGGCTTTGGCCACCACTTCGCGCCAGCGCTTCACGTCGTCTTCTATGATCTTTCGGAAGGGCTGCGGGCCGATCGCGGCGATGTCAAGCGCGAGGCCGGCGAAGCGCTCGCGCACGTCGGGCTGCTCCAGCGCACGCGCGAGTTCTTCGTGTAGTGTCTTGATGATGGCGGCCGGGACGCCCGCCGGCGCCAGCACGCCGTACCAGTGGCTCACTACGAAATCGGGCACGCCGGCTTCGACGAACGTGGGCACTGCCGGCAGCAGGGCGTGGCGCTTCGCGGAGGTGATGCCGAGCCCTTTGAGGCGGCCGGCGCGGGCGTGCGGCATGATCGGCGGCGAGCCCATCAGCGCGAGCGGTATCTGGCCGGCGACGGCGTCCACGATGGCCGGCCCGCCCCCTTTGTACGGCACGTGGTTGAGCGTAAGGCCGGTTCTGAGGCGCAGCAGCTCGTAGCTCATGTGCGGCGAGCTGCCCATGCCGCTCGTGCCCATGGCGAGCTTCTCGGTCTGCGATCTCGGCATTGCGAGCAGCTCCTTCAGCGAGGCGGCGCCGAACGACGGATGCGCGGCGAGGATCTGCGGCGTGGTCGCGACCAGCATGATCGGCGAGAAATTTTTCACCGCGTCGTACGTCGGCTTGGCGTTGGTCACGACGTTGATCGCGTGCGGCACGTCGGCGAGGATTAGCGTGTAGCCGTCGCCGGGCGCCTTCGCCGCGATCTCGGTGCCGATCATGCTGGCGGCTCCGGCGCGGTTGTCCACCACGAAGGGCTGGCCGAGGCGCTCGCTCAGCTTCTGGCCCAGCGCGCGCGCGATCGTGTCCGAGCCGCCGCCCGGAGCGTAGGGCACGATGAAGCGCACCGGGCGGTTGGGATAGCGCTCGGCAGCCTGCGCGGGCAGGGCGGCGAGCGCGGCGTGAGCGAGGAGCGCGAGCGAGCAGAGTACGTGTTTCAAGGGGACATCCTGTCGGCCTGGTTCAATGGATGCGGGGATAGAAAAGGATATCACAGCGAGCGCAGGCGACGGCTCGCCGTCCGGCCCCGGCTCACTTGGACGTGGAGGTGGCGCGCGGCGGCGCGATGCGGTGGAATGCGATGTCGCCGTAGTAGGCCTGCACCTGATCCCCGGTGTTGTCGGTGTCGGTCATGATGCCGATCGCGATGATGGTGCCCGGCTCCTCTCCGAACGCGCGACGGTAGTCCTCGCGCACGTTGCGGGTGACTTCCTGCCAGGCCCCCACTTCTTTGTGCCCGCTCTCGGCGACGATCATCTTCACGCGCGAGGTGTGCAGGTTGGGGATCACCGCGCCCCGGGGCGCGCGGTTCTCCCAGATGTACACCAGCGTCGCATACGGCATCTGCTGGCCGGTGAGCAGCCGGAAGTTGTCGAAGAACACGCGCTCCGCGAGCGGCAGCCCGTCAACGTCGCCGTCGAAGCTCACCAACACGCGCACCGGCGAGTCCTCCGCGTGCTTGGTCGTGTTGTCCGCCGCCGCGATCAACTGGGTCACTTTCCAGCGCCAGGAGAGCAGGGGGTAGATTTTCGAATCGATCTGGAGCGGGTGCACGAGGCCGGACGCCGATGCGTCCGCGCTCGCCTTGACGACGGTCTTTCCCCCGTCGTTCACGAGCTTGTATTCGGTCGCTTTCTTGAACCGGGACAGCTTCCATTTCTTCCAGCCGCGCGGCAGCGTCTCGCCCGGATGGCTGTCCGAGAAGCTTCCGACGCGGGGGAGCATGACCGCTTCGAGCTTCGGCTCGGGCGAGATGATCGCGCAAGCCGGCACGGCGGCAGCGAGTGCCGCGCAGGCGAGGATGCTTGCTCTCAGGATGGCCTCCTCGTGGAGGATCCCGCGGTTCTTTTCGTCTTACGGCGCCGCGGACGCCGTCACCTCTACGGATCCACCGCCAGTCTATCACGGGCGAGCGGGGGGTTCTTGGCGAAATAGCGCCGGATGCCGGACACGATCGCCTCGGCCATCTTCTCCTGGTACGCCTCGTTCCTGAGCTTGCGCTCCTCTTCCGGATTGCTGATGAACGCGGTTTCCACGAGGATGGAGGGGATGTCCGGCGCCCGGAGCACCGCGAATCCGGCCTGCTCGACGCTCGGCTTGTGCAGCGTGTTGATGCCGCCGAGTTCGGCGAGCACCGCGCGGCCGACCTTGAGGCTGTCGTTGATCGTGGCAGTCTGCGAAAGATCGAGCAGCGTCTGCTTGAGATACGGATCGGCCACATCGAGGTTGGCTCCGCCGACCAGATCGGCGTTGTTTTCGCGCCGGGCGAGCCAGCGCGCCGCCTCCGAGGTCGCGCCCGATTCGGACAGCGCGAACACCGAGGAGCCCCGCGCGTTCGGACGGATAAAAGCGTCGGCGTGCACCGAGACGAAGAGATCCGCCCGCACGCGGCGAGCCTTCGCCACCCGCATGTGCAGAGGGATGAAATAGTCGCCGTCGCGGATCAGCACCGCGCGCATGTTGGGCTCCTGATCGATGCGCTCCTTCAACTTGCGCGCGATCGCGAGCGTTACGTTCTTTTCATAGGTCCCGCCGCGCCCTCTCGCCCCCGGGTCCTCGCCCCCGTGCCCCGCGTCCACGGCGACGATGAAAAAGCGCTGCTGCTCGGGCCGCTGGGCCGGGAGACGCGGGGCCGGCGGAGCCGGGCGGGCGGTCTCGGGCGCCGCGGGTTCGCCCGCGCGCGGCGCAGGCTGCGGTTTTCCCGATGGCGCACCGGGTGCCGGCGCGCGCTGCACCTCGAGCGTCTCGAGCAGCGCGAGCAGGGGATCGGGCGGTTCGAGCGGGTAGAGGTCGAGCACCAGGCGATGGCTGTATTCGCCGATCGGTGCGAGCGTGAACGCCTGGGGCTTCACTTCCGACTTGAGGTCGAATACCAGGCGCACGACGCCGGGCCGGAAGCGCCCGATGCGCAACCCCTTCACGTGCGGATCGCTCGCGCCGATGCGCTCGGCAAGTCCGTTCAGGGTGGCGTTGATCTCGACGCCTTCGAGGTCGAGCACCACGCGCTCGGGGTCTTTCAGGGCGAACAGCTTGTAGCTCAGGGGTGCGTGGCTCTCGAGCGTGATTCGCGTGTAGATGGCCGCAGGCCACACCCGCGCCGCCGTGATCTGGGTAGGGGCGTTGGCGCCCGCCTCGAGGGCGAGGCCGAAGTTGAGGATGAGGAAGAATGCGCCCGGGAAGCAACGCGGCGCCGGCGGTCGGCCGGGCGATGCTATTCGTACTCGAAGCGCTCCAAACAAAGCCTGCCCGTCTCCGTTTCGGCGTGAATCTCCACTTCTCTCCCTGAGCGGGCGATCCGCATCGCGATTTTGATGTCAGCCGCGGGCAGCGCCCCTGCCGCATTTTCCGGCCACTCCACCAGACACACCGAGTCGGGGCTGAAATATTCCCTGAACCCGGATTCCCCTAATTCCGTGGCACGAGTGAACCGATAAAAATCAAAGTGATACAAGTATAACCTAGAAAGTTTGTAAACTTCAACCAGCGCAAACGAGGGGCTCTTCACCCGGCCGGTGTAGCCCAGTCCGCGGAGGATCCCCCGCGCGAGCGTGGTTTTCCCCGCGCCGAGCTCCCCCGACAGGTAGATCACCATCCCCGGTCTCAGGCGCAGGGCGAGCGCGGCGCCGAGCGCGAGCGTGTCCACCTCGCCAGCCAGGAAGAGCGCGGCCACGCGGGCGGGGCGTTTATCATTAGGGGTATGCAAGAGGCTTCCGTCGCACGTTCAGAGTCTCTGGACCTCGCGCGGCTCGCTCGCGACATCAAAAGCTGGGGCGCCGAGCTCGGTTTCCAGCAGATGGGCATCTCCGATTGCGAGCTCGGCGAGGCCGAAGCGCGGCTGCTCGACTGGCTCGGCAGGGGATTCCACGGCGAGATGGATTATATGGCACGGCACGGGGTGAAACGCACCCGCCCCGCCGATCTGGTGCCGGGCACGCTGCGCGTGATCGCCGCGCGCATGAACTACTCGCCTCCTAACGCACGGGATAGCGACGAGGTGATGAAGGACGGCAGCCGGGCGTTCATCTCGCGCTACGCGCTCGGGCGCGACTACCACAAGCTCGTGCGCAGCCGGATGCAGAAGCTCGCGGACAGGATTACAGCGGAGTACGGAGAGTTTCGCTACCGCGTGTTTACCGACAGCGCGCCGGTGACGGAAGTCGAAATCGCGCGCAAGGCGGGGCTGGGCTGGCGCGGCAAGCACACGCTGCTCTTGAACCGCGAGGCGGGTTCCTACTACTTTCTGGGCGAGATCTACACGGACCTGCCGCTGCCCGTGGACAAGACGCAGCACGACCATTGCGGGACTTGCCAGAAGTGCATTGACGTCTGCCCGACGCAGGCCATCCTCGGTCCCTATCGGCTCGATGCGCGGCGCTGCATTTCCTACCTCACCATCGAGCACAGGGGCGGCATCCCGCAGGAGCTGCGCCCGCTGATGGGTAACCGGGTGTACGGGTGCGACGATTGCCAGTTGATCTGTCCATGGAACAAGTTTGCGTCACCGAGCGGCGAGCCGGACTTTGCGGTAAGGAACGGCTTGGACGACGTGACGCTCGTCGAGCTGTTCGGCTGGAGCGAAAACGAGTTCCACGAGCGGCTTGCCGGCAGCGCCATCCACCGTATCGGCTACGAGCGGTGGCTCAGGAACCTGGCGGTTGGCTTGGGAAACGCGCCAAGTTCCGACGCCGTGATCGCTGCGCTCAAGGCTCGTGCCGCGCACTCATCGGAACTGGTGCGCGAACACGTCACCTGGGCGCTTGAGCGCCACGGTGTCAAGGTGGAAGGATGAACGAATCGACTACGAATCACGAATCACGACCCACGAGGAACGGTGCGCGAGCATGTCGGCTGGCCGCTTGGCGGCGCCTTTTTGGGAGCAAAATGCACACTCCGGGAATGGAGATGCCTATGTCCGTCGAACTCAATTACGTCCGTGCCGGCAAGATCAACTGGATTGCCAGGAGTCCCGACGTTTTGGTGCAGGAGCGCACGCTCGCGCCGGGCGAGGTCATTCCTTGGCACTACCACACGACCATCACCGACACGACCTACTGCATCGAAGGCACGGTCCAGATCGAGATGCTCGACCCGCCCGAGCGCGTCTTGCTTGCCGTAGGCCAGAGCCATGTCGTCCGGACCAAGCGACCCCATCAGGTCACGCCCCACGGCGACCGCCCGTGCCGCTTCGTGCTCGTCCAGGGCGTGGGCAGATACGACCGGCACCCGGTGGACCCCAAGACATGGGAAGGATAGGGAAAAATCGGGTCAGTTCGCGTCCCGCCAGAACAACAAGCATTTCGGTGAATTGATCGTGTATTGGCGGCGCCGGCCATCGGCTCTGACAAACTTGTTGGCAGGAGGATTTTCATGATGCGCGCACTGGGACAGGTGGGGGTTTTCATCTGGCTGGGCCTGCTCGCTTCGATCGCGCTCGCACAGGGGTTCCCGTCGAAGCCGGTGCGTCTCGTCGTGCCGTTCGCGCCGGGCGGCACCAATGACATCGCGGCGCGCGGCATCGCCCCGGAGCTGGGCGAGGCCCTGGGCCAGCAGGTGATCGTGGAGAACCGCGCCGGCGCGGGCGGGCAGATCGGCGCCGAAGCGGTGGCAAAGTCCGCGCCCGACGGGTACACGCTGATGATGGCTTCGAGCAGCGTGATGACCAACGCGCCGGCGGCCTATGCGAAGCTGCGCTACGACATCCTCAAGGACTTCGTGCCGGTCGGGCGCGTCGGCGAGCTGCCGCTGGTGATCGTGGTGCACCCTACCGTGCCCGCCAGGACCGCGAAGCAGTTCATCGCTCTTGCCAAGGCACGGCCGGCCGACATACGGATGGCGACCGGCGGCCAGGGCACGACGAGCCACCTGATCGCGGAACTGTTCGCGATCACCGCCGGAGTGAAGCTGCTGATCGTTCCGTACAAGGGAGCGGGTCCCGCGCTGGTCGACCTGCTGGGCGGGCACGTGGACGCGCGCGTTGACCAGATTTCCTCGTCGATCGAGCACATCAAGTCGAACCGGCTGCGCGCCGTCGCCGTCACCACGGCGCGCCGGGCCGCGTTGCTGCCCGATCTGCCGACTCTTGCCGAGTCCGGATTGCCTGGCTTCGATGCGAGCACGGTAAACGGTGTGCTCGCGCCGGCGGCGACGCCGCCGGACATCGTGCGGCGCCTCAACGCGGCGCTGGTCAAGGCCTTGAGCATGCCGGCCGTGATCGAGCGCTTCCGGGCGCTCGGCGTCGAGCTACGCCCGAGTTCGAGCGAGGAGCTCGCGAGCTTCATCCGCGAAGACCTGGCGAAGTGGAAGAGGGTGGCGCAGGAGACAGGCCTCAAGCTCGAGTGAACCAATCGGCAGCGCCAGTGATCAACGGTTTGATGCGGCAGGAATCCTCGAAATACGATCGATGAGCGCAGATTCCCGGGTTTCGAGACCGGCAGCGCTGATTGCCTTGCTCTCCGTGTGGGGGTTTGCGGGGTATACGCTGACCGCGGACGGCGCGAACCCTGGGCGCAGCGGTTCCGGATCGGGAGCGGAACTCGTCCGGCAGGTGAAGTATGCGCCGGAGCTGCGTGCAAACCTCTCCGATACCGAGCGATACGTCGTGAACGGCGTATGCGAGATCGACGGCGTGCGGCAGATATCTCAAATTTTGAGACGCTCTGATTTCGAGGAAATGTGGGGTTTCTGCCGCGCGCGCACGGTACCGACCGCTGCCAGTGGCACGAAATCGGTCGCGAGGAAAAGGCTGGAATCGAAAGTGCCCATGTACGTGTGGACATGGCGTACCTCGAGGACCTGATCGCCGCTAACACCGAGATTCATCTGGTTCACTATCATCCGCTGAGATACTTTGAATGCGCGGCTCATCCCCGCTGCCCGCGAGTAGCGCCAGCTCGCCGATCGAGATCCATCGACCAGAGATGGATCACCGATGTGGTGTTTTCGATGCCGAGCGTCAGCGATGTTCATTTCATGATGGATGTGACATCGCGCTTTCACAGGCGCCATCGCGGCAGGGGGACGATCAAGCACACGGTTGTAACCCCGTACGGCGTTGTGGACTACGGATTGACGGATCCGGGCCTGGCCAAGTTCGATTCGGAACGACATTCGCGTAGCGAAGGGTTGTACATTACATGGGTGGTGGCCAATGCCTTGGCGGACGATCACGTGGAACGGGTAGTCAGGGACCATCCGGACAGCATCATGGCTGGCGTACGAAGGCTCGCGCAGGCGCTCAACACCGAGTTTTTGTGGATCGCGTACAGCACGTTTGCATGGGAGGTGGAGCACACCGCGCCGCGCTCGAAGAACCGCGGCGCGCCGCGCCCGAATTCAGTCGATGGGGACAGACGCCGCTGATACTATATTCACCGGGAAAAGAGAGATTTCTTGAAAGTGCGAAGATCCATTGCGTGGTGCGGCCCGCACGGACGGTCCCGGCCATGACCAGGCGAAGCCGGGAGCAGGCGAGGGAGCCCGCGAGGCCGATCCGGACCAAGCGCGACTACGAGCGCGCAGCCGCGGTCGCCCGGAAAATATCCGGGAAAGCGGGCCGGACTCCCGACGCCGAGTCGCGCCTGCAGTCGCTGCTCCGTGAGATGGACAAGTTCGACCAGCCGGAAGCCGATGCCGACACGGACGTCCCCGAAGACTTCGACTATGCGGGCCCGCGCCGGCGGTGGTCGGATGATTAGGCAGCGGGAAGGAAACGCGAAGAAATCGAATCGCAGTTTACGCCTCATTAACTGGAACGGCTGGTGCGGGACGGTGTCGCTTGGGCGCGAGCTCGGCGCGAGGTTCGAAACTAACCGCGACGCGAAGAACGCCAGGCAGGGCAAGATCGGAGTAGATCAGTACGTGGTCGGTCCCCAACCATTCGGGAGGCGTCATGCAATCCATAGTCCGAAACCTGCTGTTGTCCGTGTTGGCTGCGAGTCTTGCCGCGTGCGCCGCGACCGGAGTGTCATTCCGTAACGCGGTTCTTTCGAGCGACGACAAGCCCCGCGAGATCGAAGGCCTGCTTGCAAGACCCGACGGCGTCGGTCCATTTCCTGCTGTTGTGATTCTTCACACCTGCGGCGGCGTGCAATCGCACGTGAGCGAGGACTGGCCGAGATTTTTCAGCGGGCTCGGTTACGTGGCGCTCACGGTGGACACCTTCGGCTCGCGCGGCCTCGGACCTTGCGGCAATGCGTTGCACCCGGCGGGCCCGGGGCGGAAAACCGAGGCGTACCGTGAAATGACTCGCGACGCCTACGGCGCACTCGATTATCTTGCTGCGCAGCCGTTCATCAAAAAGGACCGAATCGCGGTAATCGGTTTCTCGCTCGGTGCCAACACGATCAACAGTTACCTGGTCCAGGAAGTGAAGCGCCCGGCCGCCAGCAACTTCAAGGCCGCGATCGGCGTGTACGGCCGCTGCCATGATCTCTGGCGATACAGCCCGCGTCCCGATTCCATACCTTTGATGCAGGTTGCGGGGGAGCGCGACGAGAAGCATGTCGATTCGTGCCGCAGATTGCACTCCTCGATCGAGGTCCACATCATTCCGGGCGCGTACCATTCGTGGGACGACTTCCGGGCGAGCGGCAAGGTAAATACCTACGGGGACTATGCCGTTTATGATCGTAACGCCACTGCGAAGTCCCGGGACCTGGCCAGGGAATTTCTGGCCCGGCATCTGGGCAAGTAAGTCTTTGCGCGGGCTGGCACGCGGGTTGCGGAAAATGAAAGGGAAGGAGTCGGATTGAGCTGACTCCCGCGGCGCGCCCGCAAGGCGATGCGTAACGGGAATCGGGGAGGGTTTGTGATGAAAGAAAGAACGCCGGCCGGGGTCATCGCGGCGCTAACCGCGGTGCTCGTTCTTCTCGCGCCGCACGCTGGCGCGCAACCGGCGACATACCCGACCAAGGCGATCAGATTGATCGTCGCCTCGGGCGCGGGGCTCGATTTCGTCGCGCGCCAGGTCGCGGGTCCCATGAGCGAGGCCGTGGGACAGACCGTGGTCGTGGACAACCGGGCAGGAGCGAGCGGGAGCATTGCCGCGGAGCTCGCGGCGCAGGCGGCCCCGGACGGCTATACCGTGATGTTCCTCAGCGCGAGCCTGGTCGTGTACGGCATCGTCAGCAAGACCCGCTATGACCTCTACCGGGACTTTGCCCCGGTTACCCAGGCCGCCGCCGCGCCGTACATCCTCACCGTGTATCCAGGGCTTCCCGCGACGACGGTGAAGGAGCTCATCGCGTACGCAAAGTCCGTGCCCACCAAGCTCAACTATTCCTCGACGGGCAACGCGTCGCTGGCGCATCTGGCGACGGAGCTGTTCCGGATTTCCACGGGAATCGAGCTCGTCCACGTCCCGTACAAGGGAGTCGGCGCCGCGCTTCCCGACATGTTGGCGGGGCGCATACACATGAGCTTTCTCAGCATGGGCTCGGTGTACAGCCAGGTGCGGGTCGGGAAGTTGAAGCCGATCGCCATTGCAAGCGCCACGCGCGCGAAAATCGCGCCCGATCTGCCGACGATGATCGAGTCGGGCGTGCCGGGATACATCGTCACCCAGTGGCACGGCATGCTTGCCCCGCGTGGCACTCCGCAGGGCGTGATCGAGCGCCTGTACCAGGAGATTGCCGCGGCGGTGAAACAGCTGGAGGTCGTGAAGCGGCTGGCGCTCGACGGCACCGAGGGCGTGGCGAGCTCGCCGCGGGAATTCGCGGCGCACCTCAGGAACGAGCGCGAGCAGTGGACCAAGGTGGTCCAGCTCGCGAACATTCGCGCCGAATGAGCGGCGCGCCGGGGATCGAGACGGCCGGAGTCGAACGCCTTCGAATCGGAGCACGTCATGGAAGCGTTGAAATCGGGTGCGCCGCTGTATGAGGTCGAGCGACGGGCGGAGCACGCCGCGCGGCCGGGCTTTCGCATCACCGAGCTCCAGATCTCCGCGACACAGAAGGTGCCGTGGCACTACCACAACAACATCCAGGACACGTTCTACGTGCTGAACGGGCGGCTCAGAATTTTCCTGCGCGAGCCCAAGGAAGAGGTCGAGCTTGGCCCCGGAGACACGTATTCGGTGCCGCCGCGGCGCCCGCATCTCGTCACCAACGGCGGAAGGACCTCGGCGACATTCCTCGTGCTCCAGGGCCTGGGCGAGTACGACTTCGTGCCGCTTACCTAGCAAGGGGTGCGGAGGGGTGACGGCGGGCGGTTCGGTTCGGGCAGGCTTGCCGGGCCGGCGCCAGTCGCGGCGTCACGAGCATCAACCAATCCGAAAGGGGGAATCATGGCGGCCCAGAAAAAGTTTCAGGTGAACTTCGAATACGAGGAAGTGCTGGACGAAAAAATCCGCCGGCTGGTCCAGGCGGGGAGCGCCGTGGCGGCGGGCTGCCCTACCTGACTTCGCCGTGCCTTCGCAGGTGCGAAGGAGGCCGGCGCCACTCCCGCCGAAATCAAGGAGGCGATGGCAATCGGGATCGTCGTGTCCGCGGGCCGGGCGCGGCATTTGGTGGTCGGCGCGCTCGAGGAGCTGGGGGTAAAGTAGCACTGCGATATTCCGCTACCCATCGATGGTTCCGGGAGAACATCATGGCCGATAACCAACTCGCGAGCTTCACGGGATCGATTCCCGAGAACTACGACCGCTACCTCGGGCCGGCGCACTTCGAGCCTTTTGCCGATGACCTGGCGAACCGCGTTGCAGGCGCCCGCCCTCAGGGCGCGGTGCTCGAAACCGCGTGCGGCACGGGCATCGTCACCAGGCGGTTGCGCTCGAAGCTCCCGCCGCCCGTGCGCCTCGTCGCGACCGACCTGAGCCAGGAGATGCTCGATTACGCGCGCGCGAAGCTGTCCGACGACTCCATCGTGTGGCAGAAGGCAGACGCAACGGCGCTTCCTTTCGAGGCGTCGTCTTTCGCCGCCGTCGCCTGCGGGTTCGGCGTGATGTTCGTGCCGGACAAGTCCGCGGTCTTCCGCGAAACGCGCCGCGTGCTCTCCGCCGGCGGCCGGTTCGTGTTCAACGTGTGGGACGGGCTGGAGGGAAACGAGTGCAACCGCGTTGCACAGGCCGCCATCTGCACGTTCCTCGGCGGCGAGCCGCCGGCGTTCTTCAAGATCCCGTTCGGGTTCAACGACCGCGACCTGATCCGGCGCCTTCTCGCCGACGCGGGCTTCGAGCGGACCGGGATCGAGCCCGTGACGATCAAGACGAGCACTCCCACCGCGCGCGACTATGCGACGGGAATCATCCGGGGCACGCCGGCCGGGCGGGAGATCGAGCAGCGCGGGATTTCGATCGACGAGGTGATCGAGGCGGTGACCAATACGCTCGCGCGGACATTCGGCGACCGGCCCTTCCGCGCCGACCGGCGCGCGCTGGTGGTGACGGCGCGCGCGGCATAGACTCAGTTACACCCGTAAGCTGAACACCGTTCCGTTGCCGGGCGGCCTTCCGGGAGCATAATCGGCAATTCACGATTGCTGATGCGTTTTCCCGGTAACGCGTCTCCCGCCAGTCGTCACTCGTCGCCAGCAAAGGCGCAGCTGGACGGTCACTCGACCTTGATGCCGGCCGACTTGAACACCGACCGATAGGTCGTGATCTCCGTCTTCACCAGTTTTGCCAGATCGGCCGAACCCATACTGTAGGGCTCGACGCCCTGCCGTGTCAGCAGGTCCTTGGTTTCGGGCGATTTGATGATTTCGACGAGCGACGATTCGAGGCGCTTCACCACCGCGGACGGCGTGCCGTTCGGCGCGAAGAAACCCAGCCACAACGCCATGTCGAAACCCGGATAGCCGGATTCCGCGACGGTCGGCACGTCGGGCAGCGTCGGCGAGCGTTTCCCGGAGCTGATCGCAAGCGCCCGCACCCGGCCCGCGCCGACGTGCCCGATGAGCGGCGGCACGGCCCCGAAGAGCACCTGCACCTCTCCCGCCACCACGGCAGTCGTCGCCGGGCCGTTGCCCTTGAACGGGATGTGCGTCATATCAAGGCCCGCGCGGCCGGTGAAGGTCGCCATCACGAGGTGAGTGGTGGTCGCCTGGCCGGCCGAGCCGTAGTTCAACTTGCCGGACTGGGACTTCGCGTACGCGACGAATTCCTTCAGGCTGCGGGGCGGCAGGCTTGGATGGACGACGAGGAGATAGGGCGCGCTCGCGACCAGAGCGATAGGCGAGAAGTCCTTGACGGGATCGTAGCGGAGCTTGGAATACGCGGCGACAGCAATGGCGTGCGTGGTCGTCGTTCCCATCGTCAGGGTGTAACCGTCCGGGGCGGCATTCGCCGCGAGCTCGGTTCCGATCGTGCCGCCCGCGCCGCCGCGGTTGTCCACCACCACCGCGGTGCCGAGGCGCTCGCCGAGCTTCTGCCCGACGATGCGCCCGACGGTGTCCGTGTTCCCGCCCGGCGCAAATCCGACGATCAACCGTATGGGCTTGTTCGGATAGGGCTGTTGCGCGAGCGCCGCTGCGGCGCAACCCCAGGCGATGATGCCGGCCAGAAGGTACTGGAAGTGCTTCATGGTTCCTCCTCGGGAAAAAATCGGATCTCGCGGGCTGAAGGTCAGGATCGCGTGCAGCAGGAGATAGCGTAGCTCAACGGGGCAGGAGTGCGCTACCGCTGCCCGTGAACCACCATTTTCCGTCACTCGTTACCGGCCACCCGGCGCTGCCGCACGAAGTGCCACGGCAGCATCAGCAGCGCCATCAGCCCCGCGACCAGCGCGACGATCACGACGACGCGTCCGGGCCAGGGTCCGAGCAGATCGATCACGCTCGGCGTCTGCGGCTTCGACTGACCGACGAAGCCGTAGTTGGCGCCGATCGCGAGATTGAGCGGGAACACCACCGCGAGGTACACGGCGCTCGCGGCGCAGGCCGCCCCGTAGTCGCGCCAGGTCGGGCGGAACCGGTTCGCCACGAGATCGTGCACCGCGGCCGCCAGCACGAATCCGTGCAACCCCCAGAATGCCCAGAACCAGATCACGGTGGGCGGATCGGTGAGCGTGGGCGTGAGCAGCGCCTGGGTGGACAGTCCGATCCCCCAGAAATAGAGCAGCGCCCGCCACAACCGCCCGCGCGTGAGCAGCGCGGCCGATGCCACGAGCGAAGTGAGGTGGCACAGCTGCAGCGGGAGCGTCACCGCCGGGTCGAACCGCGGCGGCAGGTTCCACCAGGTGTGCGCCATGATCCACACGACGAGGTTCGCAACGGCGAGCCGGTAATCCAGCATCGTCGGGCTCGCAACTTCGGGCTGCTTGCGCACGGCCGCGACCCACAGCCAGGCCGCTGCGGCGATGGCGACCAGCACCGCGGCATGCGTCAGGGTGAAGGGGCGGAACGCTTCCGTCATCGCACGCTACCCGGCGATGCGCGCCGCTGCGCCCGGGACTACCGCTCGCCCCACAGCGGGCGGCCCAATGTTTCCCCGAAGCGGCTGAACATCATGTTGAAGCTCACGCTGATGCGCAGCCGATCGGCGCCGCTCGCGTCCACCGAATGCGGGAGCCAGGCGGGGAACACGAGCAGCGTTCCATCCTCGACCTTGAACACGACCTGGTCGGTGTTGTAATGCGTGAGCTCGGTCACCGGCGGCCGCATGATTCCGGTTTGCGGCCGCGGATCGTGAAAGTTGATCGTGTTGGCGCCGTCGTGGACCTGCACGTAATAGACGCCGCTCAGGAAATTATTGGGGTGCGCGTGCATGCGGTGCGCGGCCCCGCGCGTGCTCAGCGTGGCCCAGCATCCGGTGATCTCGTACTCGTCATAGCCGATCTTCAGGAAATCGAGCACGGTCTCGACTGCGCTTTCGACGCAGGAGACGAAGCCGCGCAGCGCTTCGAGTTCGTGCAGCCCGTGGTTCGACTGCCAGGTCTCGCCCGGGCCCGGGTCGGGCAGGCCGCGCCGGATCGCGTGCAGCGTGTCGCGTATGGCCGCATTGACCGCATCGCGCTGCGCCCCGAGCAGCAGCGTCTTCCAGACGAAAGTCGGAAATACCCGCACCACTTCGGGTGTTGAGAATTTCGGCGCGGCCATCCTGGGCGTGCTCCCGTTGCGGGCGCGGCGCACGTCAGGCGCCGAGCGCGCTCGCGAGCTCTCCGAAATCCCTGGCAACGACGTCCCAGTCCTCCTCGGCCTGGAGATTCGTTTTCTGGTTCGGGCCGTACTCGCTCGGGCGCGCGACGAACGCGGTGCGCATCCCGTGCGAGCGCGCGTTCTTGAGGTCGTAGTTGTGTGCGGCGACCATCATCACCTGATGTGGCTCCAGTCCGAGAAGCCGGATCGCTCCTCGATAGACCTCGGGGTCGGGCTTGTAGTGCTTGAAGATCTCCGCGCACAGGATGACGTCCCACGGCAGGCCCCCGTGCTTCGCCATGTTGGTGAGGCAGGCCACGTCTCCGTTGGAAAGCGGCGAGATGATGTATTTCTTCTTCAGCCGCGCGAGGCCCGCGACCGCGTCGGGCCACGGTGCGAGCCGGTGCCAGGCGCGGTTGAGGCGCGTTTTCTCCTCTTCGCTCAGGCCGTCGAGGGCGTAACGCGGCAGCATCTCGTCGAGCTTCTTGCGGTAGATCCGGTCCACCGTGGTCCACGGCCATTTCCCGCTGCGCACCTGGTCCATGCCGGGACGGTAGCATTCCTTCCATTCGTCCACGAAGGCTTCCCAGTCCACCTTGAGGCTCTTCCTTTTTCCGAATGCGCGGAAATCCTCGATGATGCTCGTGCGCCAGTCCACCACCGTGCCGAAGGTGTCGAAGGTCAGCGCCTTGATGTCTGTCAGCACCATATTCGAGAGACGAAGGGCGAGAGACGAGAGGCGCGCATTGCTTGGCGATTCACGAGGGCGTGCTCGTCAGTCGTCAGCCGTCACTGCGTCACGCGTTCTTGGCTACCGGGCAAACATCCACGGATGCAGCGCGTAGAGACCGATTGCGGCCACGATCCCGAATCCGAGCGAGATCCAGGGCAGCTCCGACCAGACGAGCCGGTTACGGCCCGCCAGTATCGCGCCGAATGGCCAGAACGACGTCTCCGTGTAGAACTGTCCCAGCCGTTCGCGCTCCGCGATGCGCTTGCGCGCATCCTGATGCGCGGCGCCGACGAGGCTGAATGCGGCCATGCCGCCGAAGAACAGCACGTCGGTCGCAAAACCGTTGATCAGCAGGTGGCCCAGCGACCACAACGCGATGCCCATGAAAAGCGGGTGGCGGGTGATGCGGGTAAGTCCGCGCGAGCCGCGCGCCTTGGTCATCCCGGCCAGCGCGGGGCTCGGCTGTGCGACCGCGCCGACCACGAGCGCGATGCCAAGCACCGAGAGCAGCGCGGCGAACTGCGGCATCCCCGGCAGCCCGACGAGGCTCCACAGCAGCCCGTCCACGTGCCGGTTGCTGAGGTAAACCCAGACCAGCGGTACGAAGGTGGCGAATGAAATCAGCGTGTACACGCCCAGGAACGGCTTTTCGCCGAGGCGCGCGATGAGCACCGGGCGCATGCGCGGCGAAGAAAGCAGCATGTGGGTCCCGGCGAACGCCACCCACCAGAAAACGATCCAGAATGAAGGGCTCATGGGCTACCTATTCAGGATTGAGGACTGAGGACTGAGGATTGAAGGCGAAACCCGGTGATTGCGTGATTAAGTATAGAGGGCCGGCTGAACCACTTGATCGCCTGATCACTCAGTCACGGAGCCGCCCGTCGCTGGACACTGGCGCCAGCCCCGGTCACGCGTTGCTTCCGCGCAGCGGGTCGCTGACGCGGCCGGGAGTAACGCGGCGAATGTCGCGCGACATCCTCACCGCGGTCTCCACGCCCCGGTAGTAGCCGGGGATGTAGGAAATCTCCTTGTAACCCAGCATGCGGTAGAAGGTGCGCGCGGCGAAATTGTTCGTGCGCAGCTCCAGGCTGATCCTGGTGATGCCGGCCACGAGCGCGGCTTCCTCGAGCCACGCCATCATCTGGCGGCCGATTCCGCAGCGCTGGTGCGAAGGCTTGACTGCGAGCAGGCTGAGATGCGCCGTGGCGTCCCCGAACTCCATGATCCCGAAGGCGACGAGATTGTCCGCGGCCGCCCCTACCAGTACGTTGGTGTCGCGGGCGCGGATCGCCTTCGTTACCCGCTCGGGCGGCCAGGTCCAGCCGCGCAGCCCGACCTCGATCAGGTAGCGCGACATGATGGCGATCTCGTACGCGTCGGCCGGTACGGCGAGCCGGAATTCCAGTTTGCGCGACATGTGCCGATTATAGAACGTGCCGCGGAAAATAGCGCGGTGGGGAGCAACGCGCCGGCGCCAGGCGTCTGCCGGTCCGGAGCAGTATTTTCTCGCGGGCCGGAGCCTCACCGGCTGGCAGGCGGTCATCAGCATGGCGGCCACGCAATTCGCCGCCGATACGCCTCTGCTCGTCGCCGGCCTGGTTGCCGTGGGCGGCATCTTCGCGCTGTGGCGGCCGTGGATCTACGCGCTCGCTTTCCTGCTGCTTGCCTTCGTGCTCGCGGCGTGCTGGCGCCGGGCCGGGGTGCTCACGGACGCGGAACTCGCCGAGCTGCGCTACGGCGGGCGCGGCGCCGCGCTGGTGTTCACCTATGCACAGGTCCTCGTGAGGAGCCTCATCATGCTGACCGCATTGATCGCCGCGCTCGCTTCCACCGTGGATACTCACCTCAACTGGGGGGCCTCGTACTGGGCGAACGACATCTACAAGCGCTACCTCTGCGGCTGGCGCGGCGTGGAGCCGAGCGGGCGCTCTCTGGTGTGGGTGGCGCGGCTGTCGAACGTGCTCATCCTCGCGATTGCGCTCGCCGTCATGGCGCGGCTCGACTCGATCAAGCTCGCGTGGGAGCTGAGCCTGCTGCTGGGGGCGGGAGTGGGCGTGGTGCTGGTGCTGCGCTGGGTGTGGTGGCGCATCACGGCGTGGGGCGAGGTCGCGGCGATCGGCGCTTCCGCGGTTCTGGTGCCCGTCGCGCTCGCCCTGATTCCCGAAGACTACGCTCCGCTGCGCATGCTCCTCGTCGCGGCGGGCTCGACGGCGGCGGCGGCGTGCGCCTCGCTGTGGACCGCCGCGGCCGAGGCCTCGTCGCTGCGCGCGTTCTACCTCAAGGTGCGGCCGCCCGGCTTCTGGGGCCCCGTCGCGCGGGAAGCAGGAATGGATGCGCGCGCGCCGCTCGTGCAGCGCGCGCGGGGGTTGGGCGCGACCGCGCTGTGCGCCGTGACCGTGTTCGGTCTGCTGATCGGCATCGGCACCTGGCTCGTCGAGGCGACGCCTCCCGCGCGGCTTCCGCACCGCGGGACGTGGATCGCGCTCAATATCGGCGTGGCGCTCGCGGTCATTCCGCTGTGGGTGAAGCTCGGCGCGAGTGGCGAGGAACGAGGATTGAGGACTGAGGATTGAGGACTGAGGATCGAGGACTGAGGGTTAAAAATTCAGAACGCCGCCAAGACGGGACGCGCGGATTCGCGTGTGCGCCCGCGGCGGTTTACTGGATGTGACGTCAAATCAAAAGCGCCGCCTTGACAATGAATTGAGGTTCCTGTCAAATTTCCGCACGGGGTTGATCGCGATCACCCCGTGAGGCGACAGCCGGAGCATCGCGTCCAAGCCCTGCCGCTTGAGGTGGATGCCGTGCCGTCGCCGTCGCAGATTACCGTCCCGCAGCTGTCCCGCCTGATCGGTCTTCCCGGCGCACCCGCCGTCGTCGACGTGCGTACCGAGGAGGATTTCGGGGCCGATCCCCGCCTGATTCCCACCGCGCGCCGGCGCGACGCCGGCGACGTCGCGCGCTGGGCGAGCGAGTACACCGGCCAAACCGTGATCGTCAGCTGCCAGCACGGCGCGAGCCTCAGCCAGGGCACCGCCGCCTGGCTGCGGCACGCGGGAATCGGCGCCCAGACGCTGGAAGGTGGGCACGGGGCCTGGCGCGAGGGCGGCCAACCGCTCTTGCGCACCGAACGACTGCCTCCGTTCAATGAAGCCGGACGCACCGTCTGGGTCACGCGGGCACGGCCCAAGATCGTCCGCATTGCCTGTCCGTGGCTGATCCGGAGATTCGTCGACCCCGGGGCCGTATTCCTGTACGTGGCGCCCCCGGAAGTGGCGGGCGTCGCGAAGAAGTTCAGCGCGACCCCCTTCGACGTGGATAACGCGTTCTGGGGCGATCGCCGGGAGAAGTGCACCTTCGACGTCATGCTCGAGGAGCTGGGGCTCGATACCGACGTCCTCTCGCGGCTGGCCCGGATCATCCGGGGAGCGGACACCGGGCGGCTCGATCTCAGTTCCCAGTGCGCCGGCCTGCTCGCGGCATCGCTCGGATTTTCCCGGATGTATCGCGACGACCTCGCGCAGCTCGAGGCGGCGATGCCGCTCTACGACGCGTTCTACCGCTGGTGCAGGGACGCGACCGAGGAGACGCACAACTAATGACGGGATTGTTATCCGCGTTCATCGGCGGTTTGAGCGTCTTTTCGATACGAGTTCATAGTTCATGAGGACGGTACGACATGGGAACGATAATGTCCGTTGAGCTCTCGATCTTCCTGACCGGCACATTTGCCGCGGCCTACGTCACCGGCCTCGCCGGTTTTGCGTTCGGGATGGTCGCGGCGGCGATCTGGCTGCATACCCTGACGCCGGTCCAGACCACCGCCTTGATCGTCGCGTACGCGTTCCTCGTGCAGGGCTACGCGGTCTGGAAGCTGCGGAACAACCTGAACATGAGCAGGCTCATGCCGTTCATCGCCGGCAGCGCCATCGGCATCCCCGCGGGTGTCGTCGTTCTGAAATGGGCGTCGCCGTCGGATCTTCGCATTGCGGTGGGTTCGCTGCTCATCGCGTTCAGTCTCTACAACTTCGCACGCCCCATACTGCCTGTCGTGAAGGGAGAGCGCTCCATTATCGACGGCGTCGTTGGCATCTCCAACGGAATCCTTGGCGGAGCGACCGGTCTCGGCGGCATCCTGCCGACCATCTGGTGCGGGTTTCGCGGATGGACGAAGGACGAGCAACGCGCCGTGTTCCAGCCGACCGCGGTCGCGACGTTCCTCATGACCATCCTCTGGCTCGGCGGGGCGGGCACGCTCACCGCAGACGTCGGCCGACTGTTCGTCGTCGGCCTGCCGGCCCTGATCGTGGGCACGTGGCTCGGGTGGAAGTCCTACGGACGCCTCGACGAGGCAGGTTTCCGCAAGGTCGTGCTCGTCCTGCTGCTGGTGTCCGGCGTGACGCTCGTCGCGGTTTGATACACTGTGGTCGGCGCGGTATTCTGGCCGCGCCAAGCCGCGCAACGGGCCGACCGAATCCGACAAAGGAAACCTTCGATGGCACAGAGTAACGCATCCGAATCGAAAATCCTCGCGGCCTACCGCGCCCGCACGCCCCGTGCGGCGAAACTGTACGAGCAAGCGCTGGAGCTTCTGCCCAGCGGGATTGTGCACGACTCGCGCCGGACCTGGCCCTACGGCATATACGGGGATCGCGGTGCGGGTTCCCGCAAATGGGACGTGGATGGCAACGAGTACATCGACTACTACGGCGGCCACGGCGCGTTGCTTCTCGGGCACCAGCATCCGGCGGTCTTGGAGGCGGTTCGAGCACAGGCCGGCAAGGGGATGCATCTGGCGGCCGCGAACGAGCTCGAGATCGAGTGGGCCCGCCGCATCAAGGACATGGTGCCTTCTGCGGAGTGCGTGCGCTTCACTTCCTCCGGAACCGAAGCGACGATGCTCGCGATCCGGCTCGCGCGCGCCACGACCGGCCGCCCGCGCATCGTGCGGTTCCAGACGCATTTTCACGGCTGGCACGACCAGGTTTCGTTCGGCGTAACCGAGCACCTGGACGGTTCGGCGAGCGCCGGCGTGCTGCCGGAAGTCGCCGCGAACGCGGCGCTGCTGGCGCCGAACGACGTCGCGGCAGTCGAGCGGGTTCTCGCAGGCGGCAAGGACGTGGCTGCCCTCATCGTCGAGCCGATCGGCAGCAGCTCGGGCATGATCCCGACCCCGCCTTCGGTGCTCAAGGCGCTGCGCGAGCTCACGCAGCGCTACGGCGCGTTGTTGATCTTCGACGAGGTTGTGACGGGCTTCCGCGTCCATCCGGGCGGCGCGCAGGCTCTGCTCGGAGTAACGCCCGATCTCACCACCATGGCCAAGGTCGTCGCCGGTGGCATGCCGGGCGGCGTCGTCGGCGGCCGCCGGGACATACTCGAATGGATCGATTTCGACGCGTCGGCCGCCGCGAAGCGCGAGCGTATCAACCACCAGGGCACGCACAATGCCCACCCGCTGAGCGCCGCAGCCGGCATCGCAACGCTGGACATCATCCGTAGCTCGGACGCCTGCGCGCGCGCTTCGTCCGTGGCGTCGGCACTGCGGCGCAGGATGAACGAGGTCCTCGACGAAGAAGGCATTCCGTGGGCAATTTATGGAGAGCATTCCTTCTTTCACCTGCATTCGAACCCGGCGGGCGAGGACCTACGCCCCATGACCTTCGACCCATCGACCCTGACCCCGGACTCGCTCAAGGGCAAGGATGAGCGCATGCTCGCGAAGCTGCGGCTCGCCATGCTGGTGCACGGCGTGGATCTCAAGGGATTCCGCGGCGGGATCGTCTCCGCCGCTCACACGCAGGCGGATGTCGATGCGACAATCGCTGCCTGGCGGCAATCGCTGCGCGACCTGAAGGCGGAGGAGCGGTTGCCCCGGATTTCCGTAGCGAAATCAGCGGCAATGGCCGAATAGGCGCGCGCCCGTGGGTGTTGTCGAGGAGTGAGGATTGAGGATCGAGGATTGAGGATTGAGGATTGAGGAGTGAGTCGGGGAAGCGTCCAACAACTCACGACTCACGACTCACGATTCACGGATCACGCTTCTTCTTCAAGAGCGCGTCGAGCGCTTCGAACGGCCGGAAAGTCGCCTGCGACTGCTTTTCCCCCTCCGCGCCGGGTCCGGTGCTGTCGAGAAAGCGCCGGTGCTCGTTTTCGTGGCAGTAGGTGCACAGCAGCTCCCAGTTGCTGCCGTCGGGCGGGTTGTTGTCGTGGTTGTGGTCGCGGTGATGGACTTCGAGCAGCTGCACGTTCGCGCGCGTGAACTCCCGCGCGCAGCGCCCGCAGACCCACGGATACATCTTGAGCGCCAGCTCGCGATAGCCTTTCTCGCGGATCTCCCGCGCGCGCCGCGCGTCGGCCACGACGCGGTCGAGGCGTGCGTGGTCGGGACCGGGTTTCTTCGGAGTCATGGTGCGGAGACGCTCGGGGAGGAGGCCGGCTTCCGATGGACAGTCTTATCCACTCGAAGGAATATATGCCGGTGGCCGAATGGCGCTGCGGCTGGCGGCACACGACGAAACGCTTACGCCGGAGCGCGCGGCGAAACCTGGCTGCGGGGCTAGCGCACCCGCGCCGGCATCGGTCACGCCTTGCCGGTCCTGGGTATGAACTTCAGCGCAATGCCGTTGTTGCACCAGCGCTTGCCGGTGGGCGGCGGCCCGTCGTCGAAGATGTGGCCATGGTGGCCGCCGCAGCGGATGCAGTGATATTCGGTGCGCGGCAGGAAGAGCTTGTAGTCGGTCTTGGTGCCGAACACTCCCGGTATCGTGGTGAAGAAGCTCGGCCAGCCGGTGCCGCTGTCGTATTTCATGGCGGAAGTGAACAGCGGCAGTCCGCAACCGGCGCACGCATAGATTCCGGCGCGCTTCTCGTGGTTGAGACCGCTCGTGCCGGCACGCTCGGTGCCTTCCTGGCGCAGGATCACGTACTCCATGGGCGTGAGCCGCTTGCGCCATTCCTCGCTCGCGAGCTTGAGCGGCTCGGTGGGCGCCGGGATCTTTAGCCCCTCGGCCAGAAAACTCCTCCAGCCCTTCTGCAGCGCCTCGACGCCCTTCATGTCGGACGGAATCGCCTGCGCCGCCGCGACACGTCCGGTCAGCGCTTTCCACAATCCCGCGAACAGCATGCCCTGCAATAAACCCCTGCGCGTCATAATTCCTCCTTGCTGCTGATAAGACACCGCGCACCGCGGGAAATTCCCTCTACCGGCGCTCCCCTCAGTCGGCCTCGCAGCCTCTACCTTACACCAAGGCTTGCCTCCCGGAGCCCCGTTCGAAGTTCCAGTTTCCGAGTTCAAAGCCGGCACCCCGGGTGCTCAAGTATCCTCAACCTTGAACCTTGAACTCGGAACTTGTAACCCGCGCAGTGTGTGTGGGGATGCGACCGTGCAGGCGCGCGTCGCACGGTTAAAGCGTTGCATCGGAGCCGAATATCACAGTGCATTGGCTGGAAAGCACGCCTCCGTTGCCGTGCGCGAGGGCGACTTCGCAGTTCTTGACCTGGCGCGCGCCGCACTCGCCGCGCACCTGGCGCACCGCTTCGATGATCACCAGCAGCCCGTACATGCCCGGGTGGCAGTACGACAATCCGCCGCCGCTCGTGTTGACCGCGAGTTTGCCTCGCGGCGCGATCGCTCTGTTCGAGACGAAGCGCCCGCCTTCTCCCTTGGGACAGAAGCCAAGGTCCTCCAGAAAAAGGACGGGTGTGATGGTGAACGCGTCATAGAGCGAGAGCATGCCCACGTCGGCAGGCTTGAGCTCCGCCATCGCAAACGCCCGCGGTCCCGATTCGGCCGCGACCGTGACGGTAAGATCCGGCATGTTCGAGATCGAGGCGTGGCCGATCGCTTCGCCCATGCCCAGAACGTACACCGGCTTTTTCTTCAGCGATTTCGCGCGCGCGGCGGACGTGACGATGATGGCGCCGCCGCCGTCAGTGACGAGGCAGCAGTCGCGCACGGTGAGGGGATGGCTCACCATGCGCGCCGCGAGCACCTGCTCGATGGTGAGCGGTTCCTTCTCCCACGCGACGGGGTTCATCAGCGCCCATTCGCGCGCCGCCACGGCAACCTCGGCGAGCTGCTCGCGCGTCGTGCCGTACAGATGCATGTGGCGCGAGGCCGCCAGCGCATATGCGCTCGTCGGCAGCAACGGGCGGTAGGGCGTCTCGTACGGGTTGACTTCGCGCGGCGAGGCGGCCGCGCGCGAGACCGAGCGCTGCGTGCTGCCATAGGCAATCAGCGCCACCTCGCACATGCCGAGCTCGATCGCCGCCTGCGCGTGTGCGAGGTGCGACATGAAGGAAGAGCCCCCGATCTGCGTGCTGTCGAAGTAGCGGGGCTTGATGCGCAGGTATTCGCACAGCTGCAGCGCCGACATCCGCGACTGCGTATGTGCGCACAGCACCGCGTCCACGTCGGAGAGATCGAGCCCGCAGTCCTCGAGCGCGCGTTGCGTCGCCTGCGCCATGAGGTCGGTCGGGCTGGTGTCGGGCGCGACCTGTCCCAGATCGGATTCGGCCGCACCAACTACCGCGACGGCTGCTCGGCGCAGCCCGCTCATCGCCGCGTCTCCGCTGGAACGAATACCGGGCACGGGGGCTGCTTGTCGTCGCCCGGTAGCACCTTCAGCTTCACCCGCATGCCGATGCTCACCTGCATCGGATCCACGTGCTCGACCCGGCTCATCATCCGGAAGCCCTCGTCGAGGTCTATCAGCGCGACGTTGAGGGGCGGCTCGCCCTTGTAGTGGACGACCGTGGTGGCGTGCACGCTGCCCAGCCCCTTCGAGACGCGCCATTCAAGTTTCGCGCCGCCGCTGCCGGGCGCGACCACGCGCGGGAAGAACACCGGCGTCCCGTCGGTTGCTACCTGGTACGCGAGCTCGCCCCTCCTGAGGTGCTCGACATAGACGCCGTACGGCGACTGCTTCTTCAGATCCTGCATTCTTCAGCCGTCACTCGCCAGCCGTCGGTCGTCAGTCGTCACTCATCACGAATCATGCCTCACTCGGCCTTGATTCCCGCCTGCTGCACGACCTTCCCCCACTTGACGGTCTCGGCGAGAATCCACTGCCTGAACTCCTCGGAGGTCTTGCTGACGGACTCGGCGCCTTCCGAGCTGAACCACTTCTGCACTTCCGGCGAGGCGATGACTGCGGTCAGTTCGCTGTGCAGGAGCTTGGTGATAGCGCCGGACGTTCCGGCCGGGACGACGAAGCCCCACCAGTTGTATGCCTCGTAGCCCGGCACGCCGGACTCCGCGATCGTCGGCACGTCGGGCAGGATCGCCAGCCGCTTCGAGCCGCCGACTCCCAGCAGCCTCAATCGCCCCGTACGCACGTGCGGCAGCGCCTGGATGAGCGTGCCGATGATGAGCTCCGTCTGGCCGGCCACGGCCGCGAGCGTTGCCGGCCCGCCTCCCTTGAACGGCACGTGCACGAGGTTGATGCCGGCCATGATCCTGAACATCTCGCTGCCAAGGTGAACGAACGAACCCATACCCGCGGATCCGTAATTCAGCTGGCCGGGCTTCGCCTTCGCAAGCGCGACGAGCTCCTTCGTCGAGTGGACGGGGAGACCGGGAAAGATCGCAAGCGAGTTCGCTCCCCTCCCGAGCATGGTGACCGGGATGAACGCCTTGGCCGGATCGAAGGGGAGTTTGTGCAAGGCGGGGGTGAAAGCGAAGGCAGCGGAGATGACCAGGAGCGTGTAACCATCCGGCGCGGACGTGGCGGCGATCTCGTAACCGATGCGGCCGCCGGCGCCGCCGCGATTGTCGATCACTACCGACCTTCCGAGACGCTCGGCCAACTGTGCCCCGACCATGCGCGACACGATGTCATTGCTGCCGCCCGGCGGGAAGGGCACGATCACGCGGATCGGGCGCTGCGGATATTTTTCAGCCGCGTACGAAGCACCGTGGATCATCAAGACGGCCGCCATCAAAGCGGCCGAAAAGTTAGTGAAATATTTCATATTCGGTCCCTTTCGATAAAGTTTCCGGGTTAACGACCGAGAAACTTGGGCGGGCGCTTTTCCCGGAAGGCGGCCACGCCTTCCTGGTGGTCGTGCGTGAGCCGTGCGCCGGAGACCGCGAGGTTTTCGAGCTCGAGCAGGTGCTCCAGTGTCGGCACGTACATCGAGTGGAACATTTTCTTCGCCAGCTTGAGCGCGTAGGTCGCGGAAGTCGCCAGCTCCCGTGCAAGGGCCTGCGCCTCCGCCTCGAGCCGGTCCTCGGGCACGACCTTCATCACCAGGCCCATGTCGTGCGCTTCCTGCGCGGGCAGCCTTCTTGCCGTATAGACGAGCTCCTTGGCGCGCGCGATGCCGAGCCGCTGCGTGAGGAAGAAGACGGAGCCGCCGTCAGGCGGGATGCCCACTTTCTTGAAGGCCATCAGGAAGTAGGCCGATTCGGCGGCGATGACGAGGTCGCACGCGAGCGCGAGGCTCGCGCCGATGCCGGCGGCGGCACCGCGCACCGCCGCGATAACCGGCTTTTCGAGGTTGTAGAGGTTGATGATCGTGCGCTGGTGGCCCTGCGAGCGCTTGCGGCCGGCCACGACGTCGTAGCTGCCCATCGAGCCGACGTCGCCTCCTGCGCAGAAGGCGCGCCCCGCGCCGGTGAGGATTACCGCGCGGACCTCGTCGTCCCCGGCCAGTGCCGCGAACTGCTCGGCGAGCTCGTGATACATCTCCGCGGAGAGCGCGTTCAACTTGTCCGCACGGTCAATGAGGACCGTGGCGACGCCGTCGTTCTTGGTGACTTTAATGCTCATGAAGCGCTTTCCAAAAAAAAGCTGAAACACGAGGGACACAAAGGGCACGAAGGTCTTCGACAATCATTTTGGGATTTTCCTTTGTGTCCTTAGTGTCCTTTGTGGTTAAAGATCTTGATCCTCTTGATGTTCCTGGCGCCTTTCCGGAAAATTTTTCAATACGAACAATGCGTCGGCGGCGGCAACGCCCTTGCCCGCCTCGCGCACGAACAGCGGATTGATATCGATCTCGGCGATGCGGTCGGAATGGTCCGCGATCAGCAGCGAGACGCGGGAGAGGACATCGGCCAGCGCCGCGGTGTCGAGTGGCGGACGGCCGCGCAATCCGGTGAGTAGCCCTGCGCCCCTGATTTCCATGATCATTTCGCGCGCTTCATCGGTCCCGAATGGCGCGAATCGGTGGGTTACGTCCTTCAGCAGCTCGGTGTAAATGCCGCCGAGCCCGAATGCCACGGTGGGCCCGAAATAAGCGTCGTTCACCGCGCCCACGATGACTTCCATGCCCGAGGCCATCTCCTGCACCAGTATGCCTTCAATGCGGGCACCGGGGTGGCTCTTGTTGGCCGCCGCGAGGATGTCGCGCACCGCCTGCTTGAGCGACTTCAGGTCCGTGACGCCGAGCCGCACGACGCCGGCCTCGGTCTTGTGCGGGATATCGGGCGAGGCGATCTTGACCGCGAGCGGGAACGGCAGGGGCGCGGTCTTGAGCTTTGCGATTCCGTCGTCCGGCAGCAGGACCTCGTTCACGAGCGGTATTCCGTAGCGGCCGAGCAGCGTCTTCGAGCGGTGCTCGCTCAAGGCGGCCCCCGCGCCGCGCAGGTCGAGCGCCTGCCTCGCGATTGCACGCTTGAGCGTGCGATTCGCGCGGCTCTCCCACGCGCGGCGCTGTTCCGAGAATTCGGCGAGCGCGGCCATCGCGCGCACCGTGCGCCCCGGACCCAGGATGCACGGGACGCCGTTCTCCTCCAGGAAGCGCAGGGCCACGGCGTTGTCATCCGGGGAAGTGGGCCAGTTGAGCAGCAGCGGCTTGTCTGTATCGCGCAGCATCTCGATCAAACCCTGCGCCCAGGTGTAGGCAACCTTGCCGCGCGGCGCGCGCGCAACCACCTGGTCTACGTTAGGGTCGGCAAGCACTTCGCGCAGCGCGCGGCTGTAGGAGGCGAAATTGTCGTTGTAGCCGTGCGCCGTGACGTCCAGCGGGTTGCTGACCGTAGCGAAGGACACGAGGATTTCGCGCAGCGTGCGCGCCGTCGCCTCCGACAGCCGCGGCAGTTCCAATCCGGCCTCGATACAGCGGTCGGCGAGCAGCACGCCCGCGCCGCCGGAAATGGACACGGCGCACACACGCCGCCCGCGCGCAGGCTTGCGGGCGAGAAACGCCTTGCTGATATCGATGAGGTCATCCACGTCGCGGATTTCGATGAATCCACCGCGGCGGAACGCGGCGCGGAAGAGCTCGTAGCCCGCGGTCATGCGGGCGGTGTGGGAAACTGCGGCCTTCGCGCCGGCCGCCGTGTTGCCGACCTTCCACACCAGGATCGGCTTGCCGAGCTGGAGCGCGCGCTCCCCGATCGCAACGAGCCGCCGCCCGTCGGCCACGCCCTCCATGAACGCGGTTACGATCTCGACCTCCGGGCGCTCGACGAGCTCGGCCAGCCAGTCGAGAAGGGTCAGGTCGGCTTCATTGCCGGTGGAGATCACGTAATTGAAGCCAAGCCCGTAGTGGCAGGCGATCGCGACCACGCCGAATCCGAACCCGCCCGATTGCGTGACCATGGCGATGGGGCCCGGCTTGAGCGTGCCGAGCTGCATTGTGCCGCCGAAGCCGATGCGGGCGTTGTCCCTCAGATTGAGGAGCCCGAGGCAGTTGGGACCGACGACGCGCACCCCGCCGCGCCGGGCGGCCGCGGCGAGTTTCTCCTGCAATGCTCTTCCCTCGGGGCCGACCTCGCTGAAGCCGGAGGAGAGCACGAGCGCGAAGGGAATGCCGGCCTTTCCGCACTGCTCGATCGCGTCGGGCACGTGATTCGCGGAAAGAACGATCAATGCCACGTCGCACGGGCGGGGCACCTGCGCGAGGTCGGAGTAGCACGCGAGTCCCTTGATCTCGCTGTACTTCGGATTGACCGGGTAGATGCGCCCGCCATAGCCGAAATCGGTGAGCAGTGTCAGTGCCTGCCCGCCGATGCGCGAGGGGTCGTTGGATACGCCGACTACCGCCACCCCGCGCGGATTGAGAAAGCGGGTGAGATCGGGGCGGGCTTCGGGCTGCGCCCGCGCAGCGGACTGGACGGACATCGATCGGGGCATGCGGATGAGCAGACGCGCAATTCTACCCGCGTTGCGTTCGCTGCGCGGGTTTCGTGATCCACGTCCGGGCGGGTTCAACGCTTGCCCCCGGCCATGCGCCTCGCCTCGGGTCTCGCGCGCAGCTTCCAGGTCGCGAGCGGGCCGAGCAGGCCGCCCACACCGAGCGAGCAGAACGCCAGGCCCCAGGCGAGCAGCTCGGTGTTGCCGGGGCGCGTCGCGTCGAGCACCAGACCGAAAATCCAGGGACTCATTGCGCCGGCACCGAAGCCGAGCACCGAGCGCACCGAATAGGCCGCGCCAATGTGGCGCGGTGCGACGAGCTCGGTGATGGCGGTGGAATAAACCGAGGAATCGCCAATCGCGGTAAAGCTATAGAACAATGCGATGAGCACCAGCAGCAGGACGGGCAACCCGTACATCCAGCCGAACGTGAACGAGCAGAACAGGCTCGCGCATGACATGAGCAGTATGGTCAGCGTGCGCCCGATGCGGTCGGAGAGCACACCGCCCGCCACGCTGCCCGCCATGCTCGCGACGTAGGCGAGCGCGGCCAGCATCGCGCCGAGGCTCGCGGCCTCGATCGCGCCGAATCCCGTCTCGCGCGAGGAAGCCGCGAAGTACGCGGGAAGCCACGCCTTCATTCCGAGCAGCTCCCACGAATGGAATACGTAAGCCCAGATGAGCAGCATCGCGGGCCGGTTGCCGACCACCGCCGGCAGCGATCCCTGGGCGGCGTGCTCCGGGGCCGGGGGATGCACCACATTCGGCGTCTGCCGCAGCGCGTACCATGCCATCGCGAGACCGAGGGCGGGCCCGCAGGCAGTCACCACGAATGCCCCACGCCAGCCGACGACCGGCGTGAGCATCCCGGTGAGAAACAGCGAGAGCGCGTAGCCGAAGGATGCGGCGGCGATATAAAAGCCCATGGCGCGTCCGCGGCGCTGCGAGACGAAGCGCTCCGAGATGAGCGTCAACCCGGGCGTGTAGGAGCCCCCGGAAAAGAGACCTGTCAGCCCGTAGAGGATCATGCCAGAGAGGAAATCGTCCGCGAAAACGGCAAACACCAGCGCGGAGGCGGCCGCGGCCACGCTCGAGGAGAGGAACACGCGCTTTGCTCCATAGCGGTCGGCCAGGAACCCGATGGAAAAGAGGGACACGAGGTAGCCGACATGCCACGCGGACTGGATGAGGCCGGCCTCGCTTGCGCTCATGTTCCAGTCCACCATGAGCAGCGGGATCGCCGCGGCGTAGGTGGTGAAGATCAGAGCGAAGGCGGCGCGGCTCAGGCATAGCTGGGCGAGCCACGAGCCTTCGCTCTGCTGCGGGAATGCCGGCACGGGCTGCGCCTACCTGCCCAGAAGGCGAGGCGCACGCTTCTCGCGGAACGCGGCCACGCCTTCCGTGTGGTCGTGGGTGAGAACCGCGGTCGCGCCGTCCTTTTGGAGCGATACGTTCATATGCAAAAACTCCCGGCCACAGAGAGCACAGAGTACACAGAGAAAGACAAGAACGACAGGCACGAATGAAAAACGCACCTCGTTAAGGAAGCATGCATGCTGCTCTGTATTTACTCTTTGCTCACTTGGGAGAGTTTTCCTCCTCTGTGATCTCCGCGGCTGAAGTTCAGATCGAGTCCCAGGAGAATACGTCCGCCGTGCGCTGGAGCGGGACGAACCAGCTTTTGACCGCCGGCAGCATGTGCTCTGCGCAGCTCTCCGGCGTCCAGCCTTCGCCGCGGTGGACGCTGCGCAAGGGGCGGGACTGGCTCATGAGGAAGATCTCGTTCTTGCGCACCGAGAACACCTGCGCGTTGACTTCCCTGGCGGCATCGCTCGCAAGAAACACCGCGAGCGGTGCGTTGTGCTCCGCGGTGACCTGGCTGCGTTGCTCGATGCGCTTCTGCGCCGCGGGGTCCTTTGCCGGGATGGACTGGGTCATGCGCGTCCAGGCGACCGGTGCGATGCAGTTCGAGCGCACGTTGAAGCGCGCCATATCGTGGGCGATCGAGGTCGAGAGCGCGACCATGCCGAGCTTGGCGGCGCTGTAGTTCGCCTGGCCCATGGAGCCGACCAGCCCCGAGGTCGAGGTCATGTGAATGAAGCAGCCGGACTCCTGGCGGCGGAAGTGGTCCGCCGCGTGCCGGCTGCAGTTGAACGCGCCCTTCAGCATCACCGAGACCACCGCATCCCAGTCGGCCTCGGTCATCTTGTGGAAAATGACGTCGCGCAGGATGCCCGCATTATTGACCACGCAGTCGATGCGCCCGAACGTATCCGCGGCGCATTGAATGATCTTCCCCGCGGAAGCGAATCCGGCGACGCTGTCGAAATTGGCGATCGCCTCGCCGCCGGCTTTCCTGATCTCCGCCGCCACTTCGTCCGCGGGCGCCTGGTCGCTGCCTTCGCCGCCGAGCGATGCGCCGATGTCGTTCACGACCACCCTGGCGCCGTGGCTTGCCATGAGCATCGCGATGGCGCGCCCGATCCCGCGCCCCGCGCCGGTCACCACCACCACTTTGCCTTCCACCATGCCGGCCATTGTGTCCGCCTCTGTTCGTGAAACGTGAATCGGAAATCGGGAATCGTGTCCGCTTCTGTTCGTGAAACGTAAATCGTCAATCGTAAATGGTCACCGCGCGAGTTCTCCGATTCACAATTCACCATTCACGATTCACGGCTTCAATTCGGCTCGTCCGTTATTGATTACCGTGACGCCGCGCGAGGGCACCGTAGCGTGGAACGAAACGACGTTCCCGTCGCGCCACATTTCGGTGCGTAGCGTCTCTCCCGGGTACACGGGCGCGGAAAAACGGCCTTCCATCGACACCAGTCGCGCGGGATCGTAACCGCACAATGTCTTCAGGATCGCGTGGCCGGCAATGCCGAAGGTCAGCCGCCCGTGCACGATCGGCATCTTGAAGCCGGCCTTCCGCGCGTAGGCCGGGTCGGCGTGCAACGGATTGTAATCTCCCGACAGCCGGTAGATCAGCGCCGCTTGCGGCAGCGTCGGCAGATCGCAGACGTGGTGGGGCGACCCCCCGGGAACCGGATGGGGCTCTCGTAGCGGCCCGTCCGGCCCGCCGAAGCCGCCGTCGGCGCGGCAGAAGGTGGTGGAGGCGAGGGTGCAGATCAATTCGTTGCCCGCCTTCTCGCGCACCGTGCATTCGGTCATGATGAGCGCGCCCTTGTCCTTGCCTTTGTCCACCACGCCGGTAATGCGCGTGTGCCCGGCGACCACGCCTTCCACCGGCAGCGGCCGGTGGATGCGGAAGCCCTGCTCGCCGTGAACGACGTGGCTGCGCGTGATGCCGAGTTCCGGGTTCGCGTGCCAGGGTCCCGGGTAGCCCAATATGATCGCCATCGTCGGCAGCGCGTGGAGTCGCTCCTCGTACACGAACTTGAGCTGCTCGGCGTCGCACGGATCGGCGCCAAGGCCGACCCCGAGCGCGTAGAGGATGGTGTCGCGGCGCGTCAGGCGCTGCTCGACCACGGGGATCTTCCAGCTGAGCAGCTTTTCGTAATGGATCGGCACCGCTTGCGGCCTTCGCCTTGCGCTGGGAAGTGGAGAGCGGCCGGGTTGTCCGCCGCGGCAAACCGCCCGCAGCGTTCGAATTTTCCGGTGGGCGCGCTATACTAACATACGCTAAAACGCGCGAAAAAACGGCAGGCATGCCGCTCAAGCTCACTTCAACTGCGTTCGCGCACAATGGGGAGATCCCGAGGCGCCACACCTGCCAGGGCGAGGACGTTTCGGTCCCGCTCGTGTGGAGCGGGGCGCCGGCCGGAACCCGGAGCTTCGTGCTGATCGTGGACGACCCCGATGCGCCCGATCCCGGGGCGCCGAAGATGACCTGGGTGCACTGGGTGCTCTACAACATCCCGGCCACGGCCACCGGGCTCAAGGAAGCGATCAAGGCGGGGGAGCTGCCGCCGGGCACGTGCCAGGGGTTGAACGACTGGAAGCGCGCCGGTTACGGCGGGCCGTGCCCGCCGATCGGGCGCCACCGCTATTTCCACAAGCTCTACGCGCTGGATACCGTGCTGCCCGCCATGGAGATCCCGGCCAAGGCCGAGCTCGAGCAGGCGATCAAGGGGCACGTGCTGGAGAAGTCCGAGCTCGTCGGCACCTACCAGAAAGCGTAAGCTCGCGATTCGCCCGCGGGCGCGACCGGATCCGCGTGAGCGTTCACGCCGCCCGGGCGGCGGCCGCTTTCGAGTACACCCGCTGGTCCATGTGGCGCAGGCGCACGGCCATCACCCGCATCATCTGCAGGGCGAAGTCCGGAGTCTGTTGCACCAGATAGGAAAAGCGCTTCTGGTTGATGGACCAAAGCTTGCAATGGGTGCGCGCCACGGCGGTGGCGCTGCGCGGCGCGGCGTCGATCAGGGACATTTCGCCCAGGACGCCGCCCGGCCCCAACCGTTCGACCAGCACATTGTTGACGAGCAGTTCGACTTCACCTTCGACGACGACGTACATCCAGTCGCCGTGCTGTCCCTCGCTGAAGATCCGCTGGCCGCACGCGAACGCTTGAACGTAATCCCCGTTGGGCGGCATGGTGGTCACGACCATATCGTTTCCCCCGAAGCAAGAAACGTCTGCATCCTACTGTTTTAAAAGGGGAGAGGCGGTGACTTCCATCACGACCGTTTGGCGCCGGGAGCGCGCGGCCGTGATGCAGTTCACGGCCCGGGAGCCGCGCGGGGAACCCGGCCCGCTCAGCGGGGCTTGCGGAAGAGCGCGATCCGGTTCGAGTTGGTGCCGAGGCGGTTGTTCGCCACGCCCCAGATGTTGGCGGTCTTGGTGAAGCGCTGCGCGTTGATGAGGATCGCCTCGCAGGTGAATCCTGAATCCGTACCGAGCGGCGCGATGATCTCCTCGAGCCTTACCGTGCCGCGCCGCACTTCTCCGACCTCGAATGCGAGCCATCCTCCGGGCCGCGTCACGCGATAGAGCTCGGCCAGCACCCGCGCCATCGCCATGGCCCAGTCCTCGGGCGTCTTCGCCATCGTGATGCGGCTGCCCACGGTATCCGCGTCAAAGCCGTTGAACCAGCAGCGCAGCCAGTTATCGCGCGAGTATTGCACGACGTCGAGAAACGGGGGCGAAGTGACCGTCAGGTGCACGCTGTTCGTGGAAATCGCCGGCGTCGCGGAGGCGTCGTTTTCGAGGAACAGCGCGCGCTCGGCCGCCGCGTGCAGGCGCCAGCGGTCGGCGGCGGTCAGGCCCGCCTGGAGCTGCATGGATTTGCGAAGGATCAGCGCGCGGACGTCGCGGTACTGCGGCTGCTGCTCGAGCTTGGCGTTGATGCGGATCTGGTCTTCCGGCGAGACCGCCTGGTTCGGGGGCAGCGTGTATACCGAGAAGAAGCCGGGCGAATGGCCCGTCAGGCGGCTCGTCGCCACCATGCGAATCCAGCGGTCGACGCTGTCTTCCGCGCCCTCGCGGCGGCGGCGGTTCAGGTACCGCCGCAGTCCGAGGATCTCGTGGAGCGTGTTGTGGTGGAAGAACATGGACAGATCGATCCCGCTTGCGGCATTGGCCGCGAATCGCAGCGACCGCAGCCGCTTGTCCACTTCCGCGACGCAGGGCAGCTCGAGCCTCGGGCGCGTGAGGATGGCCGAGAGCGGGTTCGTGTCGTTGGTGATCACCGTGCGCCCGTGCAGGGCGGCCTCCACGGTGGTGGTGCCGCGGCCGCTGAAAGGGTCGTAGACGACATCGCCTTCGGCGGTCAGCCGCTCGATGAAGTACGCCGGCAGCTGGGGCTTGAAGCACGCGCGGTAGGAGATCTCGTGGATCGAGTTCGCCTGCCGCTGGCGGCTCGTCCATAGCTCCGCCTCGAACACCGGCACGGCGAGAGTCGTCGCGCTCTTAACGGCTTCCTTGTGGCGGCTCTCGTAACTCGGGGTTAACTCCAGCTTCCGCGACGCGGCAGACGGCTTCAGATTGAGCATGCCGGTTGCACCCTCCGGTACGAAATGCGGCTGATGGTACGCCGCTACGCAAAAAAGTACAAGCTGCGCGCGATCGTACGCCGGTTCGGGAAAAAGTACAAGCCCCAAGGCTTTGGTCGGACGTTGATCCGGCAAACTTCTTAATGCTGCCGCCAGGCGATGGCGGGTGGACTTCGTGAAAACCTTGACTAGCGCGATTGCGAGATGCGTTCGTCGAGCGCTTCGATCCAGTGCCGCACGGGCAGCGCGGTCGCGCTCTGCAGGTGCGCCTGGCAACCGATGTTCGCGGTGAGGATTGTCCGCGGACTGCCGCTCGTCAGCGCGGCGATCTTGTTGCCAAGCAGCTGGCGCGAGAGCTCCGGCTGGAGTATGGAATACGTGCCTGCCGAGCCGCAGCACAGGTGCGCGTCGGGCACCGGCGTGAGCTCGAACCCGAGTTCGACGAGAAGCGCCTCCATCGAGCCTTTCTGCTTCGTCCCGTGCTGCAGGGTGCAGGGCGCGTGGAACGCTACGCGGTGAGCGGTGAGCGGTAAGCGGTGAGCGGTGAGCAGCTTGTTCTTTTCGGCGGCGATCACCTCGCCGATGTCCTTCGCGAGATCGGAGATCCGCTTTGCCTTCGCGGCGTAGGCCGGGTCGCGGGCGAGCGCATGTCCGTAGTCCCTGACCATGACGCCGCAGCCGCTCGCCGTCGTCACGACCGCCTCCGCGCCGCGCTCGAGGCGCGGCCACCAGGCATCCACGTTGCGCCGCATGTAATCGAGCGCCTCTTCCTGCGCGGTGAGGTGGAACGACACTGCGCCGCAGCAGCCGGCCTCGGGCGCGCGCACGAGCGTGATTCTGATCCGGTCGAGCACCCGCGCGGCGGCGGCATTGGTCGCGGGCGAGAGGCTCTGCTGCGCGCAGCCCTCGAGCACCAGCATCTTGCGGGGGTGCTCGCGTTCCGGCCACGGTTTTGCGGGCGCGACATTCCCCGGCACCTTGCGTCTCAACGCGGCGGGCAGCAGCGGGCGCGCAAGCCGTCCCAGCCTGAGCAGGGGACCGAACAATCCGGGTTTCGGGACCACTGCACGCAGTATCCGGCGCTCGATGCTTGCAACGGCGCCGCGCGCGACCCGCTCGTCCACGAGCTTGCGCCCGATGTCGAGCAGCCGGCTGTAGTGCACGCCCGAGGGGCAGGTCGTCTCGCACGCGCGGCAGGTGAGGCAGCGGTCGAGATGCAGCTGCGTCTTCGCGGTCGGCCGCGCGCCCTCGAGCACCTGCTTCATCAGGTAGATGCGCCCGCGCGGTCCGTCGAGCTCGTCGCCCAGCAGCTGGTAGGTCGGGCAGGTCGCGGTGCATAAACCGCAGTGCACGCAGTTGCGCAGGACCGCGTCGGCTTCGCGGCCCTCGGGTGTGTCCTTGATGAACGGTGCGAGGTTCGTCTGCATTTATGAAAGGCGTGAACAGCGAACAGTGAACAGTGAACGGGACGCACAAAGTCGAGCCATGATGCCGCCTCTCTGATTACCGTTCACCGTTTACCGTTCACCGTTCGCTAGAGGTCGGGATACATGCGCCCCGGATTGAGAATGCCTGCCGGGTCGAAATTCTGCTTGAGCCGCCGGTGCAGTTTCATCAGCGCCGCAGGCAGGGGGTGGAATGCCCCTGCGGACTTGTCCTCCGCCCGGAACAGCGTTGCGTGGCCGCCCGCGCCCGCCGCGGCATCGCGTACCATCGCGGCACCGGCATCGGACTTCAACCAGCGCAGAGCGCCGCTCCATTCGATGAGCTGGGTTCCCGGGAGATCGAGCGGCGGCATCGAGGACCGCACCGACAGGCGCCACAGCGGGCCCGGTTGCCCGAAGAATTCGAGCCGCTGCTCCCGCACCTTCTCCCAGAACGCGGTGCCGTCCGCGACTTCCTCTCCGCCCATCTTTTCCCGCGCCGCCCGCACGCCCGCCTCGGCGCCCGACAGGCGGAAGCAGAGCTGGTTCCCGGCATGGCAGCTCGCGGAAAAGGGCAGCGGCATGCGCGACCATTCGTCCATGAGCGCGAGTGCCTCGGTCTGGCTGTGCTCGCGGCGCAGCGTGATCTCGGCCACCGGCAGCGGCAATACCTTGAGCGAGACCTCGAGCAGCACCCCGAGCGTGCCGAGCGAGCCCACCATCAGGCGAGAGACATCGTAGCCCGCGACGTTCTTCATCACCTGTCCGCCGAACCTGAGCTCGTTGCCGCTCCCGTCGAGCACGCGGACCCCGAGCACGAAGTCGCGCACCGCGCCGGCGTAGACCCGGCGCGGACCGGAAAGCCCGGTGGCGATGCAGCCGCCGAGCGTGGCACCTTCGCCAAAGCGCGGCGGTTCAAACGCCAGCATTTGCCCTTCCGCGCGCAGCGCGGCATCGATCTCCGCGAGCGGAGTTCCGGCGCGTGCGGTGATCACGAGCTCGGTCGGCTCGTACGAGACGATGCCGCGGCAGGCGCGGGTATCGAGCACATCGCCGCGCGTTTCCCCGCCGTAGAAATCCTTGGTCCCTCCGCCGCGGATGCACAAGGGCCGGCGCCGAGACGCTGCCTCACGAATCGTCCGCGACAGATTTTCAATGACATCCTGCATGGATGAATGTGACGAGCGCGGCCCTGTTCCAAGTTTAAAGTTCAAAGTTCCGGGTCAAACCTTGAACCTTGAACCTTGAACCTTGAACCTTGAACCTTGAACCTTGAACCTTGAACCTTGAACCTTGAACCGGATCTTCACCGCCCCGTCAGAAGCGGGGCAGGTCGGGAAACTTTTCCTCGCCCGAGTGCACGTGCATGCGCCCGAACTCGGCGCAGCGCGAGAGCGTGGGCACCGCCTTGCCCGGATTGAGCAGCCCGTGCTCGTCGAAGGCGCGCTTGACGCCGTGGAACGCCTCGAGCTCGGCTCCACGGAACTGCACGCACATCTGGTTGATCTTCTCGACGCCCACGCCGTGCTCGCCGGTGATGGTGCCGCCGACTGCGACGCAGAGCTCGAGGATCTCGGCGCCGAACTCCTCGGTTCGCTGCAGCTCGTCCGCGACGTTGGCGTCGTAGAGTATCAGCGGGTGCAGGTTGCCGTCCCCCGCGTGGAACACGTTGGCGCAGCGCAGGCCGTACTTCTGCTCCATTCGGGCGATCTTGCGCAACACCTCGCCCAGCCGTTTCCTCGGGATGGTGCCGTCCATGCAGTAATAATCGGGAGAGATGCGCCCGACCGCGGGGAACGCGGCCTTGCGCCCGGCCCAGAAGCGCAGCCGCTCCGCTTCGTCGCGCGAGACCTGGGTCTGGACCGCGCCGCTTTCTTCCATGATCTTCTGGACGCGCTCGATCTCCTCGGCGACCTCCTCCTCGGTGCCGTCCGACTCGCACAACAGGATCGCCGCGGCGTCGGTGCGATAGCCGGCGTGCACGAACTCCTCGACTGCGCGTGTCGCCGCCTGGTCCATCATCTCAAGTCCCGCGGGAATGATTCCCGCCGCGATCACGCTGGCCACCGCGTGGCCCGCTTTCTCCGTATCGTCGAACGCCGCCATCACGACCTGCGCACAGACTGGCTTGGGCAGGAGCCTCACCGTGACTTCGGTGACGACCCCGAGCATCCCCTCGGAGCCGGTCATGAGCGCGAGCAGGTCGTATCCGGCCGAATCGAGCGCTTCGCTTCCGACCTCTACAATCTCGCCCTCGATCGTCGCCACCCGCAGCTTCAGGATATTGTGCACCGTGAGTCCGTACTTCAGGCAGTGCACGCCCCCGGAATTCTCGGCGACATTGCCGCCGATGGTGCACGCGATCTGGCTCGAGGGGTCGGGCGCATAGTAGTAGCCGTGCGGCGAGGCGGCCTCCGAGATCGCGAGGTTGCGCACGCCGGGCTGGACGCGCGCGGTCCGCGAGCGGGGTTCGACCTCGAGGATGCGCATGAACTTCGCGAGAGAGAGCAGCACCCCGTTGCCGAGCGGAAGGGCGCCGCCCGATAGCCCGGTGCCCGCGCCGCGCGCGACGACCGGCACCCGCATTTCGTTGCAGGTGCTGAGAACGCGGCACACCTGCTCTTCGGTATCCGGCAAGGCCACGACCATCGGCACCTGGCGGTACGCGGAGAGCCCGTCGCATTCGTAGGGCTTCACGTCCTCCTCGTCGAAAAGCACCGCCGATTCAGGCAGAAAGGCGCGAAGCGCGGACACAACCTGGCGCTGGCGCGCGAGATCGACGAGGAGCTTCTCAGCAACCACCCTCATACGACGATTCTAGCAAACGCGGGGGTGACGAGCGTCCTTGACGGCGCGTGGCTCGAAACGGTAGGTTGGCAGCATGGAGTCCGCCGGAGCGTGACGGCACCAATTTTGAATTGGAGGCGGCGAACATGAGCGTCAGGGGCTGGATGATTTTCGTCACGGGTGTTGCTCTGTGGCTGGGGGTGCAGGCGGGCGCGGGCGCCGCGTCGAAGCAGGAAATCGACGCGGAAGTGCGTGAAGCGCTCCAGAATTTCTACAGGCACACCGGCGCGGGCAGGGACCTTTCGCAGAAAGCCGCCGGCATGCTGATCTTTCCCAAGGTCTACAAGGCCGGTATCGGCATCGGCGGCGAGTACGGCGAGGGCGCCCTGCTGGTGAGGGGCCGCACCGCGGCCTACTACAATCTCGCGGCGGCTTCGATCGGCTTCCAGTTGGGCGCGCAGATGCGCTCGCAGATCATCCTTTTCATGAACGAGAAGGTGCTCGCGGACTTCCGCAGGCGCCAGGGCTGGCAGGCGGGAGTGGATGGCAGCGTGGCGCTCGCCACGCTCGGCGCCGGGGGCGAGATCTCGACCGACACGGTCAAGGAGCCCATCATCGGCTTCATTTTCTCGAACAAGGGGCTGATGTACAACCTGACCTTCCAGGGCACCAAGATCTCGCGCATCGAGCGCTAAGGTTGCGTATTACTTCGCAACCTCGTGGTTCGCCATCTTCTCGAGCGCGCGCACGAGCGCCGAATGATCCCACTTCGCGCCGCCGTTCGCGGCGCACGCGTTGAACAATTCCTGCGCCGTAGCGGTATTCGGTAGACTCAGCCCCATCGCTCTGGCCCCGGCCAAGGCAAGGCTTAGATCCTTTTGATGTAATTCGATCCTGAATCCGGGATCGAACGTGCGCTTGATCATGCGCTCGCCGTGCACTTCCAGGATGCGCGAGGCGGCGAAGCCGCCCATCAGCGCCTGGCGCACCTTGGCGGGATCGGCGCCGGCCTTGGAGGCGAAGAGCAGCGCTTCTCCCACTGCCTCGATGTTCAGGGCAACGATGATCTGGTTCGCGACCTTGCAGGTCTGCCCGTCTCCGTTGCCACCGACCCGCGTGATGTTCTTGCCCATGAGCTCGAAGACGGGCTTGACCTTGTTGAACGTCGCCTCGGAGCCGCCCACCATGATCGTGAGCGCCGCGTTCTTGGCGCCGACTTCGCCGCCGGAGACCGGGGCGTCGATGTACTCGCAGCCGAGCGCGTTGATCCTTTTCGCGAACGTCTTGGTCTCGATCGGCGAGATCGAGCTCATGTCGACCACGATCTTGCCCTTGGAAAGGCCCTCGGCCACGCCGCCCGCGCCGAAGAGCACCTTCTCCACGTCCGGCGTGTCGGGGACCATGGTGACGATGATTTCCGACTTATGCGCCACTTCCTTCGCGCTGGCGCAGGACTTGCCGCCCGCGGCGGTGAGCTCCTGAGGCACGCCGCTGCGCGAATGGAGAAACAGCGTATGCCCGCCCTTGATGAGATTGGCCGCCATGGGCTTGCCCATGATGCCGAGGCCGATGAAGCCGATGTTGCTCATTGTTCCCTCCTTGATCTGGAGAACGAATTTTGCCACAGCGCGGCCGCGCCGCGAACGCGCGCGGGTAGAGACGAGAGGTTATCTGGCGAGCCGCTCGCGCGCGACCGGCTTTTCGCCTCGAAACACGAGCTGGCTTGCGACTACGGCGGCGACCAGCGCGGCCCCGATCAGGTCGGTGACGAGTCCGGGCTTGATCAGCAATAACGCGGAAGTTCCCAGGAAGATGCGCTCCCAAATGCGCGCTTCGCGCAGCAGGTAGCCGAACAGCCCGGCGGCGAGAACGACGACTCCAACGCTTGCGGTGGCCGTCGATAGCAGTATCGTCTGCCAGTTGCCGATCATCAGCAGGGAGTTCTCGAATATGAACATGAATGGCACGATGAAACCCGCAGCGCCTACGCGCATCGCCGCCCAGCCCGCCTGCCATAAGTTGGCTTTGGCAAGCCCCGCCGCGGCATAGACTGCGAGCGCGACCGGCGGTGTGATCGCGGACAGGATGGCGAAATAGAATGCGAACATGTGCGCCGCCGGCGGGATCGCGCCGAGCTTGATGACCGCCGGCACCAGCAACGCCACCATGACGATGTAGGCGGGCGTCGTCGGCATCCCCATGCCGAGGATGATGCCTGCGAGCATGGTGAGAATAAGCGCGAGGGGCAGCATTTCCTTCGCCAGCCCCACCACCACGCTGGTGAAGTTGATGGCCGCGCCGGTGATCGTGATCACGCCGATGATGATTCCGGCGCACGCGCAGGCGAGCGCCACCGCGATGGAATTCTTCGCGCCGTCCTCGAGCGCGTCCCACACCGTCCGCCACGTGATGCCTTTGCGCGTCCCCTTGCGCAGCAGCGCGACGGGCACGCAGGAAAGCGTTCCGGCGAGCGCGCACAGCGGCGCGCTGTAACCCGCAATCAGTCCGAACAGAATCACGAGAATTGGCGTGAAAAGATGCCCGCGCTCGAGCATGACGTCCTTGAAGCGGGGTATCTCCGAGCGCGGCAGGCCGAGCAGCCCGATGCGCTTCGCCTCGAAATGCACGGCCGCGAATACCGCGAGGTAGTAGAGCAACGCGGGAATGAAAGCCCATAACGCGACCTGGAAATAGCTCACGGCGAGGAATTCCGCCATCACGAACGCCGCCGCGCCCATGATCGGGGGCATGATCTGCCCGCCGGTGGATGCGACCGATTCGACCGCGGCCGCGATGTGCGGGCGAAAGCCGCTGCGCTTCATCAACGGAATCGTGATCGGGCCGTCCACCAGCACGTTCGCAACGGCGCTCCCGGAAACGGTGCCGAAAAGGCTTGAGCTCACTACCGCGACCTTGCCGGGCCCGCCAGCGGTGTGACCGGTGAGGGAGAGCGCGAAATCCATGAACAGCCTGCCCACCCCGGTGCGCTCCATGAAAGCGCCGAAAAGCACGAAGAGAATCACGTAGGCAGCGGACACGCCCAGCGTCGGGCCAAAGATGCCTTCAGTCGTGAGATACATGATCTCGATCAGCTGCTCGGGGCGGGTCCTGGAATAGAACAGGGCGTAGACGAGAAAAATGACCGCGGTCACCGGCAACGGCCAGCCGATCACGCGCCGCGTCGCCTCGAGCACGACCGCGGTGAAAATGAAACCGAGCACGAGCTCGGTCTGGGTCGGGTCCTCTACGAACACGAAGCGCGAGATGAGGTGCTCGTGGTTCACCCAGACGTAGACGATGGTGACGGCGGAAGCAGCGATGAAAAGAAGATCGAGCCAGGAAGCCCGTGCGCCTTCGCGCCGGACGAAGCCCGGAAAGAGCAGGAACACCAGCGCCAACGCGAACAGCAGGTGGGTGCTGCGAAAGAATAGCTGTTGAGGTGCGCCGATGAAGGCGACCGTGAGATGGTACAGTGACATGCCGACCGCGATCAGCGCGATCGTGCCCTTCAGCACGCGCGCGACGGTCATCGGCTCTGCTCTGCGGTCGGACAAAAAAACAGCGGCGCGAAGGTTCGCGCCGCTGTTTTCAGATCAGGCGCTATAGCGCCTTCGAGTCCTGATAGAATTTCCTGGCGCCCGGATGCAACGGTATGCCGAGATCAGTCGCCATGTCTTTCACCGAAAGGCCCTTCACCGCGGCGACGACGTGGCCGAGGTTTTCGACGTTGCTCGCGAGCGCCTTGGTGATGTTATAGACCAGAGCCTCGGGCAATTTGCAGCTCGCGATCAGGTGAGTCCAGGTGCCGATCGTCTGCACGTCCCTGTCCTGCTTCGGATAGCTTCCCGCCTTGATGATGCGCTTGTCGTAGCCCCGGTTCATCTGCTGAATCGCCTTGAACTTGTCGTCGGGGAAATCGATCACGCGGATGTCGCGGGCCGACGCGAGGTCCATGACCGCAGAGGCCGGCACCGTCGTGACCAGCGTGAAGATCTGGGCGTGCCCGTCCTTCAGCTGGGACACCGAGTCGGTGTAGGAGCCGAAGTTCACTTTTGACATCTTGCCGTAATCGAGCCCGTACACTGACAACGCATCGCGCGTCATCTGCTCGCCGGTGTTGCCTTTCTGCTGGGTGGTAAGCGCCTTGCCCTTGGCTTCACCGAGGTTTCTCACTCCCGAGTCGGCAAGCGCGACCGCATGGAAGTACTGGAAATAGAGCGTGGCGACATGGCACACATTGTCGGTCTTCTGCTTGAAGGGATCGCGGCCATTCACTCCGTCGAAAGTGGAGCTGGCGTTGCCGAAGCCGAGTTCCGCCTTTCCGGTCTGCACGCCCAGCACGTTGGATATCCCGGCCCCGGGCGCGACCTGCATCCTGACCCCCGGGATGTTCTTCTCGAGTATGCCCTGAATCGCGCCTCCCAGCGGGTACCATGAACCGCCTTGCGGTCCGGTCATCATCCTGAGTTCTTGCGCAGAAGCGGGTGTGCCCGACAGTGTGGCCGCCGACACGGCCGCGAACATGGCGACAAACAAGATGCGTTTCATGACTCCTCCTGTGGTGGACGACGCTGCCGCTGTTGGGCGGCCGGACGGGAACAGACAGTGAATTGTGTGACGGCGGCCTTGCGCAAGTCAAGCGAGGCCGTTGTCCGTCGGATACGGCGTCTCAAGCCTTCAGAAACGGCTTGATCCAGTGGATCCCGTCCGTGGTATTGGTGAGCGGCTTGTACTCGCACCCGACCCAGCCCGTGTAGCCGACGCGGTCCAGGTGCTCGAACAGGAACGCGTAATTGATCTCGCCGGTTCCGGGCTCGTGCCGCCCGGGGTTGTCCGCGATCTGTATATGCGAAATCAGCCGGAGGTTGTTCTCGATGGTCGCGGCAAGGTCGCCTTCCATGATCTGGGCGTGGTAGACGTCGTATTGCAGGTAGAGATTGTCGGAGCCGGCCGCCTTGATGATGTCGAGCGCCTGCTTCGGTGAGGCCAGGAAGAAGCCGGGGAAGTCGCGCGTGTTGATCGGCTCGATCAGCAGCCGGATTCCGGCATCCTTGAGCCGTGGCGCGGCGAACTGCAGGTTCCTGATGAACGTCTCCCGCGCGTCCGACGGGTCCAGATGAGGCGGGCGGATGCCGGCGAGACAGTTCAGCTGCTTGCAGCCGAGCGCGGTCGCGTATTCGATCGCGGTGCCGACTCCGTCCTGGAACTCCCTGGCGCGGGCCGGGTGGCAGGCGATCCCGCGCTCGCCCTTCGCCCAGTTGCCGGCGGGCAGGTTGTGCAGCACCTGCGCGAGCTTGTGCTTTTGCAGCTGTTCGGCGAGATGTTCCTTCTGGTAGTCGTAGGGAAACAGGTACTCGACCCCGGTAAAACCCCACTTGTGGGCGACCGCGAAGCGATCCATGAATTCCAGCTCGTTCCAGAGCATCGTCAGGTTGGCGGCGAACTTCGGCATTTCGTTTCTCGTGTATGCTGAACAGAAAGCGAATTGAACGGTGTCATCGACATCCGTTCGAATGAGCGGACGGACAATTATAATGCGCGAAATGGCCGAGCCGAAACCTCGCATTGCCGCGATCCTGCTGGCAGCCGGCACCGGATCGCGCTTCGGTGGGCACAAGCTGCTGCATCCGCTCGAGGACGGCGCGGCAATCGCCGCGCATGCGGCGCGCAATCTGCTCGCCGTGCTTCCGGACGTGATGGCGGTGGTGCGGCTGGCCGATCCGGTCGGCACCACGCTGGAGGAGGAAGGCTGCCTCGTGACGGCATGCCCGGCGGCCTCGCGCGGCATGGGCGCGAGCCTCGCGCACGGCGTCGCGTACGCAACCGGAGCCGATGGATGGGTGGTCGCGCTCGCGGATATGCCACGCATCCGTCCCGACACGATCCGGCGCGTGGTGTCCGCGCTCGAGGCGGGCGCGCTCGTGGCCGCGCCTACGTACAAGGGGGAGCGCGGCCACCCGGTCGGGTTTAGCGCGGCGCTGCGCCAGGAGCTGCTCGCGCTCGACGGCGATCACGGTGCGCGCGAGGTCCTGGAGCGTCATCGCGACGCGCTCACGCTGATCGAATGCGACGATCCCGGCGTTCTCTTCGATGTCGACCGCAAGCAGGACCTTGCCGCCGCACCGTAAGCCGGGCGATCGCGGCCGGTTCCGGTCGCAGTTCCTTGACGCTCGCAGGAGCCGATGCGAGACTCGCCCAGGCCGGGTGAGCCACGAGCCGGGCACTGCACGCAATAACTGAACCGAAGTCTGCCGCTTACCGCTTACCGCTTACCGCTTACCGCTTACCGCTTACCGATCACCGTTCACGGATTGTTTCAATGAACCGATTCGAAGGCACCGACACCTACGTCGCGACCGATGACCTGATGATGGCGGTCAACGCCGCGATCGTGCTGGAGCGCCCGTTGCTCGTGAAAGGCGAGCCCGGGACGGGAAAGACGATGCTCGCGATCGAGACCGCGAAAGCGCTCAACCGCCCGATCTTCGAATGGCACATCAAGTCCACGACCAAGGCGCAGCACGGGCTCTACGAGTACGACGCAGTCTCCCGGCTGCGCGACTCCCAGCTCGGGGACCCGCGCGTGCACGACATCCGCAACTACATCGTTCCCGGCATGCTCTGGAGCGCGTTCGTGGCCGACGTCCCGGCGGTACTGCTGATCGACGAGGTCGACAAGGCCGACATCGAGTTTCCGAACGACCTCCTGCGCGAGCTCGACCGAATGGAGTTCTACGTGTACGAGACGCAGGAGCTCGTGCGCGCAAGGCACCGGCCGCTCGTCGTCATCACGAGCAACAACGAGAAAGAGCTCCCCGACGCGTTCCTGCGGCGCTGTTTCTTCCACTACATCCGCTTTCCCGACAACGAGACGATGGAGCGTATCGTGCGCGTGCACTATCCCGGCATCAAGAAGCAGCTGCTCCGGGAGGCGCTGGAAGCGTTCTTCGAGATCCGGGAAGTGCCGGGGCTCAAGAAGAAGCCCTCCACCTCGGAGCTGCTCGACTGGCTGAAGCTGCTCATGGCCGAGGACATTCCGCCGGAGGCGCTGCACAGCCAGGACACACACAAGATCATCCCGCCGCTGCACGGGGCGCTCATCAAGAACGAGCAGGACGTGCATCTGTTCGAGCGCCTCGTCTTCATGTCGAGGCGCAAGACGTGAGGGGTAGCCGTGGGCGGTAGGCGGAGCGCCATCCGCAGTGCCGCGCTGCGCGGTTTCCCGCCGGTGATCGACCGGAGAGTCCGGACGCTCATCCTGGGCAGCTTTCCGAGTGAAGCGTCGCTTGCGAAGGCCCAGTACTACGGTCACGCGCAAAACCAGTTCTGGCGCCTCGTCGGGCGCGTCATCGACGCGCCGCTGCACGAAATGCCGTACGAAGCGAGGCTCGAAGCGCTGCTCGCGCGGCGCATCGGATTGTGGGATGTGATCGGAACCTGCGAGCGCGAGGGTAGCCTCGATAGTGCAATCCGCAACGCGACGCAAAACCGCTTTCGGCGCGTAACACGCGTCGCGACGGAATTGCGGCGTGTTTGCTTCAACGGGAAGACTGCCGCGACGCTGGAACCCTGGTTCTCGGAGCAGGGCTACGCGACGTTCGTACTGCCATCGTCCAGTCCCGCGAACACGATGGCGTTCCGGACAAAGCTGCGTTCGTGGCGGCGAGCATTGATGCCCGGTGGAACCGGCAACAGGCGAAGTTCCATTCACCGTTCACCATTCACCGTTCACCGAATCTAATGCTGATCGAGTTCTTCCTCAAGCTGAAGGAAGGCGGCGTCCCGGTCTCGATCAAGGAATTCCTGACATTGATCGAGGCACTGGCCAAGCGCGTCGCGTTCGGCAGCATGGAGGAGTTCTACTACCTCGCGCGCACGTGCCTGGTGAAGGACGAGAAGTACTTCGACCGCTACGACCGGGCGTTCGCCGCCTACTTCAAGGGCATCGTGGAGGTCGAAGGAATCACGGTCGTAATTCCTGAGGAATGGTTGAAAAGGCTCGCCGAGAAGGTCCTGACCGAGGAGGAGAAGAAACTCATCGGGTCGCTCGGGGGCTGGGACAGGCTGATGGAGACGCTCAAGAAGCGCCTCGCGGAACAGAAGGGCCGGCACCAGGGCGGGGGCAAGATGATCGGCACCGCGGGCACGAGTCCCTACGGCGCATGGGGCTACAACCCCGAAGGCATCCGCATCGGCCAGCCCGAGTCGCGGCACCGGCGGGCGGTCAAGGTGTGGGACGAGCGCCAGTACCGCAATTTCGACGATACGGTGGAGCTCGGCACGCGCAACATCAAGGTGGCGCTAAAAAGGCTGCGCCGGTTCGCGCGCACCGGCGCGCCGGAAGAGCTCGACCTCGACGATACCATCCGCTCCACCGCCAGGAACGCCGGGTGGCTGGATCTCAAGATGGTGCCGGAGCGGCACAACGCGGTGAAGGTGCTGCTGTTCCTCGATGTCGGCGGATCGATGGACGACCACATCCGCATCTGCGAGCAGCTCTTCTCCGCCGCCCGCTCCGAGTTCAAGCACCTCGAGTACTTCTACTTCCACAACTTCCTCTACGAGCGGGTATGGCGCGACAATCGCCGGCGCGCGACGGAAAGGATGGCAACGTGGCAGGTCCTTCACACGTACCCGCACGATTACAAGGTGATCCTGGTGGGCGACGCCACCATGAGCCCGTACGAGATCGCCTATCCGGGCGGGAGCGTCGAGCACACCAACGAGGAGGCGGGCGCGGTGTGGCTGCAGCGGCTGCTCACGGTCTATTCCAGCGCGATCTGGCTGAATCCTCAGCCCGAGCCGGTATGGGACTACCACGAGTCCATCGGGATCACGCGCCGGATCATGGGCGATCGCATGTTTCCGTTGACGCTCGAAGGGCTCGACCGCGGAATGAGACTTTTGTCGAAGTCTCATTAATGGGACGCAGGCCGCTGCGCCCAAGGTTGCGCGGATGTCGGAAGTCAGTTCAGCAGAATGTCTCGCTTTTTTCCGGATAGTCGGTAAAATTGCGGCAGCCGTCGGTCCGGATTGACCGATATTTGTAGCGAGGTCGGGACGATGACCGATCGCGATGCAGACCCTTTGACCCAGACGCGGGCAATGCGGTTGCAATTCGACCGCTACGTGCTCGATCTGGAACGCGGCTCCCTCCTTCTCGACGCGAACGAAATTCCGCTGCGACCTAAGACGTTCGCGGTCCTGCGCTGCCTCGTCGAGCATTCCGGACGGCTGGTCTCGAAGGAAGAGCTCTTTGCCGCGGTCTGGCCGAATCTCGTCGTCACGGACGATGCCTTGGTGCAGAGTATCGGCGAGCTGCGGCGGGCGCTTGGAGACGACGGGTCGCGCCTCATCACGACGATTCCACGCCGCGGGTATCGATTCGAATCCCCCGTGTTGGCTGCCGCGACGGCGGGCCAGTCTCCGGTCGAGGCTGGGCTGGTTCCCACTGTAGCTGTGGCTACACCTGAGCCCGTCGCCGGCGCTCGCACACCGCTCGGGTCCATTGCAACGGCAAGCGGCCGGCGCATCGGACTGATCGGCTCGCTCGCTCTTGGCATTCTGCTTGCCACAGTAGCTCTGTGGATCGGCATCGGCGACCGATCCGCGACCCGGAGCCTCGAGCCCGGGGCGAAACCCGCGATCGCCGTGCTCGCCTTCGTCGATCACAGCGACGAGCCCGGCCACGAGTATTTTGCGGACGGTTTGACGCAGGACCTCATCAACGCGCTCGGCCGCTTCTCCGCGCTGATGGTGATTTCGTGGAATGGTGTTCTCCCCTACAAGAACAAGCCGGTGAGCCCGAGGGAAATCGGCCGTGGTCTTTCCGTCGGCTATCTGGTCGAGGGCAGCGTGCGCCGAATCGGCGAACGCGTCCGGGTAAGCGCGCAGCTTGCCGATACGCGGCAGGGGCGGGTGCTGTGGTCAGCGCGCTTCGACGAAGCGCTGGCAGACGTGTTCGCGCTCCAGGACCGGATCACTGCCGAGATCGTCAGCGCCCTTGCGATCCGGGTGACTCAGATCGAGCAGCGCCGGGTGCTCGCCAAGCCGACCACAAATCTCGAAGCCTACGACTACGTGCTGCGCGCCCGTCCTGCGTTGCAGCGCCCAGCGCGCGCCGACATCGCTGCGGCGCGAGGGCTCCTCAGGCGCGCGATCGAACTCGATCCGAGTTACGCCGCAGCCTACGCGGCCCTCGCGGAGACTTTTTACATCGCTACCTCGATGGGATGGGCCGAGTCGCCGACCGCGTTCATGAACCGCGCCGAGGAGCTGGCGCTCAGGGCTCTCGGCCTCGATCAAGATGAGGTGCGCGCCCGGGTGATCCTCAGCCGCATCCATATCTTTCACCAGCGTTACAAGGAGGCGGAGGTGGAGATCGAGCGCGCCATCGCGATCAATCCGAACGACGCCGGCAGCCTCGCCGCGCGCGGGAACATACTGATGTGGCTGGGGAGGACGGATGCGGCGGTCGAGGCCCTGGAGCGGGCGCAGCGCATCGATCCCGATCTCGGCGCGATCGACCGCTTTGCGCTCGGCCTCGCCTACTACCTGAAGCGACGCTACAGCGCCGCGATCGAGCAGGCCGAGCTCAACCTGCGCGATACCGCCGGCGCGAGCTTCAGCCGCGTCGTGCTGGCGGCCGCGTATGCGCAGGACGGCCGCGCGGCGGACGCGGCGCGCGAGGCGGCGGAAATACGCCGCAGCGATCCCACCTTCGATCCCCGGGAGTTCGGGACCAAGTTCCTGAACGCAGGCGATCTCGAAAACCTGCGCGAGGGACTGCGCAAGGCCGGTCTCTGGCCCCTGGAAGAGGCGCCCCGCAGCCGCCCCGATTGACCGCTAACGCTTCTGAAGGACCGGCCGGTTCCGCTCGGCCTGGGCAATGTTCCCTGCGAGGTTCTTCCGGAACAGCTCCGGCCCGATGGCCTTGCGGAACATATAGAGCTTTCCTTCGCTGATCAGCCAGTACTCCGGATTGGCCTCGTACACCTCACCCCGGGTGAGCGCCATTGTGCAGAAATTCGCGAACTGCGGCGCATAGCGTGCGGGGTTGGCCCTGAAGAGCTCACGATGTTCCGGGCGCGAGAAGCGGTAGCGCTGCTCGTCCCATTCGTACTCGAACTGCGGCAACCCCCGCACCGGGGCGCCTAAGGTGAAATAGGCGACCGGGTCGTAGCCCCTGATCGCAAGCGGGGTTTCCGCAGCGGAAGTGATCGCGGTGGCAAACGAGGCGGCGACGAGCAAAAGCAGTCGTGCCGCTTTTCGGCGGGTCGGCTCATTCATGGCGCATCCCCTTCGTGCCTTGCCGGTAGCGAATCATAGCGCTCCCGCCCGGCGCCTTCAAATTTCGGGGTTTTTTCGGCGTTTCCTCCGGCTTTTCTCGTTACCGCGGCCCTCGGTTGCGCGCAGTCTTGCGGGGTCGATGACGACGTTGCAACAGGCTGACCGCACATGAAAACCGGTTAGCCCCGAAAGCTGCCCTACTGAAAGGAGGATGTCATGAAGCTACGTTCATTCGTCGCACCAGCAATAACCGGAATCGTGCTTTCGTTGACGCAAGGAATCGCAGTAGAGGCCGCTGAAGTGAAGGTCATTGCGGGCGGCGCTTTTGCACCCGCGCTACGAGAGCTCGGTCCCCAGTTCGAGCGCACGACCGGACACAAGCTCGTAATTCAATACGGGATACTCGGGACGATCAAGCAGCAGATCGAGGGCGGTGAGGAGTTTGACCTCGTCATCGTCCCTGCGGCACTGCTGGATGGGGCGGCCAAGCAGGGCAAGATCGCCGCCGGTACGCGCACTGAAATCGCCCGCGTCGGCATGGCCGTGGCTGCGCGCGCGGGATCTCCGAAGCCCGACATCAGCTCGGTCGACGCGTTCAAAGGCGCGCTGCTGGGCGCCAAGTCGGTCACCTTTCCGCCGGAGGGCGCCGTGGGCGTCCATCTTGCGAAGGTTTTCGACCGCCTCGGCATCGTCGAGGAGATGAAGGCCAAGACCAAGCCGCAGAAGAACATCGAGCATGTTCCCCAGGCTGTCGCTGCCGGCGAGGCCGAGCTCGGATTTGCGCCCAGCACCGTGCTTGTATCCGCCGGCGGCGTCGAGCTGGTCGGTCCGTTCCCGCCCGAGCTGCAGACCTACATCGTATTCACAATGGGGGTCGGTTCGGCAGCCAGGCAACCGGATGCAGCAAAGGCCCTGATCAACTATCTCACTACGCCGGACGCCGTTGCGGTAATCAGGGCGAAGGGATTCGAGCCTGCCCCTTCGCGACAGTGACTCGTGCCCTGAACCGCATCGGGGCCTCTAACGAAGTGAAGGAGACAACCATGAAACTGCAGACAGCTATTGCCCTGTCCATGACCGCCCTCGCGCTCGGCTTGTCGCAACCGGCGGCGGCGCAGAAATTCGACATCAAGCCGGTGGCCGAGAAGAAGGTGAAGCAGCTGCCGTCCGGAGTCCTGTACTGGCGGCTCGAGAACTTCCCCACGCTCGCGCAGGCCGAGGCCGCCGCGGGCCCGACCTCGCTCGCCGCGGAAGCGGCGGGGAGGGTGTGGCTCTTCACGCTTGGGCCGAAAGGCGGCTCGACCCCCGGTGGAAGCAAGGTTGCGGAGGTCGGGCCGGTGCCGCCGATCAGCGCGTCCGAGTACCTGCTGCGAATCAACCGCGCCGGCGGTCCGGGGGGGGCCAAGACCCCGGTGCACACTCATCCGGGCTCGGAAGCCTTTTACGTGCTGGCCGGGCGGTTGGGCCAGAAGACTCCGCACGGTGTGAGCTATGCGGACGCCGGTCGATCCATGAATGGACATGCCGCCGACACGCCGATGGAAGTGTTCAGTGCCGGCGCCACCGACTTGGATCAGCTCGTGATGTTCGTGGTGGACGCCGCCCGGCCGTTCTCATCGCCTGCAAAATTCGACTGAGGTGACACCGGCGTCGCGCTCGATCCAGAACTCAAGATCGGACTAGCCGCTGATTCTTCGGCCCGGAAGCGCTCAGCCCGCGGCGGTGCGGGATTTCTCGCCGATCTTCGCGTTGAACCTCGCGGCGTCGATGACGACGCGCTCGTGCGTGCCCTCTGCGATCTTGTCCACGCCATCATGCGCCGTGAGGTAGAAGCCGAGCTTTCGCCCCTGCATCTTGTCGAGCCGCACCTCGACCGTGACCGTGAGCCCCGGGGGCGTCGCAGCGAGGTGCGAGAAGTTGACGTGCGTGCCGAGCGACTGCTCGCGCGGCCAGTCGAGATGGGGCTTCAACGCCTCGATGCACGCCCACTCCATCAGCCCGACCAGGTAACCGGTCGCCAGCACGTCCGGCATCTGCTGGAACATCTCGGACTCGGGATAGAGGTGCGGAACGGTTTTGGTCCGCGGTATTTTGAACTTGAACTGATGGGTCAGGCCGGGCTTGAGCGTGTCTTTCATGGTGAACGGTGAGCGGTGATCGGTAAACGGTTGAAGGAGAATGCCGGAGGCTCCTCTTCGCATGGTCGCGCGGTCAGAACTTTCGCATTCTACCGTTCACCGTTCACCGTTCCCCGTTTACCGTTTGCCGCACGGATTCAATGGCGTGCGCAGCCTCCCAAGCCAGGATCGCCGCCTTGCGGGTCTCGCCCCAGCGGTAGCCTCCCAGCATGCCGGTCGCGCGGATCACGCGATGACAGGGGATGAGATAGGCGACGGGATTCGCGGCGACCGCGGAGCCGACGGCGCGCGCAGCGCCGGGGCGCCCGGCGCGCGCGGCAAGATCGCGATAGGTCGTGACGAGTCCGCGTGGCACCTCGAGCAGCGCGCGCCACACCTGTATCTGGAAATTCGTGCCCTTCACCAATACCGTCAGGGGCGCGTGCGCGCCGGCAGCCAACGGACCGAAGATGCGATCTCCGAGCGCGGCGATTGCGTCCGGTTCCGCGCGCATCTCGGCCTGCGGCCAGCGTGCACGCAACCAGCGCGCGAAGCCGCCGTCCGTCGCCTCGTCTGCAAAACGCATCGCGCAGATGCCGCGAGCGGTGAGGGCGATCGCGCAGCGCCCAAACGGCGTATTACAGGCGCCGATCCGCAATTGCACGCCGCGCCCGCCGGCGCGCAGTTCTCCCGGCGTCATTGCCTCGAGCCCCACGAAGAGATCGTGCAGCCGTCCGGGCCCGGACAGCCCGACATCCACGGCGAGGCCGAGCACGCTCCTGCCCGCGGCGAGCCGCGCCTTCGCGTGCTCGACGGTAAGGAACTGCAGAAAGCGCTTCGGGCTCACGCCCGCCCAGCGGGTGAACAGGCGCTGCAGGTGGAATTCGGAAAGATGCACGCGGCGGGCCACCGCGGCGAGATCGGGCTGTTCGAGCGCGTGACGCCGCAGGAACTCGATCGCCCGGGCGATGCGTTCGTAATCGCGCGAGCCGGGCGCCGTTCCGGTGCCGGGCAGGGTTTCCGTGAGCATGGCAGGCAGCATAAACGCTCGCGCCGCGCGCCGCCAACCCGTTTCTTGCTCTCTTCAGGATGGGAAATGCTGAACGTTCGAAGAGCGCGGTCGTCGTCGCTCTTGCCGCTCACTGGAGCCTATATATGAAATCGGTTCTAATCCCTATTCATGGATACGGCGCGGCAGGTGCCGCCGGTCGCCCTGCGGCGGCGGAACGACCTTCATCACCTCGTCTATGGTCGTGAGCCCCGCCGCGACCTTCATCGCGCCGTTGATGCGCAGCGGCTTCATGCCTTCCTTGTAGGCCCTGTCCTGTAGCGCCGCGAGATCGGTCTCCGCGCTGATTGCCTTCTTGAGCTCGGGCGTCAGCACCATCGTCTCGTAGATGCCAATGCGGCCCATGTAGCCCGTCATGCGGCACTCGAGGCAGCCCTTGGCGACACAGGTGGTTTCCTTGGGCTTGGGCGCTCTCCACGGCGTAGTGAGGTGCTCCCAGGCTGATTCCTCGAGGCTATGGTGCGTCTTGCAGTGCCGGCACAGGGTGCGCAGCAGCCGCTGCGCCATGACGCCCAGGATGGTGGACTGCAGCAGATAGTACGGCACGCCGATGTCGAGCAGCCGCGTGATCGCGGAGGGCGCGTCGTTGGTGTGCAGCGTGGACAGCACCCGGTGCCCGGTCAGCGCCGCGCGGATGGCCATTTCGGCGGTCTCCAGGTCGCGGATCTCGCCCACCATGATGATGTCCGGATCCTGGCGCAGCAGGGTGCGTATGCCGCTCGCGAAATCCACCCCGATCGATGCCTGCACCTGCATCTGGTTGAAGGAGGGCTCGACCATCTCGATCGGATCCTCCACGGTGCATACGTTCACGTCCGGCAGAGCGAGCTGCTTGAGGGTGGAATAGAGGGTGGTCGTCTTGCCCGAGCCCGTCGGCCCCGTCACCAGGATGATGCCGTGGGGCTGGTTCACCATGTGGTTCCACTTCTGCTCGTCGTCCTCCGAGAAGCCGAGATCGCGGTAGTCCTTGACCATGTTGTCGGGGTTGAAGACGCGCATGACGAGCTTCTCGCCGAACGCGGTGGGCATCGTGGACAACCGCAGCTCCACCTCGTCGTTGTGCGGCGTTACGGTCTTCAGCCGCCCGTCCTGCGGGCGGCGCTTCTCCACCACGTCCATGCGGCCCAGCACCTTGATACGGCTTGTCATCGCGGCCATCACCGGGGTCGGGATCTGGTACACCTGGTGCAGCACGCCGTCGATGCGGAAGCGCACGTTGCCCGCGTCGCGCCTCGGTTCGAGGTGGATGTCGCTTGCGCGCTGCTCGAATGCGTAATTGAACAACCAGTCGCAGATATGGACGATGTGCTGGTCGTTGGCGTCGAGCTTGCCGCTGCGCCCGAGCTGCACCAGTTGCTCGAAATTGGCGATCTGGCTGTAGGCGCCCTTCTCCTGCTCGGTCGCGCCCTTGACCGAGCGCGCGAGGTTGTAGAACTCGACGATGTAGCCCTGGATGTCGAGGGGGTTCGCGATCACGCGCCGGATGTCGAGACGCAGCACCTGCTTGAGGGACTCCTCCCATTCGCGCACGTAGGGCTCGCAGGTGGCGATCGTCGCCTCGTTCGCCGTGACGCCGACGGGCAGGATCCGGAAGCGCTCCGCGTAGGCGCTCGACATCACCTTGGTGACCGCTGCGAAATCGATCTTGAACGGGTCGATGTGCAGGTAGGGCAGCTTCACCCTTTCTGCCAGCCACTTGGTGAGCGTCTCGAGGTTGAGCAGCTTGCCCGGAGTGCGCGGGTCCTTCCACTTCTGGTCGGCGATGACGACCAGGGGGTGCGTCTCGCTTCGCGACAGGCGCCGGTCCCGGCAGAGCTGATCGGCTACCTCTTTCGCCACCAGTTCGTCCTCGACGAGGTCGGCCAGCACCTGCGCGAAATCAAGCCGGCGGTCGGTGATGCGGATGGCGGTGCGGACGGTGGACATTCTTTTGTGTGGTGAATGTGCGTTGCGCGACTATAAACGAGAGATACAAATCTTTCAATGGCTTACGTCGCGTATTTGAATTTGGGTCTAGTTCTTTGGAGTGCGCAGGGGGGTGGCTGCGAGTCCGCACTATATCAGTGCTCGATTTTCTGGAAATGCACAACTTCTGTGCATGCTGCGGGCCGTTTTGGTCAGAAAATGCGTGAAATCAAGGACATCATCATTGGGAATGTATCTTGCTTTGTCCGGAAGGTTAAACCTGAAGGAGGACCGTTATGGAAGCACTGAAAACCAGCAGCGACATGCTGTTCATCCCGGTCGGTGCGGCGATGCTCCTTGCGATGCACCCCCGCTTCGCCTTCCTCGAAGCCGGCACCGTGCCCGGGAAAAGCTCGCCCGCCGCGCGGGTCAAGCTTCGTACGAGATTTCACCGCCATTTCCTTTTCATGACGGTTCTGCTGCTGATTTTGTTGCTGTCCTGTGCGCCGATCGCCGCCGCGGCCGAGCCGCCGAAGCTGGATCCGGCGAACACTGCGTGGATGATTACCGCATCGGTGCTGGTGTTGTTCATGACCCTGCCCGGGCTGTCTCTATTCTACGCCGGGCTGGTGCGCTCGAAGAACGTGCTGTCGGTTCTCATGCAATGCTTCTCGATCACCTGCATGGTCACCATCGCGTGGGTGGTGGTCGGCTACAGCATTGCGTTCGGCGACGGCGGCGCGGCCAACGCGTGGTACGGCGGTTTCGCGAAATCCTTCCTGTCCGGCCTCGAGATCAAGACGCTCAAGGGCAGTATTCCGGAGACCGTGTTCGCGATGTTCCAGTTGACGTTTGCCATCATCACGCCCGCGCTCGTCATCGGCGCCTACGCGGAGCGCGTGCGATTCTCCGGGATGTTGGTATTCACGCTGCTTTGGCTGCTTTTCGTATATGCGCCGATCGCGCACTGGGTGTGGGGCGACGGCTGGCTGCAGAAGATGGGGCTCATGGACTTCGCGGGCGGCACGGTGGTGCACCTGAACGCGGGGATGGCGGCGCTGGTTGCCGCCCTGGTGCTGGGGCAGCGCAGGGGCTTCCCCGAAACGCCCATGCCTCCGCACAACCTCACCATGGCGGTGACGGGAGCCTGCATGCTGTGGGTGGGCTGGTTCGGCTTCAACGCCGGCAGCGCGCTCGCGGCCGACGGCTCGGCGGGCATGGCGATGCTGGTCACGCATATCGGCGCGGCGACCGGCTCTCTCGCCTGGATGTTTTGCGAGTGGGTGCGCTACGGCAAGCCCTCGGTGCTCGGCATCGTGACCGGCATGGTTGCGGGGCTGGGCACGATTACGCCGGCCTCCGGCTTCGTCGGACCGATGGGCGCGCTCGCGATCGGGGCCGCCGCCGGCGTCGTGTGCTTCGCCGCCACCAACTTCATGAAGCGGACGATGCGCGTGGACGACTCGCTGGATGTATTCCCGGTGCACGGGGTCGGCGGGATCATCGGCACCATCCTTACCGGCGTGTTCGCGGCCGCCGCACTGGGCGGCGTGGGCTATCCCGAGAAGGTGACGATGGGTGAGCAGGTATTCGTGCAGATTGTGGGCGTATTGGCCGTCGCGGCGTGGTCCGGGATCGTGACCTGGATTCTGCTCAAGGTGAGCGATGCGGTGGCCGGCCTGCGCATCACCGCGGAGGAGGAAACCGAGGGCCTCGACACCGTGCTGCACAACGAGAAAGGCTACAACCTTTGATCAATCCGGACGCTGCGTGAGGCAGCGCCGGTTTATCACCGCGCGATCGAGCCGTATGTCTCCGCACCGCTCATCGCGCGGGCGGGCCGGACGCCACCACCACCGGGCTTTGTTACCATCCCGGTGTCCGCGCGTTAAGCTAGCGGGGCGAATGGAGGGGATGCCGTGAGATACGTTACGGGCCCGGCACGAGCCGCAGCTCTCATCGCGGTCATGTGGTTCGCGGGCGCTGCGGCTGCGGCGCAGCCGGCTGCGCCAATCCGGGTGTTCGACACAGGAGAGCTGACGCTGGACCGCTACACGGTGGTCCGCCGCGTGTGGGCGGACACGTGGCGCTCGGCGTTCTGGATACCGGGGCAGCCGGACGCGGGGGCTGCGATCGCCGCCCTTGGCGCAGAGGCCGCACGTGCGGGCGCGGACGCCATCGTCAATGTGCACTGCCTCAACGACGAGGGCGCCTGGTTCTCCAGGGGGTATTACTGCTACGGCCTCGCGATCAAGTTGAGGTAGCGTGCCGGAGGGCGGAGCAGGGGCCTCGCGCTTGCGCGGGGATGCGACCCCGCAGGCGCGCAGGCGGCCGACACGGCCGCGTGGAAGTCTCGCGATGATAGATCAGAGGCCGCGGTGCCGGAGGGCGGAGCAGGGGCCTCGCGCTTGCGCGGGGATGCGACCCCGCAGGCGCGCAGGCGGCCGACACGGCCGCGTGGAAGTCTCGCGATGATAGATCAGAGGCCGCGGTGCCGGAGGGCGGAGCAGGGGCCTCGCGCTTGCGCGGGGATGCGACCCCGCAGGCGCGCAGGCGGCCGACACGGCCGCGTGGAAGTCTCGCGATGATAGATCAGAGGCCGCGGTGCCGGAGGGCGGAGCAGGGGCCTCGCGCTTGCGCGGGGATGCGACCCAAGTAGGGCGCGCCGGACTCGGACTGCCGCGGGCTGGAGCGGGTAGGCGCGCAGGCAGCCGACAGCGTGATCTCTCCGTATCGCGACTATTCGATCAGAGGCCGCGGCTGGACGCGCAGCGCTAGCGCAGCGAAGCGTTGATGCGCTCGAGCGTCACGCTCCCCGGGCAAAGCTCGCGCTCGCCCAGACGGTTGAGCGGTGTATCCGCAGTTTCGAGATACCCGTGCAGGTCGTCGGCCTTGGGGTCGAGGTAGAGCAGACCGGTCACCACTTCGCCAGCGGCCGCGCGTTCCTGCAGGTAGGTCATCACCTTGATGCGATCCGTGGGGTCGTAATCCGCCGCGAGCTTTCGCAGGCGCACGATCGAGCCGTCGTGCTGCGTCACCTCCACGACCGATCCCGGTTCGTACTCCGCCGTGATTTCCTCGCGAGCTTCGATAAAGTCGAGTCGGTTCACCGCCTCGTTGTGCTCGCGCAGATAGTCGTAGCTCTTGGTCGAGCCCGGGTGATTGTTGAACGCAACGCACGGTGAGATGACGTCGATGAATGCCGCGCCCTTGTGCTGGATCGCCGCCTTCACCAGCGGCACGAGCTGCGCCTTGTCCCCAGAGAAGCTGCGCGCGACGAAGGTCGCGCCAAGCAGCAGCGCGAGCCCGATCATGTCGATCGGCTCGTCGGTGTTGACCACGCCGCGCTTCGACTTGGAGCCCTTGTCCACGGTGGCCGAGAACTGCCCCTTGGTGAGCCCGTAGACGCCGTTGTTCTCGACGATGTAGACCATGTTGACTCCGCGCCGCATGCAGTGGGCGAACTGCCCGAGCCCGATCGAGGCGGAATCGCCGTCTCCGGACACCCCCATGTAGATGAGGTCGCGGTTCGCGAGGTTCGCGCCCGTGAGCACCGAAGGCATGCGCCCGTGCACGCTGTTGAAGCCGTGTGACTTGCCGAGGAAATAGGTCGGAGTCTTCGAGGAGCAGCCGATGCCCGAGAGCTTGGCGACCTTGTGCGGCTCGATGTCGAGCTCCCAGCACGCCTGGATGATCGCGGCGCTGATCGAATCGTGGCCGCAGCCGGCGCACAGCGTCGAGATGTTGCCCTCGTAATCGCGGCGCGTATAGCCGACCTTGTTCTTCACCAGGGCCGGATGGTGCAGTTTGGGTTTGGCGATATACGTCATGCGGTTACCTCGGTCCTCAATCCTGAACTACGCGCCCACCTTCTTGAGCGGCACCACGGTGCGGGCCCCCGCGTGCTGCGCGATCTGGTCGGTGATGAAGCGCGCGGTAATCGGGGTGCCGTCGTAGTGCAGCACCGGGATCAGCCGGCTCGCGTTGACCCGGGCCTCGTTCACGAGAAGGGTCTTCAGCTGCGCGTCGCGGTTCTGCTCGACCACGAACACCCACGGATGGGCGGCCACAAAATCCGCGATTTCCTCCTGAAAGGGGAAACCGCGCACGCGCAGCGCGTTGATGTGGATCCCGCGGCTCCCGAGCACGTCGAGCGCTTCCTGCATGGCGGGGCTGGTCGAGCCATAGAAGATGGCGCCGAAACGCGCCGGCTTGTCCGCCGGGTAGAGCACGGGCTTGGGCACCAGGTTCTTCGCGGTCTCGAGCTTGCGCAGCAGCCGCTGCATGTTGTCCACGTAATCGGGCCCCGCCTCGCTGTAGCGCGCGTAGCGGTCCTTGGTCGTGCCGCGCGTGAAGTACGCGCCGCGGGCCGGATGCGTGCCGGGGTAGGTGCGGTACGGAATGCCGTCGCCGTCCACGTCGAGATAGCGGCCGAAGTCCTTGCCGGCTTCCAGCTCCGCATAGCCCATCACCTTGCCGCGGTCGTAGAGGCGGGTGTCGTCCCACTGCAGCGGATTGGTCAGGCGCGTGTTCATGCCGATATCGAGATCGCTCATCACGAACACCGGCGTCTGCAGCCGGTCGGCGAGGTCGAAGGCGTATGCCGCGAACTCGAAGCACTCGCCGGGGTCCTCGGGGAAGAGCAACACGTGCTTGGTGTCGCCGTGCGACGCGTACGCGCACGCGAGCACGTCGGACTGCTGGGTGCGCGTGGGCATGCCGGTCGCCGGCCCGCCGCGCTGCACGTCGACGATCACGACGGGAATCTCGGCGAAATAGGCGAGCCCGATGAATTCCGCCATCAATGAAATCCCGGGCCCCGAAGTGCACGTGAAGGCGCGCGCCCCGTTCCACCCGGCACCGATCGCGATCCCGACCGAAGCGAGCTCGTCCTCGCCCTGGATGATGGCGTAGCGGTGCTTGCCGGTGGCGGGGTCCACGCGGTGTTTCTGGCACTGCCCGATGAACGCTTCGGCGAGAGAGGAGGACGGCGTGATCGGATACCACGCGCACACCGTCGCGCCGCCGTAGATCGCGCCGAGCGCTGTCGCGCTGTTGCCGTCCACGAAGATCTTGTTGCCGACGTTGCTCGCGCGCCGGACCCGGATTCCCAGGGGGCACGTGAGATTCTTCATCGCGTAGTCGCGGCCCAGCCGCAGCGCCTTGATGTTGGGCTGCAGCAGGGCCTCCTTGCCCTTGTACTGCTCCGAGAACAGGCGCTCGATCTCGCTCGGGTCGATCTCCAGCAGCGCGGAGAGCGCGCCGACGTAGATGATGTTCTTGAAGAGCTGGCGCTGCCGCGGGTCGCTGTACGTGGCGTTGCAGATCTCGGTGAGCGGCACGCCGAGCGCGTTGACGTCCTCGCGGAACTTCGACTTCGGCAGCGGCTTGGAGTTGTCGTAGAACATGTAGCCGCCGGGCTCGACCTCCTTCAGGTCCTGGTCCCAGGTCTGCGGGTTCATCGCGATCATCAGGTCCACGCCGCCGCGCCGGCCCTGGTAGCCGGACTCGTTCACGCGCACCTCGTACCAGGTCGGCAGCCCCTGGATGTTCGACGGGAAGATGTTGCGCGGGGACACCGGAATCCCCATCCTCAGGATCGAGCGCGCGAAGAGCTCGTTGGCGCTGGCCGAGCCCGAGCCGTTCACGTTGGCGAACTTGACCACGAAATCGTTGATCGCCTCTATTTTCTTCATTGTCCCCGTTCCTCAGGCCGCCTTGCGATGCGGGCTGCGGCACGCCGGCCCGGCGTGCGTCATGTCGATCAGGTACTTCTGCATGTCCCACGCGCCGGTCGGGCAGCGCTCTGCGCACAGGCTGCAATGCAGGCAGACGTCCTCGTCCTTGGCCATGATGCGCCCCGTCCTGAGCGGGGCGGAGACGTAGAGGTCCTGCGTCAGGTTCTTCGCGGGCGCCGTGAGCCGCGTCCGCAGCTCCTGCTCTTCTCCGTTCGCCGTGAAGGTGATGCAATCCATCGGGCAGATGTCCACGCACGCGTCGCACTCGATGCACAGCGAGCCCGTGAAAACGGTCTGCACGTCGCAGTTCAAGCAGCGCTGCGCCTCGGCGTATGCGGTCTTCTGGTCGAAGCCCAACTCGACCTCGACCTTGATGTCCCTGAGCGTGAGCTTCTTCTCGCGCCAGGGCACCTTGTAGCGCGCATCGAGCGTGATGTCGTTGTCGTAGCTCCACTCGTGGATGCCCATCTTCTGGGAGGCGAGGGTGACGCCCGGCGCGGGGCGCTCGCGGATGTCCTCGCCGTGGAGAAGCTTGTCGATCGAGATCGCGGCGTCGTGCCCGTGCGCGACCGCCCAGATGATGTTCTTCGGGCCGAACGCGGAGTCACCCCCGAAGAACACGTGGGGCAGGGTGGACTGCATCGTGGCCGGATCGACCTTCGGCATGTTCCACTTGTCGAATTCCATGCCGATGTCGCGCTCGATCCACGGGAACGCATTTTCCTGCCCGACCGCAATGAGCACGTCATCGCATTCCATGCGCACTTCGGGCTCTCCGGTCGGAACGAGCTTGCGGCGCCCTTTTTCGTCGCGCTCCGCGCGCACCTTTTCGAATCGCATGCCCGTGAGCCTTCCGCCTTCGTGCACGAAGGCCTTCGGCACGAGGTAGTTGAGGATCGGAATATCCTCGTGCATCGCGTCTTCCTTCTCCCACGGGGAGGCCTTCATTTCCTCGAAGCCGCTGCGCACTACGACCTTCACGTCCGTGCCGCCGAGCCGCTTGGAGGAGCGGCAGCAGTCCATCGCGGTGTTGCCGCCGCCCAGCACGATCACGCGCTTGCCGATCTTGTCGATGTGCCCGAAGGAGACGCTCGAGAGCCAGTCGATGCCGATGTGGATGTTCGCCGCGGTCTCCTTGCGCCCGGGCAGCTCCAGATCGCGCCCGCGCGGCGCCCCGCTGCCGACGAAGATCGCGTCGTAGCCTTCCGCGAGCAGCGCCTTCATGCTGTCCACCCGATGGCCGCCGCGGAATTCCGCGCCGAGGCCGAGGATGTAGCCGACTTCCTCGTCGATGACGGTCTCCGGCAGCCGGAACTTGGGGATCTGGCTGCGGATCATGCCGCCCGCGAGCGGGTCGGAGTCCAGGATCACGACGTGGTAGCCGAGGGGCAGGAGGTCGCGCGCCACCGTGAGAGAAGCGGGACCCGCGCCGATGCAGGCGATGCGCTTGCCGTTCTTCTGCTTGGGGACCGCCGGGAGCCGGCCGCGGATATCGTCCTTGTTGTCCGCGGCCACGCGTTTCAAACGGCAGATCGCCACCGGCTCGGGCTTCTCCGCGTTACGTTCCTCCACGCGTCCGCGCCGGCACGCCGGCTCGCACGGCCGGTCGCAGGTGCGCCCGAGTATGCCGGGGAACACGTTCGATTCCCAGTTGACCATGTAGGCATCGCTGTAGCGGCCTGCGGCGATCAACCGGATGTACTCGGGGACCGGGGTATGGGCGGGGCACGCCCACTGGCAATCTACGACTTTGTGAAAGTAGTCGGGGACACCGATGTCGGTCGGTTTCAATCCAGCTCCTTTGCGGCAGTCACCGGTGTTAACGGGCAGTACTCGTTTACGATGACATCACCTTATGCGGGGATCAAGGTAATTAATTCTACTGCTAAGTAGCCGTTTTGAATAGATTTCTTGCTGGATTCTTACGGCAGGGGCGATCCGTAGAGCCCCGCAGTTCGGCTGCGGGAGGCGACCTCAAGCGAAGCGGGCGGTGGCGGTCATCGCATAAGAGCCTGCGGCATTCGCCGTCCACAGTTCGGCGCTTGTTTTGTCCGGGCTCGGGTTGCCGTTTGCCGTGAAGCGCTCGAAGTGGAAAACGGGATGCAGCGCGCGGTATTCGAGGCTCCTCACGCCCCGCGATTCTTGCCGGCGGCACAGGTCGAGCAGCAGCAGGGCCTGCAGCGGCCCGTGCACGATGAGCCCCGGGTACTGCTCCCGGTTCCTGCAGTAGTCGAGGTCGTAGTGGATGCGGTTCGCGTTGAATATCAGAGCGGAAAAGCGGAACAGCATCACGGCGTCGGCGGTCAACTCGCGCCGCCAGGCGGCGGCCTGGGGCGCCGGCTTGCCGATTGGTGGCGCATCGCCGGGCCGGGAGGCCTCGCGGTAGACGATGTCGTGCTCCTCTTGCACCGCGACTTCACCAGAGGCGAAGACCGTGTGGCGCACGGTGACGAACACGAGGCTGCCGCGGCGTCCCGTCTTGGGCTCGACCGAGACGATCTCCGAATCGCGGCGGATGGTTTCTCCCACGCGCAGCGCGCGCCAGAACTCGAGGCGGCCGCCAGCCCACATCCTTCTGGGCAACGTGACTGGCGGGAGAAATCCACCGCGCTTCGGATGTCCGTCCGTTCCGAGCTCGGATGCCGGCGTGGTCTCGAGGAAATAGAGCCAGTGCCACCCGGGCGGAACCGCGTCGCCGGGCCCGGGCTCGGGATCGCGGCGATCCAGCACCGCGGCGAGTGCCGCGACAGGCCAGGCGGCGACGGTGTCCTCGGCGCTTTGTTTCTTTCCGACCCAGTCCGTGATCGTTTCGGTCGTGCCCGTGTTCATCTCCTGCGTTTCCTTCCCATGACGTGTCGTTTAATCGCGGCGTGCGCGACCTGTCCGCGGAGGCAGCGCGTGTATGTGTGATTCGTTCGTCCGCGAATCGAAACAGTGATCAGTGTACCGGCTGCCGCGCGCCGAGCCCAGCTTGGGGTGGCGTACCGGGAGCGCGTGTACGCGACAGGCAACAGCGATGGGTCCGTATGGTGGAGGCCAGGAATCGCCGGGTGTGTTCTGTGTGATAATTTTGGTGTCCGCGGGCTGCCGGACGTTCACCTGGCGGGACCTGTGGCTAAATAGGGGGGCCTATGAAATCCATTCCGTTCGTCTCGTGCTGGGGCGTGTTACTCGCCCTGATCGCCGGCACCGCAACCGGGCAGACGCGGCCGGACTATCCCACCCGTCCGATCCGGATCATCGTCGCGCAAGCGCCCGGCTCCGGTCCCGACATCATGGCCCGCGTAATCGGCCAGAAGTTCACTGAGGCCTGGGGCCAGCAGGTGATCGTGGACAACCGGCCGGGCGCGAACGGCATCATCGGCATGGAAGCCGCGGCCAAATCCAAGCCCGACGGCTACAACCTCGTGCTCGGCGTGCCGAGCGCGCTCACGATGAATCCGTACGTCTTCAAGAAACTGCCGTACGACACGTTCCGCGATTTCGTGCCGATCAGCCAGCTCGTGACCAACCACTTCGGCCTCGTCGTCAACCCGTCGCTGCCGGTCAAATCGGTCAAAGAGCTCGTCGCCCTGGGCAAGGCGCGCCCCGGGGAGCTCAACTATGGTTCTTTCGGCGTGGGCAACCAGACGCACCTCGCGGCGGAGCTCTTCGCCGCGGAGACGAAAATCAAGATGGTGCACGTTCCGTACAAGGGCCAGACTCCGGCAGTGGCCGAGCTGGTGGGCGGACAGGTCGCGCTCATGTTCACCCCGATGCTCGGCTCGGCTCAGCACGTGGCAACCGGCAAGCTCCGGCTCATCGCAACGGCCGGAGAAAAACGCGCCGCGCCTTTCCCGAACGTGCCGACGATGGTCGAGGCCGGATATCCGAGCGTGGTCATTACCGGCTGGACCGGCCTGCTCGCGCCGACCGGGACGTCGCCGGAGGTGGTCGCACGCCTGCAACGCGAAGTTGCGAAGCATCTGCTCGCGTCGGAAATGAGGGAGACCCTGTCGAGCCAGGGCGCGGAGGCGGTCGCGAGCACACCCGAGCAGTTCGCGGCCTTCATCAAGTCCGAAGCCCAGAAGTGGTCAAGAGTGGTGAAGCAGGCTGGACTCGATTCGAGTCAGTGAGGCCGTTTCTGCCTGCAGCACTGCCGTGTCGCCCGTTGCGGATTTTCCGCTCCACGCGGCACGGCTGCGCCCGTGAGCGTCCGGTAGCGCTCGTCAATTCGTTTTCAACAACGCGGTCGCCACGAATATGGATACCCCGGTAAAAGCCGATTACCTCGACGCCCTCGCCCAATTTGCGTGCGAGACGCGCTTCGAGGACCTTCCGTCGAATATCGTCGAGCACTGCAAGCTCATCCTCAGCGATACGCTGCCGGTGATCGCGGCGGGCATGCAGCAGAAGGAGATGCGCAGCCTGGCCGCGCGGCACCTGCCCAAGGTCGCGCCCGGGCGTGCGATGGTGATCGGTACCGGCAAACGCGCCAATCCGCTCGACGCGGCGCTGCTCAATGCCGCGGCCGGCGTATGGCTCGAGCTCGACGAGGGCCATTTCTACACCAATGGTCATCCGGGCATACACGTGATTCCTGCCGCGCTCGCCCACGCGCAGGAGTATGGCCTCTCGGGACGCGATCTGCTGCTGGCGATCGTCCTCGGCTACGAAGTCTGCGGGCGCGTGGGCGGTGCGTACAAGATGCGAGTCGTAGTGCAGACGCACGGCACGTTCGGAGTAATCGGCTCGACCGTAGCGGTTGGCAGGCTCAGCGGATTGAGCCACAGCGAGATGCGGCAGGCAATCAACATCGCGGCCTCCACGCCGCTTGGCGGCAACCGCCAGACCATGCTCGACGGCGCGACGATCCGCAATTACTATCCGGCGCACGCCAATTTCACCGGCCAGATGGCGGTGCGCCTGGTGCAGTCCGGTTTCACCGGTCCGCTCGACGCGCCGAGCGTGACGTTCGGCAAGATCCTCGCGGATGACTTCAGCACGGAACGGGCCGCGGCCGACCTGGGCCGCCGCTGGCTGATCACCGAGAACTACATCAAGCTCTATCCGAGCGCGCGCTACGTCCACTGCGCGATTGATGCGCTGCTCGACGCGCTCGCCAGGGTTCCGGGCAGGAAGCTTGCGCCGGAGTCGGTCGAGCGGATCGAAGTGCGCGGCTACCGCATGCTCGTGTTTTGTGGAGAGAAGCGCCCGAAGAGCATGTTCGGCACGCAATTTTCCACGCCGTTCTCGATCGCCACCATCCTCCACCATGCGCGCACCGATCTCGACGTGTTTGGCGAGAGCGCGTTCAACAACCCGGCAGTGCTCGACCTCGCGGCGCGCGTCGAGATGATCGAGGAGCCCGAATTCAACAAGGATTTCCCGCGGCGGCAGCCCGCGCACCTCAAGATCGTGCTCAAGGACGGCACCGCGTACGAGGGGAAGTGCGACGTGCCGAAGGGGGAGATCGGCAATCCGCACAGCGCGCAGGAAATCGAGCGCAAGTTCTACCAGCTTGCGACCCCGGTCTGGGGCGAGGCACTCGCCCGGGAGATCCGCCGCAGCTGCGACGCGCTCGACACCTTGAACGACGTCAGCGCACTCGCGGGCGGAGGCGACCTGTAGCTGCGGAGGCCGGGGTGTCCAACCCGCGCATTGCGTACGAGCTTGCCGACGAGCGCGCGCGGCTCGCCCCGCCCGGCGGGAAGCCGTTGATCGTGCATGTGGTGGTCAACGTCGAAGTGTGGCCCTTCGATCAGCCCATGCCGCGCGGCATACTGAGTCCCCCGCACGGCCAGGCAGCGGTTCCGGATATACCCAACTGGTCGTGGGCAGAGTACGGGCTGCGGGTGGGCATGGCGCGCCTGTTCCGGGCGTTGCGCGGCGTGCCGGTCACCTGCGCGATCAATTCCGGCGTGATCAGGACCTACCCGCGTCTCGCCGAGCGCATCCTCGAGGCGAAGTGGGAATGGATGGGGCACGGCGTGATCCAGCGCTCGGTGAAGAGCGTGCCCGACGAGCGCGCGATGATCACGGAAGCGCTGGACGAGATCGTCACCTACACCGGTAAGAAAGTCCGTGGCTGGCTGGGCCCCGGCCTGCAGGAGACCTTCGACACGCCCGACATCCTCAAGGAGCTCGGGCTCGATTACGTGTGCGAATGGTGCCTCGACGACCTTCCGAGCTGGATGACGACCCGGCACGGCCCGCTGGTCTCGATTCCGTACGGGCTGGAGACCAACGACAGCGTGATCTACGCGCAGGAACGCCATCCGACCAGCGAGATGTTCGAGCGGCTGGAACTGACGCTCGAGTGCTACCTGCGCGAGATCGAAACGGGACCTCGCATCCTGCACATCCCGCTGCACCCGCATCTTGTCGGCGTACCGCATCGCATCGGCCGGCTCGAGCGCTTTCTCGCTGCGTTGCGCAAACACAAGGAAGTGATTTTCCTGACCGGAGGAGCGATCGTCGACTGGTTCGCTTCCGCGATGCCACACAAGACGGGCGCTGCGGTATCGAAGCGCCCGGCGCGGAGCAGCTCCGGAGCTCGTACGTCGGCCGCTTCTTCCTCGAAGGCGGACGCGGATTAGAACGGCGCCGTGCCGTGCAGGGTGGTGCGCTCCATATGGCGGCGCTGCGGCAGCGCGTAATCCATGACGGCGCGGTGCTGCGTCGAGCAGTTGTCCCACATGACCAGATCGCCCACCCGCCACCGGTGCCGGTAGACGAATTCCGGGCGCGCGACGTGCGCGAAGAGCTCGGCGAGCAGAGCCTCGCTCTCGGTCTCGCTCATGCCGACGATGCGGGTCGTGTAACCCTCGTTGACGAACAGACACTTCTTTCCAGTGTAAGGATGAGTGCGCGCCACCGGGTGCTCGACATCGGGCGTGATACTCTTCTGCTCTTCGGTCAGCTCGCGGCGCGGACCGCTTTTGCGGTCGCGGTAATAGCCCCGGGAGTATGAGTTGACCGCTTTCAACCCTTCCAGCCGCCGCTTGGTCGCATCGGGCAGGGCCTCGTAGGCCGTGGTCATGCTCGCAAACAGCGTGTCGCCGAGCGGCCCGCCATCTTTTTGCGGAACTTCCCGCGCGTAGAGTAGCGATGCGCGCGCCGGCTCCTTCACATAGCAGAAGTCCGAGTGCCAGAATACTCCCGCGTCGCGGCTGCCGATCGGCCTGCCGTTCTCGACAATGTTCGACACGACGAAAATTTCCGGATAGCCCGGCCTGCAGCAGTCGGTCCGGTGGTGCATCCAGATCTCGCCGAAACGCGTGCTGAACGCGACGTGCTGCTCCGGCGTTAGCTTCTGATCCGGAAAACAGACGACCTCGTGCTGGTGAAACAGCTCGACGATGTCCCGGAAGGTGCGCGCGTCCACCTCCCCGGACAGATCGATCCCCGCGATTTCCGCGCCCAGCGGCGCCCTAGAACGGCGAACGGACAGCATGGCGAATGGCTCCTTTCGCGATGTCGGTTGAAAGCGGGAATACCGGTCTGCGAGGTCGAGCGCGTCCCCCCCGCCCGTGTACACGCGTTGCCCATTACCGCTTCTTCACCGGCTCGATCGTTCCCATGTGGAACGAGTACTTCCCCTGGCGCCGGTCGGCGAAATAGTGCGTGAGGGTGTTGCGCACGGTGGCGAACGCGATCTCCTCCCAGGGAATATCGGATTCAGCGAACAGCCGGGCTTCGAGCGTCTCGGCGCCGGGCCTGACCGCGGGGTCGAGCAGCCGCGCGCGGAACAGAATGTAGACCTGGCTGATGTGGGGGATGTTGTAGAGCGCGTAGAGCGCTCCGATCTCCACGCGCGCGTGGGCTTCCTCGAGCGTTTCGCGCACGGCGCCGTCGAACGTGGTCTCGCCGTTCTCCATGTAGCCGGCAGGCACGGTCCACAGTCCGTAACGGGGCTCGATGCCGCGCCGGCACAGCAGGATCTTGTCCTCCCACTCGGCGATGCAGCCCACGACCATGCGCGGGTTCTGGTAGTGGATGGTATTGCAGGCGTCGCACACGTGGCGCTGCAGCGTATCGCCGGGCGGCACGCGGACGGACAGCGACGAACCGCAGTTACTGCAGAATTTCATGGTAGCGGGAATTCGGAATGCTGTAACACTATACGGTAACAAACGCACGTTGCGGTAGCCGGCGGGCCTGCCATGCATCCGCTGCCGGTGGAACTGTCGGAACGACTCATCGACGAACTCAATCACCGGCGGGACCGGTGCGCGCCGTGCTATGATTTAAGCGCGCGCCAGCGCGGGCACCGCGCCATAATCCCGCTCCCATGCGTCCGTCGCATATCCTCGAGATACTCGATCGCGAGTTCGTGAGCACGGAAGCGGCCGCGCACACGCCGGTCATGCTGTGGGGCCCGCCGGGCGTGGGCAAGTCGCAGATCATCGGTGAGATCGCGCTCAACCACGGCGTGCCGCTCATCGACATACGGCTCTCGCAGATGGAGCCGACTGACCTGCGCGGGGTGCCGTTTCGCAAGGGCGACATGGTCGAGTGGTCCGTGCCGGCGCTGCTGCCGGACGAGCGGCGCCATGGCGCGCGGGGCATCCTGTTCCTGGACGAGATCACCTCCGCTACCCCCACCGTCACCGCCGCTGCCTACCAGCTCATCCTCGACCGCCGGCTCGGCGAATACCACGTCCCGCGCGGCTGGGTCATCTTCGCCGCGGGCAACCGGCACGGCGACCGCGGCGTGAGCTACGTGATGCCGGCGCCGCTCGCCAACCGGTTTACCCACTACGAGATCGAGCCCAACCTCGACGACTGGGTGGCGTGGGCGCATGCGGCCGGTATCGACGCGCGGGTCATCGCTTTCCTGCGGTTCCGCCCCGACCTGCTGTTTGATTTCAATCCCGCGCAGAGCCCGCTTGCCTTTCCCAGTCCGCGGTCGTGGGAATACGCGCACCGCGCGCTCGTCAAGTTCGGCGATGCGCCGGAACTGCTGCTCGACGCGCTCCAGGCGTGCGTGGGACGGGCTGCAGGGCTCGAGCTGAAGGCTTACGTCGAGAACATGGACCGGCTCCCCGACATCGACGCGATCGTGAAGGGGGAGAGCGCGGCGGTGCCGGAGGAGATCGATCTGCAGTACGGCGTGGCCGCGGCTCTGGTGCGCCGGGCGGTGCAGGTGCGCAACCTGCCGCACGCAACGCTCGTCTACGGCAGTATCCTCAACTACGCGCGGCGTTTTCCACAGCGCGAGATGGGCGTGATGCTGGTCACCGACATGCACCGGTCCGTGGGCAAGCCGCTGATCGCGGTGCCCGAGTTCGCGGAATGGGCCGCGAGCATCACCGATCTCGTGCTCTACGACCTCAAGCTCGCCTCCACGATGTGAGCGAACTGCGGGAAATCGAAACCAAGCTCGGCGCCGCGCGCACGCGGCTGATACTCGAGAAGCCTTTCATCGGCTCGCTCACGCTGCACCTGCCGCTCGTGGCCGCCGGGCCTGCGTGGTGCGAGACCGTCGCGACGGACGCGCGCGCGATCTATTTCAATCCGGAATACGTCGCGAGCTTGAGCCTCGCGCAGACCCAATTCGTGCTCGCGCACGAGGCGATGCACTGCGCGCTTGGCCATTTCGCGCGGCGCAGCCACCGCACGCGCAGGCGCTGGGATATCGCGTGCGACCATGCCGCCAACCTGCTGCTGGCGGACGAAGGGCTGAGGCCGCCACCCGGCGCGTTGCTCAACCCGGAATTTCGCGGGCTCTCGGCCGAGGAGATCTACCCGCTGCTTCCACCGGAATCGGCGGAAACGACCCTCGACCGGCATCTTTTCGAGGAACACGTCGTGATCGGTGACAAGAACGCCGGCACGGCGAGGACGCGCCATGGCGCTCTGGAGGATGCCGTTCTTCGCGCCGAAGCCGGCCCGGCGGCCCGCGAAGAGCTGGCGCGGCGCTGGCAGGGCCGGATGGCTTCCGCCGCGCAGCAGGCGCGCCAGGCGGGACGGCTCTCCGAGTCCTGGCTGCGCCTGGTGGACAACCTGATCCAGCCGCAGCTGCCGTGGCGCGCGCTGCTTGCGCGCTATCTGATGGGTCTTGCGCGCGACGACTACAGTTTCCAGCGGCCCTCGCGGCGCGAGGGCGCCGCGCTGCTGCCCGGGCTTGCCGGCGGCGAAGTGGACCTGCACGTCGCGCTCGATACGAGCGGCTCGGTCGGGGAGGAAGATCTCGCGCAGTTCGCGGCGGAAATAGACGCGTTGAAGGGCCAGCTCCGCGCGCGCGTGACGCTGCTCGCGTGTGACGAGCGGCTCGATTCCAGGGGGCCCTGGGTGTTCGAGCCGTGGGAGCCGATCTCGATTCCGCGCGAGCTGGGAGGCGGGGGCGGCACGAGCTTCCTGCCGGTGTTCGAGTGGATGGCCGGCCGGTGCCTGCGTCCCGACGCGCTGCTCTATTTCACCGACGCCGAGGGCGAATTCCCGCGCCGCGCGCCCGACTTTCCGGTCATCTGGCTCGTCAAGGGCCGGAGCAAAGTTCCGTGGGGCGAGCGCATTCAACTGAACTGAAAAGCGTGGCTCGTGACTGGCGACTCGTGACTCGTGTGCCGCTGAACGTCGCTCGCGTCCTTGCGCTTGCCCTGGTCCTGGTGGCGGGCGGCGCCGGTGCGGCGCTGGCGCCGGGCGACCACGAGTTCTCGCTCTCGCACGGCGGGATGCGCCGCAGCTATCTCGTGCATGTGCCGCCACAGGCGTCCGCGGGCAAGCCGTTGCCGGCGGTACTGAATTTCCACGGCGGCGGGGGCAATGCCCGCGCCCAGAAGTGGTACTCGCGCATGGATGAGACCGCGGATCGCGAGGGCTTCATCGCCGTGTATCCGAACGGCTCCGGCGGCGTCGGGGGACGGTTGCTCACCTGGAACGCCGGCGCATGCTGCGGCTGGGCGGCGCTGCAGCGAGTCGACGACGTGGGATTTTCGGCTGCGCTGCTCGATGACCTGGCGCGGCGCATCCGCGTGGACCCGGCGCGGATCTACGCGACCGGGCTCTCGAACGGCTCGATGATGGCGTACCGTCTGGCTGCGGAAATACCGCATCGCATCGCGGCGGTGGCGGGTGTCGCGGGTGCGATGCCGTTGCCATGGAGCGCGCCTGCGCTCCCGGTGCCGGTGATGCACATCCACAGCGTGGACGACGAGCGCGCGCTCTACGATGGCGGGCTCGGTCCGGCGTTTCCCATGACCGACACGCGGGTCTTCCACCAGCCGGTCGAGTCCATGCTGCAGAAGTGGCGCGAACACAACGAGTGCCCCGCGCAGGCGCGGCGCGACGAGCCCGTAATCGGAAAGCCCGGCGCACGCGACGCGGAACACACGGCGCTGCGGTATTGGTATGCTCCGTGTCGCGCGGGGGCGGAGGTCGTCCTGTGGAAGCTCACGGGCGCGGGCCACGTGTGGCCCGGCGGGCGCCAGGACTACCTCACGGTGCTGCTGGGCGCGAGCACGTCGGTGATCGACGCGAACTCCGAGATGTGGCACTTCTTCTCGCGCTTTCGCCGCGAAAACATCGGTAAGCAGTAAGCGGCCGCTTACGACGTCCGTTCGCCAGCGGATAAGGGGTGCGGTACGCGCAGCGCTACATTCAGGGGCTCCCGGTGTCATGTTCCGAGCGCCCGCGCGTCTCCGTCGCTTCCGTCGCGGGCGGGCGTTTGAACGGGCTGCGTTCGTTGAGCTCGTCCACGTACCGGTCGACGCTGCGGGATTCTCGCGACAGGAACTCCTGCACGGCGGAGGCGAACTCGGAACGCGCGAGCCAGTGTGCCGAGCAGGTTTCCACCGGCGCGAGGCCGCGGGCGAGCTTGTGCTCCCCGCGCGAGCCTCCCTCGAATACCGCGAGGCCGCGGGCGATGCAGTAATCGATCGCCTGGTAATAGCAGGTCTCGAAATGCAGCGCCGGGTGGAACTCCAGAGCGCCCCAGTACCGCCCGTAGAGCCGCGTACCGCTCTTCAGGTGCAGGGATGCCGCGATCGGTCCGCCGCCGCGGTAGGCGAGGATCAGCACGATGCGGTGCGGGATGGCGACACCGATGCGCCGGAAAAAATCGAGGTTGAGATAGGGCGTGGACCCGTGCTCGCGGTAGGTCTGGCGGTAGCAGCGGTTGAAGAACGACCATTCGCTCGCGGCGATCTCCGCGCCCTCGAGCCACCGGAAGCTCACGCCCGCCTCCTTCACCTTGCGCCGCTCCTGCCTGATCTTCTTGCGCTTGGCGTGGCTGAGCGCTCCGAGGAAGTCCTCGAACGTCGCGAAGCCGCGGTTCGACCAGTGAAACTGAATCCCGGTGCGCAGGAGCATGCCGCGTTCGCGCATCTGCTCCGCTTCCTCGCGCATCGGGAAAAGGCAATGCAGGGAGGACACCCGCAGCGTGCGCGCGAGATCGAGTGCCGCGTCGACGAGCTGCTCGCGCACGCGCGCGTCATGAGCGAGCACACGCGAGCCGGTCACCGGCGTGAACGGCACTGCCGCGAGCAGCTTCGGGTAGTAGGCGAGGCCGTGGCGCTCGTAGGCGTCGGCCCACGACCAGTCGAATACGTATTCGCCGTAGGAGTGCGTCTTGAGGTACAGCGGCATCGCGCCGAGCAGGGCGCCGCCGGGTCTCGCGACGAGGTATCGCGGCGCCCACCCGGTGCCTGCCGCTGCGCATCCCGTCGCGTGCAGGGCGGACAGGAATTCGTGGCTGAGAAACGGATCGTCGCCCGCGAGGCGATTCCATTCCCCGGCCGGCACTGCGTCAAGGGTATCGAGGACTTCGACGGTGCTCATCGCAAGCAATGGGGGGGCGGACAGCGGCGCGTCCCGTAGTCATGCGCGCGGGCGCCGGTTGCGGTTCCGAGACGGCCCGATGATATATTAGCAAGATGAAAATTGCGATCGCGCAGTTGAACGCCACCGTCGGCGATCTCGCCGGCAACGTGGCGCGCATCGCGGGCTTCGCCGAACGCGCGCGCGCTGCCGGCGCCGACATGATGGTGACGCCGGAGCTCGCGTTGTGCGGCTATCCTCCGGAGGACCTGCTCCTGAGGGAAGATTTCCTCGAAGCGTGCGACCGCGCCCTCGGCGACCTTGCTGCGCGCGTCACGGACATCACCCTGGTGGTGGGCCATCCGCGCAAGACCAACGGCAAGCGCCATAACTCGGCCTCGGTGATCCAGCGGGGCAGGATACTGGGCGTGTACGACAAGTGGCAGCTGCCGAACTACACGGTGTTCGACGAAGAGCGCTATTTCGAGCCCGGCAGGACGGCGTACGTGTGCGGCGTGAACGGCGTCAATTTCGGGGTCAATATCTGCGAGGATGCCTGGGGCGCCTCGGGTCCCGCGACCGCGAGGTCGCCGCGCAGCGGTTCGGAGGAGCTCCTCGGCATCAACATCTGCGCCGATTCGTGGAATGCGGAGGCGCCGCGCGCCGCGCGCGCGGCCGGTGCGAACGTGTTGCTGGTGCTGAACGCATCGCCCTACCACGTCGGTAAGCGACAGATACGCCACGACGTGATGCGCGATCGTGTCGCGGAAAGCGGCATGGCGCTCGTGTACGTCAATATGGTCGGCGGACAGGACGAGCTTGTGTTCGACGGTGCCTCGTTCGTGCTGAATCGCGAAGGCGCGCTCACGCAGGAACTGCCGATGTTCGAGGAGGCGCTCGGGCTCGTCACGCTGACCGACGGCGAGCCGCAAGCGGGGGAGATCGCGGCGTCGCTCCCGGAGGAAGCCGAGGTCTACCGCGCGCTGCTCACCGGCGTGCGCGATTACATGGACAAGAACGGGTTTCCCGGCGCGCTGGTGGGGCTGTCGGGCGGGATCGACTCGGCGCTGACGCTGGCGATCGCCGTGGACGCCCTCGGGGCCGGGCGCGTGCGCGCGGTGATGATGCCGTCCCGCTACACCGCGGAGATCAGCGTCGAGGATGCGCGGGCCGAGGCGCGCGCGCTCGGAGTCCGCTACACGGAGATCCCGATCTGGCCGATCTACGAGGCGTTCACCAAGGCGCTCGCGAAGGAATTCGAGGGCCTGAGCGCGGACGCCACGGAGGAAAACCTGCAGTCGCGCATACGGGGCAACCTGCTGATGGCGCTGTCCAACAAGACGGGCGCACTCGTGCTCACCACCGGCAACAAGAGCGAGATGGGAACGGGCTACGCTACCCTCTACGGCGACATGGCCGGCGGGTTCGGAGTGCTGAAGGACATCAACAAGATGCTGGTCTACCGGCTCGCGAATTATCGCAACCGCCTGTCCGCGGCCATCCCCCAGCGCGTAATCGAGCGCGCACCCTCGGCGGAGCTGCGCCCGGACCAGACGGACCAGGACAGCCTGCCGCCGTACCCGGTGCTCGATGCCATCATGGAGGCCTACGTCGAGAACGACCTGAGTCCCAGGGAGATCATCGCGCAGGGGCATGCGCCCGCCGACGTGGAGCGCGTGGTGCGCCTGGTGCGCGCGAGCGAGTACAAGCGCAGGCAATCCCCGGTCGGTGTCCGCATCACGCCGCGCGGCTTCGGCAAGGACTGGCGTTTCCCGATCACCAGCAAATTCCGGCACCCGTTCGATTGAACGCGTGTGCTATGCTTTAATTTGCGGCGCGTCAGCGGTTTGCGGAGGAGACCATGAGAAAAATCGAGGCGATCTTCAAGCCATTCAAGCTCGACGAAGTCCGGGAGGCGTTGTCCGAGATCGGCGTGAGCGGCCTTACCGTGACCGAGGTCAAGGGCTTCGGCAGGCAGAAGGGGCACACCGAGCTCTACCGCGGGGCGGAATACGTCGTGGATTTCCTGCCTAAGGTGAAAGTCGAAGTCGTGGTCCCGGACAAACTGCTGGAGGGCGCCATCGACGCCATCGTCAAGGCGGCGCGCACCGGAAAGATCGGCGACGGCAAGATCTTCGTGTCCGGCGTCGAGCAGGTCATACGCATCCGCACCGGGGAGACTGACGAAGCGGCCATCTGAAGGCGAAAGGCGAAAGGCGGAAGTCGAAAGGCGAAAGGGCGCAAAGCAGAGCAAACAGCAGGACAGTTCTTACGTTATCCTTTCGCCTTTCGACTTTCGCCTTTCGCCTTGAAGTAATACCACCGCCGCGCCGCTGCCGCCTTCGGTGTGTCGCGCCTGGCAGAACGCCAGGATCTCGTCGCGGCTCGCGAGCCAGCTGGCCACCTTCTGCTTCAGCACGGGCTCGCGGTTTTTCGAGCGCAGCCCCTTGCCGTGGATGACGCGCACGCAGCGCAGCCCGCGGCGCATGCAGTCGTTCAGGAACTCCACCAGTATCGGCCGCGCCTCGAGGCTCGTCAGCCCGTGCAGGTCGAGCTCGTCCTGGACCACCCAATGGCCGCGGCGCAGCTTGCGCAGGACCTGCTGGCCGATGCCCGCGCGCAGGAAACAGAGTTCCTCGCCGGTCTCGAATCCGGCATCCCATGCGACGCCGGCGTGCAGACTGTCGCGCAAGGCGGCGCGCTCGTCGCGCAGGCGCTGTGTCGGCACCGGGCGCGGACGCACCCGCTCGAGCACGGCCTTCCCCGGGTCGCGCAACGGCGTCACGTCCGAAACGTATTCGCGAAAGACGTCGGCTTCCGATTCGTCGGTGGGGGGCTTCTGCTTGCGTTGGCTCATTGCGGGTCGCCTGCGCTACGCGAATGGGCGATCGACTCGCCGCAGGATCCGGCGGTCAGATCAGTCCGCGGCTCTCCAGAAATTTCTGCGCATCGAGCGCCGCCATGCAGCCGGTGCTCGCGCTGGTCACCGCCTGGCGGTAGACATGGTCCTGCACGTCGCCCGCGGCGAACACGCCGGGCACGCTGGTGGCTGTGGCGTTTCCATTCAGACCGGCGCGGGTGATGATGTAGCCGTTCTCCATTTCGAGCTGCCCGGAGAAGATCTCGGTATTGGGCCGGTGCCCGATGGCGATGAACACCCCCTGCAGGTTCTTTTCGGTGCGTTTCCCGGTCTTGACGTTCTTCACGCGCATGCCGGTCACGCCAGTGTCGTTCCCGAGCACTTCGTCCAGCACATGGTCCCACAGGATGGTGACCTTGCCCGCGGTGACCTTCTCGTTGAGCTTGTCCGCCAGGATCGCTTCAGCCCGGAACTTGTCGCGGCGGTGGATCACGGCGACGTGGCTCGCGATGTTGGAGAGGTAGATCGCTTCTTCGACCGCGGTGTTTCCGCCGCCGACGACCGCGACTTCCTGGCCCTTGAAGAAGAAGCCGTCGCACGTCGCGCATCCCGATACGCCGCGCCCCATGTATTTCTGCTCGGAAGGCAGGCCGAGGTACATTGCGGAGGCGCCGGTGGCGATGATCAGCGCATCGCAGGTGTAGGTACCTTCGTCTCCGACCAGCGCCAGCGGGTTTTCCTTGAGCTTGGCGGTGTTGACATGGTCGAAGATGATTTCCGTCCCGAAGCGCTCGGCGTGCTTGAGGAAGCGTTCCATCAACTCGGGCCCCTGGACGCCGGTTGCGTCAGCGGGCCAGTTGTCCACATCGGTGGTTGTCATGAGCTGCCCGCCCTGGGCGAAGCCCGTGACCAGCACGGGTTTCAGGTTGGCGCGGGCGGCATAGACTGCGGCGGTGTAGCCGGCCGGACCGGATCCCAGGATCAGCAGCCGGCAGTGTTTCGGAGCGTGAGCCATCGTGCGCGCGGATGTCGGGAAAAGGAGAACTTTAGCAGCGCGCGCGCGCGCATGTCGAGCCGCCGCGCGTGGTGTTGCGCAAGAATGGTCCGAAAAGAAACGTTTGCGCGCGGCGCTTCCTTAGTCCTCGGATTCGAATCGCGCCGTTTCGATCCGCAACCACTCGCCGTCTTTGCGTTACGGATACTCGCGCGAGCCGGAATTGGACGAGTGCGGGACGGGCACTCCCGTCCCGGCAGGACTGGGCGGGATACGCGTTGCCGTTCCGCGTGACGCCAGACGCATGATCTGGCAGTATATGGGCTGTCGTCCGCGGGAGGGGCAGGCCATGACACGAGCCGGTGCAGGGGGTTGGTGACGATGGCGGCACAGTTCACACTGAATCCGCAGATCCTCAAGAGCGTACCGCTGTTCTCTCTCTTTTCCGACCTGCAGCTGAGCCAGCTCATGAGCTGCGTGCAGCATCGGAGCTTTCCGCGCAATTCGTTCATCATGCGCGCGGGCGAGGAGACCGACTCGCTCTACATCATCTTGTCGGGCAGGGTGAAGGTCCTGATCCCCGACGAGGAAGGGCACGAGGTAATACTTTCCATCATGGGGCCCCACGAGTTCCTGGGGGAAATGGGCTTGCTCGACGAACAGGTGCGCTCGGCGAGCGTGGAGACCCTCGAGCCGTGCGAGATGCTGCGCATAACGAAGGCCGGGTTCATCGGCATCCTCAAGGACAACTTCGAGCTTGCGATGCTCATCATCCGCAGCCTCGTGAAACGGCTACGCGATGCCGACCGGAAGATCGAAAGCCTCGCGCTGATCGATGTCTATGGACGCGTCGCGCGCTTGCTGCTCGACCTTGCCAAGAACATCGACGGGAAATGGGTGGTCGAGCAGGCGCCGCCGAAACAGGAGATCGCGCGCATGATCGGCGCATCCCGCGAGATGGTGAGCCGCGTGGTCAAGGACCTGCAGAACAAGGGGCTCATCCGCGCCGAGAAGCGCCGCATCCATGTGCTGGACCAGCAGTCCATGCAGCGGCGCGCTTCGGCCCGCCACCATGCCGGGCAGCGGAAGCCCTGACCGCATCGGGCCACCGGCCGCTTTCCGACCGAAAATCGCCTCCGGCGTCCGTTTTCTGACGCGGAAGGGACGCTAACGTGCGGTTTGTCACTGAAAAAGTGCCTATAATCTGGGCACTAGTTCACTCCCCGCGCAGTTCCCGTCTGGTATAAATGTTGCAACGAATCCGGGGGCGGATGACAGGGCCCGCATTGGCAGGGCTCACCTAAAGCGGAGGAGGGTATATGTTGATGCAACGCGATTTTTCCGGTCTGGCGATCTTCATGCTGCTCATGCTGTTGAGCGGGGCGGCGTTTGCCGCCGGCGCCGGCACGGTCACCCATCTGAGCGGCACGCTCGCGGTGCAGCGCGCGGACGGCACCGCGCGCATCCTGTCGCAGAAGTCGGAAGTCCGTCCCGGCGACGTCCTGACGACGCAGCGCGACAGCTACGCGCAGATCAATTTCACCGACGGCAGCTCGATGACGATGCGCCCCAACACCCAGCTCAAGATCGAGGCGTATCACTTTGTGCAAGACCGTCCGCAGGAGGATCGCAGCTTCCTGCGCCTGATCAAGGGCGGGCTGCGCACCGTGACCGGTCTCGTCGGCAAGCGCGGCGATCAGGACGCCTACAAGATCGGGACGAATTCCGCCACGATCGGCATCCGCGGCTCCTCCGGCGACACGCTGGACTGCACGCTGGGTTGCGAGGGCGTCACGAACACCAGCGACAAGCTCGCGCGTGGCGTCTATCACGCGACCTATACGGGCGCCTACGTCATGCAGAACGGTGCGGGCTCGCAGCTCATCCGCGAGGGCCAGTTCGGGTACGTGAGGGATCCGAATAGCCAACCGGTGCTGCTGCCGGGCGATCCGGGTATGGCGCTCGCCCAGTTGCCCTTCACCCTCGGTGTGGGTGGTGGTGGCGGCGGCGGCGGCGCGAGCCAGGAGTGCGTGGTGCGGTAAACCCACCTCGCAGATTCATACGACAAACCCCGCCGAGTGCGGGGTTTGTTTTTTTGGGGCCAGGTGGCCCGGCGCGGCGGTGCCGCGCCGGGTTCGTCTGGCATTCGCCGCTCGCGGCGCTTCGAGGGCCACCCGCTCACCTCCGGTCCGCGGCCCCATCTTTCCGCAAAATCCTTTCAATGTATAATCAGGCAGTTAACCGGGCATTTTAATGCTGTTGAGCGAAAAGACGCCAGGTGCGCGGGGAGCGAAGAATCCGCTTCCGCCCAAGATCGCGGCGCTGTTGCGCGAATCCGGGTGGTTTGCGTTGCTTGGCGTTGCGTTGTATCTCGCGCTCGTCCTCTATACCTACAACAAGCTCGACCCGGCGTGGTCGCACAGCGTCAGCGCGACCACGGTACACAACGCCGGCGGCCGGGTGGGGGCATGGATCGCGGATGTCATGCTCTACGTGTTCGGGCTGTCGGCGTACTGGTGGGTGGTGTTTTGCGCGGTGCTGGTGCGCTGGGGATTCCGCCGCATCGAAAAGATGCCGGCTGCGGACCGCAGCTCGCACGCGCTCGCCTGCGTGGGCTTCGCCGTCGTGCTCCTCGCGAGCAGCGGAATCGAGGCGATCCGCCTGTACAGTCTCAAGGCCGCGCTGCCGCACGCGCCGGGCGGAATCCTCGGCGCGGTGGTCGGGGATGGCCTTGCGCACGCGCTGGGGTTCACGGGCGGCACTCTGATCCTGCTGCTGCTGTTTGCCGCCGGCTTCGGTCTCTTCTCCGGGGTGTCGTGGCTCGCGGTGATCGAGCGCCTGGGCGGGTGGTCCGAGACCGCCTTTTTCTTCCTGATGCAGAAACTGCAGGAACGCCAGGACCGGCGCGCCGGAGAGCAGGCGGCGATCCAGCGCGAGGAGATCGTGGAAGAGAGCAAGAAGCGGCTCGACGTCCACGAGCCGATCCGCATCGAGCCGCCGGCCGTCGAGATTCCCAAATCGGCACGCGTGGAGCGCGAGAAGCAGGTGCCGCTCTTCGAGAATCTTCCCGATTCGCTGCTTCCGCCGCTCGGCCTGCTCGATGAACCCGAGAAGGACCTCGAGGTGATGAGCGCGGACACGCTGGAATTTACCTCGCGGCTGATCGAGAAGAAGCTGCTCGATTTCGGGGTGGAGGTGAAGGTTGTTGCCGCGTATCCGGGTCCGGTCATCACGCGCTTCGAGATCGAGCCGGCGGTGGGCGTCAAGGGCAGCCAGATCATCAACCTCGTGCGGGATCTCGCGCGCGCTCTCTCCGTGGTCAGCATCCGCGTGGTCGAAACCATTCCCGGCAAGAGCCTGATGGGTCTCGAAATCCCGAATCCGACGCGTCAGATCGTGCGGATCTCCGAAATCCTGAGCTCGCAGATCTACGCCGACATGAGCTCCCCGCTTACGTTCGCGCTCGGCAAGGATATCGCGGGAAATCCCGTCGTCGCGGATCTCGCGCGGATGCCGCACCTGTTGATCGCCGGCACGACCGGTTCCGGAAAATCCGTGGCGATCAACGCCATGCTGCTGAGCCTGGTGTACAAATCGCCGCCTTCGCAGGTGAGGGTGATCCTGATCGACCCGAAGATGCTCGAGCTCTCGGTCTACGAGGGCATCCCGCACCTGCTCGCTCCGGTGGTGACGGACATGCGGCACGCGGCGAACGCGCTCCACTGGTGCGTCGCAGAGATGGACCGGCGCTATAAGCTCATGAACCTCCTCGGCGTACGCAACATGGCGGGCTTCAACCAGAAGGTGCGCGAGGCGGCGAAGGCAAAGACCCCGATACTGAACCCCCTTACTTCCACCCCGGAGAATCCCGAGCCGGTGCACGAAATGTCACTGATCGTCGTGTTCATCGAAGAGCTCGCCGACCTCATGATGGTGGTGGGCAAGAAGTTCGAGGAGCTGGTGGCCCGTCTTGCGCAGAAAGCACGGGCGGCGGGCATACACCTCGTGCTTGCCACGCAGCGCCCGTCGGTGGACGTGATCACGGGCCTCATCAAGGCCAATATTCCGACGCGGATCGCGTTCCAGGTCTCGGCGCGCGTGGATTCCCGCACCATACTGGACCAGATGGGCGCGGAGGCGCTCCTCGGCCAGGGTGACATGCTTTTTCTTCCGCCGGGCAGCGGCTTTCCGCAGCGCGTGCATGGCGCCTACGTCGCCGACCACGAGGTGCACAAGGTCGTGGAGTACCTGAAGAACCTGGCGCGGCCGCAGTACGTGGAGAGCGTGCTCGAAGGGCCGGCAACCGAGGAAGAAAGCGAGGGCGGGCTCGAGGCGCCCGACGCGGAGTCCGATCCCCTCTACGATCAGGCCGTGGCGATCGTGCTGCGCACGCGCCGCGCCTCGATCTCGCTCGTGCAGCGGCACCTCAGGATCGGCTACAACCGAGCGGCACGCCTGATCGAGCAGATGGAGCGCGCGGGGCTGGTCTCCGCGATGCAGTCCAACGGAAACCGGGATGTACTGGCGCCGGCTTCGGCTGCGGAAGACCGGTAGCGAATTTTCGGCGTATATTGCTGTCTGAGCCGTATTCCGAAACCTTCCTGACGGCACAGGGTTCCCCATGCATCGTCTGACCGCACTCGTGCTCGGCGCGGTGGCCGGCGTGTCCTTCGCGGCCGAGGCCTACCGATGGGTGGACGAGAAGGGCGTGACGAACTACGGGGAAAAGCCGCCCGCGAACCGCCCGGCCACGCAGGTGAACACGAATCCGGGCGGCATCGTCGAGACCGGCGGCCAATACAGCCAGAAGCCCGGCACCGAGCAGCAGCGCCGCGCGGAAGAACGGCCACCCGCGGTCGCGCCGGCGCCCGCGGCCGTCGGGCCGGTCCGCGGCATGGATTTCGATACCTTCATCCGGCTGCAGCACGGGATGACCGAAGGCGAGCTGCTCATCCGCGCGGGAAAACCCGATCACGAGAGCATCGAGAACTTGCGGCACGATATCGTGAAGACCTTCTATTACTTTCCGACCGTGGGCAACCCCTTCACCACCGTGGTTACGCTGCGCGGGGGACGCATCTTCAACATCGACCGGGTGAAAAAATTCTGATGAGAGCGCTCATCGCGCTGCTGTTGCTGTGCATGCCCGGGATCGCGGCGGCCTCGAGCATCGAGGCGCTCAAGGCGTTCCTGCAGCAGACGACGACTGCGCGCGCGCATTTTGCGCAGATGGTTCTCGACAAGAATCTCAAGATGCTGCAGCAGGCGACCGGCACGATGCAGTTCGCCCGACCCGGGCGCTTCCGGTGGGAGTACGACAAACCCTACGAGCAGGTGATCGTCGGCGACGGCACGCGGCTGTGGATCTACGACAAGGACCTGAACCAGGTCACGGTGCGCAAGCTTGACCGTGCGCTCGGAAGCAGCCCGGCCGCGCTGCTTGCTGGAAGCAGCGAGATCGAGAAGAACTACACGCTCGCGAGCCTGGGCAACCAGGAAGGCCTCGACTGGCTCGAGGCGACGCCCAAGGTCAAAGACAACGCGTTCGAGCGCATCCGGTTGGGCTTCGGCAAGGCGGGGCTCGAAGCGATGGAGTTGCGCGACCAGTTCGGACAGATCACCGTGATCAAGTTCTCCACGATCGAGCGCAACGCGAAGCTTTCTCCGGATTCCTTCCGCTTCACCCCGCCCAAGGGTGCGGACGTCATCAGTGAATAGGGGCCCCGGGACCGGCTCCTTGTTCGAGAAGCGCGAGCCGCGCGCTCCCCTTGCGGACCGGCTGCGGCCGCGGACGCTCGCCGAGTGCGTGGGCCAGGCCCATCTGCTCGGTCCGGGCAAGCCGCTGCGGCTCGCGTTCGAGGCGCGGGCGCCGCATTCGATGATCCTCTGGGGGCCGCCGGGCTCCGGCAAGACCACGCTGGCGCGCTTGATGGCGCATGCGTTCGACGCGGATTTCATCGCGGTATCGGCCGTTTTTTCCGGGGTCAAGGACATCCGCGACGCGGTCGCGCGCGCGGAACTCGCGCTCCAGCAGTCCGGGCGCCACACCGTGCTGTTCGTGGACGAAGTGCACCGTTTCAACAAAGCGCAGCAGGATGCCTTCCTGCCGTACGTGGAGCGGGGCCTGCTCACGTTCATCGGGGCCACCACGGAGAACCCGTCCTTCGAGGTGAACAGCGCGCTCCTTTCCCGGGCCGCGGTGTACGTGCTGCATCCACTCGTTGAGGACGAGCTCGGGGAGTTGTTCGATCGCGCGCAACGCGACGCATTGCATGGGCTCGTCTTCTCCCCAGAGGCGCGCGCGCTGCTGATCGCGTCCGCGGACGGCGATGCGCGGCGGCTCTACAACATGCTCGAGCAGATCGGGACCGCCACCGGCAGCACCGGGCAGCGGGAAATCGACGAAACCTTCGTGCGCGACACGTTGGCCCAGCGCCTGCGCCGGTTCGACAAGGGCGGCGACCAGTTCTACGACCAGATCTCGGCGTTGCACAAGTCGGTGCGCGGCAGCGCACCCGACGCGGCGCTGTACTGGCTCACCCGCATGCTCGACGGCGGCGCCGATCCGCTGTACGTCGGGCGGCGCCTGATACGCATGGCCGTCGAGGACATCGGGCTCGCCGATCCGCGGGCGCTGCGCCTCGCGCTCGATGCCTGTGAAACCTACGAGCGCCTGGGCTCGCCGGAGGGCGAGCTCGCGCTCGCGCAGGCCGCGCTCTATCTGGCGGTCGCGCCGAAGAGCAACGCGGCGTATGTTGCATTCGGCGCCGCGCAGGAGCGGGTGCGCAACGACGCTTCGCGCCCCGTTCCCGAGCACCTGCGCAACGCGCCCACGCGGCTCATGAAAGAGCTGGGCTACGGGCGCGGGTACCGCTACGCGCATGACGAGCCGGGGGCGTACGCCGCGGGGGAGAGCTACTTTCCCGAGGGCATGGAGCCGGAGGAATTCTACCGGCCGACCGAGCGCGGGCTGGAAGCGCGCATCCGCGAGTATCTCGCGTCTCTGCGCGCGTCCGACGCGAAGGCGAAGAAAAAGCGCGGGGAAGTCCAGTAGCCGCGCGGCAAGACAGCTCCTTCGGGCGGCAGCGGTCGCGCGCCGGACTCCGATCGCGGCGCGCGCCGGTTCGGGCGCCTAAAAGTGGCGAGCGGCGCCGAACTCCGAGATAATGTGGCGCCGGGAAAAGACGGGAAGAACATGCTCGACATCCAGTTACTGCGCACCAGCCTGCACGCCGTCGCGCAGCGGCTCGCGGACCGCGGCTACGAGCTCGACATCTCCGCGTTCGAGGCGCTGGAGGCGCAACGCAAGGCGAAGCAGACGGAGACGCAGGAGCTGCGGGCGAAGCGCAACCAGCTCTCCAAGCAAATCGGGCAGCTGAAGGCGAAGGGCGAGGACGCCTCGCAACTGATGGCGCAGGTCAACGCGCAGGCCGACCGCCTGAAGGCTCTGGAGGGCGAGCTCGAGGCCATACAGGGCAAGCTCTCCGACTTCCTGCTGGACGTTCCGAACGTGCCGCACGAGAGCGTCCCGGCCGGAACATCGTCCGAAGACAACGCGGAAGTACGCAAGGTCGGCATGCCGCGGGCGTTCGACTTCCCGGTCAAGGATCACGTGGACGTGGGCGCGGCGCTCGGTCTCGACCTCGATGCCGCCTCCAGGATCAGCGGGGCGCGCTTCGTCGTGATGAGGGGCGCGCTCGCGCGGCTGCACCGCGCGCTCACCCAGTTCATGCTCGATGTCCATACCCGGGAGCACGGCTACACCGAGATCTACGCTCCGTACCTGGTCTCGGCCGCGAGTATGCGCGGCACCGGGCAGTTGCCGAAATTCCACGAGGACCTGTTCCACATCGAGGCCGACAACTTCTACCTGATCCCGACTGCGGAGGTCCCGGTCACGAACATTGTCCGCGAGCAGATCCTTCCACTCGAGGATCTGCCGCTGAAGTTCGCGTGCCACACGCCGTGCTTCCGGCGCGAGGCGGGCTCCTACGGCAAGGACACCCGCGGCATGATCCGGCAGCACCAGTTCGAGAAGGTCGAGCTGGTGCAGATCGTGCGGCCGGAACGGTCGTACGCGGCGCTCGAGGAGCTCACTGCGCACGCCGAGGCTATTTTGAAGAAGCTTGCGCTTCCGTACCGGGTGGTGACCTTGTGTACCGCGGACATGGGGTTCGCGGCAACCAAGACCTACGACATCGAGGTCTGGCTGCCGGGGCAGGATGCCTACCGCGAGATCTCCTCGTGCAGCAACTTCGAGTCGTTCCAGGCGCGACGCATGCAGGCGCGCTTCCGCAGCGAGAAGGGCAAACCGGAGCTCGTGCACACCCTGAACGGTTCCGGCCTTGCGGTGGGCCGGACGCTCATCGCGATCCTGGAGAACTACCAGCGCGCGGACGGGTCGGTGGAGATCCCCGACGTGCTGCGGCCGCACATGGACGGACTGAAGGCTTTGGAGCGCGCCACGTGAGGCTCCGCTGCGGGCTGGCCGCGCTAGGCGTGGAATTCCCGTGTTGATAAAATCGCGGCTTCGTGCGAGTGACCCGGGCCGCTGCATCCGTTCCGGTTGCTACGGAGAAGCGCATCGATTTGCGGACGGGAGAGGTGCCAGAGTGGTTGAATGGGCCGGTCTCGAAAACCGGAATACGCGCAAGCGTATCGTGGGTTCGAATCCCACCCTCTCCGCCAACACCCATCCCAAGAAGTCCAGCGAAGTCCACAAATTCCTGAATTTCCCCTCTGAAATAGAACGGGGTGTCTTGACACGTCCCGCCTCGTCCGGCAGCATCCGAATCAAG